>Ga0068864_100005760_pt1 | contig 10168 bp, 7 predicted proteins | sample KBSSwiS72_FD_66586 | JGI IMG/M metagenome (GOLD analysis project Ga0068864, IMG submission 66586) | Switchgrass rhizosphere microbial communities from Kellogg Biological Station, Michigan, USA - KBS Switchgrass S7-2 | ecosystem: Host-associated > Plants > Roots > Rhizosphere > Soil ...
ATGACGCCGGGAGAATTTTGACTTTTTTGGGCCGTTTTGCCGATAATGCGGTCTATTCCGCGTTACGACAAAGAAACCCAACAGTTGGGAGGCTCGGGACGGCGATGGAATTTACCATAAAAAGCGGCAGTCCGGAAAAGCAGAGGAGCGCGTGCGTCGTCGTCGGCGTCTTCGACAATCGCAAGCTGTCGCTGTCCGCGGAGCTGATCGATCGTGCGTCGAATGGATATATCAGCGAAATCATCCGCCGCGGCGACATGGAGGGAAAACTCGGCGCGACGCTGCTGCTGCACAACGTTCGCGGCACCCTCGCCGACCGGGTGCTGCTGCTCGGTCTCGGCAAGGAAAGAGACTTTCGGGACAAGGAGTTCCGCTCGGCGATCAAGTCGGTGGTCAAGCTTTTGAACGAGACCGGCTCGTACGAGGCCGTCGTCTACATCACGGAGGAAAAGGTCAAGCGGCGCGAAGTGGCCTGGCGGATCGAGCATGCCGTCGTGGTCGCGATGGAAGCGGTGTACCGCTTCGACCAGATGAAAAGCGAAAAATCCGAAGTGCGGCGCCCGCTGCGCAAGCTCACGCTTTCCGTGCCCCAGCGCTCGGATCTCGCGGCGGGGGAAACCGCCGCTGCGCGCGGCCTGGCGATCGCCCACGGCATGGACCTCGCCCGCGACCTCGGCAACCTGCCCGGCAACGTCTGCACGCCCGCCTACATGGGCGAGCGCGCGCTCGCGCTGGCGCAGGAATTTCCCGACATCAAGGCCACGGTGATGGAGCGCAAGGAGATCGAGGCGCTCGGCATGGGCTCGTTCCTGTCCGTCACGAACGGCAGCGAGCAGCCGCCCCGGTTCATCGTGTTCGAGTACCGCGGGAGCCCGCGCAAGCAGAAGCCTGTCGTGCTGATCGGCAAAGGGATCACGTTCGACACCGGCGGCATCTCGATCAAGCCCGCGGGCGACATGGACCAGATGAAATTCGACATGTGCGGCGCTGCCAGCGTGTTCGGCGTGCTGCGGGCGGTGGCGGAGCTCAAGGCGAAGGTCAACGTGATCGGTCTCATTGCGGCGTGCGAGAACATGCCGTCGGGCCGCGCGACGAAGCCGGGCGATGTCGTAACGAGCATGTCCGGGCAGACGATCGAGATCCTCAACACCGATGCCGAGGGCCGGCTCATCCTGTGCGATGCGCTGACATACGCCGAGCGCTACGAGCCCGAGGCCGTCGTCGACATCGCGACACTGACGGGGGCCATCGTCATCAGCCTCGGTCACGTCGCGGCCGGCATGTTCAGCAACAACGACACGCTCGCACGGAACCTGCTCGCGGCCGGCGACGAGGCCTACGACCGTGCGTGGCAGATGCCGCTGTGGGACGACTACCAGGAGGCGCTCGACAGCAACTTCGCGGACTTCGCGAACGTCGGCGGCCGTGCCGGCGGCAGCATCACCGCTGCCTGTTTCCTGTCGCGCTTTGCGAAGAAGTTCGACTGGGCGCACCTCGACATCGCCGGCGTGGCGTGGAAGGAAGGCAAGGCGAAAGGGGCGACCGGACGTCCGGTGCCGCTGCTGACGACCTGGCTGCTCGCGCAGGAGGCGAATGCATGACCGCTCGGGGCGCCGTGCCCGCGTGAACACGTCGCGAGGGTGAAGGTCCAAGCGAAGCAACGATGACCACGATCGATTTCTACACGCACTGCGCCGATCGGTTCGAGGTCGCCTCGAAGCTCGTGGCCAAGGCGTGGGCGCAGCACGGCACCGTGCGGGTGTTGACCCACGGCACGCAGGCTACGGAAGAATTCGGACGCTTCCTCTGGCTTTGGCCCGCAACCGGCTTCCTGCCTCACTGCAGGTTGCAAAGTCCGCTCGCGACGGAGACGCCGATTCTCGTCGACGACGCGCTCGAGCACGACGGACCGGCCGCAGTGCTCGTCAACCTGCATCCTTCGCCGCCCCCGTTCTTCTCCCGGTTCGAACGCATGGTGGAGGTCGTGAGTCTCGACGAAACCGACGTCGCCGCGGGCCGCGAACGCTGGAAGTTCTACAAGGCGCGCGGTTACGAGATCCGGTCGTTCAACCTCTCCGAGCGCGCTTGAGTCGGCCATGCCTTCCGCCCGTGAACTTCTCGAGCAGGCCGACGTGCTGATGCAGCGCAACCGGACCCGTGTCATCGACACCCTGACCGATACCGAAATCCCCGAGCTCACCGAGATTGTCGCGATGGTGGCAGCGCCTGCCGCGGCGCCGGTTTCCGTCGCCTCTTCGCTGCCGCCTGCGGCCGCATCCGCCGGGGCCGCTACGCCAACCGACCTCGACGACGTGCCGGAGCTCACCGAGGCGGTCGAGGAGATCGAGATCGAGTCGATCGTCGAGCTTCCCGAGGACCTGGACGAGTCGTCGGGCTGGCTTCATCACGAGCACGTCCCATTGGGCGTCGTCGGCGGGGGACCGAGCTCCCTGGCACCCGGCTTTGCGAACAAGGATCATGTGGCGCTCAACGTCGAGCGCGCGGCGCGGTCGGCGCTATCGGTCGTCGGAAAGGGCATGGATACGGCCACTCCGACGGTCGCAACCGCGCCTCAGGTGACGGGGCCAGTCGAAACGCCCGGTGCAGCACCGGTTGCAACCCCGGCGGAGGCTTCGCCGGCTACCGGCGCGGCCGCCCACGCTACTTCTGCGGTCTCGTCGCCCTCCGCACCAACGCCGGCCGCCGAACCGCCCGCGACAGCCGACGAATGGGCACGGTGGGAAGTGCTCGCCGACGAAATCCGCATGCAGGTCCTGCAGCGCATCGACATCTTCACGGACACCCGGCTGCGCGACCAGCTCGCGGCGCAGCTGCAGCCGATCGTCGACCGGGCGAGCGCCGAGATGGTCGCGACTATCAACGCGCACGTCGGAGGCCTGCTGCGCGCCTACATCGCGGAAGCGATCGAGCGCGAGATCGAGAAGTGGCGAGAGACGGCGCGTTAGCAAACGGGCTGTTGCAAAGCCGAAACTGACCGCCTCGACCATCAACGGGTGACCGGCGAACCGACGCCTGGTTGTCCTCTGGAGCGACGACGATGATCATCGTGATGGAACGGGAGGCGACGGACGCCGCGGTTGCCGCCGTGGAAGCGAAAATCCGCGCGCAGGGACTCGACGTCCACGTCTCGCGCGGCACGGAACGCACGCTGATCGGCGCGATCGGCGACGAGCGCAAGCTCGATCCGGAGATGTTCGAGTCGATGGAGGGCGTCGAGAAATCGATGCACATCCTGAAGCCGTACAGGCTCGTCGCGCGCGAATGGCACAAGGCCAACACCGTGATCGACGTGGGCGGCGTGCCCATCGGCGGCAAGACGGTGCAGGTGATCGCCGGCCCGTGCTCGGTCGAAACGCATCCGCAGATGCACGCTGCCGCCGCAGGCGCGCGCGCCGGTGGCGCGCGGCTGATGCGGGGCGGCGCGTTCAAGCCGCGCACGTCGCCGTATGCGTTCCAGGGGAAAGGCATCGAAGGATTGAAGCTCCTGAAGGATGCGGCGGCGAGCTCCAGGCTGCCTGTCGTGACCGAGCTCATGGACGCGCGCATGCTCGACGCCTTCCTCGAGCACGGCGTCGACGTGATCCAGATCGGCACCCGAAACATGCAGAACTTCGACCTCCTGAAGGCCGTGGGGCAGGTGTCGACGCCGGTCATCCTGAAGCGCGGCATGAGCGCGACCATCAGCGAATGGCTGATGGCGGGCGAGTACATTGCGGCGGGCGGCAATCACAACATCATCTTCTGCGAGCGCGGGATCCGGACTTTCGAGACCGCATATCGGAACGTGCTCGACGTGACGGCGATCGCGGTGATGAAGCGGGAGACGCACCTGCCGGTGATCGTCGACCCGTCGCACGCAGGCGGCAAGGCGTGGATGGTGCCTGCGCTGTCGTGCGCTGCCGTCGCCGCGGGTGCCGATGGCCTGCTGATCGAAATCCACCCGACGCCGAAGGAGGCGCTCTGCGACGCGGACCAGGCGCTCACGCCCGACGAGTTTGCGGCGCTGATGCATCAGCTCGAGGGAATCGCACGCGCGGTCGGGCGCGACCTGTAGGGGAAGGACTGAACCTGTAAGGATGACGATGGTCGCACCGACATATGCCAGCGCGCGGCCAATGAGTGTCGACTGAGTGTGCACCAAGGCCACGCGCCCAGCCACGGGGAAACCATCATGGAACGACGTCAATTTCTTTCGCGCGCGCTCGCCGGTTTCGCCGGCGCGTCGTTGCTGAGGGTAGCCGGCGCCGCCACCCCGGCACCGGCTGCGGCAGCCACGGCCGGGGCGGGACCCACTCTGCAGATCGGCAAGGTCGTGAAGTCCGACGACGAGTGGCGCCAGATCCTCACGCCTGCCCAATACTCGGTGCTGCGCAAGGAAGGCACCGAATACCCGTTCTCGAGCCCGCTCAACAACGAGAAGCGGAAGGGCACCTTCGTTTGCGTAGCGTGCGACCTGCCGCTGTTCGATTCGAAGACGAAGTTCGACAGCGGCACGGGATGGCCGAGCTTCTACCAGGTGATCGAAGGCCGGGTGGAAACGACCACCGACCACAAGCTCATCTATCCGCGCACGGAGTATCACTGCGCGCGTTGCGGCGGGCATCACGGCCATCTGTTCGACGACGGGCCCAAGCCCACCGGCCTTCGCTACTGCAGCAACGGCATTGCGCTCAAGTTCGTTCCCGCCTGACGTGTCCGCCTGACGTGTCCTGGGCGGGCGCCAAGAGGCGTCAGCCGCGTGGACGGCAGCGCGCGTAAACCCGGCGCGCGCGCTTTCCGCTACAATTTCAAGCTTTTGCGCGCCCATTGGCGGCGGCGCAGAGGTCCAATGGAACTCGCGAAAAGCTTCGAGCCCCACGCGATCGAGGCGAAGTGGTATCCGGTGTGGGAGTCGCGCGGCGACTTCAAGCCGAGCTACGTCCCGGGCGCCCCCGCGTTCTGCATCCACCTTCCCCCGCCGAACGTCACGGGGACGCTGCACATGGGGCACGCGTTCCAGCAGACGCTGATGGACGTGCTCATCCGCTACCACCGGATGAAGGGCGACAACACGCTCTGGCAGCTCGGCACCGATCACGCCGGTATCGCCACGCAGATCGTCGTCGAGCAGCAGTTGAAGGCGCAGGGCGAATCGCGCCGCGATCTGGGCCGCGAGAAATTCACCGAGCGCGTCTGGGCGTGGAAGGAAGAATCCGGATCGACGATTACGAACCAGATGCGGAGGCTAGGCACGTCGGGCGACTGGTCGCGCGAGCGCTTCACGATGGACGCCGGTCTCTCGGCCGCGGTGCTCGAGACGTTCGTCCGCCTCTATGACGATGGCCTCATCTACCGCGGCAAGCGCCTCGTCAACTGGGACCCGACGCTCGGCACCGCCGTGTCGGATCTCGAAGTCGAGAACGATGAAGAGCAGGGAAAGATCTGGGAGATCCGGTATCCGGGCACGTCCGAAGGCGGCGACGTCGTCGTCGCGACGACGCGCCCCGAGACGATGCTGGGCGACGTCGCCGTGGCCGTCAATCCGGACGACGAGCGCTACGGGGCCCTTGTCGGAAAGTCGGTGACGTTGCCGCTGACCGGCCGCACCATCCCCATCATCGCCGATTCGTACGTCGACAAGGCATTCGGGACTGGCGTCGTCAAGATCACGCCGGCGCACGATTTCAACGACTGGGAAGTCGGCCAGCGCCACGGCCTCGCGCCGCTGCCTATTTTCAATCTCGATGCGACGGTCAACTCGAACGCGCCCGAGAAGTATCGCGGCCTGCCCCGGTTCGAGGCGCGCAAGCGTGTGCTCGAAGATCTCGCCGCACAAGGTCTCGTCGTCAGCGAGAAGGCGCACAAGATGATCGTGCCGCGCTGCGGCCGCACGGGCGAAGTCGTCGAGCCGATGCTGACCGACCAGTGGTTCGTCGCGATGAAGACGCCCGCGCCGCCGACGCACCCGTTTTTTCCCGGACGCACGATCCAGGATCTGTGCCTGGCCGCCGTCGGCCATGGCCTTCCGACACGAACAGCCGGCGGCGCAGACGGCCGCGTCCGGTTCGTCCCGGAGCAATGGCTGTCGACGTATCTGCACTGGATCAACAACATCCAGGATTGGTGCATCTCGCGCCAACTCTGGTGGGGACACCGCATTCCCGCGTGGTACGACGACGACGGAAACCTGTACGTCGCGCGAAGGGAAGCCGACGCGCGCGCGAAGGCGGTGGCGAAGCTCGGGCGCGAGCCGTCGTCCTTCGTGCAGGACGAGGCGGTGCTCGACACGTGGTTCTCGTCCGCGCTGTGGTGCCACTCGACGCTGGGCTGGCCCGACAAGACGCGCGAGCTCCAGACGTTCCTTCCTTCGTCGGTCCTCGTCACGGGCTTCGACATCATTTTCTTCTGGGTTGCCCGGATGATCATGATGACCACCTATTTCACCGGCAAGGTGCCGTTCCGGGACGTCTACATCAACGCCCTCGTTCGCGACGAGGAAGGGCAGAAGATGTCGAAGTCGAAGGGCAACGTGCTCGACCCCCTCGACCTGATCGACGGCGTGACCGTCGACGCGCTCGTCGAAAAGCGCACCGCCAACATGATGGATCCACGCAAGGCGGACTCGATCGCAAAGCGCACGCGCAAGCAGTTTCCCAACGGCATTCCAAGTTTCGGCGCAGATGCGCTGCGGTTCACGTTCGCGAGCCTCGCCACGTATGGCCGCACGCTCAACTTCGATCTCTCCCGCTGCGACGGTTACCGCAATTTCTGCAACAAGCTGTGGAACGCGACGCGCTTCGTGCTGATGAACGTCGAGGGGCAGGACTGCGGGCTCGACCCGCACGAGTTCCGCGCGCTGTCGTTCGTCGACCGCTGGCTGCTCGGCCGGCTGCAGAAGGCCAAGCACGACATCCGCGAGAACCTCGCGATCTATCGCTTCGACCTCGCGGCGCGTGCCCTGTACGAGTTCGTGTGGGACGAGTACTGCGATTGGTACCTCGAGTGCGCGAAGGTCCAGCTGCAGATCGCGGCGGTGAACGACGACAAGGCTGCCGCGCGCGGCACGCGCTCGGTGCTCGTGCGCGAGCTCGAGGCTACGCTGCGCCTTGCGCATCCGTTCATGCCGTTCATCACGGAAGAGCTGTGGCAGAGCGTGGCGCCGCTCGCGGGCAAGTCAGGGGAAACGATCTCGCGCCAGCCGTTTCCGAAGCCGAACTTCGAGATCGCCGATCCGACCTCCGAGCGCGACATGGCGCATCTCAAGGAGCTGATCGGCGCCTGCCGTGCGCTGCGCAGCGAGATGGGCTTGTCGCCCGGCCAGCGCGTGCCGCTGCTCATTTCCGGCGACCCGGAAAAGCTGGCGCACTTCTCGCCGTACCTGCCGGCGCTCGCCAAGGTCGCTGACGTCGATATCGTCGACGATTTGCCGGAGACGGATGCCCCGGTGGCCCTCGTCGGCGAGACCCGCCTCATGCTGCACATCGAGGTGGATGCGGCGGCCGAGCGGCAGCGGATCGGAAAGGAAATCGCGCGCATAGAGGCCGAAAGCGCGGGCCTTTCAGCCAAGCTCGCCAACGAGCAGTTCGTTGCGCGTGCGCCGTCGCAGGTTGTCGAGCAGGCGCGATCGCGGCTTGCGAGCCTGCAATCGACCACCGATCAGCTGCAGGCCCAGTTGAGGCGCCTGTCCGGGTGATGGTTCGGGAAGAAAGCGTCATCGCGCCTTGGTCGTCATGAGCGCGAAGCGCCGCTCGCGAGCCCGAACTGCCGCGAAGCGGCAAGCGCGGAGGTGATTCGGTGCCGCTCGCGCTTCCCCGCATGTTCCGTGCGCTCCGCCACCGGAACTTCCGGCTGTTCTTCATCGGCCAGGGCTTGTCGGTGATGGGCACCTGGCTGCAGCAGGTCGCGATGGGATGGCTCACGTACCGGATCTCCGGCTCCGTTTTCCTGCTGGGAGTCGTCGCGTTCTGCACGAACGCCGGGATCCTGTTTCTCGGCACGTTCGCGGGCGTCGTGGCCGACCACGTGCATCGCCGTAACGCGTTGCGCGTCACCCAGTCCCTCGCGCTGCTGCAGGCCGCGATGCTTGCCGTGCTTACGTGGTCCGGCCACATCGCGGTCTGGCATCTCATCGTGCTGGCGGTCTGGCTCGGTGTCGTGCAGGCCTTCGACGTGCCGTTGCGGCAGTCGCTGTGGGTGCACCTCGTCGAGGATCGCGCGGATCTTCCGAACGTCGTTGCGCTCAATTCGACGCTGGTCAACGCAGCGCGCATCGTCGGACCGGCGCTCGCCGGCCTCTTGCTCGCCGTGGTGAGCGAGGCGGTCTGCTTCGCATTGAATTCGCTGTCGTTCGTCGCCGTGATCGTCGCCGTGAGCCGCATGCGCTGGGCGCACGAGCCGAAACCGCAGCCCTGGGAAGGCGGATTCTTCGCGAAGTGGGCCGAAGGCTGGCGATACGTCTCCGGGTTTGCGCCCGCTCGCGCGATGCTCCTGCTCGTGGCCGTGCTGTCATGGACGATCGCTCCTTACTCGTCGTTGATGCCGGCCTTCGCGAAAGACATCTACGGCGGCGGTCCGCAGACACTCGGCTTTCTGCTCGCGGCAGCAGGCGCCGGCGCTCTCACCTCCTCGCTCTACCTCGCGAGCCGCCCGACGATTCGCGGCCTCGGCCGCGTGATTGCGCTGGCCGGAGCGGGCAGCGGCCTTGCGCTCGCGGCGTTCTCGTACCTCACGTCCCTGCCGCTCGCGCTCCCGCTGATGTTTGCGGTCGGCGGCGGCATCATGCTCGCCTGCGCCTCGGTCAACACGATCCTGCAGTCGATCGTCGCGGATGAGTTGCGGGGACGCGTCGCGGGGTTCTTCATGCTTGCGTTCATCGGCATGTCGCCGCTCGGCAACCTTGCCGCCGGGGCGGCAGGCAGCGCGATCGGCATCCAGGCGACCTTCGCCGCGAACGGTGCGATCGCGGTCATTGCGGCGCTCGTCTTCTGGCGCGGCCTTCCGAAGTGGCGTGCGCTGATGCGGCCGACCTATCGGCGCCTCGGCATCATCCCCGCCGACTCGACGTAACCGGTCACTTCTTCGCGATCGTGGTACAGCTGCCGCAGGTCGAGCGTGTGCTCGATGCGCGCCTTCGCCAGCGCCTCGCGGATGATCGTTTCGCATCGGCGCACCTCGTCGTAGCGCTTTTTCATCGGCAGCTTCAAGTTGAAGATCGCGTGCCGCGCGTGACCCTCGCCGATCCACCGCCCCACGAGCGCGGCGATCCGGGAGGGCTGTTCGACGATGTCGCATACCATCCACTGGACGGGCCGCTTCGGCAGATAGGTGAGGCCATCGGCGCGCAAGTGCGTCACCAGCGGATCGTCGCGCACCTCGCCTTTGAGCGGCCCGTTGTCGACGGCCGTTACGCGCATTCCGCGCTGCGCAAGCTGCCAGGTCCAGCCCCCTGGCGCCGCTCCCAGGTCGACGGCGCGCATTCCGGCGCGCAGCAGCTCGAGTTCCCGCCCGTGCAGAAAGACCACGAACGCCTCGGCGAGCTTGAGCGTCGACCGCGACGGTGCCCGACCGGGCATCCGCAATCGTGGAATGCCCATCGTCCAGCGGCTCGCCCACGGGGCGGCGCTGGTTCCGACGTAAGCGTGCGCGCCGTCGGCGAAGAGCACGTGGAGATGCTGAGCGCTTTGTTCCGTCGCCTCGCTCTGATGCGGGCCACGAAGCAATCCACGCGTCGCGAGCTCGTTCGCGAGCCTCGCTTCGAGCGAACGCGTGAGTCGCGAAAGCGCCTTGCCCTCGTTCGTGTCGGGAGTCTCGAGACGGAGCGTGTCGTACGGCTGGGACGGGTGCGGCGGCGAATCGGAAGCGTGCTGGCCCGCGTGCACCTGCTGTTCGATCAACTCGACGAGCGGGCCGACTCGATCGGGACGTCCGGTGCCCGCGCGCGGGTCGAACAGCGCGTGCGGACCGGCGGCGGAGAACACCGAGCGGGCGAAGATCGGCGGCGAGCGCGAAAACGCCCGCGCGAGTGATGCCGTATCCAGGCGATCGATCGAACCGGTGACGAAGCCGCGGCCTGCTGGCGCGTCGACGGTGATGTCCTCACGCAACTCCGCCGCCAGCCGCCGCAAGTCGGCGGCCGTTTCGGGCTCGAAGCCCGCGCGGCAATGCGCAA
>Ga0068864_100005780_pt1 | contig 10151 bp, 2 predicted proteins | sample KBSSwiS72_FD_66586 | JGI IMG/M metagenome (GOLD analysis project Ga0068864, IMG submission 66586) | Switchgrass rhizosphere microbial communities from Kellogg Biological Station, Michigan, USA - KBS Switchgrass S7-2 | ecosystem: Host-associated > Plants > Roots > Rhizosphere > Soil ...
CCTTTCGTCAGACCGTAGCAGCCGTTGTCTTCGATGATGTAGATGATCGGCAGATTGCGGCGCATCAGGTGGACGAACTGTCCGATGCCGATGGCGCCGGTGTCGCCGTCGCCGCTGATCCCGATCGCGATGAGTTTCTGGTTCGCCAGCAGTGCGCCGGTGCCAACCGACGGCATGCGGCCGTGAACGGCGTTGAAGCCGTGCGAGCCGCCGAGGAAATACGCCGGGCTCTTGCTCGAACACCCGATGCCGGACAGTTTGACGACCTGGGTGGGATCGACGCCCATCTCGTAAAACGCGTCGATGATGCGCTCCGAGATCGCGTTGTGTCCGCATCCCGCGCACAGCGTCGTCTTGCTGCCCTTGTAAATCTGCGGTTCGAGTCCGATTCGATTCACTTTCAAAGGAGTGGCCATGTTGTTTGCAGTCTCAGTCTCAGCGATTGCTAAATTCTCAAATCCTTAAGTTCTCAAATCCTCAACTTCGGCGGCAGCGCTACTCTCCGCCGGCGCTGCCGGCGCTGACCTTGAGCGTGGTCTTCTTGGCCACCTCAAACCCTTCCTGCGCGAGCACATCGTCGGTGACGCTGCGTGCGTCGATCGGCAGGCCGCTGTAGTGGAGGACGCTGCGGAGCTTGTTCTGGCGTTCGGTCGAGAGATCCAGCTTCATCAGCTGCAGCATCTGTGCGTCGCGATTCTGCTCAACGATGTAGACCCGTTCGTGGGCGTCGATGAACTGGCCGAGTTCTTCGTTGAACGGATAGCCGCGAAGCCTGAAGTACGACGTCTTCACGTCGGTTTCGTCCCGCAGCTGATCGCGGCTTTCGGTGACGGCCCAGTGGGTCGTGCCGAAGGCGATCAGTCCAATCTGCGCGCCCTCGACGCGATCGATGATCGGCTTGGGGACATGCGTCCGCGCCGTCTCGAACTTCCGATTCAGCCGATCCATGTTCTCGACGTAATCGTCGGGACGCTCGCTGTACTGCCCCTTGGCGTTGTGACCGGATCCACGCGTGAAGTACGCCGGCATGCCGTCGCCGGGCACCGTGCGATATGGGATGCCGTCGCCATCGACGTCGGCGTAGCGGCCCCACGAGCCCAGCTTCTTCAGCGTCTCCGCGGTCAGCAGTTTGCCGCGATTGATCGGCTTGGTCGGGTATTCGAAGCCGTCCGACATCCAGTTGTTCATGCCGAGGTCGAGGTCGAGCATCACGAACACCGGCGTCTGGAAATGTTCCGCCAGGTCGAAGGCGTCCATCGCCATCGAGTAGCACTCCTCGACCGAGCACGGAATGATCATGATGTGCTTGGTGTCGCCGTGCGAGAGGAATGCCGTCTGCAGGAAGTCGCCTTGCGCGGTGCGGGTGGGCAGTCCCGTCGACGGGCCGACGCGCTGGACGTCGAAGATCACCGCGGGCGTCTCCGCGTAATACGCGAGGCCCGTGAACTCGGACATCAGCGAGATGCCCGGACCGGCCGTGGCGGTCATCGACCGCGCGCCCGCCCAGCTCGCGCCAATCACCATGCCCAGCGACGCGATTTCGTCTTCGGCCTGCACAATCGCGAACGTCGCCTTGCCGGTCGCCTTATCGACGCGGTACTTCTTCATGTAGCCGATCAGCGATTCGCACAGCGACGATGACGGCGTGATCGGGTACCACGCGACGACCGTGACGCCGGCCATCATGCAGCCGATCGCGGCGGCGGCGTTGCCTTCGATCAGGATCTTCCCTGCCGTCTCGTTCATCTTTTCGATGACGAAGGGATCCTGCTTGGGGAGATTCGCCTCGGCGTAGTCGAAACCCGCTTTGAGCGCGCCGGCGTTCAGCGTGACGGCCTTCGCTTTCTTCCCCAGCTGTTTAGCGAGCGCCTGGTCCATCAGCGTCAGGTCGATGCCGAGCAGCTTCGACAGGACGCCGTCGTAAATCATGTTCTTGACCAGGCGCCGCAGCTTGGCGTCCGGGCAGACTGCACCGACCAGCTTGTCGAAGGGAACCGGATAAAACACGAGATCGGTCCGGAGCGTATTCAGCTTCAGCGGCTCGTCGTAGACGACGGCAGCGCCCGGCTCGAGAGTCAGGACATCTTCTTTCGCCGTCTCGGCATTCATCGCGACCAGGAAGTCCACTTCCTTCTTGCGGCCGATGTACCCGTGCTTGCTGGCGCGAATGGTGTACCAGGTCGGCAGCCCGGCGATGTTCGACGGGAACATGTTCTTGCCGGAGACCGGAACGCCCGACAGCAGGATCGAGCGCAGCAGTACCAGGTTGGCAGTCTGACTGCCCGAGCCGTTGACGGTGGCGACCTGGATACTGAAATCGTTGACGATGCGCTGGCGCTTTGTGGTGGCGTGCTGTTCCTGAACCGCAGAATCTGTCGGTGACATTCGTTGAAAGTCCTTACAGGCTATGGGATTAGGGAGGACCGGCGGGGAATCACAGGGACGTCCACACCGTGATGTACATCCAACTGAGTATATCACGCGGGCTCTGCTGTTGAGTGCCACCGCGTGTTGTGGTGTGCACTCGCCAACGGACCGGATGGCAACTCCGGACCACTTTATCGGACTGATGGTCCCGGCCGGACAGATCTCGGGAGGTCCCCCGACACCAACAAACGAAGAAACCGCCCGGGACGGGTTCCCGGGCGGAATTACTCCTTCATTTCTTAACCGTCTGTGTCACGGTGCCGGTGCTGGACTCATAAGTGTCGGTCGGACCGTAAATCGCGGTGATTTGATGATTGCCGGTCGATAGATTCGAGACCGTGATGGTGGCTGTCCCGTTTCCGTTGACCGCGACAGGACCCGGGAGGTTTGTCGATCCGTCCTTGAACATCACTTTGCCCGTTGTCACCGCCCGTCCATTGCTCTTCACCGTGGCGGTGAAGGTGACGCTCTGGCCGCTGTTTGACGGGTTCTTGCTGGAAACGACGACCGTCGTCGTCGGGATTTTCGCGACGACCTGACTGATGCTGCCCGTGCTCGTGGCATATGTCGCCGTGCCGCTGTAAATCGCAGAGATGTTGTGCGTGCCGGCGGCAAGCGTGGACGTCGTGAAGCTCGCCTGACCAGTGCCGCTGATCGAGAGCGGCCCGGCCAGAACAGCGGCGCCCTCCTTGAACGTGACCGTCCCGCCAGTCGCGGGGGTATTGTTGCTCGTGCGCTTCACAGTCGCCGTGAACGTGACACTCTGGCCCACCAGCGATGGATTGCTGCTGGATCCAACCGTCGTCGCGGTGGGCACCAGCGCAGGCGCCGACGCGACCGTCATGTTCTGCGTGACCTGACTCGCCGGGAAGTAATTGTCGCTGCCCGCCTGATTCGCCGCGACCTGGCAGCCGCCCGCCCCTACAAAGCTGACTGTGCTCCCGCTGAGGGTGCAAACGCTTGTTGTCAGGCTGCTGAACGTCACCGCGTTACCGGAAGCGCCGCCCGTAGCCGTCACTGTATACGTCGGTCCGCCCACGGTCGGCGAGGTCGGCGCCGTTGAAGTGAACGTGATCGTCTGCGTGCCCTGCCCGACCGCGAAGCTTTGGGTGGCTTGCGGTGCCGCCGCGTAGTTCGTGGTGCCGGCCTGATCCGCGTGCAGCGTGCAGGTCCCGACTCCGACAAAGGTCACGGTGCTCGTGGCCACCGTGCATGCAGAGAGCGAGGCGCTGCTGAACACGACCGGGTTGCCCGACGCACCGCTCGTCGCCGTCAGGGCATACGTCGGACCACCCACCACGGGCGAGCTCGGCGAACTGGTAAATGCCACCGCCTGCGTGCCCTGCCCGACCGCGAAGCTTTGCGTGGCTTGCGGTGCGGCCGCGTAGTTCGTGTTGCCGGCCTGATCCGCGTGCAGTGTGCAGGTCCCGACCCCGATGAACGTCACGGTGCTCGTGGCCACCGTGCACACAGAGAGCGAGGCGCTGCTGAACACCACCGGGTTGCCCGACGCGCCGCTCGTCGCGGTCGGGGCATACGTCGGGCCGCTCACGACGGGCGCGCTCGGCGAGCTGCTGAACGCCACTGTCTGCGTGCCCTCAGTGATCGCCAGGGACCCGGTGCCGCTGCCCGACGTATACCCCACATTGCCCGCGAAGCTGCCGGTCACGGTATACGTGCCTCTGTCAGTCGGCGCGGTTGCCGTCGGGCCATAAAAGGTCGGAGCATTTCCCTGATAGCTAAAGGTCAGCGCCGGACTCAGCGGGTCGGCGAGGCCTCCTGTGCCGTACGCGACGCCGCTGCCCGAGTGCGGCGAGCCGGTGTAAGGGAACGCGCCGCCGGTGACACTGATAAACGGTGTGAGTTTGCCGCCCGTGAATAAGATCGCCGTGCTGTCAGCGACGACAGAGCTATTGCTGCTCCACGCGATTCGACGCCCATTGCTATGGCCGCCGACGTCGCGGATGCCGATCGCCGCCTGCCCGCCGTTACTTGCGGGATTTCCGGCTCCGAGGCCGACCGTCTGGTACTGAAACAGAATCTGGTTGCTGCCTTCGAAGAGAACGACCTGGAAGGTGACCGGGTTGGGCGAGATCCCGGCCGCTGCAGATTGGGGATACCCGTTCGCCCACTGAATGATGAACTTACGGCTGCCAACAGTGCCCTGCGCCTGATAGTTGACGCCTCCCGCGCCGGGCAAATTGAAATTCAAATCGCTCCAGAACGGGAACACTCCGGGTCGATCTCCGGGCGGCGCCGCGCTTGACAAGTCCGCATTGATGTCGTCGTCGATCGTTCCGCACTGGGCGAGAGTGCTGACGAAATAGGCGGCGCCGTTGGAGCTGACGCACAACATCGGGTAGGTGGTGCCGTAGAACTCGAAAGGAAATGGCAATGCCAGAGCAGCCGTTCCGTCGTCGGTGTTCGTCAGGACGCTGGCGCCACCCGACGACACATCGAGAAAACTGAAGGTCGTCACGTCGGTCGCCGTGTAGCCGAAGGCCGGACCTATCGTCGTCGCCATGGCGGTGGCGGACAGCGCGGCGAGCAGAACGCCTGCCACCACCAGGCGAAAACGCATGGAATCTCTGACGATGTTGCGCATTAAGCTCACCATGACAGCTGCTTGACCGAATAGATTTGTCCGCCGAACGTGATGTTCGCGAAGCGCACATTGACGTTGAGTGACACGTATGGGTCAACCGTAAACGGCAACGTGTATCCCGCAGCCGATCCCGATAGCGTTCCCAGATGAATGAAACCCGGTTGGTTTGTTCCGTGCGTCGTCGGACAGCTCACGCCGGTCGTCGATGCGAGCACGGTGCCCGGCCCGCCAGGCTGGCCGAACTTGGAACCGTAGGCATTGAGGCTGTACCCGCACGTGTTGCCTTGTTGCGTGATCGTGAAGGTCTTGTCACCGACCTGAATGGTGCCCGAGCGCGCCGAAGGCGTCGCATTCGGCTGCACTGTGTACTCGACCGTATCGGCAAGTGTGTTGACGCCGGTCACCCAGCTCGCGTAACTCACCGCCGTGGGCGCGCAGCTCCCCCCTGTTACAGCTTCGAACCCGAACGACCCGCTCGCCCCATCGAAGCCGATGGGTCCTGCACTTGACGACGGCAAGTTGTACGAGCAAGGCGCGCCAGCCTGCGTCACGGTGTAGGTCCTGGTGACGACCGGCGTGTTCTCGTCATTGCTCGTCACCGTAATCGTGCCCACAAGCGGCTCTGCCGTGGCGTTGGCGACAACGGAGAACAGCACATTCGACGTGCCGCCCGATCCGGACGACACGACAGACAGCCAGGGCATGTTGTCGCTCGCAGCCGTCCAACCGCAGACACTCGGCGCGACAACGCCGATTGTGCCCAGCGTGCCGCCGGCAGGAACGGAGCCGGCGGACGACTGCAAGCCGTAGGTGCACGCGATGCCCGCCTGAGAGATCGACACTGCCTGACCCGCGACTGTGAGGTTCGCTGATCTCGACGATGTCACGGCGGCGTTCGACGTCACACTGACGTTGATGGTGCCGCTGCCTACTCCGGAACTTGGCGCAATGGAGACCCACGGCGCAGCAGGATCGCTTTCGGCGACCCACGAGCAATTGGGACCGTTAGCCGTGACGCCGATCGTACCGACGACAAAACCCGCCGACGGCCCGTACGGACTCCCGAGCTGACTCGTACCCACAGTCACGCTGCAGGCCACGCCTTCTTGTGTGATCGAGAACGACTGCCCGCCGATCGTCAAGGTGCCCGACCGCTGTAAGGTGCTTGACGTCGGCTGCACCTCATAGACGAGCTCCCCTGAGGCATTACCGGACCCTCCAGAGGTGACCGTTACCCAACTCGGTCCAACGATCGTGTCGTAGTGACATCCGGGAGGCGTGGTAACCAACACCGAGGTCGACCCACCGTCCGCCGCTCTGCCGTCCGCGGCGATCATCTCTTCAGTCGAGCTGAGGCCCACCGAGCAGCCGATGCCGCCCTGGTTTACCGTGAACGGTTGCCCGGCAATCACGCCATTCAGCACAACACCTGACACGCTGGGATTGGACGGAACGGTAATGGTTATGCTGCCGCTTCCCGATCCACTCGGCGGAGTTGCGCCGAAGTCCGAAGCGGGCCATACACAGCTGGGGCCAGAGGCCGCGATGTTGATGACGGCCGAGCCGCCCGCCGCCGGCGCCGACAGCGATGTTGGACTGATGGCGAACGCGCAGCCCGTGCCGAATTGCGTAATCGAGTAGGACGCCCCCTGCACGTCGATCGTGCCCATGCGCGCATCGACGTCGGCGTTTGCCGCGACGCTGAACGTGATGTTGGCGGGACCCGAGCCACTCGACGCGCTGGTGATCGTGATCCACGGCGACGAGACCGGCGCGGCGGTCCAGGCGCAGTCGGCCGCGGCCGACACGCTGAAGCTGCCGAAGCCGCCCGCCGCAGGAGCGCTGCCCGAAGTCGGATTCACGCCGTAACTGCAGGGCGCGACAACCGTCAGGGTGACGTCGACTTGATCGAGCAGGTTCGCCGATTGTGCGCGGACGCCGAGGATGCCGTGGTACGTCCCCACGCCAACTCCTGAGAGATTCCAGATGATGTTGTTCGACGCATCAGGCGCGGTGCCCGTGTCTGCGAAGATCGAGGCGCCAGGAATTCCGGCGATCGACAGCCCGTACGAAAGAGCGCCGCTGGTCGCGTGGATCGAAACCGGTGTGGGCGCCGGGTTAGCCGTTCCAGTCGTGTGCGTCAACTCGATCGGGGTCGGCGACAAACTCACCGCCGGCGCTTCGCCCGCGGAATTGTCGATCGCCATCGTGAATAGGCGGTCCCCGAAAGCATTCCCGGTGCTATCGATCGCGACAATGAACACCGTAAAGTTGCCGGCCGACAAAGGCGTCCCTTGCAGCAGGCCAGTCGGGCTGAGGGTCAGCCCGGGCGGGAAGTCGCCTCCCGGATACACGAGAATCTGGTACGGTCCCGTCCCTCCCGCCGCTGCGAATTGTGTCGCCGGGTAAGGGGCGCCGACGATTCCGGGCGGGAGCGAATCGGGCGTCAACGACAATGGCGCGAACTCGAGGTGGAACGGCAGCGCGGTGGTTTGACCCGCCGAGTCGTGCGCCTCTAGGTAGAACGTCGACGAGCTCGGGATGCTCGTCGGCACTCCCCCGAGATACGTCGACACACCATTCGCCCCGGGCAGCAGCGCCAAACCCGCAGGCAGTGACGAGCCCGATTTCACATTCCACGTGAAGGGTGGCGTTCCACCTCGAAGAATCAGATCGAGCGGGAAACTGTAAGGCGCGCCGACTGTCGCGTCGGGCACGTCCAGATTCGTGAAGAACGTCAACGGCGCCGGAGTCCCCGCTGGCGTGACGACGAACGGGATCGCTTGCTCGCGGAGGACATTCGGCGAGGCTGCGCTGTCAGTGACGACCGGAAAGATCGACGAGACCCCTATCGACACAGGCGTGCCGGACAGCACTCCGCTTGAACTGAGCGACATCCCGGCTGGCATCGGCACGAGCGGATTCGGCGCGAAGGCGTACGGGGGCGTGCCTCCGGCCATCTTGAGCGTGGCCGAATAGAACACCCCAACCTGCGCCGGGGGCAGATCGATCGCGATCGTGCCTATGGTCGGCGGCGTGACCCGCTGCATCGGCACGATCCGCCACGTAAACGCGTGATCGGCCGTATTGGATCCGCCGGCATCCGCCCGCAGCACGAAATTGAAAATCCCGACAGCAGTCGGCTGTCCGGCGACAGAAAATTCGTCGTTGCCGGCGAACGGTGGACCGTTGAGCAACGAGACTCCGGGCGGCAACGCACCAGACACAAGGCTCCAGGTCACTGCTGGCGGTAACGAGAAGTTCGTCATCTGCAGCTGGGGATCGAACGACTGGCGGCCGACGCCGAGCGAAACGTCCGGCGGGTTGATACTCGATACGAACAACCCACTGGTGTTGGCGGAGGTCAACGTGTAACGGCGCGAGAAGGTATGGGCCGCACTATCCGCGATCTGCAGGGTGAAGATGTAGGTTCCGGTGCTCGTCGTCGTCCCCGCGAGCAGTCCTGTCGACGACATTGTCAGGCCTGGCGGCAGCATGTCCTGCCTGGAGCTGATCGCGGCGGTGGTGAACGTGTACGGCGGCGTACCTCCGATAACCGTGAACTGCTGGGAGTAGGCGGCTCCAGCCGTGACGTTCCTCGGCGTGCCCGCAATCGTGCCGAGCGGGGAGACCGTCAGGGTAAAGGTTCGGCGTGCGGCCTGCGCAACCGGCACCGTCGTATCGGTGACGATCAGGTCGAACGTGTAGCTGCCGGCGACGGTCGGCACGCCGGCGAGCAGAGTCATTCCAGGGACGGTGTTTGTATTGACGCCGCCGATGTTCGTGAGCTGATTCGGAGGAATCGGCGAACCGAGTGAGTCCACCGTCACCAGACTGAGGCCGGGGGGAAGCGTTGAGCCGCCGGCGACTGTCCACGTGTACGGTGCGACGCCTCCGGAATTCGCCAGCGCATAGCTCACGATCTCATTCACAGTCGCGTCGGCCAGCACCGTGCTGGTCATCGCCACATCCAGCAGGCTCGGGTTCGGGAAGCGCACGTAAAGCACGAATCGACGCGCTTCAGCCGTTCCGCCTCCGCTTGGCGTTGCGGCCACGTTGAGCGTGAAGGTGCCCACCGAGGCCGGCGTCCCACTCAGCACGCCGCCCGATGTCAGGTTCATGCCGTCTGGCAGAGTCGATGAGACGGTCCACGTGACCGAACCGCTCGCCACGATGAAGTTGTAGGTGTAGGGAACGCCGATCGTCGCGACCGGCAATACCAGTGGGCTGGTGATGCGGATGCTCGCAACCGTCAGGCTGAACTGAGTAGTCCTGACGACCCCGGCGGCATCCGTGCCATCCAGGTTGAAGGTAAAGCTGCCCGCAAGCGTCGGCGTCCCTGTCAGCGCGCCTGCGAGAACACTCAAGCCGGGTGGCAGCGATGCATTGGCCGAAGGTGACCAGGTCACGGATCCGGCGCTCCACGTTTTGAGCGTTTGAGAGTACGGCTCCCCGACCGCACCGTTCGGCAGGGTGTTGCTGATGCCGAGCGTGAATGCCGCCACTGAAAACGTGAACGTCCGCACGCGGACGACGTGGGTCCCTGCCGCTGAATCCTCGACTCGCAGCGTGAAACTGTAATTGCCTGGTGTCTGAGTGATGCCCGATAGGATCGTGGCTCCCACTGGCTGGTTGTTGCCGCCAACGACGGCCAACCCGTCACCGGAAACCAACGCAAATCCAGGCGGCAGCGACGTCAGCGCGGTGACCGTATAGGGAGCGGTCCCGCCGGCCGAGGCAGGGTTGAAAAGGACACTGGTGAACGTCGTGCCCTGATTGAAGGTGCCGAGGCTGGCATTGACATTCCAGTTCAAGGTCCCGGTTTGATTGGCAAAATTCAGGGAGACGTTCGTCACGATCGTCCCGCCGTTGACGACTGCGGTGTCGCTCAGTTGAATCGGGAAGCTGGAATTGGACGGCTGTTCGAGCGGTGTGCCGCTGAGAACGCCGGTGTTCGGATCGAGCGTCAGTCCGTACGGGAGCGGTGTGGTGTTCGTCCACAGGTAGTTTCCCGTGCCTGAGGGGGACAACCCGCCCAGCCCTAATAGCGGCTGGCTGAACGGTGCGCCGACGACAATTGAGCTGCCATTGAACGGAATACTCGTGTATTGCTCGTTGA
>Ga0068864_100005787_pt1 | contig 10143 bp, 8 predicted proteins | sample KBSSwiS72_FD_66586 | JGI IMG/M metagenome (GOLD analysis project Ga0068864, IMG submission 66586) | Switchgrass rhizosphere microbial communities from Kellogg Biological Station, Michigan, USA - KBS Switchgrass S7-2 | ecosystem: Host-associated > Plants > Roots > Rhizosphere > Soil ...
CTCCAAAGGCCTTAATATATTCCCTGAACCCAGGACTTATTGAAGAATTGATTATTGATGGGTCATTATTCCCTGATGCAAAAAAGATAGGCGCGATCAGCATGAGAATAAGAGCAATCTTTATGATGGTCAGAACTGTTTGCGTCTTCGCGCTGAGTCGCAAGCCAAGCATATTTACTCCGTAAAAGATAATAATTGCAGCCAGCGCAATACTAATATGAACTGTTTGAACATAGTCAGCATTTTTTGCAGCGGGCATAATTACACCAGTGATGTATTCGCTCCCAACAAGTGCAACAGCGGCACCTGAAGCAGCGTTGGAGACAAGTATCATGCAATTGATCGCAAATGCAATAGAAGGATGATAAGCATATGAAAATACTTTGTAGTAGCCCCCCGTCACGGGCAACCTTGAACCGATCTCGGCATAAGTGAGTGCTCCACATAAAGCCACAAGTCCACCGGCTAACCAGGCAGAAAAAAAAATCATTGGTGTAGGCGAGGCCGAGGCTACATTCACAGGTGTGCGAAAAATTCCCATGCCGATCACAAGGCTTACCACTATCATTGTAAAATCAAAAAGTCCTAACTTGTTTTTCAACCTCATACTTTGAAGATAGGAAAAACGTTCTAACTTAGTTATTGAAACCAATGCTATGAATAAGGCTCAACTCTGCTTACTGAGTTTCTTCATTTATTTTAATGCATTCGCGCAGCAGGAAAACGCGGACTCCACAAAAAATCTTAGCGAAGTTGTTGTCAAAGGATATGAACAAAATAAACAATTGAAACAATCTTCTGCAGCGATTAATTACATAGGACCGCCTCAACTTGAGCGTTACAACAATACGAGTATTCTGCCTGCATTAAACAATACACCGGGAGTAAAAATGGAAGAGCGTTCTCCCGCCAGTTACAGGATGAATATTCGCGGAAGTACATTACGCTCCCCATTTGGTGTTCGAAATGTAAAAATTTATTTAGACGATATCCCATTTACGGACGCTGGAGGTAACACCTATCTGAATCAACTTAGCTATTACAATTTTCATTCTATTGAAGTGCTCAAAGGTCCCGGAGGAAGCCTATATGGTGCGGGCACTGGCGGTGTAATTTTAATTCACACTCAACCACCCAGGTGGCAACGTGGTTTTGATGCTACAGCGCTTGGTGGCAGCTATGGTTTGTTTAATGCTGATTTCCAATTGAGAGTCGGCAAAGATAATTTTCAGAATACATTGACTTATTCGCATCAAAATAGTCAAGGCTACCGTCATCATACTTCTATGAACAGGGAAGTCGCAAACTGGCAAATGCAGATTTCAAAAGGCCAAAAAGAGCAAATAAAATTCGCTGTTTTATACGGCGATCTTTACTACCAGACACCGGGCGCATTGACAAAGGCTGAATATCTTGCTAACCCTCGTGCGGCAAGGCCCAAGGCAGGAGCTTTTCAAAGTGCAGACAGTATCAAAGCAGCCATTTTTCAAAAAACCGTATTGGCAGCCATAACAAATAAGTACAAATTCTCCAGCAAATTTGACAATACAACGACCGTTTATGGTGATTATACAAACCTGACAAATCCTACCTTTCGCAACTACGAAAAAAGAACAGAGCCTCAGTGGGGAGCAAGAACAGTGTTTAAATGGGATCATCAACGAAACCAATCACTGTTGCAAGTAACATTTGGAAGTGAGTTTCAAAAAGGATATTTCAATACAAAAGATTATGTCAACAACTATGGTAAGCCCGGCGCTATCATGACTAATGATGACATACGACCGACAATTTTTTTCATATTTGCACAAGCTGACTTGCAGTTACCAAAAGATTGGGACATTACGTTGGGTGCAAGCACAAACTTCACATCAATCAGAATTAACAGGTTGTCCGTTCCAAATTTTGAACCTGTCGAGAGAAATTTTAATAATGAATTGGCGCCACGATTTGCTATCTCAAAAAGATTGATCGACAATCTTTGGATTTACGGCAGTGTATCAAGAGGTTTTTCTCCGCCGACAGTGGCTGAGGTGTTACCATCAACAACTGTTATCAGCACTGATCTGCAGGCAGAGCACGGTATAGATTATGAAGCAGGGATAAAAAGTAGCTGGCTTCAAAACAAGCTGTATGTAGAAATAAATGGCTTTTATTATCGCCTGCAAAATGCGATCGTTTCAAGAAAGGATTCAAGTAATGCTGACTATTTTGTTAATGCCGGTTCTACCAAACAAAGAGGGATTGAATCCCAGGCCTCATACCAGTTCGTCACCAAATCGAACTCCTTTGTCAACTCAGCAAAATTGTGGATCAGCTATACCTGGGATAAATTTAACTACGACGACTTCAAACAATCTACTAATGATTTTTCAGGAAAGCAGTTACCGAGCGTAGCTCCCAACACAGTAGGCGCTGGTTTTGACTTATCGACAAAACATGGCCTCTATTCAAATCTCAGTTATTTCTATAGTGATCCTATTGCTTTAAATGATGCTAACTCAGATTACGCCGCTCCTTATAATTTACTTGGAGAACGACTAGGATGGAAAAAACAATTGAACCGAAAAATGTTACTCGACATTTTCATTGGAGGCGAAAATCTTTTTAATGTCACTTACAGTTTAGGGAATGATATCAATGCCGCAGGAGGAAGATATTACAACGCGGCACCCGGCAGAAATTTCTTTGGGGGCGCTTCCATACATTTTAATTAAACACGACATAGAACCATTAATTATTAATCTCTGCGGTGTTAATAATTAATAATAAAATAATCAGTAATCTTTTACTGTACTCCACTAAATTTGTCGCCTGATTTGGTTCTTTTATGAATTATTGAAGTGCTTGCACTCAATAATCACAGATTAAAAGGGAAGTCCGGTGAAAATCCGGCGCTATCCCCGTAGCTGTAAGGTTAGTGAATGGTCAATGGTGAGTCGTGAATTAAGAATTAGTTCACTTAGTCACCATTCACTCCCGATAGATATCGGGATCACCATTCACAATGCTGAATCTTCATGCCACTGTTGATGGAATATTGGTTCATCAATGGGAAGGTGTTCAGTTATAGCCAAGCCAGAAGACCTGCCAGATCTCCCTGATAACAATCGGGACAAAAAACATTTCAGCTTTCGGGTGAAAGGCGAACGATGTAAAAGCGCAAGCATTTATATCTCTCATTTTTCCGGAAGCAGTCACAAAAAATTTTAAAATGAAAAAGAAAATTTTTGTTGTGGCTGCGGTATTGATCGGCAGCCATTTACTTGCACAGGAAGACACTACCTCCAAAACAATGGACGTAGTAGTTATCACCGCTAATAAATTCCCGCAAAAACAAAGCGGTACGGGAAAGGTGGTCAGCATTATCACAAAAGAACAAATCGAAAAGAGTGGTGGAAAAGATCTTTCCCAATTATTAAATGAGCAAACAGGTATTATTGTTAACTCAGCAACTTCTAACCCGGGAAAAGATAAATCGCTTTTCCTGCGTGGCGCCACCAGCGCATACACGCTGATATTACTTGATGGAGTTCCGCTAAATGATCCAACGGGGGTCGGTGGTACATTCGATCTTCGCCTTCTTTCATTGGATAATATTGAGCGGATTGAAATATTAAAGGGCAGTCAGAGCACATTGTATGGTTCCAATGCCGTGGCAGGTGTCATCAATATTATTTCTAAAAAACCATTCGGCACAAAACCTACGCTGAATGGCTTGCTGAACTTCGGGAGCTACAACAGTTTTAAAGGCAATGCCCATGTTAGCCAAAAAGTAAAATGGCTTGAATACGATGTGAACTATACCTATAATACTACCGATGGGATTTCTGAAGCAAAGGACACGACAGGTAATGCCAATTTTGATAAAGACGGATTTACTGAACACGCTGTCCAGGTTATTACAGGTATTAACGTCACTGACCGGCTGAAATTCTCTCCGTATTACCGTTTTACCGAATTTAAAGGAGGATACGATGCCGATGCCTTTATTGATGCGCCGAATCATTATTCGGCTTCCCTCGTGAATACCGGGTTAACCGGCCATTATATTTATAATGCAGGAACCATACATTTTGACTATGGATATGATCTCACTAAAAGGGACTACCTAAGCCAGTATGGTGAGTATCTTACGAAAGGAAAATTTCAACATGCCGAGGCTTATGTCGACCATCATTTGAGTAAGAACGTGCAGTTGCTAGCAGGATTAAATTTTCAAAGCTACCGCATTGACGTTCCCGATACAGCAAACAATATCATCAGCCCTTACGCGTCCCTTTTTTTAAAGACAAACAAAGGATTCAACGTGGAGTTGGGAGGAAGGTTCAATCATCATAACCAGTATGGGAATAATTTTACTTATAGCTTCAACCCATCTTATTTAATTCGCGACAGGATAAAATTGTTTGTGAATATAACCAGTGGTTTCAGAATGCCTTCCATCACCGAATTGTTCGGGCCATATGGTTCAAATGCAAATCTGAAACCTGAAAAATCAACGACACAGGAGGCAGGTTTACAGGCGGCACTGTGCAATAAAAAACTTCAGATCACGGTGACAGGTTACAACCGGGATGGCAAGGATGTGATCATTTATGATTTCACCACCAACCAATATGAAAACCGCGACAAACAACATGATTATGGAGCAGAGCTGGAAGCGAGTTGCACAGTTGGCAAAAACATTGTTATCAAAATAAATTATGCGTACGTGGACGGAAAGATCACGCAGAAACTTACAGGTAAAGACACGACTTATTACAACCTGATTCGTCGTCCAAAAAACAATGCACATCTATTTGTCAGCTACCAGGCCACCAAAAATTTATTTCTCAGCACGGCGCTGCAAATGACCGGTCAACGGATTGACACTTATTTTGATCCTGTGTCCTTTCTCTCCTCGACTGTTGATCTGAAGGCCTATGCTTTATGGAACGCGTATGCAGAATATCGCTTTCTTGACAAGAGATTGACGGTATTTGTTGATGTTAAAAATATTATGAACAACAAAGACTATTATGAGGTATATGGTTTTGGCGTGCAGGGAATCAACGTCACTGGTGGAATTCGTTTTACATTATAGCTTAAACTAATTTTTATGATAGCAAAAAAATTTGATCTAAGCACAACTGTTTTACTTCTTTTTATTATAGCAACTGCCGCGCTGAGAGTGGCGTTTAATTTCAGCCATGAGATGTTGCTCCTTGCAAATTTTTCTCCACTGGGAGCAATGGCTCTTTTTGGAGGAGTTTATTTCAATACGAAGTGGAAGGCCTTTGCCTTTCCCCTCGCGATGTTGTTTGTTTCCGATTTCATTTTACACCAAACCGTTTTTAAAGAATACGGAAACGGGTTTTTATATAAGGGTTGGTATTGGGTGTATGGGGCTTTCGCTCTGATGACAATCGTTGGCAGAACTATAAAACAGGTTACAGTCAACCGTTTCCTGTTGTGTGTCGTGATCTGTGTCTTCATACATTGGATCGTCACCGATCTTGGTGTATGGATAGGGTCGAAAAGTTATTCTCAAAACCTTGACGGATTTGTTACCTGTCTCGAAAATGCGATCCCTTTTGAGTGGCGTTTCCTTGCGGGAACCCTTATCTATGGTGCTATTCTTTTTGGCCTGTTTGAGTGGTTCAAAAGAAAATATCCTGCGCGTCAGGTTAGCACGAGGTCAAGACAATTTTGAAATCTGCTCACCATTCAAACTCACCATTCACCATGAAAGCCTGTTCATTTTTGCCGGCTGTTACACAGATGATCTACGATATGGATCTGCAGGATATTTTGTATGGCGTAACGTTTGAATGTCCCGCGGAAGCGTTGAAAGAGAAACCCCGGCTCGTCCGATGTGTGCTTGAGGGTAAACAGTATTCAAGCTCGGAAATTGATAAAATATTTTCAGCGAGCAAAGCGGAGGGACGAAGCTTATATTATGTCGACGAGGAATTATTGCAGCAAATTGAGCCCGATATAATCTTTACCCAGGATATCTGTGAGATTTGTCAGATAGACACACAGTGTACGGCAGCGGCTGTCGCCAAATTAAAAAAGCAACCTCTATTGGTTTCTATTTCACCACAAAGTCTTGATGATGTATATGATTCTGCGCTGACCATTGCAACAGCTCTGGGTAAGGAAGAAAGTGCTTACAACTATTGGGGATCACTTAAGAAACGAGGGGATACTATACTTGATCGTTTGCGATCCTACCGCATGCCGCTAAAAAGAGTTTCATTGCTCGAATGGATCGATCCTGTCTATAATTGTGGTCATTGGATACCGTTTCAGATTGCCCAAGCGGGTGGCATTGATATGTTAGGCAATCCCGCCGGCGATTCCATTGTAACACCGTGGGAAAAAATTATCAGGTATGACCCGGAGATAATAGTGATCGCTCCTTGCGGTTTTGAAACAAAAAGAGCACGTCAGGAAATGTCCCTGTTGATGCAAAAAACCGGATGGAATACAATAAAAGCAGTACGGACAAAACAAGTATACCTTGCGGATTATGATCTGTTCACCCAGCCATCAGCTTCAACATTAACGGACGGCATTGAATTGTTGGCGGCTCTTTTTCACCCGGAATTATTTAATGTTCCCCCGAAACTTCAAAATAAATATCTGCCATTTTATAAAATCCCTGATCATGTGTATGCAAGAACATAAAACCTGTCCACGATGCTCCCGTTTGTTTGAATGTAAGCTGGGTTCTATAACTGAATGCCAATGTTACAAAATTCAATTATCCATTGAGGAAAGAGCATTCATTGAAGACATGTATGATGAGTGTTTGTGTAAAAACTGTTTGCAAGAGTTGAAAAACCGTTATATCATGTTCAAGGAAAAATTTCTTTTGAAATGACAAGGGCTTATTTTAACTGGAGTGGAGGAAAAGATTCTGCTCTTGCTCTCTGGAAAGTATTAAAAGAAAAGGAGTTTAAAGTTGAATACTTACTCACCAGCATGAATAGTTTTCATGATCGGGTTTCCATGCATGGCGTAAGGAGAACCCTGCTCGAGGCGCAGTCTTCTTCTTTAAATATTCCTTTGATCACGATCGAAGTCCCAGAAGAGCCAACTATGGCAGAATACGAAGCGGCAATGATGAGTAAAGTAAAGTGGCTGAAAGAGCAGGGCGTGACTCACAGCATTTTTGGTGATATTTTCCTGGAAGATCTGAAAACATACCGCGAAGAAAAATTGGCAACTGCCGGTATTCAATGTGAATTTCCAATTTGGAGAAGAGATACAAAAAAATTGGTAAGCGAATTCATCGAGGAAGGTTTCAAAGCTATTGTCGTTTGCGTCAACGAAAAATTTTTAGATAAAAGTTTTTGTGGAAGGATGATTGATGAAAATTTTCTTAATGATTTGCCTTCCACAGTAGATGCCTGCGGCGAGAATGGTGAGTTTCACAGCTTTGTATATAGCGGACCTGTTTTTAAATATCCCCTTCCTTTTATAAAGGGTGAAATTGTGTATAAAGAATATAAGGCTCCTAAAAACACGGATGTCACCTCAGTTCCGGAAAAGAGTTTTGGATTTTATTTTTGCGACTTGCTCTAACTGATAAAAATAGAAAAGCCGGCTTTTATAAACCGGACTTTTCCTGATTTGCACCGTCTCCCAAAATTTTATTCCATTGAAGATTGGATTTTAAAATTCAAGAAGGTAGTAAACGCAAAATGAGAAATGATTTGCGGGAAGGACGGCATACCTAACCTTCATCACTGTTTCTTCGGGCCATTTAATGAAAAATTATATCCCAGCCTCAGGCCAAAAAATGCATCCGTTTCTCCGCCTTTGCTGCTGGCTTGATAGCGTCCACTTACTTCAACTTTGTTGTTAAACACATAGCCGATTCCCGCGGCCCAGGTAAAACCTCCATCCGAGTTAGTGTAATAATCGCCACCATCGGAAACTGTTATGCCAAGAATGGAATATCCAACTTGTGGCTCAACAAAGAACCCATTGAAGTTGTGACGATAACCAAGAAGTAAAGGAATGAGCCTGCCTGATGAACTGGCAATGTCTGTTGGAATTGTTGTCTTAAATCCTGCATATCCACTGGTAACTGTAATCTGTCCGGCTGTTCCAACGCCAAACAAACCCTTTGCATAAAAACCCATTCCTGTTTTGAAATAGTCCGCTGAAACCCCTGAGGGTAATACGAGGTCGCCACCAGCACCGATAAAAGTGGTACCTTTTTGTCCAAAGCTGCCGGCAGTAATTAAAATGGTCGCCAGCAAAACCATGTAATTCTTTCTCATAAAAAATGTTTTTAGTTTAATGAATAATGGAGAACAAATGTATTCAGTGGTACAGCTTAAGTCAATATAAGATTACTTATAGGAGCTATAAATATGATCGGTCATATCCATCTACATAGCGACCAACATTTCATTAAAAAAATGGTAAAAGGAAAAGACGGTTGATGCGAAAGTGAAAGATTGTCTATTCTCTGCCAAGAAATTTATTGATGGCCTCAGTTCTATTCTGCACGTGCAGCTTCTCGTATATATTATGAATGTGCTGGCTTACCGTACCTGTGGTAATATTGAGCTGGTCGGCAATTTCCTTATACAATAATCCTTCGGCAAGAAGATGTAGTATTTCGTTTTCACGGGTTGACAATACATCCATAGAACTTTTTTTCTCTTGAAAAACGTTTACAAGCTTGCGTGCAATGTGGGTGCTCATCGGTGAACCTCCGGCATGCAGCTCTTTCAGCGCATTTGCAATAACATCAAAATTTGATTTTTTCAACAGATACCCTGAGGCTCCCGCCTTCAACGCTTCAAAAATCTTGTCATCCGTTTCATAAACTGTAAACATGATGAACTGGATCGAATTGCATTTTCTTTTTACTTCCCGTATACAATCAATTCCATTCATGCCAGGAAGATTAATGTCCATAATGACAATATCGGGCTGAATGTCAGGTAGCTTTGCAGCGGCGTCTTCGGCACTTCGAAAAGTTTCCAACATCAGAAACTCATCATTTGAGCCAAGATAACAGCTAAGACCTTCCCGAACTTCGTCAAGATCCTCGACTATAGAAAGTGTGATTGGCAGCATAATACTAAAGATATGTCTTAGTCGATCATTGAAACTATAACAAAAATTATAGAGGGCCCCATCCTATACCCCATTTCTCAATTCCTCCAGCGATACCTGCAACAAAACCGAAGTGCCGCTCTCGTTTTTAAATTTGGCAGAGCCGCCAATTTCAGCCATCCTTTTCCTAATGTTATTAAGCCCATTTCCAAACTTTCTTGTGTTTTCAAGGTTAATCCCTTTTCCGTTATCATGAATAAGAATAAATAGCTCCTTGTTGATTGTGATGGTAATCTCTACACTGCTGGCTTCGGCGTGCTTGACTATATTATGTAAGACCTCTTTTACAGAAAGAAAAATATTGCGGCGCATCTCACCACTTGCAAAAATTTCCGGATGTTCTGTAGGCGCGTGAAAGTGGCAGCTGATATCATGAGTGGTCAGGTAATCCACTGCATACGACCTTGTGTAACCGAGGAGGTCATTCATGCTATCGTTGCGTTGGTTCAGGGCCCAGACGATCTCTCCCATCTTCTCCATCATCTCTTCTGAATAAGAGGATATCTTTTGGAGGTGACCAGGATCCAGGATTCCTTTCTGGTTTTCGAACTTGATCGTCTCACTCAATACTTTAATGCGTGACAAACCTGCCCCCATATCATCATGCATATCCGTGGCGATACGTGTTCGTTCTTTCTCAATGGCCTGTTTTTTTTCAAGGCTGATCAATTGTTTATGCAGTTTGTTGCGGTAAAACAACCAAAAGAAAAGGGTGATCACAGCAAGCGAGGAAAGTAATTCGATACAAAGAAACCACCATGTCTGCCACCATGGAGACATTATCGTAAAAGGATAGCCCGTTTGAAGCGGCTCATATTTTCCATTCAAGAAAACAGATCTTACCATTAACTTATAGTGCCCGGGGGAAAGATTCAAAAAGCTCATTTCCGATACCGAAGAGAGTTCTGTCCAGCTTCCTGCCTGGCCTTCTGCTTCTAACATATAGCTAAACTCGATCTTTTTTTCATCAAAAAAACTTGGAACGGCTACCCGGAAAAAAAGATTATTTTGAAAATA
>Ga0068864_100005790_pt1 | contig 10139 bp, 10 predicted proteins | sample KBSSwiS72_FD_66586 | JGI IMG/M metagenome (GOLD analysis project Ga0068864, IMG submission 66586) | Switchgrass rhizosphere microbial communities from Kellogg Biological Station, Michigan, USA - KBS Switchgrass S7-2 | ecosystem: Host-associated > Plants > Roots > Rhizosphere > Soil ...
CCCGAGGGCGGAGCTCACCAGTCGATCAACCCGCCGCTGATCGCACTCGGCCAGCCCGGCCTCCGCCACTACGAGCCCGCTTACGCCGATGAGCTAGCCGCCATGATGCAGGAGGCTTTCCGGCTGATCGACGACCCCGTCGGCGAGAGCACCTACCTCCGCCTCTCCACCCGCAGCATCCAGCAGGTCGAACGTGGCGACGACAGCTGGCGAGAAGGCGCGCTCGCGGGGGGCTATTGGCTGCGCGAGCCGGCAGCCAATGCCGAAGCGGCGATCGTCGCCATGGGCGCGGTAATGCCGGAAGCGCTCGCGGCCTGGGAAGAACTGCGCCAGGACGTCCCCGGCCTCGGCCTACTCGCCGTCACCTCCCCCGATTTGCTGCATCGCGGCTGGACCGCTGCGCAGGCGGGGCGCTGGCAGGGCGAGCGCAAGCCTAGCCACATCGAGCAGTTGCTTTCGCGCCTTTCTCCTGGCGCCGGCCTCGTGACGCTGGTCGACGCGGCGCCCGCTTCGCTGTCATGGCTGGGCGGAGTCCTCGGCCAGCGCGTTGCGCCGCTCGGCGTCGAGAAGTTCGGCCAGACCGGTAGCCTCGCCGATCTCTACGCAACCTATCGCCTCGACGGCGATGCAATCACGGAAGCGATGGCGGAAATCCTGCTCCAGAACGGATGATCTGGTCGGGTTCGCACAACCTTTTGCCGGCTAGGTCGCAGCCGTGGACAAAGGGCGTGAAATGCCGAGCTTCTGGAACAAGGCGGCAAAGATTGCCGCAGACCTGCACGGCGGAAATGACGGCAGCGACACGGGCGTGATCGGTGCGGATTTCGGCGCCGAGCCCATGCGCCGTTCGATCCGCCGCGACCCGCCGCCACCTGCAAAGGCCTTAAGCCCAACCGACGACGAGCTGCGGCTGCGGCTCGCCGACGAACTTGAATATGCAAGGCGGATACTGGCTTCCATGGGCGACGAGCTCGCCTCCGACGCGCTGATCGTCAGCCGCCATCTCGCCGAGCTGCAGACCGTTGACATCGTCGGGCAGATGCTCGGCCACATCGCAGCGGTCATCCGTTCGAGTGATCCGCCGGGTGCCGTCGAAAGCATCGGCATGGCCGCGCTCAAGGCTCGGCTGATGCGCAAGGGCCGCCTCTAGGATTGGCAAGGCGCTGATCGCTGGCTACCAGCAGCGCCGATGGCCGGGCGCTACTTCGATGAATGGCAGGTCGGCGACCGCGTGTCGCATTCGATCACGCGCACGGTAACCGAGGCTGATAACCTCCTCATCACCACCCTGACCCACAATCCGCAGCCGCTGCACCTCGACTTTGAAGCGGCGGCCAAGACGGAGTTTGGCAGGCCGCTCGTCAACAGCTGCTTCACCTTCAGCCTGCTTGTCGGCGTTAGCGTCCACGACACCACGCTCGGCGTGCTCGTCGCCAACCTCGGCTTCGACAAGGTCAGGCTGCCTAATCCGGTGTTCGCCGGCGACACGCTTCGCTGCGAGAGCGAATGCCTTGAGGTGCGCGAAAGCAACTCGCGGCCAAACGCCGGCATCGTGACCTGGGCGCACCGGGCCTTCAACCAACGCGGCGAGCTGGTGTGCGAGATGACCCGCACGGCGCTGATTCAGAAGAAATGATCCAGCCCCGCTCCTGGCTGTTCGTCCCGGCCGACAGCGAGCGGAAGATTACAAAAGCGCTCGACAGCGACGCGGACGCCATCATCTTCGACTTGGAGGACAGCGTCGCCCCGGCAATGAAGCCGGTAGCCCGTGACGTCCTGAAGTCCTTGCTCAAACGCTCGGGCGGGCCCGAATGGTGGGTGCGGGTGAATCCCCTGGGCTCCGAGTTCATCCGCGACGATCTCGATCTGCTGGGGATCGGCGACATCCAGGGCATCGTGCTTCCCAAGGCGGAAAGCGGCGACGACGTAATCGAGCTCGCGCACCGCACCGGCAACATCCCGATCCACGCGATCGTCACCGAGACCGCCGCGAGCCTGTTCGGGCTGCTTTCCTATCGGCAACCGAGTTCGCCGCTGGCGGCGATGAGCTGGGGCGCCGAGGATCTGTCGGCAGCGCTGGGCGCCTCGTCCAAATATGACGACGGCGGCGAGCTGAGCTTCACCTACAAGCTCGCGCGGTCGCTGTGCCTTGCTGGTGCGGTTGCCGCCGGAGTGCAGCCGGTCGACGGCGTGTTCGCCGATTTCCGCGACGATGACGGCCTGAAGGACGAAGCCGAGGCCGCGCGGCGCGAAGGCTTCACCGGCAAGCTCGCAATTCATCCCGCCCAGGTTGCGGTGATCAACGCCGCCTTCACGCCGTCGGCGGAGGAAGTCGCACACGCGGAGGAGATCGTCGCCGCGTTTGAGGCACATCCCGGCGCGGGAGTGCTGTCCGTCGGAGGAAAGATGGTCGACCGCCCGCATCTTGTGCAGGCCAGGCGCGTACTCGAACGAGCTCGATAGGAGACCGAAAATGGCTACCACGGCAGAGCCCCAACCAACGACCGCTTCAACGGACGGCCCGACCAAGGCGATTGGTTGGGGAACCTATGCCTCGGACCAGCCACTTCAACCGATCGAATTCGAGCGTCGCGCCCTGCGGCCCGACGATGTCGCCATCAAGATCACCTACGCCGGCATCTGCCACAGCGACCTGCACACCGTTCGCGGCGATTGGGGGGAGCCCGCCCGTCCCTGCATCCCAGGTCACGAAATCGTCGGACGAGTGACCGCGATTGGCAGTGAAGTGACGCGGCATCGCGTCGGTGACCTGGTTGCTGTCGGCTGCATGGTCGACAGCTGCATGACCTGTGATCAGTGCCTGGAGGGCTGGGAGGTCTTCTGCCGCGAAGGTTGCACGCAGACCTACAACAGCCCCGATCGCCATACCGGCGAGAATACCAAGGGCGGTTACACCGACCATATCGTCGTCCGCGATCACTTCGTGCTCAAGGTACCCGAGGGGATGGACGAATCGCGTGTCGCGCCGTTGCTGTGCGCGGGCATCACCACCTACTCGCCGCTCCGCCAATATGGTGTCGGGCCGACCAGCAAGGTCGCGGTCGTCGGGCTCGGCGGTCTCGGCCATATGGGCGTCAAGATCGCCGCAGCGCTCGGCGCGCATGTGACGATGATTACGACGACGCCGAGGAAGGGGCAGGACGCGCGAGAGCTCGGCGCGCACGACGTCATCATCTCGACCGATGAGCAACAAATGAAGGATGCGGCGACGCGGTTCGACTTCATCCTCAACACCATCCCGGTCAGCCACGAGATAGACGGCTACCTGCAGCTGCTCGGCCGGTCGGGGCGGATGGTGATCGTCGGTGCACTCACCCCGATGCCAGGCTTCGTCGGCCTGAACCTCATCTGGTGGAACCGGGCGGTCGGCGGCTCGGCGATCGGCGGCATCCCTGAGACCCAGGAGATGCTCGATTTCTGCGCGGCCAAGAACATCTACCCGGACGTCGAATTCATCGAGATGAAGCAGGTCAACGAAGCCTATGAGCGGCTGCTGAAGAACGATGTCCGCTATCGCTTCGTCATCGACATGAGCAAAGGTCTGTGAGCGAAACGGTCCACCCAGTCCCTTCCGACTTCAATGCGCGGATCGGCCCGCGCGAGCTGCAGCAGCTTCGCGATCTCGAAGCGAGCGATCCCGACCGCTTCTGGCTCGACCAGGCCCGGCGGCTGACCTGGAACAAGCTTCCGACGAAAGCGGGGGATTGGTCGTACGCCGAGGATGATTTCCACATCCACTGGTACGCCGATGGCGAGCTTAACATCTCAGTCAATTGCCTCGACCGGCACCTCGCCGAGCATGGCGACCGCACTGCGCTTATCTTCGAACCGGACGAGCCGGGAAGCGGCCAGCGGCTTACCTATCGCGAGCTGTACGAAGAGACCTGCCGCTTCGCGAACCTGCTGAAACAGCGGGGAATCGGGCGCGGCGACCGGGTGATGATCTACATGCCGATGATCCCCGAGGCGGCGGCGGCGATGCTCGCCTGCGCCCGCATCGGAGCGATCCACTCGGTCGTGTTCGGCGGCTTCTCGCCAGAGAGCCTCGCCGGCCGCATCGTCGACTGCGACGCCTGCGCGGTCATCACCGCCGACGAGGGCGTCCGCGGCGGCAAGCCGATCCCGCTGAAGAGCAACGTCGACACGGCGCTGGCGACCCGAGACGTACCAACGGTGATCGTCGTCACCCGCACCGGCGGCGACGTGCCGATGAACGACCGGCGCGACATCCGCTACTCGGACGTCCGCGACAGCCTGTCCACGGACTGCGAGCCGGAGGTCATGAACGCGGAAGACCCGCTGTTCATCCTCTACACCTCAGGCTCGACCGGGAAGCCCAAGGGCGTCGTCCACTCCATCGGCGGCTATGCGACCTGGGCGGCCACGACATTCGACTGGGTGTTCGATTATCGCCCCGACGACATCTTCTGGTGCACCGCGGACATCGGCTGGATCACAGGGCACAGCTACGTCGTCTACGGACCGCTGGCGAACTGCGCGACCAGCGTGATGTTCGACGGCGTTCCGAACTACCCCGACTTCGGCCGCTTCTGGGAGACGGTCGATCGCTTGGGAGTCACCATCTTCTACACCGCGCCGACCGCCATCCGTGCGCTGATGCGCGAGGGCGACGAGCCCGTCACTCGGCACAGCCGCTCGACGCTGCGCCTGCTCGGCACGGTCGGCGAGCCGATCAATCCCGAAGCTTGGGAATGGTATTGGCGCGTCGTTGGTGATGGCCGCTGCCCGGTCGTCGACACCTGGTGGCAGACCGAGACGGGCGGCATCCTCATCTCGCCCATCCCCGGCGCGACACCGATGAAGCCGGGGAGCGCGACGCACCCACTGCCGGGCATCAAGCCGCTGCTGGTCGATGCCAACCATCAGGTTCTAGAAGGTCCGGCGAGCGGTAACCTGTGCATCTCGGCGTCATGGCCAGGCCAGATGCGTACTGTCTGGAACGACCACGGCCGGTTCTTCGAGACTTATTTCAAGGCGTACCCCGGCCTCTACTTCACCGGCGATGGCTGTCGTCGTGACGAAGACGGCTACTACTGGATTACAGGTCGCGTGGACGACGTCATCAACGTCTCCGGTCACCGCATCGGCACTGCCGAAGTCGAAAGCTCACTGGTCAGCCACCCCAAGGTCGCGGAAGCCGCCGTCGTTGCTTACCCCCACGAGATCAAGGGCCAGGCGATCTACGCGTTCGTCACTTTGAACGCGGGAGAGGACGGAAGCGACGACCTCCGCAAGGAGCTAGTGCAGGAAGTCCGGCACGACATCGGCGCTTTCTCGGCGCCCGACAAGATCCACTTCACGCCCGCTCTTCCGAAAACACGCTCCGGCAAGATCATGCGGCGGATCCTCCGCAAGATTGCGGAAGGTTCGACCGAGGGCTTCGGGGACACTTCGACGCTTGCTGATCCGACCATCGTCGATGCGCTGGTGGCGGGCCGACAGTGAGCCGCTATGACGAGCGCTGCTCGAACAGTTTGTGGAACTGCTGCACCTCGCCCGGCGCGATGTCGGAAATTGCGGCATAGCGGAGCCCGTTGCGGCTCCATTCCCTGACCGCAAAGCCGTCCTTCACGAACGAGCGCTCTGACGCATCCTTGGCGGGCCAGACGTACAGGTTCACGGTGTGCAGCCTCCGATGATAGACGATCGCCGCAACGGTCTTCCCATTTATCGAATCCAGCCGTCCGCCTGCAAGCGGGAACCCAGCATCGGCGAGCTCGGGCACCGGCGGCGAGAAGTCGATCTTACCATTGAACCATGGCTTCACGATATGCTGGTTGGTGGTCTGGACGTCGGTTAGGTGCCCAGGCTGAAGCGAGCGGACATGGCTCGAGATAATGTCCTGATCCACTACCGAGTCGGCGCCGGGCGGCAGAAGCGTGACGATCGCCAGCGAGGCAGCGAGCGCACCGACAGCCCCCGGCCCGAGCCATCGCAAGATCCGATTGTCGTTCGCCGCTTTGGGCTCAGCCAATTCGGGCAGCGCCGCGATCCGCTTCGCCAGTGAGTCCGGTGCAGTGTGCCGCACGCCGCCGCTGCGCAGCAGGCTGCGCAGGGCCTGCATCCGCTCAAGCTCCTCGCGGCAACCGTCGCACCGGGCGACATGCCCTTCGACCATCGCGATGTTCGCGGCGTCGAGCTCATTGTCGATGAGCCCGCCGAGCAGGAGTTCCTGATCTACGCAGGCAGGCATTACTTCATACTCCTTGATTGCTCATTTGACGCCTGGCCGGGCGGCAGCAACTCCTTCGCGAGCGTCGCCCGGCCGCGCGCAAGCCGCGACATGACGGTTCCGATCGGCACGCCCGTCACCTCGGCGATCTCCGCGTAGGAAAGCTCTTCGAGCTCACGGAGCACGATCACTTCGCGGAAGGGCTCGGGGATCGCCTCGATGGCAGCTCGCAGGCCGGTCACATCAGCCTTGCGCAGCACTTCTTCTTCCGGGCTTGGGCTGGGGTCGGGCTGGCGCGCGATCTGCGCTGCGGCTTCTTCGCTGAGGCTGCTCTCGTGGATGACGAGAGAGACGGTGCCGCGCGCGCCCGCCTGCGCCGTCCGGCAGCAATTGCGGACGATCGCGAACAGCCATGCCCGAGGGGATTCGCCCCGAAACTGGCCGAACGCCCTGAACGCTCGGACCATTGCATCCTGGACGACGTCTTCGCTCAGGGTCGCGTCGTGCGTCAGATAGCGAGCAAGATTGTACGCGCCGTCCATGTGCGGGACGATGGTTCGATTGAATTCATGCACGAGCCCGGCGCCAGGCCTGGAGTCGCCCGGCGCCGGGCCGCTGCCGGCACGCTTGCGCGTAAAGAATGGGGGGGCAATCACCTTCACGAGATAGCGGCCAGTCCCTTGCGTCACGCCTTGACGATGACGGTGCCCGTCATGTGCGGGTGCAGGGCGCAGTAATAGCCGAATTGTCCAGCTTTGGCGAAAGTGAAACTGAACTTGTCACCGCTATCCAGCACCTTCGACTTGAAGGCGCCGGTCGTTGACGTGACCGTATGCGGAATGTCGTCAGCGTTGGTCCAGGTCACGGTCGTTCCCGGCTTCACCGTCAGAACCTGCGCCTTGAAGGTGAAGTTTGCGATCGAAACGCTGGCCGCCGGCGCGGGTGCCGGAGCGGCGCTCACGACATCGCTGATGACGGTCAGCAGGAGCGTGCAGGCAACCAGGACCGACGCTTGGAACGACAACATCTTGAATGCGCGAGTCATTGTTGAATTTCCTTGTTGGATCAGGCGGAGAGGGTTGAATCGATCAGCGCGATGCGATCGTGTCCTCGGACGAACAGGGCGTCGGTGATTCCGAGCATCGAGCGGAGCTGCTCGGGCGGAACCTTGAGGGGTCCCGGCGATGGCGCGGTGCCGGCGACGGGCTGAGGAAATGCGGTCGAGCGGGCGGTGTGAAAGGCGATGCGGCCTTCGACCTTTTGCGTGATCTGGTGGATGTGGCCGTTGAGCACCGTCACCGATCCGAACCGAGCAAGCAGCTTCAGCGCTTCGGCGGCATCATCCGTGCCCCAGCCCCATTCGGCATAGACCGTCCACAACGGGATGTGCGCGAAGACGACGATCGGCTGCGATGACGGACGACCGGCAAGATCATCCTTCAGCCATTTGAGCTGATCGGCGCCCAGGTTGCCCATGCCGCCGGGCTTCAGGTCGGCGACATTGACGAGCGCAACAAAGTGCACGCCGCGATGATCGAAGCTGTACCAGCCGGCGCCCTGGCTGCCCTTGCCGAAGCGATTGAGGAACGCCTTGCCGCCTTCGGGGTCGAGCATGTCGTGCTCACCAGGCACGAAGAAGACCGGAAGCCCAGCCTCCTTCAGCATCTGCTCGGCGTCGTCGAATTCCTCGTCGCGAGAGAGCTGCGAGACGTCGCCGGTGTGAATAATGAAGTCGGGCCGCGTCGGCAGCGCCTTCACCTTGGCGATGGCTTCGCGAAAAGTGGCGCGAGCATCGGCGTTCGGCGGCTTGTTGAAGCCGATGTGGCTGTCGCTGACCTGGACGAAGGAGAACGGCGCCAGCACCATCTTGCGCGGCGCCGCGATCGCAGCATCGAGCCCGATCGAGCTGCCGATGCCGCCGTTGAATGCGAACAATGCGCCGGTGCCGGCCCAGGCCATGCACTTCAGGAAGCCACGGCGGTCGTCGTTATGGTCATCGAGCATCGCAAGGCCCCTTTCCGTGTGGGTTCAGATGCGATGACCGGGCCGGCGTCGGGTTTATTCCCGCTTGGCGAAAAGAATTTCTCGGCTATCCCTGCCTCTTAGGGGGAATAGCTTATGGCAAGCGTGGCCGAGCATCCGCATCACAAGCCCTGGGGCATGGCGCGCGTCATCATTGCCTCGTCCGCCGGGACGGCGTTCGAATGGTATGACTTCTTCATCTTTGGATCGCTGACTCCGGTCATCGGCAAAGTGTTTTTCGCCGGTCTCGATCCGACGCCCGCCCTGCTCGCTGCGCTTGCCTTGTTCGCGGCCGGCTTCGCTTTCCGTCCGCTCGGCGCGCTGATCTTCGGAGTCGTCGGCGACAAGCTCGGCCGCAAGGGCGCCTTCCTGATTACGGTCAGCCTGATGGGTGCCGCGACCTTCCTCATCGGCTTCCTGCCCACCTATGCACAGGCCGGCAGCAGCGCCGCGACCATGCTGATCGTCCTGCGCATCCTGCAGGGAATCGCGCTAGGCGGTGAATATGGGGGTGCAGCGATCTACGTCGCCGAACATGCCTTCCACACCAAGCGCGGCGCTTCGACCGGCTGGATTCAGGCGTCTGCCTCATTCGGCCTGCTCGCCGCCCTGCTCGTGATCGTCGCCACGCGGACCGCGATCGGCGAGGATGCCTTCGCCGCCTGGGGCTGGCGCATCCCGTTCCTGGTCTCCGCTGTGCTGCTGGCGATCTCGGTGTGGATGCGCGCCAAGCTCGCCGAGAGCCCCGAGTTCGCCCGCATCCAGGAGGAAGGCGACACCTCCAAGGCGCCGCTCCGCGAATCCTTCGGCAAGTGGAAGAACCTGAAGCGGGTCCTGATCGCCTTCTTCGGGATCATGTGTGCGCAGGGCGCAGTCTGGTACTTCACCTTCTTCTACATGCAGGTGTTCCTGGAAAGGTCGCTCGGGCTCCCGAGTCAGACCAAGGACCTGCTGCTGATCGTCATGACGGTCGTGAGTGCGCCGCTCTATGTCTATTTCGGCTGGCTCAGCGACTGGCTGGGCAGGAAGCCGGTGATGATCGGCGGGATGCTGCTGGCGCTCGCGCTCTATTTCCCGGCGTCGCACTGGATAGCGGCCGCCGCCAATCCGCAGCTGGTCGAGGCGGAGGAACGGACGCCGATCTTCGTCGACACCAATCCCGCCACCTGCTCGGTGCAGTTCGACCCGGTCGGAACCGCCAAGTTCGTCAGCCCCTGCGACATCGCCAAGTCGACGCTGGTGACCAAGGGCATTTCGTTCCTGACGCGCCGCTCGTCAGACGGTCGGACCTACGTGATCGTCGGCACCGAACGCGTTTCGATCAGCGGCGGTGAGACGTTGAGCGGGCCTGAGCTCAAGGCATTGAAGGCGAAGACGGCAGAGGCACTCGGCACCGAGCTGCAGGCGGCGGGCTATCCCAAGTCCGCCGATCCCAAACGCTCGAACATCACCCTGCTGATCACCATCCTGCTCGGCTTCGTCGTTGCGGCGACGGCGCTGTACGGCCCGCAGGCGGCGGCTCTGGTGGAGATGTTCCCCACTCGCATCCGCTACACCGCCATGTCGTTCCCGTATCACGTGGGCACCGGATGGGTCGGCGGCTTCCTTCCGGTCACCAGCTTCGCGCTCGTGGCCGTCAGCGGGGATATCTATGCGGGACTTTGGTATTCGGTGATCTTCACCGGGATATCGGTGATCGTATCGTTGCTGTTCCTGAAGGAAACGTCGGGACGTCACCTTCAGGAAGTCTAGCTCACGGGCACCAGTGAATGTCGATCGGCTGCTCAGCTTCGGCGAGCACTCGGCCGATCGGCAGCTTCGAGCTCTGACCGTCCGCAATCGCCTGTTCGAGCAGCGCGCGCTTCTCCTCGCCCGTAATCACGATCATCACCGTCCGCGCTGA
>Ga0068864_100005792_pt1 | contig 10139 bp, 8 predicted proteins | sample KBSSwiS72_FD_66586 | JGI IMG/M metagenome (GOLD analysis project Ga0068864, IMG submission 66586) | Switchgrass rhizosphere microbial communities from Kellogg Biological Station, Michigan, USA - KBS Switchgrass S7-2 | ecosystem: Host-associated > Plants > Roots > Rhizosphere > Soil ...
GCGCCGTCGATCTGGAGCAGCCGCTCGCGGTCCTCGTCCATCGCCGGGATCGACCCCATCAGGCCGGCGGTATAGGGGTGGGCCGGCGAATGGATGACGGCCGCGACCGGCCCCATCTCGACGATCCGGCCGGCGTACATCACCGCGACGCGATCGCAGGTCTCGGCGATGACGCCCATGTCGTGGGTGACGAGCATGACCGCGGCGCCGTGCTCCTTGCACAGGCGCTTGAGCAGCGAAATGATCTGCGCCTGGATGGAGACGTCGAGCGCGGTGGTCGGCTCGTCCGCGACGATCAGCCTCGGCTCGCCAGCGAGCGCGAGCGCAATCACGACACGCTGGCGCATGCCGCCGGAAAACTGGTGCGGATACTGTTCGATGCGCGCCTCGGCCGCCGGAATACCGGTTTCCTGCAGCAACCGTATCGCGCGCTGGCGTGCCTCCGCATCACTGACCGGCAGATGCGCCTGAATCGTTTCGATCAATTGCCGCCCCACGGTGTACAGCGGATTCAGCGACGTGAGCGGATCCTGGAAGATCGCGCCGATGTGGCGGCCGCGGATCTTGCGCATCGCTTCGTAGGGCAAGTTATCGATGCGTTGCCCGTCGAAGCGGATCTCGCCGCCGGCGACGCGGCCGGGCGGGTCGAGCAGCCCGATGATGGACGCGCCGGTGAGCGACTTGCCCGCCCCCGATTCGCCCACCACGCCGAGGATCTCGCCTGGCGCGATGTCGAAGCTCACGTCGTCGAGGGCGACCAGGGTACCGCGCCGAGTCGGGAACTCGACGCGCAGGTGGCGGACTTCAAGCAGCGGTGCCGTCATTGGTTCATTTTGAGGCCACGGTGCTGCTGCAGCCACCGATCGGTTCCTGATAGTCGACCTTGACGGCGAAGTCCGGCGTCAGCCGATTCGCCTTCTGTGCCACCAGGTAGTAGCGCGTGCACGGCGCGATATTGAGTTCAACGGTCCGCTGCTCGCCAAAGCGATGCGTGCCATCCGGCGGGCCCTGCACCGTTACCTTGCGCATGCCGGGGTCGACGAGGACCGGGCTGCTCAGGGTATCGTGGTCATCGACGCGGACGATCTGCACCGAGTAGGTGTCGATCGGCGTCAAGTTGTAGCGATGCCCGTCCAGCTGCGAGAACGGCTGCGGGAGACCGGCACAGGCCGCCAGTCCCGCCGCAAACGGCACGCACGTCGCGCACTTGATCCAGGATGACAAAGCAGACATAGCAACCTCCATGCGCCCGAACGAATGCCGTTCGACCCTCAGCGCAGCCGCGGGTTCAAGGCGTCGCGCAGCCAGTCACCGAAAAGATTGATGCTGAGTGCAATCATCAGCAACATCGTCCCTGGAAAGATCACGAGCCACCAAGCGCCGCTGAAGAGTTGCTTGTTGCCCTCGCTGATGAAGGTGCCGAGCGACGGCGATGTCGGCGGCACGCCGACGCCGAGGAACGACAACGTCGCCTCGATCTGTATCGCGGTCGCGACGTGAACCGTGGCCAGGACCAGCACCGGGCCGAGTACGTTCGGCAGCACGTGACGCACCATGATGCGCAGCGGCGGCACACCGACGACGCGGGCGGCCTGCACATATTCCTTCGTACGTTCGACCATCGTCGAACCACGCACTGTCCGAGCGTACTGAACCCAACCCGGCAGCGAGATGGCCAATATCAGCACGCCGAACGCGAGCGCTTCATGCCCCTGCGGAAACAGCGCGCGACCGACACCTGCGATGAGCAGCGCGATCAGGATCGACGGAAACGACAGCATCACATCGCACACCCGCATGATGAACGAGTCGACGGCGCCGCCCGCGTAGCCCGCGAGCAGCCCGAGCAGCACGCCGATCAGCACCGACAACGCGACCGATGCGCCGCTGATCAGGATCGAGATGCGCGCACCAAACATCAGCGCCGAGAGCACGTCACGTCCCTGCTCGTCCGTGCCCAGAAAATACTTCGACTGCCCGCCTTGCATCCAGGACGGAGGCAGCATCGAATCGCTCAGCTCCAGCGTGGCCAGATCGAAGGGATTGTGTGGCGCGATCAGCGATGCGAACAGCGCGCAGAACACGCAGAGCAGCGCGACGCCCGCCGAGATCATCGCGACCGGCGACGTCTTGAACGAATGCCAGACGTCGCTGTCGACGAAGCGCGCCCAGAATCCCGGCGCCGCGGGCAAGACCACGTTGGTACTGCTCATCGCATCAATTCGACGGGGCCTTCACGGTAATCCACTTGAAGTACATGTAGTTGGTCGGCAGCTGCGTCAACGTCACGTTCTTGCCATAGGCCCAGGCCAGCGCCTGCTGGTGCAGCGGGATGTGGCCGATGTCGTCCTGGTGGATCTTGAAGGCCTCCCTGATCATCTCGTTGCGCTTCGTGGGATCGGTCTCGACCTGGATCTTCGCGGTCACTTCGTCGAGCTTCGGATTGCTGTAGCTGCCGAGGTTGAACGTGCCCTGGCCCTTGTCTGTCGGCGTGGCCATCAGGTTGTACAGCGAGTCGTGCGCATCGGCGGTGCTGGGCGTCCACCCGAGCAGGTAGAAGCTGGTGTCGCGGCGCAGGATCTTCGGGAAGTAGGTGTTCTTGGTCTCCGCGCTGAGATTGACCTTGATGTTGATCCGCGCGAGGTTCGCGGCCACGGCCTGGCAGATGGCACCGTCGTTGACGTAGCGATCGTTCGGGCAGTTCATGCCGACCTCGAAGCCGTTTGGATAGCCGGCATCGGCGAGCAGCTTCTTCGCGGCTTCGACGTCGTACGGCAAGCGCTTGTTCATATCGGGCTGGAAGCCGCGCACGCCGGGGCCCACCATCTCGGCCGTCGGTGTCGCCGCGTTGCGCATCACACGCGCCTTGATCGCCTCTTCGTCGATCGCCTGGTAGAACGCCTGACGCACTCGTTTGTCCTTGAACGGGTTCTTGCCCTTCACGCTGCTCGACAGCAGCTCATCGCGCTTCTGATCCATGCCGAGAAAGATGGTGCGCAGCTCGGGCCCCTGCTGCACCGTGTAGTTGCCCGAGGACTTGACGCGCTCGACGTCCTGCAGCGGCACCGGTTCCATCACGTCGAGTTCGCCCGAGAGCAACGCGGCCACGCGCGTCGAGTCGTTGCCGATCGGCGTGAAGACGACTTCGTCGATGTTGGTCTCGACCTTGTCCCAATAATTGAAGTTGCGCACGAGCACGGTACGCACGGAGGGCTGGCGTTCTTTTAGGCGGAAGGGCCCGGTGCCATTGGCCTTGAAGCTCGCGGTATTCTCGATGCCCTTGCGCCGATCGACCGGGCGCTCGGCCTTGTTCTCTTCGCACCACTTCTTGCTCATGATGCCGAAGACAGTCAGCGTGTCCGGCAGGATCGGGAATGGCGCCGTCGTCTCGATGTCGACGGCATAGTCGTTCACCTTGCGCACGTCCTTGAGAGGCGCCACATAGCCGCGCATGTCACTGCCCGGATCGGCGGCACGCTTGAAGCTGAACAGCACGTCGTCGGCAGTGAATGGCGTGCCGTCGTGGAATTTCACGCCCTTGCGCAACTCGAAGCGCCACACCGTCGACGAGGTCTGGCTCCACTTGGTGGCGAGCACCGGCACGACCGACATGTCCTTGCCTCGGCCGACCAGCGGCTCATAGATGTTGGTGTCGAAACTGAGTTGCAGCGATTCGTTCAGCGAGTGCGGATCCATCGACTGCACATCGCCGACATCGCCCACGCGCAGCGTGACCGCCTGCGCGACGCCGCAAGTCATCACCAACGCAGCGGACAAGAGCGTACGTTCCAGTTGTTTCATCACGACTCCAGAGAAAGAGACAAAGCGTCAAGCAAGCGACGACATCAATGCCCGCCACCCGATCGCTCGAGTCGCAGGCGCGGATCGACCACGAAGTACAGAAGGTCGACGATCAGATTGATCACCACAAAGATCAGCGCGATCAGACAAAGATAGGCGGCCATCACCGGGATGTCGGCGAAGGTCACGGCCTGGATGAACAACAAGCCCATTCCCGGCCATTGGAACACCGACTCGGTAACGATCGCGAACGCGATCAGCGCACCCAGTTGCAGTCCGGTGATGGTGATGACCGGCACGAGCGTGTTCTTCAGCGCATGCCCGAAGTACACGACCCGGTTGGGCAAGCCGCGCGCGCGAGCGAACTTGATGTAGTCCGCCCGCAGGACCTCGAGCATCTCCGCACGCACGAGGCGCATGATCAACGTGAGCTGGAAGATCGCCAGCGTGACCGACGGCATGACGAGATGCCTCCAGCCGTCGACCGTCAAATAGCCGGTACTCCAGTGGCCGAACATGACGACTTCGCCGCGGCCGAAGCTGGGCAGCCATTTCAATGTCACGGCAAAGAACAAGATCAGCAGGATGCCGATCAGAAAGGGCGGCAGGGACACTCCCAGCAATGAGCACGTCATCATCACCTGGGACATGAACGTGCCTCGCCGCAGTGCGGCGTAAACGCCCATCGGAATGCCGACGAGCAGTGCGATCAGCGCCGCGGTGAACGAAAGTTCGAGCGTGGCGGGCAATCGCTCCGCGATCAGCGACGACACCAGGCGCCCCTGGCGCAAGCTGAGCCCGAACTCGCCGTGAACAGCCTTGCCGACGAATCGCACGAACTGGACCGGAAATGGCTGATCGAGGCCGAGGTCAGCGCGCAGCTGCTGTCGCTGCTCCGGGGTCGCATCCTGGCCGAGGATGTTGGTGACCGGATCGCCCACGTACTGGAACAGCATGAACGCGATGAATGCCACCGAGAGCATCACGATCACGGCTTGAAAGATGCGGCGCAGGACGAAGACAAGCATCGGTGAGGACTCTGAGACTCACGGCATCAGAGCAAAACGTGCGCCAACCGTCAAAGGGGAATGTCCGTAGGGGTCTTACCCTTCCTGCGACGCACGAAAAAAGGCCGCCCGAAGGCGGCCTCTTGGTTCCGACTGAAGCTTGCGCGAGGCAAGCGTCCGATCAGAAGAAGTGACGCAGACCGGCTTCGAAGCCCGTCGACTTGAAGCTGCCGCCTGCCGGACCGGTCGGGGCTGCCGTCTGGGCGGTACCGCCGGCCACGGAGTTGTGGGTACCGTCCTTGTTGTTCAGGCGCGAGGCCGTCGCATACAGCGCGGTGCGCTTGGACAGGTTGTAGACATAACCCAGGGCGAACTGGTCGATCTTGGTCGACAAGCCGGTGACGCCGTTCTTGAGCTTGCTGAGTTCGTAGCCAGCGTGAATTTCGCTTTGACCGATCGGCACCACGACGCTGAACGAACCGCGGTTTTCCTTCAGATCGGCACCGGTGAAGCTCAACGTGTCACGATCGAAGTAACCCATCAGCTTGACGACGCCGAGGTCGTACGAAGCGCCGATGTTGTAGGTCTTCTGCGAAGGCGCACCCGCCACGGCATCCAGACGCTGATTGGCATACGCCGCAGCGACGTCAATCGGACCGCCGGCCCAGCCCACTCGGCCACCGACGTAGCGGCCCGGGTTGGCACCCACGTTGGCAGTGCCGTTCAGCGTCGGGCCCGACGCGCCTTCCGACGCCGCAGCCATCACTTGGCCATACACGCCACCGATTCCGGACGGCAGGAAGTAGCCGATCGAGTTGTTGGCGCGCACGAAGGTGCCCACGCCCAGCTGCTGCACGTGGCTCGAATCGCCCAGACCGTTGGTACCGAACGCGTCGAAGATCGTGTTGTTCCAGAAGGTCGGGGTGTAGTCGCGGCCGAGGCGGACTTCACCGAAATTGCCCCACAGGCTGACCGTGGCGCGACGATTCCAGAACTGGGTGTTCGCGGAGCCCGTGTCGGCGTTTATGCCGGCCAGCAGCACGAAGCCCGCCTTCAGGCCACCACCGAGGTCTTCAGTGCCCTTGAGGCCGAGCTGGCTGCTGTTGATGCCGTCCTGGCTCAGCGAGTAGCGACGCTCCGAACCGTCGTTCTTCACGTACTTGGCGCTCAGGTCGACGGTACCGTACAGCGTGACGGAGGATTGAGCCGATGCAACACCAGCGTAAGCGCCCAGAACTGCGAGAGCGAGCAGAGATTTTTTCATTGCAACTATCTCCTAGGTTGAACAAGAGGTCCCGATCAACAATCACCCTCGTTGGGCAGATCAGGCACAACCCCCTCAGCGGAAGTTGTGCGTATTGCACCAGAGGGGCCGTGTGCTGGAAAGCCTTGGCGGACAAAAAGAGGCCTTTATGTTGTCTGAGCACAACGAGAATGGAGGCCTGCGCTATCCTGGCTTCAACCCCATTCTCAGACCGCTAGCAGCCGTGCTCGACTCCCTGCTCTCCGCCGCCGACATCGCGCTGCGCACGCTTGCCGGCGCGAACCATGCAGCACGTCCTTGTCCGGTTGCCGACGATCGCGACACCGAACTCGAAGCGGGGCAGCGCCGCCTCTCCGGCGCATTGATGCGCGTGAACCATGTCGGCGAGGTTTGTGCGCAAGCGCTGTACACCGCGCAAGCGTTGAGCACTCGCGATCCTGCCCTGCGCGCACGTTTCGAGCACGCGGCAAAGGAGGAGACCGACCACCTCGCCTGGACGCAGCAGCGCCTGCGCGAGCTTGGCGCGCACACCAGCTTGCTCAACCCGCTCTGGTACGCCGGCGCCTTCGGCATCGGCCTGGTCGCGGGCCGCATGGGCGATGCGATCAGTCTCGGCTTCGTGGTCGAGACCGAGCGCCAGGTCGAGCAGCATTTGGAACAGCATCTGCGGCGCCTGCCCGAAGCGGACAAGGCTTCACGCGCCGTGGTGACGCAGATGAAGCTCGATGAAGCACGCCACGGTGCACAAGCTCAGGCGGCGGGCGCTGCGACACTGCCCCGCCCGGTTCGTCATCTGATGCGGCTGGCCGCGCGCGTGATGACCACGACTGCGCATCGCATCTGAATCGCCACGGCGACGCCGAATCAGTCGCGCTTGATTTCGAAGCTCGTCGTGATCTCGGCCATCTTGCCGAGCATGATGCTGGCCGAACAATACTTCTCGTGCGACATGCGCACTGCGCGCTCGACCGCGGCGTCGGTCAGCGCCGGCCCGGTCACGACGAAATGCATGTGGATCTTCGTGAAGACCTTCGGATCGGCCGGCGCGCGCTCCGAGGTAACCACCACCTGGCAACCACGCACGTCATGCCGACCGCGCTGAAGGATCAGCACCACGTCATAGGCCGTGCAACCACCGGTGCCCGCGAGCACCGTTTCCATCGGTCGCGGCGCAAGATTGCGGCCACCGCCGTCGGGCGCACCGTCCATCACCAGCAAATGACCGCTGCCGGTCTCCGCCGAAAACGCCATGCCGCTGGCGGGCATCCAATTGATCGTGCAGTTCATGAAAGAGTGCTTTCCGTGCTCATTCGCGTGCATTGTGCACAGCCATGGCGCACGCTGGAGCGGTACCTCTAAAGCCCTTGATTCGATTTATTGCAGCGCAGCAAAAAAGCGCCTACACTCATCCGCATGCGGCGCCGATCGAAAGCGCTGCGCCAGTTGTCTCCTCCACCTCCTCCATTGGTGGATTCAGCCCAAGGCAGCAATGCCTTGGGCTCTTTTCTTTGGGCGTTTCGCGGCCGGTATGATCCAGCGCCCCTTTCGCTCCAACTCCCTGGTCCGACGCGCATGGCCGCCTCCAAGAAGAACCCGCCGCTGAAGCTGGCCGACTACCTGCAGAAGATTCTCACGGCACGGGTCTACGACGTGGCCGACGAGACGCCGCTCGACGTCGCGAAGCAGCTTTCCGATCGCTTGAACAACCACATCCTGCTCAAGCGCGAGGACACGCAGCCGGTTTTCAGCTTCAAGCTGCGCGGTGCGTACAACAAGATGGCGCACCTCAGCCGCGCGCAGCTGGAGCGCGGCGTCATCTGCGCATCCGCCGGCAATCATGCGCAAGGCGTCGCGCTCGCCGCGCGGCGCCTGGGCTGCAAGGCGATGATCGTCATGCCGGTGACGACGCCGCAAGTCAAGGTCGACGCGGTGCGCTCGCATGGCAGCGAAGCCGTGCTGTTCGGCGACAGCTACTCCGACGCCTACGTGCACGCCCTCGAACTCGAGAAGCGCCATCGCCTGACCTTCGTGCACCCGTTCGACGATCCGGATGTGATTGCGGGCCAGGGCACGATCGCGATGGAGATCCTGCGCCAGCATCAGGCGCCGATCGATGCAATCTTCGTCGCGATCGGCGGAGGCGGGTTGATCTCCGGCGTTGCCGCGTACATCAAGGCCGTGCGCCCCGAGATCAAGGTGATCGGCGTGCAGACGCACGATTCGGATGCGATGCTGCGCTCGGTCAAGGCCGGCAAGCGCGTGCAGCTGCACGACGTCGGCCTGTTCGCCGACGGCACCGCCGTCAAGCTGGTCGGCGCAGAGACTTTCCGCCTCGCGCGCGAACTCGTCGACGACTACGTCGTGGTCGACACCGACGCCTGCTGCGCAGCCATCAAGGACGTGTTCCAGGACACGCGCAGCATCCTCGAACCTTCGGGCGCGCTCGGCGTGGCCGCCATCAAGCAGTACGTCGCGACGCATCGCTGCACGGGCAAGACCTTCATCGCGATCACCTGCGGCGCGAACATGAACTTCGACCGGCTGCGCTTCGTCGCCGAGCGCGCCGAAGTCGGCGAGGAGCGTGAAGCGCTGTTCGCCGTGACCGTGCCCGAAGAGCGCGGCAGCTTTCGCCGCTTCTGCGAGCTGATCGGCCCGCGTGCCGTCACCGAGTTCAACTACCGCATCTCCGATTCGAAGCAGGCTCACGTCATGGTCGGCTTGACGACCTCCGACCGCAGCGAGCCCGCCAAGCTCGCCAAGCACTTCGCCCAGCACGGCTTCGAGACGCAGAACCTGACCGACGACGAACTCGCGAAAGAGCACGTGCGCCACATGGTCGGAGGACGCAGCCCGCTCGCGAAGAACGAGCGCTTGTTTCGCTTCGTGTTTCCGGAGCGGCCGGGCGCGCTGATGCGCTTTCTCTCCAGCATGCACCCGGACTGGAACATCAGCCTGTTCCACTACCGCAACCAGGGTGCCGACTACGGTCGGATCCTGGTCGGCCTGCAGGTGCCGCATTCGGACCGCAAGGCCCTGCGCGAATTCATCGACAACCTGGCGTACCCGTGCGCGGACGAGACCGACAACCCCGCCTACCGTCTGTTCCTGCGCTGAACTTCAAGCGACAATTGCCGTTCGTACGCAGGAATACGTAGCACGCCATGTCGGTCAATCGTTCGCTCATCTCGCCCACGTCGAATCCGCTGCTCGAGCAGGCGCTGCGCAAGAAGCTGACGCGCCGCGCCGAGACCACCGGCAGCCTGGGAGAGCTCGAGGCGCTCGCCGTGCGCCTCGGCCTGATCCAGAACACGCTCAAGCCGCGCTTTCGCGCGCCGCAGATCGCGATCTTCGCGGCCGACCACGGCCTGGCGGTCGAAGGCCTCACGACGCCGGGACAGCGCTCGACCGCCGTGCTCGCGAATCAGCTGCTGACCTCGCAGCTGCCGGTGTCGGTCTTTGCCGGCATCCAGGGCCTGCAGTTGTCCGTCGTCGATTGCGGCGTCGCGGAATCGGTGCATCCGCATGCGCGCCTGCTGGCGCGCAAGATCGCGCACGGCACGCGCAACGCGCGCGTCTCGCCGGCGATGTCGCTCGATCAGGCGCACGCCGCCATCCGCGCCGGCATGGAGATCGCCGACTCGCTTGCCGGCAACGTGATCGTCTGCGCCGGCGTCGGCCTGGGCTCGCACGAGAGCGCGGCGCTGGTGCTGGCGAGGCTGTCGGGCGCGAACTTGTCTGACCTGCTGATCTCCGGTCCCGAGATGGAAGAGGCAGCTGTCTCGCACCTGCTGTCGGTGCTGCAGAGTGCGCAGGCCCGCCACAAGGACGTCACCGATCCGGTCGAGGTTCTCGCAGCGTTCGGCGGCTTCGAGATGGCGATGATGGTCGGCGTGATGCTGGTGGCCGGCAGCAAGCGGCATCTGATCGTGATCGACGGCATGCCGGCATGCGCGGCACTGATCGTCGCAGCGCGCATCGCACCCGCCGTCACCGACTACTGTGTCTACTGCCGCAGCCACAGCCACCAGGGGCTGGACCAGGCGCTGGCGCTCTTCCATGCCTCCGCA
>Ga0068864_100005795_pt1 | contig 10135 bp, 10 predicted proteins | sample KBSSwiS72_FD_66586 | JGI IMG/M metagenome (GOLD analysis project Ga0068864, IMG submission 66586) | Switchgrass rhizosphere microbial communities from Kellogg Biological Station, Michigan, USA - KBS Switchgrass S7-2 | ecosystem: Host-associated > Plants > Roots > Rhizosphere > Soil ...
GCGATGAACAGGAACCGCAGCACGTCGTCGACGGTGTGGAAGAAGCCGAAGCCCACGCGGTCGAGCAGCAGCGACGGCGCGGACCGCGCGGTCGGCGCCATGGCCTGGGCCGACGACATCCCCGCCAGGTCGCCGATGGTCACCAGCCGGTAGCCGTGGGCGCGCAGCTCGTCGATCAGCACCGGCAGGGCCTCGACCGTGCGGCTGCGGTCGCCGCCGGAATCATGCAGCAGCACCACCTGGCCCGGGCGATTGGTGTCGGCGAGCCGATCGAGGGTCCGGGAGACAATCAGCTTGGCGTCGGGCTTCTTCCAGTCGTCCGGATCGATGCGCAGGCCGACAGTTAGGTAGCCCTGCGCCTGGGCCGCCATCAGCGGCGCCACCTCGCGCGGCGTCGAGGGCTCGGCGTCGCCGAAGAACGGCGGACGCAACAGGCGCATAGAGCGCCCGGTGATGGTCTCGAAAAGCCGCTGGGTGGCGGAGAGTTCGACGGAGGTCTGGGCGGCCGGGATCTCGCCGATGTTCGGATGGGTCCAGGTGTGGTTGCCGACGTCGTGGCCCTCGCGGACCTCGCGCGCCACCAGCTCCGGGAACTCGGACATGTTCTTGCCGATCACGAAGAAGGTGGCCGGTGCGTTCTTGGCCTTGAGGATGTCGAGGATCTTGGGGGTCCAGCGGCCGTCCGGCCCGTCGTCGAAGGTTAGCGCGACCCAGCCCGGATGAGCGCCGTAGCGCTGGATCACGTAGGAGGTCGGCATGACGTCGTAGGCCTCGCCGTCCACCAGGCCGGTGTCCTTGTCGAGGCTGAGGGTTCGGTGGCCGGGCTTTGGTGTGTCCTCGACGCGCAGGACCTCGCCGGTCCCGTCGAAGTTCACGTCCTGGCCGGGGCGCAGGGTTTCCAGGCCAGCAGCGCTCGCCCTGCCCCAGTCGTGGCGGAAGAACTTCCAGAGCAGCTGGTCCTCGCCGCCCATCCGCCAGAGCGCATAGCCCATCGGCCGGAAGCCGTCGGCCACCTTGATCTGGTTGAACAGCGTGGGCGCATCCAGGAACCAGACGGCGTGCCTGCGGCCGGAGTCGTCCTGGTAGCCGTAGGTCGGGTTGAGGGAGCCCTCGTCCATCTGCGCCTGGGCGCCCGAGTCATGGGCGGTCTGGGCGGCCTCGTTGAAGGTCATGGCCTCGGCGCGCCCGGGCTTGCCCTTTTCCGGCAGGGTCCAGTCGTACCCGTAGTCGCCCAGCGCCAGCACCGTGCGGGCCGGGTCGAGCAGAGCCATGCGGCTTGCGAGCTGGCGCTCGAACCAGTCCTGGCCGGCCGGCGGGCCGGCATCGCCCGTGCCCCAGTGCTGGTCATAGGCCATCAGCACGATCGCGTCGGCCGAGGCCTGCAACTTCTTCAAGGGCCAGCTGTCGTCGGCGAACGGCGCGGTGACCCAGACCTCGCGGCCCAGCGGCTTCAGCGCCGCGCGGGCGGCGGCGATGAAGCCGGGGTAGGCCTGAGCGCCGGCGGCCGAAAGGTTCTCGAAGTCGAAGACGTAGCCAGCGTAGCCACGCTTGGTCGCCGCCGTCACCAGGTTCCCGAGCAGCGCCTTGCGCGCGATCGGATTGAGCAGGACGGCGTCGGCCGCCGGGCCGTTCCAGATGCCGTCCTGGGCGTTGTGCACACCGGGCAAGATCGAGGGCGGCTTCTTCGCCTGGGCGATGATCGCGCGGGCCTGGGCGTCGTGGGTGATCATGATGCCGCCCGCCGAACCGCGCAGGGCGATCCACTGTGGCGAAACCACGTCGAGCTGATCCACATGGTCGGCCAGGGATTCTCGCGAACTCTCGTCCCAGGAGACGTAGAAGCCCACCGACAGGGGTCGCGCGGGGCCGGCCGCCTGCGGGCCGCGAGGATGCGGAATGCGGGTCCACTCGGCGCGACCCTTCAGGTGGTGGGCGGTCTCCTGGTGCAGGGCCTGCAGGATGCGCGGATCCTTGAGCGCCAGCGTCGGCAAGCGGGGCGCGAACGCGAGCGTCGCGAAGAAGGCAGCGATCAGCGCAGCCGCAAGCGAGGCCAATATGCCGCCGGCAAGGCGCACGCGTCGGGCCCTGCGCCCCGTTGGGTCATGGAAAATAAGGTCGGCCATCGGCCCTGGTGATCCCCGTCCAACGCTCCTTTGCGCGCCGAACTAGGCCGAACCTTGGCATTCTCCGCCAATTCCGGCGAATCCCTAACCAAACACCATGGTCCACATCGTCCGACCCGGGATGAAGGCGATGAAGAGGTTGATGGCGAAGCCGCCGTAGAAGAGCCCCATCATGGTCCGCCGGTGCCGCCCGACGTCGTGGCGCCTGGCCCAGACCACCGCCAGCGGCAGCATGATCAGGGTCCAGCCGGTGACCAGATGCAGCAACGAGAACCGTCCGGGGCTGAGCGTGGTGATGAAAAGCGACGACCCCGCGACCAGCGAGACGAGCCCCACCCACGCCCAGCCGGCCGTGCGGTGGAACGTTCGGCCCTTGCGCACGGTCATCAGGATCGCGCCGAGGGCAAGCGCGGCGAGCGCCCCCAGCACGTGCAGCTTGATGGCCGCGGGCAGTCCGGCGAACAGCGCCAGGTCGGGCGCGTGCGGCCGGGCGTGGATCGCCTCATAGGCTATGCCCCTAATGTGGGGGCCCATGGTCGCCGCCAGGATCGCGGCCACGGCGGCCAGGGCGAGCGCGAAGCGGCGCCGGAAGCTCCAGCCCGCGGCCGGCGTTTGCGAAACAGACGACATCCTTTATCTCCGTCTTCGAGGCAGTTGGCGCCGGGTCTCGGCGCCGTTCCGCGCGATCTGGAGTCGTTGGTCAGGGATGCGCAAAGGCAGATGCGTCGGGTGACAGCTGGACTTCGCGAGCCGCCAGCCTGGGTCGTTCACGCTTCGCGAACTAAAGGCTTATGGCGCACCGCCAGATGAACCGGCTTTTCCGATTCCTCCGTTGGGGACCCTATGAGGACGCGGCCGGCTGGCTGCGCGGCCTGGTCATCACGCTTTCGGCCGCCGTCTTCATGTCGGTCGTGGGCGCGTTCGGCTCCGCACGGATGAGCATGGTCCCGAGGATCGCCTACTGGCTCGGCCTGATGCTGGTGGGCTGGATCTGGGGCGCCTTCGTCTCGCGGTACTTCTTCCGCGTCCTCCGGTGGCCCCGGCAAACCTGGCTGCGGATCGCGATGGCGTCGCTGGCGCTGTCGATCCCCTATTCCGTCGTTGTCGGCTACGCCTCGGTTCTGGCCTTCGGGTCCCATTTCGAGCTGGCGGACATCCCCGAGTTGGTCGGCTCGGTCACGACCGTCTCCGTGGCGATGGTCGCGATCAATGTGCTGGTGGATCGCCAAAGCGTGACCTCCGCCTCGACCGAGCCCGCCAAATTCCTGGAGCGGCTGCCCCTGAAGCTGCGCGGCGGCGAGGTCTGGGCCGTCGAGGCCGAGGACCACTACCTGCGGCTCCACACCTCCAAGGGCCAGGACCTGATCCTCATGCGTCTGGCCGACGCCATCTCCGAGCTTGAGGGGATCGAGGGCGCCCAGGTGCACCGGTCCTGGTGGGTGGCGCGCGACGCCATCGCCGACGCCAAGCGCGGCGACGGCCGGGCGACGCTGACCCTCAAGGACGGCGCGGAAGCCCCGGTCAGCCGCACCTACGCCCGCCTGTTGCGCGAGCGCGGCTGGATCTAGCCGGCTTTCCGCCTGGCCAGCCACTGCTCGCGGGTCTGGCCCCAGACGTCCAAGACCGAGTGCTGGAACGGCGCTGGCATGCGGGCCTGACGCAGGATGGTCGAACCCAGACGGCGGGCGACCGCCTGGGAGGCGGTGTTGGCCGGCTCGATGGTGTGCACCGCCTCCGTCCAGCCCAGGACGTCGAAGGCATAATCCATGGCGGCTGTCGCGCCCTCGGTGGCGTAGCCCTTTCCCCAGACCTCGCGCGCCAACCCCCAGCCCACTTCCGTGCCGGGCCAGCCTTCGGGCTGCCATGGACCAAGCCGGCCGACCCAACGGCCGGTGGCTTTCTCGATCACCGAGAACATGGAGAACCCTCTGACCGTCCAGGCGCCGGTCATGGTGCACATGCCTCGCCAAGCAATCGCGCGCTCCTGCGCGCCGCCAAGATGGCGCATGGCCTCCTCGTCCGCGGCGAAGGCGGCCCAGGCGTCGAAGTCTCGGCCTTCGGGCATGCGCAAAATTAGGCGTTCTGTCTCGAGAATTGGGGCTGGCGTAACGGACATATTTCGGGCTCAATTGGCGTCGGGAGAGATCGTTGGGGGGTAGCTTAGCTGCGGTTGCGGCAAGGCGGCCACCGTCATCGTTCGTCGAGGGATCCGGTTGGGCGAGGATCACTCATGTCAAGGCTGTCGTATCCCGAAGACCCCCCATCGAAATCGATGATTCCAGGCCCAGGCCTGCTGCTCGCGGGTGTCGCCGCGGCCGCATTGATGGGCGTCGGACTTGGGCTGTGGGCCCGGCCCGCCATGAACGAGCGCCGGATGTCCATCGCGGCCTTCGAAGCGCCGATGAGCGGCCCGGCCCGAATGCTGCAGATCGTGGTCGGCGAAGTCCCTGCTCCGGGCGCCCCGATCGAAGTTCTGCCGGCGTCGCGCGCGGCGCCCGCACGGCCCACGCCGGAACACGTTGCGCCGGAACCTCTGGCGCCGGTGCGCCCGCCCGCAGGCTTGGTGCGCGTACAGGCGGTCGAGCCGGAACCAGAGCCGGAACCGGTTGAGGTCGCGCCACCACCGAAGCCCAAGCCGAAGCCCCAGGTCCATGCCCAGGCCCAGGCCCCGGCCGCGCCGGTGAAACCGGTGAAGGTCAAGGCGACGCCGCCGCCGAAGGCCGCGCCCAAGCCGGTCCAGCTGGTGAAGGTGAAGCAGGTCGAGAAGGCGAAACGCGTCGACAAGCCCCACCCCGCCAAGCCGACGCTAGCAAAGACCGTTGAGAAGCCCGCCCCGACCAAGGTCCGCCTGATCAAGGCCGAGGCCCCTCAGAGGCCGCTGCACATTCAGAAGACCATCGCGAAGAAGCCCGCCAAGTCGGCGTCGCCGGTGCATGCCGCCGCGCATACCCCGCCGCGAAAGGTGGAACCGGCGCCCAAGGTGCAGAAGGTCACGCTCGAGCGGAAGGTCGCCAAGCCGGCCACCCCGGTCAAGGCCGTGAAACAGGCTAAGCCCGTGAAGCAGCTTAAGCCGGTCCCCGCGGCCAAGCGCTCCGCCGAAAAAGTCGCCATCAAGGCCAAGCCGCCCGAGAAGGCGGCGCCGACCAAGGCGATCCGACCGGCGCGCGGCGCCGGGCCGCTGCGTGTGGCGAAAGCCGCGCCGCGCCCGGATCCCACGATCAGCGACGCCGATCGGCAGATGAACCGCGCCTATTCCAGCGCCCGCGCCGCGGGAGTGCCCGACTGGCAACTGCGGCGCCAGCAGCAGCGCTGGGAACAGGCCCGGGCCGCCGCCGCGCGCGAGGCGCCCTGGGCGGTGCACGACGTCTACCTCGCCCGCATCGCGGAACTGCACGATCTGACCCGAGACGCCGAGGGACCGCAAAACTGATCGGCCAGGCGCCTGCAACCGTCGAGTCGCCGAGGTGTTAGGGCGAGCGAGGGATACTCGAGGAGAGACATCGGCATGAGCGACCGGGCGGACCCCTGGGCCGGGACGACCTACAACGGCTTTGCTGGCCTTGCGGAGCTCCCGCCGCCCGCACCGTCGCGGCCGCGCATCTCCCGGAACCTGTTGCTCGGCGGCGTCGCCGCAGCGGCGGCCCTCGGGGTGGTGCTTGGATTTGTCGCTCGGCCCGACCTGGCCCCGCCGGCGGTCAGAGCGCCGATGCAGCCCGCCGCCCGGACTTCGACCCTCGACATTGAGGTCAACAAGCCGGTGATCCTGCCCGCGCCGAAGGCCACGGGCCGGCTTGAGGTCTTGCCGCCGGACCTGGCGGCCCGCTCGACGCCCCGGATGGCCGCAACCGCGCAGCGGACCGAACCGCGGCCTGTTCCCGACGCCGCCTCCGACTGCCGCGGGGCGGGATCAGCCGCCGAGCAAATGGTCTGCGAGGATCCTGTCCTCTCCAGCGCGGATTGGCGGCTGCAGCAGGCCTATGACCGGGCCATGCGGTCGGGCGCAATGCCGGCGCGTGATCTGCGCGACGAGCAGCAGGACTGGCTGGCGATCCGCGAGGACGCCGCGCGACGCTCGCCCTTCGCGGTCCGCCGCCTCTATGAGCAGCGGATCGACGAACTGAACGCGCTGGTCGAGGACGCGCCGGGCTAGGCTAGGGCTAGCCCAGCATTTCCTTGACGGTGTCGCGCTCGGCGACGAGCTCGTCGTTGGTGATCGCGATCTTCGACTTGGCGAAGTCGTCCATCTCGTAAGTGGTGATCACCTCGTAGCCGGTCGCCGTGGTCCTCGCCGGCATGCCGGCCCAGACGCCGTCGGCGAAGCCGTAGCGGCCCTGGCTCTCGACGGCGATCGAGTGGATCGCCCCAGGCGTGGTCAGGTCGCGGACGTGGTCGACGAGGGCGTTGGCGGCCGAGGCCGCAGAGGACACGCCCCGCGCCTCGATGATCGCCGCGCCGCGTTTGCCGACCGCGGGCAGATAGTCGTTCTTCAGCCAGGCCTCATCGCCAATTACCTCGGCGGCCGGCCTGCCGCCGATCTTGGCGTGGGTGAAGTCGGCGAACATGGTCGGCGAGTGGTTGCCATAGATGAACAGGTCCGAGACCTCGGTGATCGCCACGCCGGCCTTCTGCGCCAGCTGGGCGCGGCCGCGGTTCTCGTCCAGGCGGACCATGGCGGTGAACCGGTCCTTCGGCACGCGCCTGGCCTGGTTGGCGGCGATCATGATGTTGGTGTTGCAGGGATTGCCGACCACCGCGATGCGGACGTCGTCGGCGGCGACCGCGTCGATCGACTTGCCCTGGGCGACGAAGATCTTGCCGTTATCCTTTAGGAGGTCGGCGCGCTCCATGCCGGGACCGCGCGGCTTGGAGCCGACCAGCAGGGCCCAGTTGACGTCCTTGAACGCCGTGTCGGCGTCACCGGTCAGCACCATGTCCTGCACCAGCGGGAAGGCGCAGTCCTCGATTTCCATCGCCACGCCCTTCAGCGCCTTCTGCGGACCTTCGACCGGGATCTCCAGGAGCTGCAGGATCAGCGGCTGATCCTTGCCGAACATCTCGCCCGACGCGATGCGGAACAGGAGCGCGTAGCCGATGTTGCCGGCGGCGCCGGTGACCGCGACGCGGATCGGTGACTTGCTCATGATGCTGCTCCGTTGCTGCCGGCGCCGTGGCCCAACCCCGAGGGCCCGCGCGTTCGGCGGGTGCGTAGCCCAGCGTCGCGCCGGCGGCAATGCCGGGGAGGCGAAAGACCTATGGCCCCGGCGCCGAGCCATGTGCAAACTTGAGCCATGTTCGAGATCGACAGCGCGTTCCTGGGGTCCTCGCACGCCGTGGGCGAGCTGGCGCTGAGCCACGTCCGGCTGCAGGCCGATGCGCGCTTCCCCTGGATCGTGCTGATCCCACGCGTCGAAGGCGCCCGCGAGCTGGAAGACCTGGCGGAGGGAGAGCGCGACGTGCTGATGGAAGAGATCCTGCGCGCGGGCGATGCGGCGCGGGCGGTCAGCCTGGCGCTGGGCCGCAGGGTCGAGAAGCTCAACGTCGGCCAGCTCGGCAATGTCACCCCGCAACTGCATGTCCACGTGGTCGGCCGGCGGGCGGATGACGCGGCGTGGCCGGGGCCCGTCTGGGGTCACGGGGTCGCGTCCCCCTACCCGTCGCAACTGCTTGCCGACGGCCTCGCCGCCGCGCGAGGATCGCTGGGGCTTTAGGGGTAGCGGCGGAGCAGAACCACCGCGCGGGTGCGGCCGGCCTCGGTCAGTTCGCCGGCCCACGAGCCGTCATAGCCGCTGTGCAGGGTGGCGGTGACCAGGGCCGAGCCGCCAGCCGCGAAGCGCAGGGTGAGGCCGGTTCCGATGCGCTGGATGTCGTCGACCAGGCCCGATGCCCCGAGCGCCCCCTTGCGCCGCAGGTCCCGCCAAGCGCCTTCCAGCCGGTCCGCACGATCGACGAGCTGCAGGGCGTAGAGGTCCTCCGCGCCCTTCGCCGCGAGAGTCCAGCCCCCGTCTAGCGGACCCTGGAAACCCTGAGCCGACGCGTAGGAGGATTTCAGCCGGCTGTCGTAGGCCATGTCGCGCACGTTCGGCGGGGCGTCGGGCGTCTTGCCGGTCTCTTCGATGTGCACCGGCGCGGTTAGCTGAGGCCTGGGCGGCGAGGGTCTGTAGGGCGTCGGCGCGGCCGTCTCGGGCGACGGCAGCGGCGGTGGCGGCAAGGGTTTCTCGGCGGCTTCGTCGGGTTCGTCCGGGTCTTCCGGTGGCTGCTGGCCATGGCCGTCCAGGAGAGCGCCGATGGGGTCTGCCGGTTGAGCTCCGGCCGGCGTGGCCGCCAGGAGCAGGAAGACAGGGAGGATCGCCAGCCGCATCGTCGTCAGCCCTTGGGCGCCGCGATGGCGTCGGCGACGGCGATGAGCCGCCGCGCCTCAGCCAGATGCAGCCGCTCGACCATGCGTCCCTCGACCTTCAATACGCCCCGCCCTGTATTCTCCGGCAAATCGAAGGCCGCCGCCACTGTCCGCGCCCAGGCGACCGCTTCCGCATCGGGTGAGAAGGCCCGGTTCGCCGCTGCCAGGTGGCTGGGGTGGATCACGCTCTTGCCGTCAAAGCCGAAGGCCGCGCCCTGGGCGCATTCGCGTTCCAGGCCGTCGAGGTCGGCGATGTCGTTCCAGACCCCGTCCAGGATCGCGAGGCCGTGGGCGCGGGCGGCCATCACGCTCATGGCCAGGGCTGGTTGCAGCGGCTTGCGGTCCTGCCCCGGCCAGCAGCGCATTTCCTTGATGAGGTCGTTGACCCCGACCACCCAGACGCCGACGCCCGCCGCGGTGGACGCCCGCCCCAGGGCGCCAAGGGCGAAGATCGCCGCACAGGTCTCGATCATCGCCCAGACCGGCGCGCCGACCTGGGCGTAGGGCGCGAAGTCGCCGGCCGAAGACACCTTGGGGATCAGCACGGCGTCGGGTCGGGCCTGGGAAACCGCGGCGAGGTCGTCGGCGCCCCAGGGGGTGTCGAGGCCGTTCACCCGGATCACCAGCTCGCGGGAGCCGAACCCGCCGGCCCGCGCGGCCTCGACGGCCAGGGCGCGGGCCTCGGCCTTGGCGTCCGGAGCCACGGCGTCCTCGAGATCGAGGATCACGACATCACAGCCGAGCGTCCGGGCCTTCTCGATCGCCCGCGGATTGGACGCCGGCAGGTAGAGCGCACTACGGCGCGGTCGGGCGGCATGCATCGGCACGATTTGCGCTCCTTCGCGCTTGGACCAACGCAAGTCTTAGCGTCTAGGATGGGCGCATGACCACACGCTACGATCCGGGGGCCAGGAACGTGCTGGGCGGGGAGCTGCAGCCCTGTTCGGTTGATCCCGTCACCGGCTTCTTCCGCAACGGCTGCTGCGAGACCAGCCACGAAGACCTTGGGCTGCACACGGTCTGCGCGGTGATGACCGCGGAGTTCCTGGCGTTCAGCCGCGCGTCTGGCAACGACCTCACGACGCCTGTGCCGGAGTCAGCCTTCCCCGGCCTCAGCCCCGGCGACCGCTGGTGCCTGTGCGCGCCGCGCTGGAAAGAAGCGCTGGACGCCGGCGCCGCGCCCCAGGTGGTGCTGGACGCCACGCACGAAGAGACGCTCGCCATCGTGACCCTCGGCGTCCTGAAGGACCACGCCGTCTCGGCCTAGGGCCGTTCAGCGGATCGTTTCCTTCTCCTTGGGAGCCGAGACTCGGCGCGTCCTGGCCTGGGCCTTGGGCTTTGGCAGCAGTCGGAAGCGCGTCTGGCACCACGCGAAGTCAACGCCCACGTCGAGCAGAGCATCGGAACGTCCGCATGGGCAGGCATATTCCATGACCGCGAGGACACGGTAGGTCTCTCCAGCCTGGAGGGGCACTGGCCTTCCCGTGGCATGGTTTGGGGCGGCGTTGACGCATAGAACCAGATCGCCAGGGCCGACGGCGTCACTCATAGCTTTCATCCACTTCCCTAAGGGAAGATTAGACCCTGACCCGCAAGGGGCAAAGACCCAAGGCGC
>Ga0068864_100005801_pt1 | contig 10129 bp, 6 predicted proteins | sample KBSSwiS72_FD_66586 | JGI IMG/M metagenome (GOLD analysis project Ga0068864, IMG submission 66586) | Switchgrass rhizosphere microbial communities from Kellogg Biological Station, Michigan, USA - KBS Switchgrass S7-2 | ecosystem: Host-associated > Plants > Roots > Rhizosphere > Soil ...
CCGAGTCCGCGCGCCTCGAGCATCCGCTTCAGCTTGAATTGAACGACTTTAGAGTCGTCGACGATCAGCGCCTTGCCAATGTCCATGATGTCCTCCCCCTGTTGCTGACATATCCGACGCCCTGATATCTAGGGGCGATAGGACTTTGTACCGTACCACGCCGTGAGGCATGGATGCAAAAGGCGTGCCGATGTACATCACAGCGAGGCATTCACAGATGTCGCGCGCTATCGCGACACGCCCGGCGCGACCGGCGCCTGGAGCGCATCGAGCCAGAGGTCCGCTGCCCGTTCCAGGCCCTCGGTCGAAAAATGGCACCCGTCGTATCGTTCGGCGAAGCCCAATGCGTCGAGATTCGGGCCGGCGTGCACGCCGTACGCCACGCTCGCGAGCGCCGCCTGCGCGTTGCCGAGCTCCTCGGACGGCCGGATTTTGGCGCAGCGCGTCGCTCGCGCCACGTAGACCGGCGCCCTGACGCCGAGGCCGCGGATCGCCGCGACCATGGCCTCGAATCGTTGCCGGTAGGCTTCGGGAGACGTCTTTGCGTTCGCGTCCGCCTCGCCCTGGTCCCACAGGAGATGAGTGAAGGCGAGGCCGCTCTTTTGCGCCTCCGCGATCACGCCGAGCAATCCGCCGGACAGGCTGCCGCCAGGCGCAAACCGCGCGATCTCCGCGGTCCCGATCGCGAACGGCACGAGCACGACAGCATCGTACGCGCCGCTCGCGATCGCCTTCGCCGCAAGCCGCGTCCAGATGCTGCCGCCGTCCCCGGTCGCGCCGAGCAGCGGATCGCGCGCCTCATAGAGGCGCCCGCGATAGAACTCGAACACATTGCGAGGCGAAGTCCCGCGCGTTTCGCCGCTGTTGCCCGCGTTGGATTGGCCGAACACGAGCGCGACCATCGTGCGCCCGGGCGCGGTCGCCGGCGGCCTCGCCGCAACGCGGTCGGTGGTAGAGCGGGTCTCATGAAGGAAGAGCTTGTGCCGCAGCCCGGCCCAGTCGATTGCCGCATCCGTGCCGATCCAGCGCTCGAACAAAACTCCAGCGACGAACATCGCCAGAGCAACGATGGCCATGCACGCAGCGAGCGGACGGGCGCGCATCGGCGGTGCTACTTTCTTGCCAGTCGCTGCAAGTAGGCGAGCATCTCGGCGACGTTGGCGACCTCTTCGGGTTGGTCGAGTCGGTACTGGTCGGAACCCTGGCGGATATTCGCAAGGTGCCGCTCGATGGACGTCCACTGCATCGGCGACGCCGCGAGATCCGGGTTTCCGATCCCGGACTCGCCAAGAAGCCGCGCCAGAATGAGGTCGCCCAGCTCCGGCGAATAATGGGACGTATCCCTATACCAGCGCATCAACGTGGACTGGTCGCCGAGCCTCGGTACCGTCTCCTTTGCCAGCACGTGGAAGCCGCTGAAATCCCAGAGCGCGAAGGGCACGGAGCCCGCCGCCTTCGCCTCTTCTTCGACCGACTCGACGAGGCTCCGCTTCCACGCTTCGAACAACGGCCACCAGCCCACTCGCCGATACCATTCCAGATAGCGGGCATGAACAGGAGAAATGAACATCCGGAGCTCAATCCCGTGCGCGCGAGCGTACTTGAGCAGCTCGCGGAATTGCGACATCGCCGCCGCTCGCGGGCGGTCGGATTTCCACTGCGTCGACGTCTGCGACGGCGGGAACAGGTAGCGATGCCGACTATTGAAGTTGCTGAACTCTGCCGCCCAGATGACCCCGCGTTGCCCATCGAACTCCTCGAGCTCCGCGTCGCTGATCATCCGCTGCGGCGATCGAGTGCCCTGGTGGCGAGTGTCTAAACGCGTCGAGTCTTTGGATTCGATCCATCGCGCGATGCTTGCCGCGAGTGTCGTGCGCGAGACGTCCATGCGCAGACGGACCAGGCGCTCCGGTTCGGATTCCGGATTGCCTCTTAACGCCGCCGAATCGAAGTCGGGACGCCCTTCATCGAGGAAGGATTCCATGTCGAGGCCGATGATCGCCATGCGAACCGTCGTGACCGCGTCGGCATGGATCAGGAGCTCTCGCGTTTGACCAATGCTCAAAGCACCCAGCGCGAGGTTCATTACCGGACGATACTCGGCGGCAAACCCGTCGTACCGCGCGTCGAGTCCCGCTTCGGCGCGCGAGGTGCCCAGGATGACCGTGCGCGGCATTGTCTTCCGCACAGCGAACGTCTTGCGCCAGAACGTTCCCGCGCGCACCTCGTCGTCGCTTCCGGCGAGCGCGACTCGCTGCGAGTCAACGGCGAGGCCGTACGGATCGGTCGTTGCATTGAGGAGCACGGTGCCACCCAGAAGGGCCGCCGCAACCCCCATGACGGTAATGATGTATTGCCGCGCGTTCATTTCACGCTCAGAACGGGAGGTAAGACGAATTCACACCGCAACCGCGAGCAATGTCGCGATCGAGGTCAGTCGCACTACGTTGACGAGCACCCGCGTACCGCCGGCGCGCGCCATCTCGTCTGAACGCTCTCGTCGACGGCGCCGACGTGCGCGAGTATCCATCGGCCACGATGCCATGACGCCTCAGAAAACGAAAGCCCCGCGCGCGGCGGGGCTCCTGCCATCGATAACTTGGATGTCAGCGGATCGCGAATCCGGAGTTGCCGCGTTTGCGCCGGGACAAGCCGAGTGCGGTGAGGCCAACGAGGAGCAGTCCCAGCGTCATCGGCTCTGGGGCCCTGCCGACCTTCGTCGACCATTCCTCGAACCCGGCGCTCTGGCCGTAATCTCCAGTAGGCAACAAGCCGACCGGACTCGTACTCGGAGGATCTCCGTTTTTGCTCCAGTTGTTGTTGCTGATCTTGCCGGTTGCCCCGAACGAACTGTAGAGATACACGTACTGTCCATTGGCCGGACCAAAGAGGTCGTCACGAATCCTGACCGTCAGGTCGATGCCCTTGCCGCTGCCGTTGTTCAGCGCGTAGTTGAGCCCAACCGTCCGGTCTGTCGCCGATCCGGGGGTACCGTCCATATCCCAGATGAGCGTCGCGTTCTGCAACCCACACGAAGAGCCGCAGCTGCCGTCTGGCGCCGTTTCGTCGAACGTGTCCAGGTTGCCGGACCCGGCCATGTAGACTTGGAGCTTGTCCAGCGACAGGAACCGATCGGTGCTGTTGTTGGCTTCGTTGATATCGAGAGAGAAGACCCGGTATTTGACGCCGCCGACTGTGTCTGTGCCTATGTTCGAGAGCAGTAGCGAGTGATCCCAGTTCGAGGCGCCGGCGTCCTTCGTTTCGAATCTCGCCGTGCCATCGGTGTTGAAGCCGCTTTCGATACAGGGGGCGTTGCAGTTCCCGTTGCCGTTCTGTTGGATACGCACGAACGGTTGGAAGACGCCGGTGCCTACGTTGTTAGTGTTCGTCCCAGTCTGAAAGATCGCGCCGTTAATAGTTTGATCGAAGCTTGAAGCCTGATTGGCCGCGTCGACCCCGGTCATGTTGTAGTACGTGGTCGCGTGGGCGACCGAACCGTAAAGCAACGATACGGCGGCCGCGGCTAGCCAAGCGAGCGCCCTGGGCGCAATGCGTCCCCTCTTCTTCATCTTCCCCCTCCCTTACACCTGCGGTGAATTCGCTTGGAGGCAAAAGCAACTTTCGGGCCAACTGTTATCACCGCTGATCTTGCTGAATTTTGTTGTAAGTTTTGCCGCATTTCCCCACGTGGCTGTAAACAATTTCGACACGCTAACATCAGCGCTGTAGTCTCCAAACGCTGCGACCGAACTTCTGGCGTAGCGATAAAAATAATCAAATCATTCGGTTGCGACACATTGGTACGGGACTGGCGCGGTCAGAGGTCCCGACACTCAGTTGTTGAGCCCCTCAAGCAGCGATTTGGCTTGGGCCTGCCGCTCGAATGGACCCGCGCCAGCCAAGACGCGGTGCAGCTCCGCGCGAGCCTCTTTTCTTTCGCCTGACTTGGCAAGTGCCTGGGCGTAGTGAAAGCGAATGTCCCGCGACCCTGGCGCCATTTCAACTGCGCGCTGCAGGACGACTACGGCTTCGAGGATTTTGCCGCTGTTGAACAGCATCCAGCCGTAGGTGTCGGCAACGGACGCGTTGGCTTCGTTGATCCGGAACGCCTTCTCCGCCGTCGCCAGCGCCCGCGCGTCACCACTTTCGCCGAGCGCCCAGGCAAGGTTGTTGAGCACGTGCTGGTCGTTGGGGTATTTCTGCACGAGCAACTCGTACTGAGCGATCGCAGTCGGCAGCCTCGACGTTCGAATGCTTGCGTCTGCGAGGTACATCCTCGTCGCGGTGTCCGTGGGTTGATTTTCCAGCCATTTCAACACGACGGTTTCTCCAACCTCCGGCTTCCCACCGCGCAGATAAGCCTCATGAATCTGCGCTGCGAGGTTGCCGCTGGTCCTGAGCGAGTGCGCTCGCTCGTACGCTTTCGCGGCACTCAGATACCGCTTGCCCAGCATTTCAATGTCACCCTCGACCATGAAGGCGGCGAACGAATTCGGCGCCGGCTTCTTGATCTTTTCAAGCATCTTGAGTGCCCCATCCCGGTTTCCGAGCGTCGCTTCGAGGCGGGCAAGCAGTATCTGCGCCTCCTGCATGTCGGGTTTCAGCTCGAGCGCTTTAAACAGTGTCTGCTTCGCGATCGTGCTGCTGCCGTTCAGGTATTGCATCTGCGCAAGACGAAATTGAACGTCAGGCGACTTTGGGTTGACGCTAGCGATTTTGAGATAGGTGTCGAGGGCGTCGCTGGTTCCACCCGCCTCGAGTTGAAGCCGAGCCGCCTCCTCGAGGATTCTGAAGTCGAATTGCCCCAGAGTCGTCGCCTGCCTGACCGCTTCGAGCGCGCGCGGGCGATTCCCGGCGGCCAAGTAGTATTTGGCGAGGACCATGGCAATCCAGGGATCGCGTGGCTGCAACTGGAGCGCACGCTGAGCCCAGTGCACCGACTCCTCGGCCTTGTCCGGTATGCCGCTGAACAGTTCGGCGAGAGCCAACATGGCCTCCACGTTGCTTTCATCGCGAATCAGTACTTCGTAGTACCGGTCGCGCGCGGCCGAGTGATTCCTTTCCCTCACGTCGAGCTGCGCGAGATTCGCGGCGGCGGGGAAGTAGATCCTCTGCATGCCGAGCGCCTCTTCGAACGCTCGCCTGGCGCTGACGACGTCCTTCTTCCCTACATACGCGCTGCCTTTCAGGTTGCGAATGATCGGATTTTCGGGCGACTCCCTTTCCAACCTATTGATGAGCTCGAGTGCCTTGTCGAAATCCCCGCGCCGCATCTGGGCCATGGCCAGCATGATTCCGGCCCGAGTCTGCGAAGGATCTGCGGTCAAGACCTTTTCGAGGTCCGCAATGACGCGATCGATTTCGCCCGAAGCAAGCCGGCTGGCGGTTGCGGCAAGCTGGTTCGACGTGCTGTTTTCGATGGTGAGCGCTTTGTCAAAGTACTGCGTCGCTTTGGTGAACTGACCCGCCTCCATGTAAACGTCGCCGGCGAGCGTCAGCAAATTAGCATCTTCGGATACCTGCTTGAGGGCTGGTTGGAGTGTCTCGATCGCGTCTTGGACCTTTTTTCGCTTGGCATAGGTCGCGACAAGGAATTTGCGCACGTACAGGTACTCGGGGTAACGATCCAGCGCCCACTTGAGATGCTGTTCCGCACGTGTGTAGTCGGCAAGAACGTACTCGGCCGCACCGGCCAGGATGACGGTCTGCGCGTGCGTAGGCTGGACCTTCAAGACCTCCATTGCATGATTGTGTGCGGCCCCGTAATCCTTCGCCCTGAATAGAAGTACAGCCTGCAGGTAATTCGCCGTCGGGCTTTGTGGCGCCAAGGCGAGCACCGCAGCAAGGTTCGCCGCTGCATCTTCGCGTTTGTCGAGCGCTACCTGCAACGACGCCAGCGTAAGCCGTGCGTTCGTGTCGTCAGGCCGCTGCGCGACAGCCTTTTCATAGGCCGCTATCGCCGCCTTGGGATCGTTCAACACCCGGAAGAGATCGCCCTGAAACAGCAGCGCATCGAAATGATTCGGCGATTTGGCCAAAGCCCGGTTCACGAGCTGCATACCCTCCTCCGGACGTCGGTCGTTCGCGGCGATCTTTCCGAGACCTACGAGCGCATCCGGGTACGCGGCCTCGAGTTGCAACGCCGTCTCGAAGAACGTCTTTGCAGCCGCGATTCGCAGCAACCCCAGGTTAGCGTTTCCTCGCAGAGCCGCCACCTCCGCTGACTGGCCCGCGAGAGGCATCCGGTCGACAACCGTCTCGTCCAGCGCATCCTGGAACTTCTCCTGCGTCAGGAGTGAGCGGGCGAGCAGGGGAACTGCCTGATTCGGGTCCATTTTTAGAGCCAATGCTTCGCGGGCCTTTGCCTCGGCGAGCTTCCATTGACCAAGGTCCATGTAGATCGCCCCGACCATGTAATAAGCGTCGGCCAGATTGGGGTCCGCCTGAAGCGCATTCTTCGCCTGAATCAGCGCGGATTTGTAGTCGCCCTTGGTCTGGAGTTGCCTGGCGTCAGCCAAGAGCTGCCCGGGGTCCGAGGACGGGTGACAGCCCGACAGCCATACGGCGACAAGCAACGCAGCTAGCAATGCGCGATTGATCATGACGTTCTCATTTGTTCCGTTTGTGATGGTCATGCCACGGGCGTCCGAACGTTGGCGGCCGCTCTCACCGGGCGCTCGTTGGCTACAACCGGAAACGGTCAACTTCCGTTCTTGAAGGGGAGGCAACCGCGCGTGGAACGCGGCCGGGAAGGATAAAGCAACGATCGTACCATCGGTAGACCGCGACGGCCGGGAGAAGATCGACAGCCCTTTGTCGTGCTATGCGGCCAGGGCGCCCTCCGGCGAGAGCAGCATCGCCGGGAGCATCTGCTAGACCGTGACGAGGAGTTCGCGCGTATGCACGGCCTATCTCTTCGCGACGCGCCGCATGTAGGCGAGGATGTGTTCGATGTCGGCGACCTCGTCCCGGGCGTGGCGTCGAAACCGCATTTCATCGTCGCGTGCGCGCGCCAGGTCGGCGTCGATCGTCGCTTTGGTCATCGGCGATTCGGGCAGCGGGACCGGGGCGGCCACGCCCCCGCCCAATATCCGCGCAACGATGATGTCACCGACGTCCGGCGAGTAATGCGACGTGTCGCGGTACCAGCGCATGTGCGTCCGGTGGTCGCCGACCGCCGGCACGGACTCCGTCGAAATCGCGTGGAACCCGCCGAAATCCCACAGCGCGATAGCCGGCTGCTGTGGGCCCTCTTGCACCACCGCGTCCACCGAGTCGACGAGACCGCGCTTCCAGGCTTCGTACAGCGGCCACCAGCCGACCTCTCGATACCATTCGAGGTAGCGGGCATGGACAGGTGAGATGAACATTCTGAGCTCGATGCCGTGGCTCCGAGCGTAGTGCAGCAGTTGCCTGAACGATGCCATCGCCGCACGCCTCTGCGGATCGGCGTCCCACCGCGCTGCGGTGGCTTCGTCCGGAAAGAACAACCCCATCCGCGAGTAGAAGTTGTCGTACTCGGCCACCCAGATCAGCCCGTGCTGACCCTCCCACAACCGAAGCGCGCGATCAGTGATGCGCCAGTTGCGTGCGGATGGACGTGCGGCCGTCGGTGCGGCCGGTGGTCCGGCCGTCGCACGCGCGGGTCCGAGCGTCGTCGAAGCGGAAGACGCGAGGCTCGCCGCCAGTGCCTCGCGCGACATGTGGAGCCGAAGGCGCACGAGAAGCGGCGGCTCTGACTGCGTATTGCCCTCGAGCGCGGCCGGATCGAAGTCGGTGCGGCCAGCGTCGAGGAATGATTCCAGGTCGAGACCGATCACCGCGAGTCTGAGCGGCGAGACCGAGTTGACGTGAATCAGCATGAGGCGCATCTGTTCGATGCTAAGACCGCCGAGCGCGACGTTCAGCACCGGCGAATATTCGGCCGTAAAGCCGGGCGCGCCCGGGTCGATGCCGAACTCCGCACGCGAAGTGCCGAGCACGATCGTGCGCGGCATCGCTTGGCGCACGGTCAGGACCTTGCGAAAGAACGCCCCTGGGCGCGGCGCGTCGGGCGCGACGTTCGTTCGGTCGGGAATGGCCGCAAGCCCGTACGGATCGACCCGCGCATTGAACGCGACCACGGCGCCGCACAAGGCGGTGGCCAGGACCAGAACGACGATCACGTAGCCGCGCGCCTCCATCGCCCGCTTCAAAATTGGAAGTACAAGAATTCCGACACGCGCGTCATGCTTGTGAGCGACGCCGCGATCAGGAGCGCGACGGCGACAGCCCATCGCACATCGATGCGCCATGCGAGGAACGCGGGCGGCGGCGGCACGGGATGTTGTGCGAGGAAGGCTTCAGCACGCAACATGATCTGCCGCGTATTCGGTGCGAGCCATGCAATCGCGAACAGCGCCGCCATCCAGACGATCTGCGCTTTGCTGATGAGCACGCCGGCGCTCCTGCCGCGTCCGATGCCAATCGGCAGCCCCGCATCGAGAGCGCCAAAGTGGGCGACGATCCACTGCCCGACGGCTGACGGAACGAACCGCGCCTGCCCGATCGCGCGCGCGGCCTCCGCCGCTTCCGCAAGCGCGGACGGCGGCAGCGCGAAGCCGTTCATCCCGATCAAGCCGCGCGTGATGCGAACGGCCGACGGCAGATCGTCCGCGCGGAAGATCGTCCAGGCGCCGAACACCGCGAGAAAGGTCAGGGCGGCACCAGCGGCCGTTCCGACGTTACGCAGCCACCGCGGACCCTTTGGCAGGCGAGCGCGCAGCGCGATCCAGCCATGGTTGAACGCGAGGAACGCACCGTGCACCGCGCCCCATAGCACGAACGTCCACGCGGCGCCATGCCAGAGCCCCCCCAGCAGCATCGTCACCACCAGATTGGCGTAGCGGCGTGTGGTGCCCCGACGATTGCCGCCGAGCACGATGTAGACATAGTCGCGGAGGAAGCGCGACAGTGTCATGTGCCAGCGGCGCCAGAAGACGATCATGCTCGTCGCCTTGTACGGTGACTCGAAGTTGACCGGCATCCGCACACCGAGCATCTTCGACAAGCCGACGGCCATGTCGGAGTAGCCGGAAAAGTCGAAGTAGAGCTGCAGCCCGAACGAGAACGCGGCGCCCCACGCTTCCACCATTCCGGGCGCGTATCCCTGCGCGGCCTGGGCGTACACCGGGCTCGCGTACGGCGCGATGCCGTCGGCCAGCACCGTCTTCTTGAAGAGACCGATGGCGAAGATCGTGAGTCCGGCGGCGAGGTTCGCCCATTGGAATCGGAACGAAGAAGGCGCCGTGAACTGCGGCATCATTTCGCGGTGGTGCAGTATCGGGCCCGCTATCAGATGCGGGAAGTAGCTTACAAAGAGGCCGTACGGCAGAGCGCCATAGCGCGCCGGATCGCGGTAGACGTCGACCAGGTACGCGACCTGCGTGAATGTGAAAAACGAGATGCCGAGCGGGAGCACCATCGCCTCGACGCGCACGTCGGCGCCGAGCAGCGTATCGAGGTTCGCGACGAGGAACCCCGCGTACTTGAAATACCCGAGCAGGGCGAGGTTCACGGCAACGGCGCCGGCCAGCAGGCCGAATGCCAGCGCGCCGTTCTTCCCGCCGCGTCGGGCGATAGCGTCCCCCGCGAAAAAGTTGAATGCGATGGAGGCGAGCAGCAACGGTACATGCCGCCAGCTCCACCAGCCGTAGAAGAACAGCGAGGCAAGCGCGAGCCACGCGACCGCGAGATTCGGCCGATACCGGGAGAGCGCGAACGCGCCGGCAAGCACGATCGGCAGGAACGCGAAGAGGAAGGTATAGGAGTTGAAGAGCATTCGCGCCGCGACGAAAGACCCCAGAACTACGCGGCGCAGTATGCGCGGCTACCTTGAATCCATGTTCGCGCCGCACGCGTTCGAAGTGCTGCGCTTCGCCGAGTTAGTCGCCGAAAACGAAACGCCCGCGGCAAGGCGCGGGCGTCTCGGGATACCGATTTTCGGCTAGGTCACGAGGTCAACGCGTCGTTGCGCATCGGTGCCAAGCCCTGCCGGCGCCTTCGCGCATACCACGCCATACCCGCGAGACCCGCTCCTAGCAGCCACGTGGTGCCTGGCTCTGGCACGCCGCAGCCGGGACTACCGACC
>Ga0068864_100005808_pt1 | contig 10125 bp, 10 predicted proteins | sample KBSSwiS72_FD_66586 | JGI IMG/M metagenome (GOLD analysis project Ga0068864, IMG submission 66586) | Switchgrass rhizosphere microbial communities from Kellogg Biological Station, Michigan, USA - KBS Switchgrass S7-2 | ecosystem: Host-associated > Plants > Roots > Rhizosphere > Soil ...
CCGGAGCCGGAGTCGGGCAAAGGCTCGTTGATGCCGACGATGACGGAGCAGCCGACGCAGGCCGGGACGGTGCTGGGGACGGTCGGCTACATGTCGCCGGAGCAGGCCTTGGGAGAGCCCCTGGATTTCCGCTCGGACCAGTTTTCGCTCGGCTCGATCGTCTACGAGATGGCGTCCGGCCGGAAGGCCTTCCTCAGAAGGACGGCAGTGGAAACGATGTCGGCGATCGTCCGCGAGCAGCCCGAGCCTCTGACGAAACTCCGGCCGGATCTGCCTTTGCCGGTGCAGTGGATCCTGGAACGTTGCCTCTCCAAGGATCGGGAGGATCGTTACGCCTCGACGAAGGATCTCGCGCGGGACCTGGTCAGCGTACGCGATCGCGCCGAGGCCTCGAGCGGCTCGGAGCAGCTGTTCCCCGCGCCCGGAAGACGCCGCCGGCGCGGGCTCCTGTTCGCTGCCGCCGTCGGCATGCTGGGGGCGGCGCTCGCGGTCGTCTGGGGAATGGCTCACGGTCTCGCGAAGGAAACCGCGCCCGCTCCATCGTTCAAGCGTTTGACCTTTCATCAGCGTGGGATCGGAAACGCGCGGTTTGCTCCCGACGGGCAGACCATCATCTACAGTTCCGACGCCCGCCTCTTCATGACTCGGCCGCAGAGCCCCGAGTCCAACCTGCTCGCGTTCGCCGGGGACCTCCTGTCGATTTCCCGCTCCGGGGAGCTCGCGATCCTTCAGAGTCTGCGACCTGTCGGTCGCGGCGTTCTCGCCACGGTTCCCATGGCGGGAGGGGCCCCGCGGCAGGTTCTGGAGGACGTTCTCTCTGGTGGCGCCGACTGGTCCTCGGATGGCAAGAACCTGGTCGTGATGCACTTCGTCGACGGCAAGTCGCGGCTGGAGTCTCCCATCGGGACCGTGATTGCCGTGGGCGAATTTGGCTCTCCGCGCTTTTCGGCCGATGGCGGCATGATCTCTTTTTGGGAGGAGAGCGGCGGCTCGAATTCGATCGGCGTGGTCGACCGGCTCGGCAAGTCGAAGAAGATCCTGTCGACAGGCTGGACCGAGATCTCCGGTGTGCCGTGCTGGGCCGCGAACGGCCGCGAGATCTGGTTCACGGCGGGCAAAGCCGGCGAAAGGCCGGCCCTCTGGAAGGTAGACCTGTCGGGGAAGCTCCGTCTCGCGATCCGCGTGCCGGGAATCCTCGAGCTCGACGACATCTCCGCCGACGGCCGCGTCCTGCTCACGCACAGCACGGTCTTGCAGAGCGTTCGAGGGCTCGGGCCCGGACAGTCGGCGGAGATCGACTTTTCGTGGTTGGACGCCCCGATGCCCGCCGATCTCTCCCAGGACGGCTCGACGCTGCTCCTGAACGAGCAGGGCGAGGGCACTGGCGCCAGGCCGACGACCTATCTTCGAAGCACGGACGGCAGTCCCGCGCTCCGACTCTTCGAAGGCACGGGCACGGCGCTCTCGCCCGACAAGCGTTGGGTGCTGGCCGTCTTTCCCGCTGGAGGGGGAAAGACGGCGCGCCTCGTCCTTCTTCCGACCGGTCCCGGCCAGCCCAGAGACTTCCCGATCGGGAAGCTCGTGCCGGAGTGGGGCGCATTCACTCCGGACGGGAAGCGCGTGGTCTTCAGCGCCGGCTCGGGCCCGGATCAAGAGGACCGGCTCTACGTTCAGGACATTGCGGCAGGAAGCCCGCGGGTCATCGGTCCAGCCTATCTGATGGATTACGCGACCCCGGTTTCTCCCGACGGTCGGTCCGTGATCGCGTATCAAAGGGGATTGGCCTGGGTCTACCCGATCGACGGCGGCGGCGAGGGGCGCGTCTTGCCCGGGTTAGCGCGGGCCGATCGAGTCGTTCAGTGGAGTGCAGACTCCCGGAGCGTCTACGTCTACAGCCCTGGCAAACGGCCCCTGAAAGTCTTCCTGCTCGATCTCGGGACCGGCCAGAAACGCCTGTGGAAGGAGTTCCCGCTGGACGATTCGGAAAGGAGAATCCGCGTGCGCGTGACGCCGGACGGCCGCTTCTACGTCTACGGGACGACCGCCGTACGCTCCGAGCTCTATCTCGTCGACGCGCTGCGCTGAGAGATTTCGTTCGCGGTTCGCCGATCCTCCTCCCGCAACCATGATCTCGAACTCCGGGCTCAGGGTAAGGTCAGCCTCATGACGCGTGCTCCGAGTCCAAGGCCTGCGCGATCGGTGAGGCACTTGGGGCCTCGCCCCGGCCCCCGCTACATCGTCCGGATCTCGCCGGTGCACGGACGAGGGCTCTTCGCGGCGCGGCGCATACGCCCCGGCGTGCGCATCATCGAGTACACGGGCGAGCGTCTGGACGATGCCGAGGTGGACGCTCGATACGACGAGAGCGCCGCCGAGGATCCCCACACGCTGCTCTTCCGAACCGGCCCACACTCCGTCATCGACGCATCGGTCGGCGGCAACGCGGCCCGCTTCGTCAACCATTCCTGCCGGCCCAACTGCGAGACGCGGCAGGAGGGCGACCGCATCTTCATCTTCGCGATCCGCAACATCCAGCCGGGTGTTGAGCTGACCTACGACTACTCCCTCGAGATCGAGGCCGGCCACTCCGCGGCGCGCGCCCGCGCGTATGCCTGCCGCTGCGGCGCACCCCGTTGTCGCGGCTCGATGCTGGAGAGGCGTCCGGCTCCTCGCCGCCGGCGGGGGAGAGCGCGCCGGGGCGCGAAATAGGATCTCGATCTGGCGACCCCGCCGCAGCTGTGGAAGGCTGCGAGAGTTGGAGAGATGTCATGAAGAAACCCGTCCCGGCAGCATCGGCGTCGGCGTCGGCATCGGCGTCGGCCTCGGCATTGATCGACGCGAGGATCCAGGATCTCGGTGACTGGCGCGGGAAGATGCTCGCGAGAGTCCGCAAGCTCATCCACGCGGCCGATCCGGAGATCGTCGAAGAGTGGAAGTGGATGAATCCCGTGTGGTCCCACGGCGGCATCGTCTGCACGGGAGAGACCTACAAGAGCGTCGTCAAGATGACGTTTCCCAGGGGGGCCGCGTTGAAGGACCCGTCGCGCCTCTTCAACTCCAGCCTCGAGGGGAACGTCCGGCGCGCGATCGACATCCACGAAGGAGAAAAGATCGACGAGTCCGCCTTGAAGGACCTGATCCGCGCGGCCGCAGGGCTCAACCTCCAGGGCACGACCAAGCCGAAGCGCGGGCGAGCGAGCGGCAAGCAGGCCGGCTAGCCGGCAACCTCGCCCGCAACCGGGGCGACGTCCCGGTTTGCGTGAACTCAGCGCGGGAAGAAGAGGGCGAGGGTCAGGACCGATCCGATGGCGAGCGATACCCACGCGTTCGTGACGAAATAGCCGTAAGCCATCAGGGCAACGCCGATGAACAACGGCCGCGGCTCGGAGTTCTTGCGGCCGTAACGAAACGCCGCGAAGCCGACGAGCCCGAAGAGCACGGCGAGAAGCAGCGTGTAGAGGGAAAACCCGCCGAGCAGTCCTTCGAGCTCCGAGACGTCCATTCCCGGAAGCATACGCGGGTCCGTGTGCTCGGAAGGTCCGACTCCCGATGCCGAGCGGACGATGGTTGCGACCGGAGTCGATCGCTTCGGCGCCAGGAGTTGAGCGGAAGCAACGATTGGACGCCGTCGCCGCGGCAGGACATGCTTCGAGGGATTCTGCAACCGAAGAAGCGAATGAAACCCGGAGGCGAGGCCGTGAGGATCAACGTGTTCGTGTCGCGGATGGCCGCCGCTGGAGCTCCCGGGCGCCGAGTCGCCGAGAGCGGTCTCGCGCCGCTCGAGATTTCGGCAGACTCCGCCGGTCTTCGCTTCTCGGGTTCCGAGCCAGCCTGGGATGGAGCGAGTTGAGCAGCCTGCGGACGCGGTATAGCGATCTCATCGCCGCCTGGTCTCGGCCGAAGTCCAGTGTGGCAGTGCGCCGGCCACAGGACATGAGCTGGACGTGTCCCGACTGTAGTCGCCGGCACCAGACGACGATCGATCCCAGTGCCGAGCACGGGAAGATCATCGAGGTCAACTGCGAGGGCTGCGGGAAACAACACGCGGCATCCGTGTTCTTTCGGCTCCGACAGTCGGGGACTCCGCGCATGACGGTCGGCGTCGTGTGGCTTTGACAGTATGGAGATGCTGCGCGGCGAGCTCGTGACGGCCTCGCAAAGCCCAGTTCTTCGTCGGTATGTGGAGAGCTGAGCCGGATGGCGCGGATCCTTCTGTCGTCCGTCGGCTGAGTCTGCTGTGACTCCATCCCGTATGTGATAGCGTCGGGAATCGTTCAAGAGGCCGGGTCGGCTTCGAAACCTTGTCGTCGCCGTTCCTGCCGTCGGGTTCCCCGATTCAGAATCATCGCTTTCAAGGAATGTGGAGTTCCCCGCCATGCGATTCGCACGAAACGTCCAATTTCAGATCAAGAGCGGCAAAGAGCAGGAGTTCAAGAGCCTTTTTGAGACGAAAGTCGTCCCGATGCTCAAGAAGGAGAAAGGATTCCTGGAGGAGCTGACGCTGGTCAACAACAACGGAGTCCTGGGAATCAGCATATGGGATGACCGCAAGAGCGCCGAGGCCTATCAGTCGTCGACATACCCCAAGGTTGTCGAGACCCTCCAGCCGCTGCTCGTCGGAACGCCGAAGCTGGAGACCTACGAGGTCGGTGTCACGACTCTCGAGTTCATCACGGCCTGATTCGGAGATCGGCGCGGCGACGCGCCGGTGGTTCAGAGGCCCCGAAAGGGGCCTCTTCATTTTCTGGGACCCCATATACGGTATAGGCGCGAGGATTCCCGGTCTCTATGTGATACCTTGTGGATCCCGACTCCCACGGACGGACTACTCCCACAAGACAATCGAGGGCCCCGCCGCCGGTTTCGGCCAAGAAAGTGGGGACAATGGCTACTGAGGCTCGACAGTCGAATTGTGCGCGGTGCGGACGATCGGTGGATGCGAACGGCCATCGGCGTGGATTCCAATACTGCGGGACCTGTGCGGTCCCGGCCGATATGCCGGCGGTTCGGCCGCGAGGCGGAACGGTCCTTCGCCACTGGACGACGAGCGCTTTGGGGGTCAGTGGAAAGACGACCACGGCCAGCTCCGACAGCGCCGACTGGGGCCTCGCCGAGTCCCGGCGGTTCAACCTGGTCGTGTCGAGGCTGAAATCGCTCGCGACCGGCGCCGGTGCACGGTGAAGCCCGTCGTCCGAAGTCCGAACTGCCGAAGCTGCGGCTCGTACGCCCGGACCGCAGGATGCGCGTACTGTGCGGACACCGCCGAGGCTCGCCCACTCCACCCGTGGGGCACGACGCTGATTCGACTCGCCTCGGACCTCCTGTCCTCTCTCACGAACGAGTCGGGCTGCGTTCACTGGCGGCAGGTCCTGGCGCCGGTCGGAGCGTGGAAGCCAGGCCGGTGACGGCGCGGCTCCGCGCTCGCGGAGCCTTCGACGCTCGGTGTCAACGGCGTCGCGCCGCGAGGGTCACTTCCGCTTTTTTTGGGGTGCTCGCGTGCGTTTCCCTCGGCCGTCGGGCCGAACGGCCCGAGGCTTCGAGGGGGTGGTCATCGTTTTCCTGGCTCCAGGCGGCGCGTCCGGGCGTCGGCGAGGGGTCAGCCGGATCTCGTGGAGGAACGTGGCCAGGAGCGGCGAGATGTCGTCCCGCTGGTAGATCACCCCGGATTCAGTGAAGGCTTCGGGATCCTCGATCGGGCGGAAGACGACCCCCGGCATCGCCCGGTGCTCGATCACGGGGTCGACGAGGGCAATCGTCAGACCCGCGGCGACCATGCCCAGCACGGTCTCGGTCGAGGGTAGCCCGCCTCCCATCGTGATCGGCGCGCCGAACCCGGCTCGCCGGAAAATCGCCAGTAAGTGATCGTAGTTGCCCGGCGACAGGTGCCGGGGCCAGAGCGTATAGGCCTCCTTGGACAAGTCCCGCAGCGTGATGCGAGCCCGGCGAGCCATGGGATGCTGCTCGGAGATCGCTGCGACCAGCCTCTCGCGCCCGGTGACTTCGCTGGCGATGCCCGCCGCCTCGATCGGTAGTCCCACGAATCCGATGTCTATGAGGCCCTCTCGCAGCGCGGCGATCTGGGCCTCGGGCGTCAGGTTCTGAAATAGAACCTCGACCGAGGCAGAGTGCTCCCGGAAGAGCCGCAGAGCCCTGCCGAGAAACGCCCAATCGGTCTCCGGGGAAATGCCGATCTCGATCTTCCGGGACTCTTCGCGCGCCGTCTCTCTCGCCAACCCGGCCGCGCGTCCGGCCGCCGCCAGGATCGCACGCGCCTCCTGGAGAAACCGCTGGCCGGCCGGAGTGAGCTCGACGTGGCGCTTGACGCGCCGCAGCAGGTCGACCTTGAGCTCTTTTTCGAGATTTCGGATCTGCTGGCTCAGCGACGACTGCGAGGTGTGCAGGCGGTTCGCGGCGCGGCCGAAGTGGAGCTCTTCCGCGACCCCTACGAAATACCTGAGATGGCGAAGCTCCAAAGAAGACCTCTCTAATCGTTGGTGGGTCCAAATCCTATCGAAACAAACGATTGGACCGGCAGAAGCCCGGCACACATGCTGATTCTCCGGGACCTCAACGCCGCAGAGGTAAGGCTCCCCCTGTATCGATCGATATTCAAGTTCCTGTTACGGTGAAGGGCAAGAAATGACGAAGAAGGGTCGGCCACGCCAGCTCGAGGCTCCGGTCTCTTCGAAGGACCACGTCCGGGGGTCCCCGCTCGCGAAGGTCACTCTGGTCGGCTACGGAGACTTCACATGCCCCGACTGTGCGAAAGCGTATCGAGCCGTCAAGAAGATCCAGGCGGAAATGGGCTCCCGACTCCGTTACGTCTTCCGCAGCTTCCCTCGCGATCCGCTCGACGAAGAGTCCGAGGGCTCCGCCGAAGCCGCGGAGTCCGCCGGGGCGCAGGGAAAGTTCTGGGCGATCCACGACCGGCTGTTCGAGAACCAGGGTGCTCTTACCCGGCTCGAGTTGGCGAAGCACGCCGATGCCGTCGGCCTGGATGCCCGACGGTTTCGACGGGAAATGCGGGGACACGTTCACCTGGCGAGGGTTCGCCTGGTACGGAAGCAGGGCGTTCGAAGCGGCGTCGTCGAGGTGCCGACCTTCTTCATCAACTCCCTGGAACACGAGAGTGCTTTCGGTCTCGCCACCCTGCTTCCGGCGGTCCAGGCCGCGGCGGGCGGCTCCTGATGACTTGCGCCACCGGTGCATCGGGCGAAGCCGTCCGAATCCCCGAGATGCTCGGGGGTTCGAGAATGCCTGCACGGAGGTCGGAACGCTCCCCGTTGTGTCCTCGCGCGACTGGAGGAGAAGGCTCGTGATCCGCAGGAGGATGGAAGGGCCCCCCGAGATCGCCGATCCCGCACGAAAGCGTCGGAGAAGTTGGGTGAACATCTGGTTCCTGTCGCTCACTCCGGTCTTCGGCATCGTGGGCACCGCGGCGTATGCGATCGCCTTCGGGATCCGCTGGTGGGAACCCGCGCTCCTCGTCGTGCTCTTCGGTCTCGTGAGCTTCTCCGTGACGGCGGGCTACCACCGTTGCTTCGCACACAAGGCCTACGTCTGCCATCCGGTCGTTCAGGCGTTCTATCTCTTCTTCGGGGCCATGGCCCTCCAGAACTCCGCCCTGAAGTGGTCCTCGGATCACCGCGACCATCACCGATACGTGGATCGGGACTGGGACCCATACGGCATCCAGCGAGGCGGGCTCTGGGCGCACATTCTCTGGCTCTTCTATGCGGAGCCCCCCGAGCGCACGTACGACAATGTCCCCGACCTTCAGGCGAATCGGCTCGTCCGCTGGCAGTTCCGTTTCAACGGCGCGATCGGACTCATCGCGGGTCTCGGAATTCCGACCGTGATCGGCGCCTTCTTCGGGCGCCCGGTCGGAGGACTCCTCTGGGGTGGATTCCTCCGGATCGTGCTGATTCACCACACGACCTTCCTCGTCAATTCCGTGGCGCACCTCTACGGCACACGGACCTACACGGAAGCGAGCTCCGCGCGCGATAACCCGATTCTTTCCCTGATCACGAACGGCGAGGGCTACCACAATTTCCATCACAAGTTCCCGTCCGACTTTCGCAACGGCGTGCGCTGGTACCAGTGGGACCCCACGAAGTGGCTCATCGCTCTGCTGGGAATGACCGGCCTCGCCCGCGACCTGAAGCGGACGCCCGATTCGGTCATCGAGAAGACGCGTTTCCGGATCCGAGCGGAGACGGAAGAGCGCCGGCGCCAGGCCGAGGTTGCGGCGCACGCCGCCGCGAGAAGTTCCATCGCGGAATCGCCCGAAGGAGCGATGCAGGCCACGCAGTAGGACGTACGTCCGAGCCGTGCGCGGAAGGCTCGTCTTCAAACGCTCCATCGAGTCGGCGTCGACCTCTTTACGATCGATCGTCGAGACATCCCAAGTCGATCGAAACCAGCTATTGGACAGCGTCGCGGCCCCCGCACATGCTGTCGACGCGAACCGGGCGACACGAGTCACCCGCGGTCGCACCGTCGATGTGTTTGTCGGTTGGAAGTGGTCTTAGACAAAAGGGGGTTCATCATGGCGGACGAGAATCGCGACCTTGCGGGAAGTCCGGCTTCTCATCCGGTCGGCACCGGACTGGGAGCCGCTGGCGGCGCGGCGACCGGCGCGGTGGCGGGCGCAGCGCTGGCGGGTCCGGTCGGCGCGGCCGTCGGAGCCGCAGTCGGAGGCGTGGTCGGAGCCGCAGCGGGACACAAGGTCGCTGAGGCGGCCGAGCCTACGGCAGAGACGGGATCTCAGCCGGTTGCGACCGGAGTAGGAACCGCCGGCGGCGCGGCGACCGGCGCGGTGGCGGGCGCGGCGCTGGCTGGTCCGGTCGGCGCGGCCGTCGGAGCCGCAGTCGGAGGAGCGGCCGGTGCTGCGGCCGGACACACGGCGGGCGAAGCCGTCCATCCGACGCCGAAAGCGCTCTGAAGCCAATGACCGAATGAAGGGTTCCCTTGGGGTCGGTCGCCAGGTGGTGACTGACCCCAGGAGCCTTCACGGGATCTCCACGGGCCATAGGCAGTGTTGGCCGAGGCATTCATACCCCCTCCCTCGCCATCCTTCGTGCCCGATCCTTGCCGAACGCCGGCGAGCATCGATCCATCGCTCGAACGTCTGAAACCCATCGAATCAAACTATCGATGGCGGTCGCACCTCGGCGGTACTGTCGAGTCAGCGATGTCACAAGCGGGTCCTCGGGTCCCATCTCGTCCGGGTGGCGGGCCGGGGGTGACCGGCGCCGAAGTCCGGCGCACGCGAAAAAGTCACTCCGGCGGCCGTCGGAGCGAGGACAAGGTCCGCTCGACGGCGCTTCTCATGGACGAGCTCACGACGCTCGATGCCATGGACACGATGCTGGCACGAACGGACCGGATGATCGCCATCTTCGGTCATGACCTCCGAGGTCTTCTCAACGCCCTGACCGTCAACGCGGAGCTCTTCCTGCGGCGAGACGACGAGGGGGCCGTCGAAAGCGCGCGGAACGTTCGGCTCACCATCGGCCGCATGGACCAGTTGATTACGAGTCTCCTCGACCTGGTCAGGGTCAAGACCAACAGGCTCGAGGTCGTGCTCCGGCCCGTGGACGCCGCCGAGCTACTGCGGGAGGCCGCCGAGATCTTTCGGCCGCTCGCCAGAGCCAGATCTCTCACCCTGACGCTCGCCATTCCCGACGCCCCCCTCCCGGCGACGGCTGATCACGCCCGCATATTTCAGGTGCTTTCGAATCTCCTTTCCAACGCGATCAAGTTCAGCCCGGAGAACGGCCGGATCGCCGTCCAGGCGACGACGTCCGGCAGCGACCTCGAGATCGCCGTGCAAGACGATGGGCCCGGAATCCCCGAGCGCGACCTGGACCGTGTGTTCGAGGGCTTCTGCCAGCTCCAGGACTCGGACGCCCGCGGCCTGGGGCTCGGGCTCTACATCTCGCGGGCGATCATCGAGGCGCACGGCGGAAGAATCTGGGCGACGAGCCGCCCGGGAGCGGGAAGCACATTCGCCTTCACGATTCCGGAGTCGCCGTCGGAGCGCGCCTCCGCAGGGCCGCCGGTCGGAGCCCCACGCATCGCGATGGCCTGACGCGAAGTTCCGCTCCGATCGCTCGCGAC
>Ga0068864_100005809_pt1 | contig 10121 bp, 9 predicted proteins | sample KBSSwiS72_FD_66586 | JGI IMG/M metagenome (GOLD analysis project Ga0068864, IMG submission 66586) | Switchgrass rhizosphere microbial communities from Kellogg Biological Station, Michigan, USA - KBS Switchgrass S7-2 | ecosystem: Host-associated > Plants > Roots > Rhizosphere > Soil ...
GAAGAAGGGCAGCACGTCCTCGTAGCTCCAGCCCTTGTTGCCGGCCTGGGCCCAGCCGTCGTAGTCGGCCGCGTGGCCCCGGATGTAGATCATGTAGTTGATCGAGCTGGAGCCGCCGAGGGTGCGGCCGCGCGGCCACGCGAAGCGCCGCATGTTGCAGGCGGGCTGCGGCACGGTGCGGTACCGCCAGTCGTGCGGGCCGTCCGGCAGGAAGCCCATCATGGCCGGAGTGTGGATGAAGGGCGAGACGTCGGGGCCGCCCGCCTCGAGGAGCAGCACGCGCACCGCGGGGTCGGCGGAGAGGCGGTTGGCCAGGACGCAGCCGGCGGAGCCGGCGCCCACGATCACGTAGTCGTAGCTCATTCGATCACCTCGTCCGCGCGCAGGAGCAGCGAGGAGGGCATGGTCAGGCCGAGGGCCTTCGCGGTCTTCAGGTTGACCGTGAGGTAGTAGCGACCCGGGCGCTCGACCGGCAGCGTGCGCGGCGCGGCGCCCTTGAAGATCCGATCCACGTACGTGGCGGCGGTGCGGAAGTTGTCGTCCTGGTTCGCGCCGTACGACATCAGCCCGCCGTCCCGCACCAGCCCGCTGAACTCGTACATGGCGGGGATCCGGTGCTCGGCCGCGAACTCGATGACCCGCTTGCGATTGAGGAGGGTGAGCGCGTCGGTGACCAGGAACAGGGCGTCCGGCCGGCTCTGGATCATGGCCGCGAACGCGGCGGCGAAATCGTCGGGCTCGCGCACGCCGAGGGGCTGCACCGTGACGTGGAGGGCCTGCGCCGCCTTCTCGACCTCCCGGTAGCGCAGTGTCATGCCGCGATCGTCCGCGTTCCAGAGCACCGCGATGCGCGTCGCCTTCGGGATCGCCTCCTTGATGTACTCGAGGCGCTTGGCGCTGAGCTCGACCGATTGATCGGTGACGCCGGTCACGTTGCCGCCCGGCCGGGCGAGGCTCTCGATCAGGCCGAGGCCGTCGGCGTCGCCGACCTGGGCCATCACGATCGGAATCGACGAGGTGGCCCGCTTGGCCGCGCCGGTCGACGGGCCCCCGACGGTCACGATCACGTCGACGGGGAGCCCGACCAGCTCGGCCGCGAGGGCCGGCAGCCGCTCCTGGCGCGCTTCCGCCCACCGCCCGACGTAGGTGACGTTCTGCGACTCCACGTACCCGAGCGCCCGCAGCGCCTGGCGCAGCGCGGCGGGCGGCTCCTCGTCGGGCGGCCGGGCCCCGCCGGAGAGGAAGCCCACGCGCCAGGTCCGTCGCGGCTGGGCGACGGCGCCGAAGGGTGCCGCGGCCAGACCGGCGGCCAGGCCGACCACGCCGGCCGCACCGCCCAAGAACGTCCGTCGCCTCATCGGGCGCGATCTTCCGCCACCTTGACAGCGACCGCAAGAGGATGCTACTCGGGGGCACCCCCAAAGGAGACTTCCATGGACCGGATCGCGCGCGGCTGCCGTCTCGGAATGCTGATCGCCGTCACCCTGCTGGCGGGCCTGCTCGCCGCCACCGCCGCGCCGGCCCAGGAGACGCCGCGCATGGGCGGCGTGCTCAAGGTCGCGTCGATCGGCGAGCCGCCCACGCTCGACATCCCGATGAGCACCGCCACGCTGGTCTACGAGATCATGTGGCACGTCAACGAATCGCTCTTCACCTACGACAAGTCCTTCAACCCGGTTCCCCTGCTGGCCGACTCCTACACCATCACCGACAAGGGCCTCAAGTACACGATCAACCTCCGGAAATCCGTGAAGTTCCACAACGGCAAGGAGATGACCTCCGCGGACGTGGTGCCCTCCCTCAGGCGATGGGGCCGCGTCGCCTCGGTGGGCCGGGTGCTCTGGAAGTACGTGGAGAGCGTGGACGCCAAGGACCCCTACACCGTGGTCATCGCCATGAAGCAGCCGTCCAGCTCGCTGATCTACGGGCTCAGCGAGCCGCACGCCGCGATCTACCCCAAGGAGAGCATCGAGGCCGCGGGCGAGGGCCAGCTCAAGGAGTTCATCGGCACCGGCCCCTTCCGCTTCGTCGAGCACCGGCCGGATCGCCACATCAAGCTGGCCCGCTTCAAGGACTACAGCGCGCGGTCGGAGCCCCCCAATGGCTTCGGCGGCAAGCGCACCGCCTACTTCGACGAGATCCTGTTCCTCACCGTGCCCGAGACCGCGGTGCGGCTGGCCGGGGTGGAGACCGGGGAATACCACCACGCGATGTTCATCAAGCAGGACTCCTACGACCGGGTGAAGGCGATGCCCACCCTGGAGTCGCGCATCGTCAAGCCGCGCGGCTGGGCGGTGGCGGTGATGAACCACAAGTCGCCCCTGATGGGCCAGAAGAAGCTCCGTCAGGCCTTCCAGGCCGCGCTCGACATGGAGCCGATCCTGGTGGCGGGCTTCGGCTCCAAGGACTTCTACCGGCTCGACCCCGGGCTCTTCTTCCCCGAGCAGCCGTGGCACTCGACCGCCAGCGCCAAGCTCTACAACCAGAAGGACAAGGAGAAGGCGCGTCGCCTCCTCAAGGAGGCGGGCTACGCGGGCCAGCCCCTCCGCTGGATCACCACCCGCGAGTACGAGTTCATGTACAAGAACGCGCTGGTGGCCAAGCAGCAGCTGGAAGAGGTCGGCCTCGCCGTCGACATGCAGGTGGTGGACTGGGCGACGCTCAACAACCAGACCCAGAAGCCCGAGCTGTGGGAGATCTTCTCCACCGGCTTCGTGTTCTCGGCCGACCCGGCCAACCACGTGGCGCTGCGCTGCACCTTCGCCGGCTGGTGGTGCAACGAGGAGAAGGAGCGTCTGCTCGGCGAGCTGCAGGGCGAGAACGATCTCAGGAAGCGCAAGGCGATCATCGACCGCATCCAGACCGTGTTCTACGACGACGTGGGGAGCGTGAAGCTGGGCGACTACTTCACCTTGGACGTCGCGCGCCGCGACCTGCGGGGCGACTTCCGTACCGCCCCGCGCATGTACTTCTGGAACAGCTGGCTGGCCAAGTAGGGAGGCGTGCAGACCTACCTGCTGCGCCGGATCCTGGCCGTCATCCCGGTGATGGTGGTGGTCGCCACCGTCACGTTCGTGCTGATCCACCTGGCTCCCGGCGACCCGGCCAGCGTCATCGCGGGGCCCGACGCGACACCGGGCGACGTCGTGCGCCTGCGCCATCACCTCGGCCTGGACGAGCCGCTCCCTGCCCAGCTGGTGCGCTGGTACGGCCGCCTCCTGCGCGGGGACCTGGGCGACTCGATCTTCCTGCGCCGCCCGGTCACCGAGGCTATCGTGGAGCGCCTCGAGCCGACGCTGCTGCTGACCAGCTGGGCCACCCTGATCGCGGTGCTCATCGGGGTGCCCGCCGGCATCGTGTCCGCCCGTTATCACAACACCGCGGTGGACCAGTCGTTCATGGGGCTGGCCCTGATCGGCCTCTCGGTGCCGAACTTCCTGCTCGGCCTGCTCATGATCCTGGTCTTCGGGGTGTGGCTGCGGTGGCTGCCGGTGGCGGGGTACGTCTCCCTCGACGTGGGTCTCTGGGACAACGCCCGCTCGCTCCTCATGCCGTCGATCTCGCTCGGGCTCGTGCAGTCCGCCCTCATCGCGCGCATCACCCGCTCCAGCATGCTCGACGTGCTGCGCGAGCAGTACATCCTGGCCAGCCGCGCCAAGGGCCTCGCCGAGCGGGCGGTGGTCTACAAGCACGCGCTCAAGAACGCGATCATCCCCACCCTCACCGTGATCGGCATCACCTTCGCGATCCTGGTCGGGGGAGCGGTGGTGATCGAGACCGTCTTCAACATCCCGGGCCTGGGCCGGCTGATCATCTCCGCGGTGCTGCGGCGCGACTATCCGGTGATCCAGGGCGTGGTGCTGATCATCGCGGTCACCTACACCCTGATCAATCTCATCGTCGACCTGGTGTACCTGACGCTCGACCCGCGAATCCGCTATCAGTGAGCCCCGACCGGTGAGCGGGGACGCCCCCGGGTGGTGGTGGCTGCGACAGCTGCGCCGCCGGCGCGTCGCGCTGCTCGGCATGGTCCTGGTGGCGCTCAACGTGCTGGTGGCGGTGCTGGCGCCCGCCATCGGCCGCTGGGAGCCCCAGCGCCTCGACGTGCAGGCGCGCCTCGCGCCGCCCACCGCCACCCACTGGATGGGCACCGACGACGTGGGCCGCGACGTGTGGAGCCGGGTGGTGCACGGCACCCGGCTCTCGATGCTGGTGGGGGGCGCGGTGGTCGCGCTCTCCTTCGTGGGCGGCATCGTCTTCGGGCTGCTCGGCGGCTACTACCGCCCGCTCGACAACGTGCTGATGCGCATCATGGACGGGTTCATGGCCTTCCCCGGCATCATCCTGGCCATCGCGATGATGGCCTCGCTGGGGCCCAGCGTCGTCAACGTGATCGTGGCCCTGGGCGTGGTCTACGTGCCGCGGGTGGCCCGCATCGTGCGCGGCTCGGTGCTGGTGATCCGCGAGACGCCGTACGTGGAGGCCGCGCTGGCGCTCGGCGCGCCCGACCTCACCGTGCTCGGGCGCCACGTGCTGCCCAACTGCCTCTCGCCGGTGATCGTGCAGGGCACGTTCATCTTCGCGGCCGCGGTCCTGGGCGAGGCCGCGCTCTCGTTCCTGGGGGTGGGCGTGCCGCCCCAGATCCCCTCGTGGGGCAACGTGCTGGCCGAGGGGCGGCTCTACCTCCAGCAGGCGCCCTGGCTCACCCTGTTCCCGGGCGGGGCGATCATGGGCTGCATCCTGGGGCTGAACCTCTTCGGGGACGGCCTCCGCGACCTGCTCGACCCGAAGATGCAGAGCGTGGCGGCTTCTTCAGCTCGGCCGTCTTGACGTCGGATTGATCGCTCGACGCGCACGCGGCCGGGCGCCCGGGCGCGCGTGTCCCCGGGTTATCCTTCTCGGCCGCAGAGAGGAGCGCGGGAACCGTCACCCTCGGGCGGCTTCATCGCGGCGCGCGCGAGCAGGATCCGGGCCTACGCGAGCTCGACCGTCTTGACGTAGACCCCCGGCGAGCCCGGCGCGTGGTGCATGTGCAGGCGCATCTTCGCGTTGACCGGGTTCGCGTCGCGCTGGGTCTGCCAGGCGCGGGTCTCGGACACCTTCGGGTCCCGGAACTCGTAGAGGGTGAGATAGGTGGGCGCACCCTCCACCGCCCGGTAGCGCCGGCCACGGATCACCCCGGGCACCTTCTCGTAGTTCGGCACGTAGACCGTGTTGTACCACTCGTTGAAGTCGCGATCGGCCGCGGCCGGCACGTCCATGCGCCCGATCTGTAGCGCGGGCGCCATCGGACCGGAGGCGATCGCGGGGGTCAGCGCGCCGGGATGGATCATGGTGTAGACGTTGCGGATGAACGGCCGGCCGATGGCCTGGGGCCCGATCTTCTGGGTCCACGGGGTCGGGCTGGCCTGCACCTTCTTGTAGGCCGGGCTCTCCAGCACCGCCGCGCTCTCGAGCTCGTAGCAGGCCAGGTGCTTGGGGCCGCCCTTCACCGCCTGGTAGCGCGCGCCGCCCAGGAAGCCGGGGATCGCCATGCGCTCCGGCAGGTGCTCCTCGTCGTACCAGCGGTTGAACTCCTCTTCCTTGTCGGCGGGCACGTCCGCCCACACCATCAGGAGCCCGGTGCCTTTCGTGGCCATGTGGCCCTCCTCTCGCGTCGGGTATATCACGGATCGCGATGCCGGGGCCGGCCCCCCAGGACCGACACCGCGGCCACCAGCTCGAGCGCCACCAGGCACCAGAGCGCGGGGCGATAGCTGCCCAGCACGTCGTGCAGCAGGCCCATCAGGCCCGGCCCCAGCGCCACGCCGGCCTGGGTGGCCGCGCCCACCAGCCCGAAGACGGTGCCGAAGGAGCGCGGGCCGAACTCCTCCCGGGCCAGGAGCGGCGGAAACGTGATGAGGTTGCCCACGCCCAGACCGAAAACGAGGCTCGCGCCCACCAGCGTGACCGGTGAGGGCCACGCGGCCATCGCGGCCAGCGCCGCGCCCTGGACTCCGATGTTCACCGCGGAGAGCTTGCGCAGGTCCACGCGGTCCGACAGCACGCCGATGACGACGCGTCCGAGCAGCGCGGCCACCGTGGTCGCGCTCACGGTCAGCGCGGCGCGGCTCTCCCCCAGGTGAGGATCGAGCACGCTGATCTGGTGCACCAGGAACCCGACCTGGGCGGCCAGGGCCAGCGCGAACGGCACCATCAGCGTCCAGAGCTGCGGCACGCGCAGCGCCTCCTGGCGGGTCCACGTCCGCGCGGTGAGCGCGCTCTCGCCCGCGGGCGCGCCGGCGCGGTCGCGCGCCAGCTCGCTCGCGACGTCGGCCGCGCCCGGGCGGCCGCGGATCACGAGCGGCACCAGCGGGAGCCCGACGGCGACGAGGGCCGCCGCCACCGCGGCGGTCGCGAACGCGAAGCCCCGGCGCTGGGTGAGGGCCACCAGGATCGGCACCAGCACCATGCCGCCCACGCTGGCGCCGGTCAGGGCCAGGGTCATCGCCACGCCCTGGCGGCGGCCGAACCACGGCAGGAGCGTGCTGCTGAGGCCGGTCGAGCTGAGGCAGGACCACGAGGTCGCCATCACCACGTAGACCGCGAAGAGCTGCCAGGGCGCGGTGATCACGCCGAGCAGGGCCACCGCGGCGGCCATCGTGACCACGCCGTAGGCCAGCACGCCGCGCGGGCCGTGCCGGTCGATGAGGCCGCCGACCATCACCAGGCAGCCGGCGCTCAGCGCGTAGTAGAGCGTCACCGCCGAGGAGATGAGGCCGGTGGACCAGCCGTGGCGCTGGCCCAGGGCATGGAGGTAGACGCCGAGCCCGTAGAAGCCGAGACCCCAGGAGAAGGTGGCGAGAATTCCGCAGGCGACGACGACGAGCCAGCCGCGGTAGAGGGGCACCCGTAGGTTATACCTCCTCACCTCTCACCCGTCGTCCCTCACCCTGCCCTCTCCCAGGGGGAGAGGGTGATTCGTGGGAAAGGGTGAGGTAGACTCCCGGTCAAAGGAGAGCGCCCGTGAAGCTCGACGTGTCCATGCTGACGCACGACCTGGGAAGCATCCCGGACTACGCCCGCAAGGTCGAGGCCATGGGCTACGACTGCCTCTGGTCGTCGGAGACCCAGCACGATCCCTACCTGCCGCTGGCGGTCGCGGCCACGTCGACGTCGCGAATCAACCTCGGCACCAACATCGCGACCGTGTTCTCGCGCAGCCCGATGATCACCGCCCACACCGCGTGGGACCTGCAGAAGGCCTCCCGCGGGCGGTTCACGCTCGGGCTCGGCACCCAGGTGAAGGCGCACAACGAGCGCCGCTTCTCGGTGAAGTTCGAGTCGCCGGGCCCCAAGATGGCGGAGGCGATCCGCGCCATCCGCGCCATCTGGGACTGCTGGCAGAACGGCACCAAGCTCGACTTCAAGGGCCAGTTCTACACCTTCGACATCATGACCCCCTTCTTCAACCCGGGGCCGATCGATCATCCCAGGATCCCGATCTACATCGCGGCGGTGAATCCGCTGATGTGCCGCATCGCGGGCGAGCTGTGCGACGGCATGCACGTGCACCCGTTCAATTCGGCAAAATACCTCCGTGAAATTGTGCATCCCGCGGTCGAGGAGGGGCTCAGGCGCTCGGGCCGCTCCCGCAAGGACTTCACCTACGCGACCGCCACGTTCGTGGTGGTGGGCGACACCGAGAAGGAGCGGGCCGCGCAGGCCCAGATGGTGAAGCAGCAGATCGCCTTCTACGGCTCCACGCGCACCTACACCCCGGTGCTGGCCGCCCACGGCTGGCAGGGCGTCACCGCGCAGCTGCACCGCAAGTCGGTGGAGGGCGACTGGAAGGGCATGGCCGACCTCATCACCGACGAGATGCTCGACACCTACGCGGTGATCGCGACCTACGACGACCTGCACGCGAAGATCATGGAGCGCTACCGCGGGCTGCTCGACCGCACCGGGCTGTATCAGCCCTACCAGCAGAACCTCGACGATCCGCGCCTGCCCGCGATGGTGCGGGCGTTCAACGGGTGACCACCCCTCACCCTGCCCTCTCCCCTGAGGGGAGAGGGTCTTTCGAACCCTCGCCCCCGAAGCGGAGAGGGTCTTTCGAACCCTCGCCCCCGAAGCGGAGAGGGTCTTTCGAACCCTCGCCCCCGAAGCGGAGAGGGTCTTTGGAACCCTCGCCCCCGAAGCGGAGAGGGTCTTTCGAACCCTCGCCCCCGAAGGAGGAGAGGGTCTTGGGAACCCTCGCCCCCGAAGGGGGAGAGGGCAGGGTGAGGGGGACCATGGAGATGCAACGATGACCGACAAGGTGCAGGTGGAGATCAAGGGCGACGTCGCCACCATCACGCTGAACAAGCCCGAGCGCCTGAACGCGCTCGACAACGAGATGTGGCACGGCATCGGCGAGGCCTGTCGCGCGGTCGACGCCGCGCCGGACGTGCGCGTCGCGATCCTGATGGGCGCGGGCGGCTGCTTCTGCGCGGGCCTCGACGTCAAGGCCGGCTCCACGCTGAGCGGCGCCCTCGACGGCATGTCCCCCGGCCAGGCGATCGCCCACATCCGCCGGCACCTCGAGGGCCACCAGGCCTCCTTCGCGGCGGTGGAATCGCTGCGGGTGCCGGTCATCGGGACCATCCAGCGCGCGTGCATGGGCGCGGGGCTCGAGCTGGCCCTCTGCTGCGACGTGCGCCTGGCCGCCGAGGGCACGCTGTTCTCGATCCCCGAGGTGCAGCTCGGTCTGGTGCCCGACATGGGCGGCACCCAGCGGCTGCCCCGCACCGTCGGCATCGGGAAGGCCAAGGAGCTGATCTACTCCGCGCGGCGCTTCGACGCGGCGGAGGCGCTGCGCTTCGGCCTCGTGCAGGCGGTGTACCCCGCGGGGGAGCTTCACACCCGCGTGGCCGAGCTGGCCGCCGAGATCGCGGCCAACGCGCCGCTGGCGGTGCAGGCCGCAAAGCGCGCCATCAACGGCACCTACTACGGCGAGATGCGCGCCTGGCTCGACTGGGAGACGGCGCAGGCCTCGGGCCCGCTGCTCTCCGAGGACCGCAAGGTCGGCCTCCGGGCCGCGGCCGAGCGCAAGCGCGCCGACTTCAAGGGCAAGTAAGCCTCACCGGACCCGCTCCGTACCTGGAGGACTCCATGGCTGCCGATCTCTACGACCTGGGCGACAAGCCGCCGCTCGGTGAAGTCCCGAAGCGCATGCACGCGTTCGCGGTGCGGCAGAGCCGCTTCGGCCAGCCCCGCGACGCCTGGAAGCGCGAGGTGCTGCCCACGCCGGCCATCGGCCCCGACGAGGTGCTGATCTACGTGATGGCGTCGGGCATCAACTACAACAACGTGTGGGCCTCCCTCGGCCAGCCTCTCGACGTCATCGCGGAGCGCCTCAAGATGGGCGAGCCGGAGGACTTCCACGCCGGGGGCAGCGACTGCGCGGGCATCGTGTGGGCCACCGGCAAGGACGTGAAGAACGTCAAGGTCGGCGACGAGGTCATCGTGCACAGCGGCTGGTGGCGACCCGACGACCCCTGGGTGCTGTCCGGCAAGGATCCGATGCTGGCCGAGTCCACCCGCATCTGGGGCTACCAGACCAACTACGGCAGCTACTGCCAGTTCGCGCGGGCCCAGGCCCACCAGTGCATCCCCAAGCCCAGGCGGCTCACCTGGGAGGCGGCGGGCTGCTTCCTGCTCTGCGCCTCCACCGCCTACCGCATGCTGATGGGCTGGGCGCCGCACACGGTGGAGAAGGGCGACGTGGTGCTGGTGTGGGGCGCCACCGGCGGCCTCGGCAGCCTGGCGCTCGAGATCGTGCGCGCCCAGGGCGGGCGCGCGGTGGCGGTGGTCTCCGACGATGCCAAGAAGAAGTTCTGCCTGGACCACGGCGCGGTCGGGGCCATCAACCGCTCCCAGTTCGACCACTGGGGCGTGATGCCGGACACCAAGGACGGAAAGGCCTACGGCAACTGGGCCAAGGGCGCGCGGGCCTTCGGCAAGGCCATCTGGGACGCGCTCGGCGAGCGCACCAGCCCCAAGATCGTGTTCGAGCACCCGGGGGAAGCCACCCTGCCCACCTCGGAGTTCGTGTGCGCCACCGGCGGCATGATCGTGATCTGCGCCGGCACCACCGG
>Ga0068864_100005816_pt1 | contig 10112 bp, 8 predicted proteins | sample KBSSwiS72_FD_66586 | JGI IMG/M metagenome (GOLD analysis project Ga0068864, IMG submission 66586) | Switchgrass rhizosphere microbial communities from Kellogg Biological Station, Michigan, USA - KBS Switchgrass S7-2 | ecosystem: Host-associated > Plants > Roots > Rhizosphere > Soil ...
GAGACGCGCCTGGCTCTGGTCCTGTTCAGCTACGTCAACCCGGTGCACAGGATGGGCATCGCCGCCGCCGCCCGCCGCGCCGCCGAGGCCGGATTCGACGGCGCGCTCATGACGGACCTTCCGCCGGAGGAGGCGGCGCCGATCGTCGGGACGCTTCGGCGCGCCGGCCTCGACACGGTCTTTCTCGCGTCGCCCACGTCTCCCGCCGCTCGGATGCGCGAGGCCGCCCGGTTGTCGAGCGGGTTTCTCTACGTCGTCTCCCGTCCGGGGACGACGGGCGCACGGGCCGAACTGCCTCGCGACCTTCCGGCCACCGTCGCGCGGGCGCGCCAGGCCGCCGGCGATCTGCCGATCGCGATCGGGTTCGGCATCTCGACTCCCGACAGCGCGCGCCGGGCCGCGCGGCTCGCGGACGGCGTCGTCGTGGGCTCGGCGCTCGTCGCGGCCGCGGAAGGCGCCGGCCAGGCGCGCATCGCGGCCGTGGAGTCTCTCGCGCGAGGCCTCGCCGAAGCCTGCGGCAGGAGGAACAGAGCGAGAGCATGAGAACCGAAGCGGAGTGCCTGAAGCTCCTGCGTCGAGCCAATCTCTCCTCCGAAACGCTTCAGGAGATCCTCGGGGACCGCGCCGCGCGGAAGCACCACGCTGTCCGGATGGCGCTGGCCGCGCATCCCAGAACCCCCCGCACCGACGCGCTCGCGCTCGTCGCGACGCTCTTCTGGCGTGATCTGGCGCACTTGTCGGCAAACTCCCGCGTACACCCCGTGATCCGTCGAGCGGCCGATCAGGATCTCCTGCGCCGCATCCAGGAGATGGCGATCTCCGAGAAAGTGGACCTCGCCCGCAACGTGGGGAGAGGGACCCTGCTCGCTCTGCGGCTGGATCCGGACCCGCGCGTCCTGGCTTCCGTCCTCGAAAATCGCTTCACGATCGAGGCGGATGTGATCCAGGCCGCAATTCAGGCTTCCGCGGCGCCCGAATCGCTCACTCTCATCGCCGAGCACCCGCGCTGGGGCGCGCGGTCGGCGGTCCGAAGCGCCATTCTGCGGAATCCGAACACCCCGGTGTCGCTCGGCCTCGCCCTCCTGACGCGGGCCAGCCTCGAAGACCTCCGCGGGCTCCGCGAGTCGCCGCGGGCGCCGACGCTTCTGAAAGCCTGCGCCCAGAGAGTGCTTGCGGAGCGGGCAATCGAGGACTAGCATGAATATTCAACGATCTGGGGAGACTTCAATGGGCGAGAAAGCGGACCTCACTTTCGGGGAAGAACTCCGCCGGGAGAGGCTCATCCGCGAAGTCTCCCTGGACGAAATCTCGGCTTCGACGAAGATCTCCATTCGCCTCCTGACGGCTCTCGAGTCGAGCGACGTCAAGAAACTCCCGGCGCCCGTCTTCACGCGCGGCTTCATCCGCGCCTATTCGCGCCACCTGGGCCTGGATCCCGACGAGATGGTCAACGCCTATATCGCGGACGTGGCGCCCGACCGCGACCGGGACAAGGGGTCCTCGAAGCGGCGCGGACTCAAGTCGCTCTTTCGCGGCCGCCGCGGCACCGCGGGCGCGATCGTCATCTGCGTGACCGGCGTCCTTCTCCTGCTGGGTCTGATCGTGCGCCCCGAGCGCCGGTCGGCGCCGGTCGCCGCGGCGCCGCGCCCGGTGGCGTCGGTCAGCTTCAAGAACGTCGCGGTGTCGCCCGGCCCGGCACCGGCGATTCAGGACGAGGCGCCCGCCGCCGCTCTCGCGCCGACGGCCACCGCCGGCGTCTCGATGATCCTCGAGTTCGAGCAGGACTCGTGGACGGAAGTTTCGGCGGACGGCGCGCGCGTCTTCTCCGGTCTGATCCGGCGCGGTTCCAAACATCAGTTCGATGCGCGCGAAGGGTTCCGGCTCACACTCGGCAACGCGGGCGGCGTCCGCGTCACCGTCGACGGCCGCGCCATGGGACCCCTGGGGAGCGCGGGCCAGGTCGTACGCGACATGCCCGTGCCGGCCCCGCGCCTGACGCAAAGCTAGCGCGCGGCTCCTCCCCCCTGTGGTAGTCGAGCCCGACCCTCCGACCACAGTCGAGCCTCAGGATCTCGTCGCGATTGTCCGGTCTCCGGACTCGCCGCGCGATCTGCGCCTCTTCGCGGCCCGCGGCCTGCTGCCGCTCGAGAGAGACGACCGGATGCGGGCGCTCCTCGCGGTCATGACCGACGAGGACCCCGAGATCGGGGCCGCTGCCCGGGAGACCTTCACGCTCCTTCCGTTCGACGACATCCTCCGTTTCCTCGAGGCTTCCCCGAGCGGAGCCGAGCTCGACGCGGTCAGCCGCTCGACCGACGACCATTTCGTGCTCGAGCGGATCATCCGTCACCCGGACGCCTCGGACGAGACGCTCCTTCGTCTGGCCTCGGAGGTGTCCGGAGCGCCGCAGGACGCGCTCATCGTGAACCAGGTGCGACTGCTCCGCCAGCCGGCGCTCATCGAGGCCCTCCACGGCAATCCCAACCTCACGGCGGACGGCCGTCGGCGCCTCGACGAGCTGCGCGAGGAGTTTTTCGAGAAGGAGAAGCGGCGGCGGGAGCAGGAGCGGATCCGCCGGGAAGACGAAGAGCGCCGCGCTCGACAGGAGGCCGAGGGCATCGTTTTCGAGGACGCCGCGGAGGCCGCCGAATCGGACGGCACCCCCCTCCTCGGGGAGGCCGGGGAAATCACCGCCGTCGAGGCCAACCTCGGGGCGATGTACCGGCGCATCTCCATGATGACCGTCAAGGAAAAGGTGGAGCTGGCGCAGAAAGGCAACAGGGAGGAACGCCGCATCCTCATCGGCGACGCGAACAAGATCGTCAGCATGGCGGTGCTCACGTGCGAGTCCATCACCCAGGCCGAGGTCGAGGGGTTTTGCGCGATGCGCCACCTGGGGACCGACATCTTTCACGAGATCGCGTCCACCCGCGAATGGATCAAGAAACCCCGCATCCAACTCGCTCTGGTCACCAATCCGGCCGTACCGCTGGGGATCACGCTGCCGCTCGTGAAATTCCTCACCATGCGAGATCTCCGGGTCATCTCCCGGGATCGGAATCTCCCGGAGGGCGTGCGCCAGACGGCGCGCAGGATTTGGACCGAAAAGCGGGGCTGAGGCCTCGCGCCAGCGGGTCCCGCTTGCCGGGGAGCGGGCTTTCTCGTATGTTACCCTTCGTTGAAAAGCTCCGCGTCGCGATCGAGGTTCCCACACTGATGTCTCGCGAAGTCGATTACTACGTGTTGCTCGGCGTGGCGCGAGACGCCAGTGAAGCCGAGATTCGTGAGCGTTTCCGGACGCTCGCGCGCGAAGCCCATCCCGATCGGGCTCCGGCCGCGCGGAAAGCCGAAGCCGAGTCCAAGTTCCAGGACCTGACGGAAGCGGTCAACGTGCTGACGAGCCCGGACCGGCGCCGCTCCTACGACTTCGACCTGGCCGCCGCCCGCAACGCTCCGGAGGTGGGCGGCGACGCGGTGGCCTCCAACTACGTCAACCAGGGAATCGCGGCGTACAAGGAGCGGAAGTACACGGAAGCCGCGGGCAACTTCCAGCTCGCCGCGGGGCGCAATCCCAAGGACGTCAAGGCGCAGCACTACCTCGGCCTCGCCTCCGCGCGGGCGGGCGACATGCGGACCGCGGTCAAGGCGATCGAAGCGGCCATGACGATCGAGCCGCACAACGGCGGGCTGCTCAAGGACGCGGGCGCGATCTTCCGGCAGGCGGGCTTGCTCCTGAAAGCCGAGAAGGCCTACCAGGAGGCCGTACGCTGGGATCCCTCGGCGGCCGATGCGCGGAAGGCGCTCGACGAAGTTCGCGTGCAGCGGGCAGGCAAGGAGTAGGTGCCCGCGATGAGCGAGATCCAAGCGTACGGTCTGACGGATGTCGGCAAGAAGCGCAAGCACAACGAGGACGCGTACGCTCTGGATGAGGCCGAGGGCCTCTTCATCGTGGCCGACGGCATGGGCGGGCACGCCGCCGGAGAAGTCGCCGCCAAGATCACCGTCGAGACCATCGGCGAGTTCATCGCCGCCACGCGCCAGAAGGAAGAGGCGACGTGGCCGTTCAAGTACAACCACGAGCTCCTCTTCAACAGCAACCGGCTGGCCATCGCGATCGAAAAGGCCAACGAGCGCGTCATGTCCGCCGTCGCCTCCCAGCCGTGGCTCAAAGGGATGGGCACGACCGTCGTGGCCGGCCTCCTCAACGAGAAGATCCTGTCGCTCGCTCACGTGGGAGACAGTCGGGCATACCTCTATCGCGCCGGCGAGTTGACGCGCCTGACCGACGACCACTCGTGGGTGCACGAGCAGGTCTCGGCCGGAATCCTGACGGAGGACGAGGCCAAGACCCATCCCCTCAAGAACGTCGTGACTCGGGCGCTCGGCGGCGGCCCGTCGGTCGCGCCCGACCTGCGGGAGATGGAGTTTCTCCCGGGCGACGCCTTTCTCTTCTGCTCCGATGGTCTGACCACGATGCTCTCGGACGAAGAAATCCGGGATTGCGTCGCCGTCGACGAGACGAAGGACGCCGAGGCGCTCTGCCAGGACCTCGTCGATCTGGCCAACGACAAGGGCGGCGTCGACAACATCACCGTGGTGATCGTCCGGATCCCCAACGCCAAGACCACCGCCAAGGCCGACGTCAAGGCCGACGTCAAGGCCGACGCCAAACCCAAGAAGTAGCCCAGCCCGCGGCGGCGCCCGCGACAGCCGGGGTCCGGCGTCCGTACAAAGGTTGACGCGCCCGCGTGCGGGCGGCTACCCTCACGAAATGCGTCGAACGTGGCTGTCCGGCCTGACCCTCGCCGGGGTGCTCCTGGCGGCCACGGCCATCCTCCCCGCTTCGTCCGCGGGCGCGAGCCCGGCGGCAGTCCCCGACGGCGCCTTTCTGGACGAAGCCGTCGGGGCTTACCTGGGCCCGCCCGAAGCTTCGGAAGATGCGGCGGACGTCGAGCTGCTCGGGGCCTCGGTCCTGCTCGACTTCCGCGCCCATCCCCGCGAGCTCGGCCGGCTGTGGGTCCAGGAGGTCGTCTTCGGAGCCGGCGAGACCGGTTTCCGGCGCCGGGCCGTCGAGGAGGCGGCCGGCGGAGGCGAAACGCCTCGTCGCGCGCTTTCGCGCCTGGTGGCGGAAGCCGCGCGGAACGACGGGCGGGCCCTCCTGCGGTCCGCAGCCCGGCTCTACGCCAGCATGTGGACGGAGGCTTCTCCGTCGCGGCTGCGTCTCTTCGATCTCGAATCCGGAGCCCTCGACGCGGCTCCTCCCGATCCGATGACGGTGCGCCATCGGTCGTTCGTCTCGGAAGGAGAGACGGAGGCGCTTCGCCTCTCCTGGCCGGCGGACGGCGCCGACGGCGCGGCGGTCGTTCGATACGCGGACGCCGGCCTGCCTCCCGACGTCGTCTTCTTCGCCGCGGGAGACCGGCGCAGGATCCCTCTCTCGGGCGTGGCGCGCATCGATTTCCTCGTCGCGGGGAGCGACGCGGGCATCCGCGAGGTCAAGGCCCCGGTCGAATGCGTGCGCGAGTCGGGCTCGCCGTTCTGGGGGCTCGAGGCGCGCGCGGAGCCGAGCACTTTCGGGCCGCGCCTGATCTGGTCGACCGGTTCGCACGAGGGCCTGCGCGGCTGGGCCATCTTCCGCGAGGAGATCGCCGCGGACGGCCGGATCCTGCGGACAGGGCCCGAAGTCGTACCCTCATCCGAAACGTCCTCGGACTCGTTCGGCTACGCGTTCGTCGACACGTCGGCGGCCGCGGAGACCTTCTATCGATACACGGTCTGGGCGGTGACGGAGGAAGGTCTGCTGACGCGAGCCTTCGCGGCGACGCTCGACACCGGACACATCGAGTCGACCCGGCCGCGCCGCGAATAGGCTCGAAGGGGCCGGGCTCGCGGGGCCGAGGCCAGACTAGCCGCGCCGCCGGCGCCGATCGATCGCGAGCTGCTCGTTCACGATCTTCCTGTGGTCGAAGGCGAAGCGCAACTTCGCGATCTCCCGCGGCGTAAACCATCGGGCGTCCGCGGCGTCGTCTCCTCCGGTCGCGCGGCCCGAAACGGCCCGGCATTTGTAGAGCACGGTGACGTTGTGCCCGCGCGGATCGCGGTCCGGCTTCGAATACACGCCGCGAAGCTCGAGGACTTTGACGCGCAGGCCCGTCTCTTCGAGCGCCTCGCGCGCGCAGCAGGCCTCGGCCGTTTCTTTCCACTCGCAGAAACCTCCGGGAAGGCCCCAGCGCCCCTCGAACGGAGGCCGTCCCCGCTGGACGAGGAGGACGCGGCCCTTCCGATCGCGGACCCACGCGTCCACCGTGAGCCGGGGCATCCGCAGGGTCTTGTAGGGGTTGCTCATGCGTACCTCGCAAAGAACTCGCGGATCTCGTCGGCCGGTTTCCGCGTGACCAGCTCGCTCGGGCTTTCCTCGTACCAGTCGCGGGGGAGCCGGCTCACGTAGGGCTCCTCGAGGAAACGCGCGCAGAGCAGCGCGATGACGCCGCGATCGTGCTCGCTGCGGATGAGGCGTCCCGCGGCCTGCACGACGCGCGTCATGCCGGGCTGGAGGTACGCGTAGTCGAAGCCGGCTTCCTCGTTCTCATCGAAGTAGCGGCGGAGGAGCTCGCGCTCGAAGGAGACCTGGGGGAGCGCGGGCGAGACCACGAAGACGGCGGAAAGGAGGTCTCCCGGGTAGTCCACTCCCTCCGCATACATTCCGCCGGAGACCGCGAAAAGCAGCGTGCCGCCGGCCGGCGGCGAGGCCAGCGCCTCGAGGATCTGCTGACGTTCGAAGGCGTTCAGGTCGGACCTCTGGACGAGCAGGCGCGAGCGCGTCGCGGGCATGCGCTGGGCGACCGCCGTCAGGAAACGGTACGAGGGGAAGAGGACGAGATCGTTTCCGCCGTGGGCGTCGGACATCTCGGCGAGCAGCGCCGCGATCCGTTCGTAGTTCCGCTCGCGTGCCCTGTAGGTGGTCCGCACGGTCGGAACGATGAGCACCTTGCGGTTCTCGGGAGGAAACGGCGGCGGAAGGGCGATCGACGACGTCCGGGCGGCCTCGAGACCGAGCACGCGGCGGATGGCCTCGGGGGGATTCAGGGTCGCCGAGAGGAGCACGGTGGAGGAGACCTGCTTGAAGATGGGCGCGAGGGAGCGCGCCGGGTCGAGGCAGACGAGTGCCAGTCGGATGCCGTTGGCCTGGCGTTCGACGATCGCCGTGAAGTCGGGTCCGAACATCGAGAGCACGGCGGCGAACCGCTGCAACGCGAAGTGGAAGTCCAGCACCGGATCGTCGACGAGCGCGAGCCGCGTCTCCCGTTTCCAGGCGAGATAGGCCATGAAGATGGGCTCCCAGGCCGCGCGCAGCTCCATGATCGGTTCTTTCGGAGGCTGGATCTCCGCGATCGCTTCTCCCTCAGGAAGCTCCGCCGCCGCTTCCTCGAGGATCGCTTCGAGAGTTTCGACGGCGGTCACGATGTCCGCGAAGAGCTCGCCGGGCTGGAGCAAGAGACGGTTGCGCAGGAGGGCGAGCTCCTCTCCGAGGATCGCGGGCGAAAAAATCTGCCGCGCCCGATCCGGGAGGTTGTGCGCCTCGTCGATCAGCAGGATCGCGTCCCGCAGGTCCTCCCCGGTGAGGTGGCGAAGCGCGGCCGCGGGCTCGAAGACGTAGTTGTAGTCGGCGACGATCGCGTCGGCGCGCTGGGCGAGCTCGAGCTGGACTTCGAAAGGGCAGACCTCCTCGCGGCGGGCCTCTTCGAAAACGGTGTCCGGGTCGAAGTGCGAGTAGGTCTCGCGGAGGCGCCCGAGCAGGTTGGACCTCTCCATCTTGTCCGGGTATCCGTTGGCGAAACGGCAGAAGTCCTCGTGGCAGATGATCCGGTCGTTGGCGCACATCCGGTCCTTGGCGCGGACCTGGAGCGTGTGGAAAGCCCGCTCGTTCATGGCCACGAGCGCGGAGACCGCCATCTTCTGCTGGAGGGTTTTGGACGTCAGGAAGACGACCTGCCGGCCGGACGGGAGCCCCTCGGCCAGAGCCGGGTGCAGGACCGCGGCGGTCTTTCCCGAGCCCGTCGTCGCCTCGGCGAGCAGGTTCTCTCCGTTATGGATCGCCGCCCGGACGGCCTCGATGATCTTCTCCTGGACCGGGCGGGGGGCTGTATGAGGGAAGGGCAACCGTTCGGCGGCCTTCGCCTTCCGGGCCCGCGCGGCCTTCTCGGCGTGCCAGATGGCCAGGGCGCGGGCGAGGCGGCGCTCGATCTCCCGCTCCGTGTCCTCGTCGTAAGGGACCTGGAGCGAGATCTCCTCACCGGTCTCGATGTCGACGTAGACGAGGGCCCCCGCGACCCGGTGGTGGCCAAGGCGCTTCCAGAGGTAGCAGTAGCCGAGGAGCTGGCGGCGATCCCGCTCGAAGGCGTATCCTGACGGGCGTACTCCGTCGACAGAAAAGTTGGTGGACTTGAGCTCTTCGATCAGCCAGTGACCAGGCTCACGCTCGATGCAGCCGTCCAGGCGGCCTGTGAGGACGGCGGTCCAGTCCTCGACCGGAATCCGGGCCTCCAGATGGACCTCGCAGCGGTAGGCGGGGTACGTGTTCTGTCGCTCACCGAGGACGCGGGCATGGATCTGGGAGCCGAGACCCAGCCGCCTCCATCCGTCGCCGCGATCGAACCCCACCCGGCGGAACCCCTCGTCCTCCGCGAGCTCGCGGACGGAGATCTCGAAGGCACGGGATTCTTCATTGAAGCGCAAGCGGTCGATTATAATTTGCGAGTGACGAGAGCCGCTCGCTGGTTCGATGGTGTGGCGGCTGTTCTCGTCGCGCTCGTCGCCCTCCTCCTCGCTCCGTCTGCACTCCTGGCGGCGCCTCCGGCGAGCTCAAACACGAGCACGAGCTCCTCGACGACGACCTCGACCACGATGTCGGCGGTTGCGGCACCGTCGCTGCTCCGGTCGGCGCTCGAGCAGGCGGCCTTGCGCCCGCCAACCCGGAAGGACGGCGTGTCGATCGCCGTGGCCGACCTGGACAGCGGAGAGACGATCTTCGAGAAGAACGCCGCGGCGCCCGAGACGATCGCATCGGTCACGAAGATGATCTCGACAGCGGCCGCGCTGCACTACCTGGGGCCTACGTACAAGTTCCGGACAACTTTCTGGCGGCGTGGGGACATCCGCGACGGCAATCTCCTCGGATCGCTGCTGGTCGTCGGGGGAGGGGACCCCAACATCTCGGGCCGCTTCTACGACGACGACGCGTTCGCGATTTTCGACAAGTGGGCCGCGGGCCTGCGGCAGGCCGGGATCCTGCGAGTGACAGGCGATCTGGTGCTGAACGCGAGCTCGTTCGACGGGGAGTACCGCCACCCCGATTGGCCGCCGGAACGGGATTCGCGCTGGTACCAGGCTCCTATTTCGGCCCTGTCGTACAACGACAACGTCGTTGTCGTGTCGGTCGGGAAGGGAGCGCTTCCCGGCTCGCCCGCGAATGTCACGATCGATCCGAATACCGACGTCGTTCAATCATTGAGCCGGGCCAGGACGGTCGGGAAGACCGGCACCATCCGAGTCGCAGTGTCGCGTCCGAGCGGATCGGATCTCGTCACGGTCTCGGGCACGGTTCCGAACCGGTACTTCCGCTGGGCTACGCCTCTTTCGATCGACGATCCGCCGAAATTCTTCGGCGCGGCTCTCAAGAGCCGGCTGAAAGCCGCGGGCATCGAGCTCACGGGGAACGTGGTCGAGCGACCCATGCCGGCCGATAACGCCTGGATCCTCGTGGCGTCGACGGAGTCCGACATCATCCCCACACTCGCGATCGCCAACAAGCGCAGCCAGAGCTTCTACGCGGAACAGATCTTCAAGACTCTGGCCTACGAGAAGTCGGGCCGCGGGACGTGGGAGAGCGCTCTCGGCCTCGCGAACCAGTTCCTCGGCGGGCTGGGCCTCGATGCCTCGCGCTTCGCGCTGCGCGACGGCTCGGGCCTTTCCTCGGGCAACCGGGTATCCGCGACCGACATGGTCGCGTTCCTGCGAGCCATGAACCGGCACCCCCAGGGGGCCGTCTGGCGGTCGACGCTGGCCGTGTCCGGGGAGCCGGAAGGCTCTTTGCGCCACCGGCTCAACGACTC
>Ga0068864_100005817_pt1 | contig 10111 bp, 12 predicted proteins | sample KBSSwiS72_FD_66586 | JGI IMG/M metagenome (GOLD analysis project Ga0068864, IMG submission 66586) | Switchgrass rhizosphere microbial communities from Kellogg Biological Station, Michigan, USA - KBS Switchgrass S7-2 | ecosystem: Host-associated > Plants > Roots > Rhizosphere > Soil ...
GCCGGCTTCGCGAACGCGGTCTCGCGAAACGTCAGCCGGAGGGGCTCGGCGTGGGGCTCGCCGTCGGGCCGATGGTTGGCGGCGGTGTGGGGGTTGGCGTCGGACTGGGTTCGGGTGGTCGCGGCGTGGCCGGGGCGGTGGCGTGTGATCGCGCCCGCGGGGCGGTCGGCTCGGTCGATGCCCCCGTCCCGGCCGGTCCGGTCGTCGGCGGTGCGGCCGTGGGCGACGGTGTGACGCGGCGCACGACCGCCGGTGGCGCGCCGCCGGCCGGTGCCCGGGCAAGCCACGGATCGATCGCGCCCACCACCGCCAGGTAAGTGATCACGGCGCCGATCAGCACCAGCAGGCCCATGCCGGCGGCCGCGATGCGCTCGTCGTTCGGCGCGGCGTGCACCGGCCGGTGGCGCGAGTTGTCCTTGGCCCGCAGACCCTGCCAGACCGCCTCCAGCTGGCCGGTGACCCCATCTCGCCACGTCGATGCCCGAGCGGGCGCGAAACGGATCTCTTCGGCGGGCGCGGAGGGGATTTCGGAGGACTTCCGAGGTGGCGCCGTGTCGTCCAGTTCGGTCACCTCGGGCGCGTCCGGGTGAGTCGTCGTTTCCGATCCGCTCATCGCCGCGCGCCGTAGTGAGCCGGGGTCCCGTCGTGGCAGGGTGGTCTGGTGAGCGAAATCTCAGTGGACCTACCCCAGGCCCCGTCGGGGTGGGTCACCCTGCCGGACGTGGCTGAGCGCATGGACGTACCGATCACGAAGGTGCACCAGATGCTGAAGGACGGGACGTTGCTCGCGGTAGGCCGGGACGGCGTTCGGTATGTTCCGGCTGAGCTGGTCGCGGGTCGCAACGCCATGAAGCACCTCCCCGGGGTACTGACCTTGCTTCGGGACGCTGGGTACAACGAGGAGGAGGCGCTGCGGTGGCTGTACACGCCGGACGACACGCTGCCCGGCACGCCGGCCGAGGTCCTCGGCTCCGACGGCGCGACCGAGGTGAAGCGACGCGCCCAGGCCCTCGGCTTCTGATTCCTTGCGCCACCTGACCTATCTGGCTGTGCTCGCGGCCTGCCTGGCCTGCGCACTGTGGCTCGAACCCGTGCTTCGGGTGGGCGTGTTGCGTCGCTGGCGCCGGCTGGTGCTGACGCTCGTTCCAGTGGTGGCGGTGTTCGTGGTGTGGGACGTGGTCGCGATCGCGACCGGCCAGTGGTCCTACGACCCGGGGCAGCTGGTGGGAATCACGCTGCCGGGCCGGCTGCCGCTGGAGGAGCTGCTGTTCTTCATCGTGGTTCCGCTCTGCGCGGTGCTGGGCTTCGAGGCGGTACGCAAAGTGTCGGGCCGGCGATGAGCTACACGATCGCCGCGGTGGTGGGGGCGGTCGCCGCGCTGGCGCTGGACCTCGCGGTGCTGCGCACGCGGCTGGTGCTGGGCCGGGTGTTCTGGCTCAGCTACGTGATCGTGTTCGGGTTCCAGTTGGTGTTCAACGGCATCCTCACCACCCGCCAGGTGGTGCGCTACCGGCCGTCGGCCATTCTTGGTCCGCGACTCGTCGGCGCGCCGGTGGAGGACCTGGTCTTCGGCTTCGCGCTCGTCCTCATGACGCTGTCCCTGTGGGCCTTCTGGTCCCGGCGCGTCGATCCGTGAGCATCAGGTTGCGCGGCGGGTCGCGGCCAACGCCAGGTCGGTCAGCATCCGCTCCGCGCCGTCGGCGAGGGGTGAGGCCTCCAGCGCGGCCAAGCCGGCCTCGGTGAGCTCGGTGATCCGTCGTTCGGTGCGGTCCAGGGCGCCCGTACTGACGATGATCTCGCGGAGCCGTTCGATCCCGGCGTGGTCGAGGTCCTTGCGGCCAAGCCCATCGGTCAGGATCCCGGCCTCCTGTGCGGGCGCCGCCTCGAACGCGGCCGCGACCAGATAGGTGCGCTTGCCCTCGCGCAGGTCGTCGCCGGCCGGCTTGCCCGTGGTGGCCGGGTCGCCGAAGACGCCGAGCACGTCGTCGCGCAACTGGAACGCCTCGCCCACCGGCAGGCCGAAGTCCGAGTACGCCCGGCGCAGCTCGGCCGGTGCGTCGGCGATCGCGGCACCGAGCAGCAACGGACGCTCCACTGTGTACTTCGCCGACTTGTATCTGGCCACTGTGGACGCTCGCCGCAGCGACGTGTCGCGGCTCGCCTGGGCGTGCAGGTCCAGGTACTGCCCGGCGATGACCTCGGTCCGCATGAGGTCGAAGACGGGCCGCGCCCGCCGCAGTGCGGCGAGGTCCAGCCCCGCCTCGTGCAGCATCTCGTCGGACCACGCCATGCACAGGTCACCGAGCAGGATCGCGGCCCCGCCGCCGAACGCCTCCGGGTCGCCGGCCCAGTCCCGTGACTCGTGCCGGGTCGCGTAGCGGCGGTGCACCGCCGGCTCGCCCCGCCTTAACTGGGAGTCGTCCATGACGTCGTCGTGGATGAGCGCGCTGGCCTGGACGAACTCCAGCGCGGCCACGGCCCAGGTGATCTGGTCCGAGTCGAGGCCGCCGGCTCCCCGGAACCCCCAGTAGGCGAACGCGGGCCGCAGCCGCTTGCCGCCTCCCATGACGAAGTCGGCGATGGTGTCGGCGACCTCGCCCAGTGCCGGGTCGATGTCCAGCAGCAGGGCACGCTGCTGAGACAGGAAGGCGCGAAGGGCCTTGTCCACGCGCTGCCGCAGGTCAGCCTGGTCCACCGGACTCACGGGTAGACCGTAGCCGCCGCCCGCACGCTGCCCGTCACGAGGCGCGGCGCTGGTAGACACCCGCGGCGAGCTCGAACCAGCGGGCGGCCGGAGTGTCCCCGCGCCGTCGGCGTCGGGCCGCCGCGGCCGCGCGCTCCAGGTCGGACAGCGGAAGGTCGAGGGCAACCGCCAGCCAGCTCAGCCAGTACCCGCTCGGGATGCGCTCCTCGCGTTCCCACCGCGAGATCTCGTGCCGCGTCACCGTGCTGACGCCGGCACACCCGCACAGGCGTTCGGCCAGCCGGAGCTGGCTGATGCCGCGCTCGCCCCGCACCCGCGCCACCAGCGCGCCGACGGTCTCGTCCGCCCCCACCGCGTACCACACCCGGCTCCTCCTCCGTGTCGCGTCATGATCGATTGGCCCCGCCGCTGGCTCCTCCCTACCGGGCGGGTCGGACAGTTTGATGGAGACGTCCACAGGTGCGCCGTCGACAGGAGGGGCATGACCAGCGCCGACACCGCCCTCACCGACCCCGGTGATGAGCCGCCGGGCGAGGTGGCGTCGGAGATCGCGTGGCGGGTCGCGGCCCGGTTGTTCCGCGACCACCAGCCGGGCCCGGGCGGCGGCGAGGGCGGGCGGCCGTCCTGCGCGACCTGCGGCCGGCCGTGGCCCTGCTCCGGTGTCCGCATGGCGGAGCTTGGTCTGATGAGCGCGGCCAAGCGATGAGACGTCCGGCTACAGTCCATACGTGGCACTTGGACTCCCCTCGACGCTCCCCGGTGGCTACCCCGCCATCGGCGACCTCATCCGTGACAGCGGACCGACGTTCTCGTTCGAGTTCTTCCCGCCGAAGACCGCCGAGGGCGAGCTGCAGTTGTGGAAGGCGATCCGCGAGCTGGAGGCCCTGCGCCCCTCGTTCGTCTCGATCACCTACGGCGCGGGCGGGTCCAACCGGGACAACACCGTGGCGGCGACCGAGCGGATCGCGACCGACACCACCCTGCTGCCGATGGCCCATCTCACCGCGGTCGGTCACTCGGTGGCCGAGCTCCGGCACGTCATCGGGCGCCTCGCCGCCGTCGGTGTCAACAACATCCTCGCCGTGCGCGGCGACCCACCGGGCAACCCGAACGGGGAGTGGATCGCGCATCCGGACGGCGTGCTCTACGCGGAGGATCTTGTGCGGCTCGTGCGGGAGTCGGGCAACTTCTCGGTGGGTGTCGCGGCGTTCCCGTACAAGCACCCGCGCTCACCGGACATTGAGACCGACACGGTGAATTTCGTGCGTAAGTGCCGGGCCGGCGCGGACTTCGCCATCACCCAGATGTTCTTCGACGCTGACGAGTACCTGCGGCTGCGCGACCGGGTCGACGCCGCCGGCTGCGGCGTGCCGGTGCTGGCCGGGGTCATGCCGGTCACGCAGATGGGCACGATCGAGCGGTCCGAGCAGCTCTCCGGGGCGCCGTTCCCGCCCGCCCTGGCGGCCGAGTTCGAGCGGATCGCGGACGACCCCGAGGCGGTGCGGGCGCTGGGGATCGAGCAGGCGAGCCAGATGTGCGCGCGACTGCTCGCAGAGGGCGTTCCCGGGATTCACTTCATTACCCTCAACCGCTCCACCGCGACCCGCGACGTTTGGCAGAACCTCGCCCTGGGAGCCCGCGCCTGACCCGTACGTCGCAACCGGAAAGTCGAGAACGCCGAGACGGCCGAGCCAGCCCCGGGCGGTGGGACGACTACGCGGCTCGCTGGGCGGCGTTGCACGGAGGGGTCGACCCGCGACGCTCCTCCCGGCCCACCCGGGTCTGGATCCGGATCGCGTACGCGGTAGGTCGCGGGCTGGCCGCGCTGCGCCTCTCCCCGGACACGATCACGGTGGTGGGCCTCGTGCTCAGCGCGGCCGTGCCGGTGGTGGTTCTGCTCGGCGATTGGTGGCTGTTCGTCGCGGCCGCGCTGGTGCTGGCGTCGGCCGTGGCCGACTCGGCCGACGGCGCGGTCGCCGTGCTCACCTCCCGCACCACCCGGCTGGGCGCGTTCACCGACGCCGTGGCCGACCGGCTCAGCGAGGCGGCCTGGCTGCTCGCGCTGTGGCTGGCCGGCGTGCCGGGGATCCTGGTCGCCGTCTGCCTCGCCCTGTGCTACCTGCACGAGTACGCCCGGGCCCGGGCGGCCGCGGCCGGGATGGTCGGCGTGGGTGTGGTGTCGGTGGCCGAGCGTCCGGTACGGGTGATCCTGACCGTGGTCGCGCTGGTGCTGGGCGGGGCCGCCTCGCCGGTGAGCGCGCGACTGGCGGCCGGGGTCATGACCATCGTGGTCGCGGTGTGGGTCCTGCTCGGTCTGCTCGGCGGTGCGCGCCTGCTGACCGCGATCCGGGCGGGCCTGCGCTAGCTCCTGAGTCGCGCCAGCTCCTAGACGGGTAGCGACCGCGGCATCCCGAACCAGGGCAGCACGGTGTTGTCGAAGCGGGTCATGGCGCTGATCCGGGCTTCGGCGCGAGAGCTTGCCGAGCGCCCGTCGATGCTGCGAAGGGTGAGCACGACGAAGCCGACCCCGTGCCGCACGCCGGACGTGGCGTGCAAATAGACCGCGAACGCCGGCTGGCCGTTGGCCCGGGCGGGAACGAGGTCGAACCGGCGGCCGGCGCCGAAGATGCTGCCGAACAGCCGGCCCACGACGTCGCGCCCCTCGTACTCCAGCGGCATCGGAGGCATCGAGACGAAAACGTCGTCGGTGAGCAGCGCCACCAGCCCGTCGATGTCGCCGGAGGAGTACGCGTCGGCGAACCTCGCCACGATCGTGTCCTCGGCCGGAGAGCCTGGCGCGGGCGCGGGATCGCCGTCGGCCGCCGGGCGGCGGCGCTGCAGGGCGGCACGCGCCCGCTTGAGCGCGCTGGTCACTGACTCGACCGTCGAGTCGAGCATCCCGGCGACCTCGCTGGCCGGAAAGCCGAGGACGTCGCGCAGGATCAGGACGGCGAGCTGCCGGGGCGGCAGGAGCTGCAGCGCGGTCACGAAGGCCAGCGAGATCGACTCGGTCTGCTCGTACCGGGCCTCCGGGCCGGGCGGTCCGGCCATCGCTCCCTCGAGCAGCGCGTCGGGGTACGGCTGGAGCCAGACGACCTCACCGAGCCGGGTCGGCTCGGGCGGCTCGACATCGGGGATGTTCCACGGGCTGGCCGGGCGCCGGCTGGTCGCGCGGCGCGCGTTGAGGCACCGGTTGGTGGCGATCCGGTACAGCCAGGTGCGGATCGAGGCGCGTGCCTCGTACCCGGACAGGCCCTGCCAGGCGGCGAGCAACGTGTCCTGGAGCGCGTCCTCGGCATCCTGGACGGATCCGAGCATGCGGTAGCAGTGCACCTGCAACTCCCGCCGGTACGGCTCGGTCAGCTCGCGGAACGCGTCGCCGTCCCCGGTCCGCGCCCGCTCGATCAGGTCGGCTGCCGCCATCGTCACCCCTTCGCCGGTCAGAGATTCGCCTGTCAGAGACCTCACCGTCGTACGGACACCGGCGGCGCGGCGAACTGGGCGGTCGTCCGCCGCCAACTTTCCGCGTGGCCCGGTGTCCACACCATCGTCGGCCAGAGCCGACACCACAGCGGTACGGAAGGGACCAGAGATGATGCTCAAGGACAAGGTCGCGGTGATTTACGGAGCCGGGGGAGCGATCGGCGGGGCGGTCGCCCGTGCGTTCGCCCGCGAGGGGGCCAGGGTGTTCCTCACCGGGCGCCACCGGACGCCGGTGGAGGTGGTCGCCAAGGAGATCGGTGGGTCCGCCGAGGTGGCGGAGGTCGACGCCGTCGACGAAGGCGCGGTGGACCGGTACCTGCGTTACGTGGTCGGGGTGGCCGGCCGCGTCGACATCTCGTTCGACGCGGTCGGCATCGGCAACGCCGGCATCCTCGGCGTACCGCTGACGGAGCTCGGCGTGGAGCAGTTCCAGGCGCCGATCGCGACCCACACCACCGCGTACTTCGTGACCGCCCGGTTGGCGGCCCAGCACATGATCGCGAACGGGTCCGGGGTGATCATGACGGTGACCACGCTGCACTCGCGGACCGGATTGCCGCTCGTGGGTGGCTTCGGCCCGGCGATGGCGGCGAAGGAGGCGCTCACCCGGGACCTGTCGGTCGAGCTCGCTCCCCAGGGGATCCGCGTGGTCGGCCTGCGGCCGCAGGCGATGCCGGAGACCGCCACGATTCGCGACGCCTTCGAGCCCCGCGCCAAGGCCACCGGGATGACCTGGGAACAGTGGCTGGAGCTGTTGGCCAGCCGGACCCATCCGCGCCGGCTCATGACGCTCGCGGAGATGGCCGACGCGGCGGCCTTCCTGGCCTCCGACCGGGCGAGCGGGATAACCGGCACGACGGTCAATCTGACGATGGGCAGCCTCGACGACTAGCGACGGCCGGCCCGATGGTGGCGGCCACGATCTCGGCGGACAGGGCGACCAGCGGCAGGCCTCCCCCGGGGTGAACGGACCCACCCACCAGATAGAGCCCGGCCACGGGTCCGCGGTTGGGCGGCCGCAGCAGTCCGCGCGGCCCGTGGCTGGGGGTGCCGTAGATCGCGCCACCCGGGGTCAGCGTGCGGGCCTCGAGGTCGGCCGGCGTCAGCACCTCGCGGAACACCACCCGGTCGCGCACGTCCACACCGCGCGCGGCCAGGGTGTCCAGGACCCGGTCGGCGTAACCCTGGGCCAACCCCGGAGCACGCCAGTCGACCGGGCCCTGCGGCGGCGCGTTCACCAGCACGAACCACGCCTCGTGCCCGTCCGGGCGGACGGCGGGATCGTCGGCCACGCTCACGTACACCGCCGGGTCGTCGACCAGCCGGCCCGTGAAGGCGGAGTCGAACTCGGCGTCGTAGTCGGCCGGGAACCACACGGTGTGGTGGGCCAAACCCGGCGTCCGGCCGCGCAGCCCGAGCAGCAGCACGAAGCCGCTCAGGCTGCGGGCGGCCAGCCGGTGGGCCCGGGGCGGCGTCGGCAACAGGTCGCGGTAGACCGAGAGCGCGTCGGCGTTGGCCACCACGGCGTCGGCCGGGACCTGCGATCCGTCGGCGAGGCGCACACCGCGGACCCGGCCCGAGCCGGTGATGATCCCGGCGACCGGCATCGCGGTGTGCACGGTCGCGTCGAGGGCCCGGGCCCGGTCGTGCAGGAGGTCGGCGATCCGGGCCAGACCACCGCGCACGTACCAGCCGCCGTGGGTCAGTTCGGCGTACGGGATGGCGAGCAGGGCGGCCGGCGCGCGGCGCGGGTCGGAGCCGGTGTAGGTGGCGTACCGGTCGAGCAGCATCCGCAGCCGTGGGTCCAGGCCCCGGGTGGCGGCGCGCAGGGTGCTGCCCGGCCGGATCGCCGCCAGGTCGCGCAGCCGCCAGGCCTGGCGCCATGGAGCCGGATGCGGGTTGCGCAGGACGTGCCGCCAGGACGCCTCCCAGATCCGACCGGCCCGATCCCACACACGGGACCAGTCCCCGGCCGCCTTGTCCCCCAGGGCGTTCCGCACGGCCGCCGTCATCGCGGCACTGTCCGATGTGGAGTCCAGAATGGTGCCATCGGGGAAGACGTGGCGTACGACCGGGTCGAGCCGGACGAGGTGGTCGGCCAGGTCCGGGATCAGGTCGGCGAAGACCTCCGGCAGGGTGAGCAAGCTCGGCCCGGTGTCGAACCGGAACCCTTGGTGCGAAAGCGATCCGAGCTTCCCGCCGACCCGGTCGGCCTGCTCGAACACCGTGACCTCGTGGCCGGTGGCCGCGAGGCGCACCGCGGCGGCGAGCCCGCCGACCCCGGCCCCGACCACGACCGTCCTCATGGGACAGTCCTGCCCTTCCACCGCAGGGCGCCGCGCCGGTGCCGGTACCGGGACAGCCCGACCAGGTACGCCAGCAGGCCGACCGAGACCGGGTGGGCCAGCGCATCCGGCAGGACCCGGCCACCGGTGGCGCGTGCCGTGACGACCCGTCCGAGCACCCCCAACCCGTACGCGGTGAGCGCCGGCCAGAGGGTCACCGGCAGCAGCAGTACCGGTCCGACGTACAGCACGAGCAGCAGTACCACGACCGCGGGGTGCACCCCGGCCCACAGCGACTTGGCGTACCCGTCCCGCAGCGCGGGCCACGATGAGTACATGCGGCAGCTGGCCAGCCGGGAGAAGTCGGCCAGGTCGATCCGGCCACCGGCCCGCTTCACCGCCTGGGCGAGCGCGACGTCATCGAGCACCGCGTCGCGGACGGCCGCGTGCCCGCCGGCCCGGTCGTACCCGGCCCGGGTCAGCAGCAGGAACTGGCCGCCGGCCGCGGCGAGCGACGGGCGGCGGGAGGCGCGCATCGCCGGCAGGGACAGGAACGTGAGGATCGACCACGGCAGCAGCGGCTGGACGAGCCGCTCCGACCCGGTGACCGCGTCAAGCCGGGGGTACGCCGAGAGCAGATCGAACCCCGAGAGCCGGCCGACCGCCCGCGCCAACGCGTCCGGGTGGAGCACCACGTCGGCGTCGACGAACGCGAGCACCTCCGCGTCCGGCACCGCCGCGGCGAGCTGCTGGCACGCGTGCGGCTTGCCGAGCCAGCCGGGCGGCGGCGGCGTGCCGGTGACGATCCGCAGCCGCGGATCGCCGGCCGCCTCGGCCCGCACCGCGTCCGCCGTACCGTCGGTAGAGCCGTCGTCGAGGACCACGATCCGCAGCCGGGGGACGCCACGCTGGTCGAGCAGGGAACGCACGGTCGCCCGTACCCGTGAAGCCTCGTCCCGGGCGGGAACCAACGCCGCCACCTGAGCATCCACAGTGGACTCTTGCCGAGGCGGGCGGTACAAGAAGGCGCGGTTGAGCACGGTGTGCCCGAGCAGCACCGCCAGCACGGCCGGGAGGAGCCAGATCATCGGGGCGCCGGCGCGGAGGTCCATAGTGGAGCGATCAGCCGGACGGTGAGGGGAACGGCGATCAGGCCCATGCCGAGCGCCCCCCATCCGGCCGAGGCGGGCAGTCCGAGGAACACCGCGTGGGCCAGCACAGACGAGTAGTACGTCCACAGGTAGAGCGCGAGCATCGGCGCATCGCGCGGCGAGGCCGGACCGCGGTCAGCCAGTATCGCGAAGATCGCCATCAGCCCCAGGGAGACCCCGAACCAGCCCAGGTAGTTGAGCACCGGCACGCCCGGTACGCCGGGCAGGTGTGTGCCGACCCCGGACCAGCGCCAGTACCCGGCGGCGACCATCTGCGGGTCCAGGAAGAGATCCCAGGCGGCCAGCGCCACGGCCGCCAGGCCGATTCGCTGAACTGAGCCGCCGGTCAGCCGGGCGGCGGCGAGCCAGGCCGGCCAGGCCATCCAGGCCCAGGCGAGCGGGACCACCAGCGGCACGCCGAACAGGCGCGGCCCGAGCGCGCCGGCGTACGCGTACCCGCCGAACGGGAACCCGGTCGCCACGCCGAC
>Ga0068864_100005823_pt1 | contig 10104 bp, 8 predicted proteins | sample KBSSwiS72_FD_66586 | JGI IMG/M metagenome (GOLD analysis project Ga0068864, IMG submission 66586) | Switchgrass rhizosphere microbial communities from Kellogg Biological Station, Michigan, USA - KBS Switchgrass S7-2 | ecosystem: Host-associated > Plants > Roots > Rhizosphere > Soil ...
GAAAGGCAGCGGATAGCGGCGACAGGCGCGATCACGCTTGTTACTTCCCCCTCGCGCTGCCGTTCCGGTGGGGGTTCATGGGACCATGTGCCGCCCTCGTCCCGCCCAGGTCTGTTCCTCGCTGGTAGACTCATTCGCATGACCACACTTCCCGTCAGCCGCTACCCTGTTCCGAAACTCGAAGACCTGCCCGAGGACATCCGCGCACGGATGCTCGAAGTGCAGGAAAAGGCCGGATTCATCCCCAACGTATTCTTGGCGCTCGCGCATCGCCCGGACGAGTTCCGCGCATTCTTCGCCTATCACGACGCGCTGATGCTGCGCGACTCCGGCCTCACCAAGGCCGAGCGCGAGATGATCGTCGTCGCCGTCGCCGGGGCCAACGATTGTCTCTACTGCTTCATCGCCCATGGCGCCATCCTGCGCATCTACGCGAAGCAGCCGCTGATCGCGGACCAGGTCGGCGTCAACTACCGCAAGGCCGACATCACCCCGCGGCAGCAGGCGATGCTCGCGTTCGCGCTCAAGGTCGCCGAGCGGAGCGGCGAGATCGACGATGGCGACTTCGCCGCGCTGCGCGCCCACGGTTTCGACGACGAGGATATCTGGGACATCGGCAACATCTCGGCTTTCTTCTGCCTGTCCAACCGGATGGCGAACCTCATCGCCTTGCAGCCAAACGACGAGTTCTACATGCTGGGACGTACGCCCAAGGCTCGGTCATAGGCGGTTGCCGGGGCGGAAAGTCACGCAGCAGGCCCTTCCGCGCGGCACCGCTCCACGACGAAGGCCAGCAACCGCTCGACGCACGCGCCGATATCCTGCGTTTCGGTATCGATGACGATACCGGGCTGCTCCGGCGCTTCGTAGGGCGCGTCGACGCCGGTGAAATCCTTGATCTCTCCGGCGCGCGCGCGACGATAATGCCCTTTGGGGTCGCGGCGCTCGCAGGTCGAGAGCGCCGACTTCACGTACACCTCGAAAAAACGGCGCTCGCCGGCCGCCGCACGTGCGCGTGCCCGGTCGGCACGGTACGGTGAAATGAACGCGACGATGCAGATGGCGCCCGCGTCGGCGAAGAGCGCAGCCACTTCGCCGACCCGCCGGATGTTCTCCTCGCGGTCGTGCGGCGAAAATCCCAGGTCCGCGCTCAAGCCGCGGCGGACGTTGTCGCCGTCGAGCGTATAGACCTGCCAGGAGAGATCGAAGAGCCGGCGCTCGAGCGCCATCGCGAGCGTCGACTTGCCCGAACCCGGCAATCCGGTGAACCACAGGACCGCGCCGTGATGGCTCGTGCGTGCCGCGCGTTCGGTCGCGGTCACCTGATGGCGAACGGGAACGATGTTCTCCTGTTCCGAACGATCGGGATTCATGGAATTTCCAGGAATGGACACTCGGGCCAACCTCGCTCCCGTTTCACGGTGCCGCGGGCGCCGGCGTTTCGTAGACGACCTGCCCGGCGACAATGGTCGTGAGCACCTTGCCGCAGACTTCGAGCCCGACGAACGGAGTGTTCTTGCCCTGGCTCTTGAGCGCCGACGGCTCGACCCGCCAGTAGCGCGCCGGATCGAAGATGCAGATGTCGGCGGCGGCCGCGACACCGAGGTGACCCGCATTGCTTCCGAGAACCGCGGCCGGCTGCGCCGTGATCCGGGCAAGGGCTTCCGGCAGCGCGATGCCGTCTTCCTGCGCCCATTTGAGCGTGAGCGGCAACAGGAGTTCGAGGCCGGTGGCGCCCGGCTCCGCTTCGCCGAACGGGACTTGCTTGCCGTCATCGTCGACCGGCGTGTGATCGGAGCACGCGAGATCGATGGTGCCGTCGGCAAGCCCCGCACGCAGCGCAGCGCGGTCGCGCGTGCCTCGCAGCGGCGGGATCAGCCGGCACTGCGGATCGAACCAGCCAATGTCGACGTCGCAGAGATGCAGGTGATGGACGGCGACGTCGCAAGTCACGGGAAGCCCGTCCTCTTTCGCGGCGCGCAGCATGGCAACACCTTCCGCCGTCGAGAGCCGGCAGATGTGAACCCGGACGCCGGTGCTGCGCACCAGCGCCAGGATCGACGCGAGCGCGATCGTTTCGGCCGCCGCGGGAATCGCCGGCAGGCCGAGGCGCGTCGAAACCTCTCCGTCGTGCGCAACGCCACCCTTGCCGAGGTGCGCGTCCTGCGCGCGCAGCCACACGCGATGGCCAAAGGTCGCCGCGTACTGCATCGCGCGGAGCAGCACTCCGGTATCCGTCAGCGGCGCCTCGGCGTGCGAGAACGCGACGCAACCCGCCTCCGCGAGTTCGCCCATTTCGGTGAGCTCGACGCCTTGGAGCCCGACGGTCAGCGCGCCGATGGGATAGACGTGCGCCTGGTTGAGCGAGCGTGCCCGATGCTTCAGCATCTGCACGAGGCCCGGCTCGTCGAGCGGCGGATCGGTGTCAGGCGGACAGGCGAGGCTCGTCACTCCCCCGGCGACGGCCGCCTGCATCTCCGATTCGAGCGTCGCCTTGTACTCGAACCCCGGCTCGCGCAGCCGCGCGGACAAGTCGATGAGGCCGGGGCAGACGACCATTCCCCGCGCGTCGATCGCCCGATCGGCGCGAAAGCCCGACGGAGCCGCGCCGATCGCGGCGACAGCGCCGTCGGCGACATAGAGGGACGTGACACGATCGAGACCGTGCTTCGGGTCGATCACGCGACCGTGATTGATCTCGATCTTCACGGGTCAGCCCATCCTCGGTGCAGGAATGCCGGAGCGCACGCGTTCAAGCTCCCGCGACGATGCTCAACACCGCCATCCGCACGGCGATGCCGAAGGTCACCTGCGGCAGGATGACGCTTCGCTCGCCGTCGGCGACGGCCGATTCGATTTCGACGCCGCGATTCATCGGTCCCGGGTGCATGACGATCGCGTCGCCTTTCGCCACGGCGAGCTTTTCCCCCGTGAGGCCGTAGTGCTTGAAGTACTCGCCGGTGGAAGGCAGCAACGCGCCGCGCATCCGCTCGCTCTGCAGCCGCAGCATCACGACGACGTCGCAGCCGGCAAGACCCTCGCGCATGTCGTGATGCACGCGGACGCCGAGCGAAGACACCGCCGTCGGAATCAAGGTCTTCGGGCCGATCACCCGCACTTCCGGCGTCCCCAGCGTCGTCAAGCCGTGGATCAGCGACCGGGCGACGCGCGAATGCAGCACGTCGCCGACGATGGCGACGACCAGGTTGCGAAAGTCCTTCTTGTAATGCCGGATCGTGAAGAGATCGAGCAGGCCCTGCGTCGGGTGGGCATGGCGGCCGTCGCCCGCATTGACGACGTGGACGTGCGTGCGACCCATCCGGTTCAGGTGCGCGGCAATGAGATGCGGCGCGCCCGATTGCGCATGGCGGACGACGAACATGTCCGCGTTCATGGCGACCAGGTTGTCGACGGTGTCGAGCAGCGTCTCGCCCTTGCTCGTCGACGAGACGCCGATGTTGAGGTTGATGACGTCGGCCGACAACCGCTTCGCCGCGATCTCGAACGTCGTGCGCGTCCGGGTCGAGTTCTCGAAGAACAGGTTGAACACCGACCGGCCGCGGAGGAGCGGCACTTTCTTCACTTCGCGCTCGGCGATCGACGCGAACGGCACCGCCGTGTCGAGGACGCGCAGGATGATCTCGGCAGGCAGGCCCTCGAGCGTCAGCAGGTGGGTGAGGTCGCCGGCGGCGTTGAGCTGCGGGTTACGCACCGCTCGCCTCGGTGCCGAGGACGAGCTTGCCGCCGCCGTCTCGCGACAGCACGATCGAAAGGTGGCGGGCCACCGCGAGCCGCGCGCCGGCGTACGTCGCTTCGATCGGCAATTCGCGGCCGCCGCGATCGACCAGCACGGCAAGCTCGATCCGCGCGGGGCGACCGTAGTCGAACAGCTCGTTGATGGCGGCCCGAACGCTGCGTCCGGTGAAGAGGACGTCGTCGATGAGCACGATGGTCGCGCCCTCGACTTCGAACGGCAGCTCGGTGCGCTTCACTTCGGGCTTCAGGCCCTTGCGGCTGAAATCGTCGCGATAGAACGAGACGTCGATGAAGCCGACTGCGTGGTCGCCGTCGATCGACCGCGCGAGGCGCTCCGCGATCCAGGCGCCACCGGAATAGATGCCGACGAATTTCGCATCGAAGGCGACGGCGCCGCGCATCCGGTCGGCAAGCGCCGCGAGCGTCTCCTCGGCGTCAGGCAGCGCCATGGGGATCGTTCCGCGCCGGTTCGTCGAACCACGACTGCAGGATGAGCTGCGCCGCGACCTCGTCGCGCGCCGCCTTGCGCCCGGCCGCCCGGATGCCCGCGGCCGCGAGCGTCGCCTCGGCGTCCTCTGTTGTGTACCGTTCATCCACGCGCGCGACCTGCAAGGCGAAGCGGCCTTCGAGCTGGCGCGCGAAGCGCTCGGCGCGCGCCGTCATCTCGTGCGGCACGCCGTCGGCGTGCACGGGCACGCCGACCACGAGAACATTCGGCTGCCATTCGTCGATGAGCGCCGCGACCGCCGCGAATCGCGCCGCGGCCGCTTCGGCTGCGATCGTCGTCAACGGCCGCGCCACGCGAAGGAGCGTATTGCCCACTGCAACTCCGATCCGGCGCGTCCCGAAATCGAACGCGAGTACCGTGGCTTCGCGCTCGCCGCTTGCGGACGCCACTCGTCATGCGTGCCCGACGTCGTCGGACAGGCGCGAGAAATCGATGCCGAGAAGCCGCATGGCCGCCGGCAGCCGGCCTTCGACGGGCGTCTCGAACAGGACCTCCGGGTCGGCGGCGACGGTGAGCCAGGCGTTTTGCGCGATTTCCTGCTCGAGCTGCCCGGCCGACCATCCGGCGTATCCCAGCGAAATGAGCACGTCCTTCGGGCCTTCGCCGCGCGCGACGGCCTCGAGCACGTCCTTCGACGTCGTGAGACCGACTTCGTCGTCGATGGCGAGCGTGGATTGCCAGTTGCCCAGCGGACGGTGCAGCACGAAGCCGCGATCGACCTGCACGGGGCCGCCGAAGTGCACCGGCCGCTTGCGCAGCTCGGCATCGGCGAGCGGCACGTCGATCTGCTCGAAGAGCGAGGAGAGCGTCATGTCCGTCGGCTTGTTGACGACGATGCCGAGCGCGCCGTCCTCGTTGTGCTCGCAGACGTACGTCAGCGTGTTCGAGAAATGAGGGTCCGCCATCGCCGGCATGGCGATCAGGAAGTGATGCGTGAAATTGGCGGTGGGGGCCCGCACGTCATCGGCCATGGCCGCAATTGTAAACGCCGACCCCTCTCCGCACAATTGGCGGCCCGTGCCGCCGCGCACCTGGCGCCTGCGCCGCAGCTACTCTTCTTCGTGCTTGCGCGATTTCTTGAATTCCGCAACGAGCTGCTGCTGGAGGTTGGGCGGCGCCTGCTCGTAATGCGAGAGCTGCATCGACCACGACCCGTGCCCGCCGGTGACGGACTTGAGCCTGGCGGAATAGCCTTCGAGCTCCGCGAGAGGCGCGAGCCCGGTGATCGCGAGCACGCCCGGTTGGAGGCCGCGAGTGCTGGTGACCTGGCCGCGTCGCGACGAAAGATCGCCGGCGATGTCGCCGGTATTCGATTCGGGGCAGATCACCTCGACGGTGACCACCGGCTCGAGCACGATGGGGCGCGCCTTTTCGATCGCATCGAGGAATGCCTTCTTGCCGGCGGCGACGAACGCGACTTCCTTCGAGTCCACGGGATGATGCTTGCCGTCGTGCACGATCACGCGGACGTCCTGCATCGGAAATCCGGCGAGGGCGCCCGTCACGAGAACCTGCTCGACGCCCTTCTGCACGGCGGGCATGAACTGGTGCGGGATGACGCCGCCCTTGGTCTGGTCGAGGAACTCGAAGCCCGCGCCGCGCTCGCGGGGCTCGACGCGCAGCGACACCTCGCCGAACTGACCGGCGCCGCCCGTCTGCTTCTTGTGCCGGTGGAAGCCTTCGGCCCGGCCGGTGATCGTTTCGCGATACGGGATGCGCGGGGGCCGCGTGTCGATCTCGAGCTTGAACTGGGACGCCATTCGCTCGAGCACCGAGCGCAGGTGAAGGTCGCCCAGTGCGCGCAGCACGGTCTCGTTGGTCGAGGGATCGTGCTCGACGACGAGTGTCGGATCCTCCGCGATCATCCGGTGCAGCACTTCGGAGATCCGCTGCTCGTCGCCGCGCTTCCTCGGCGTGATCGCGACGCCCTGCATCGGCGTCGGGAATTCGAGCGGCCGCATGTGGATGTGATCCTCGTCGTGCGAATCGTGCAGCACGCAGTCGAAATCGATGTCGTCGACTTTCGCGACGGCGGCGATATCCCCCGGCACCGCGCGATCGACCTCGACGTTCCTGCCACCCTGCAGCATGAAGAGATGGCCGACCTTGAACGGCTTCCTGCCGTCGCCGACGAAGAGCTGCGTGTCCTTGGTGACCGTGCCCTGGTGCACGCGAAAGATGCCGAGCTTGCCCACGAACGGATCCATGACGACCTTGAACACGTGAGCGAGCACGTGCTTCTTCGGATCGGGCTCGGAACGGAATTCGGTGGCGGCATCGCCTTCGCCCTTGTAGAAGAGCGGCGGATTGCCTTCGGCCGGACTCGGCGCCAGCTTGACGAGGACCTCGAGGAGCTCGGCCACACCCGCGCCGGTCTTCGCCGATACGAAGCATACCGGCACGAGATGGCCGTCGCGCAGCGCCTTTTCGAACGGCGCGTGCAGCTCGTCGGGCGCGATCTCGCCCTGCTCCAGGTACTTTGCCATGAGCGCTTCGTCGACTTCGACGACCTGATCGACGAGCGCGCCGTGCGCGCGGCTCACCGACGAGAAGTCGGACTCTCCGTCGGGATTGAAGAAGCAGTCGACGACCTTCTTGCCGCGATTGGCAGGCAGATTGATCGGCAGGCACTCCTTGCCGAAGAGCGACTGGATCGATGCGAGAAGGGCGGGAAGGTCGGCATTCTCGGCGTCGATCTTGTTGACGATGACGAGCCGGCAGAGCCGCCGCGTCGCGGCCCAGTCCATCATCCGCGACGCGATCATCTCGATGCCGGACTGCGCGCTGACGACGATGGCCGCGGTCTCCACGGCGTCGAGAGCCCCGATCGCCTGCCCCATGAAATCGGGGAATCCGGGCGTGTCGATGAGATGAATCCGCGACTCCTGCGTGTCGAGATGCAGGAGCGACGCGCGCAGCGAATGCTGCCAGGCCTTTTCCAGAGGATCGAAATCGCTTACGGTCGTGCCGCGCTCGACCGTGCCCGCCTCCTTGATGGTGCCGGACGCGAGCAACAGCGCCTCGGCGAGCGTGGTCTTGCCCGACCCGCCCTGGCCCACGAGCGCGACAGTCCGGATATTGCCGGAGGCGTAGTTCGCCATGCTCCTCACTCCCCAATGATGGTCACGGGGAATTATACCGGCGGGGCCTCGCCCGCCGGGGATGGGCGTCGCCGCTTCAGATCGTCAGCGCCAGCATCTCGCGCAGGTGCCGCAGGAGCTCATCTTCCTGGAACGGCTTGCCGAGGTAGAGATCGACGCCCAGTTCCTTCGCGAGATTCCGGTGCTTTTCCGCGGTCCGCGACGTGATCATCACGATCGGTATTCCGGCAGTCGCGGGCTTCGCCTTGATGTTCTTCGTGAATTCGAATCCGTCCATGCGCGGCATTTCGATGTCGAGCAGGATGACGTCCGGGGTCTCGGTTTCCAGGAGCTCGAGCGCATCGACGCCGTCGCGGGCCGTGAGGACGTCGAAGCCTTCGCGCTGCAGGAGACGACTCGTGATCCTGCGCACCGTCAGCGAATCGTCGACGATCATCACGAGCGGCCGGTCCGCCTGCACCACGGCCATCTTCGGCACCTCGGGGGCGACCCGCTCCACGTTGGGATCGAAGTCCGGCACATCGGTCCGCTGCGCGAGCTGCACGGGGTTGATGATCAGGACGACTTCGCCGTTGCCGAGCACCGTCGCGCCGGCGATTCCCGACACCCGCGCGAGCTGCGGGCCGATGTTCTTCACGACGACTTCCTGGTTGCCGATCATCTCGTCGACGTGAATGGCCGCCACATGCTGGCCGCTGCGGAGGAGCAGCACCGGGTTGTTGCGGGTCGACTCCGGAATCTGCTGCGGATCGCCGAGCAGGCGCGGGAGGTAGTGGAAGGGATAATTCAACCCCTGGTCCTCGACGCGCCGCTGCACGTAGAAGTTGACGAGGACGTCGGGCTTCACGTGCTGCACTTGCTCGACCATCGGAGCCGGAAGCGCCCACAGCCTGCCGCCCGCCCGCACCATGACCGCCTGCGCCACGGCGAGCGTCAGCGGGAGATACAAGAGGAAGGTCGTCCCGTGTCCCGGACGCGTCGAGACTTCGACGCGGCCCCCGAGCGCCATGATCTCGGAGCGGACCACGTCCATCCCGATGCCTCGCCCGGAGACCTGCGTCACTTTCGACGCCGTCGAGAATCCCGGCTGGAAGATGCATTCGATGAGCTGCGCGTCGCTCGGCTGCGCATCGGGTGCGATCCGCCCCTGCGCCACCGCCTTCGCCCTGACTCCTTCGAGGTTGAGCCCGGCACCGTCGTCGGCGAGCTCGATCGCGATCTCGTTCGCGACCTGCCGCACCGTCAAGGTGATTTCGCCTGTCTCCGACTTCCCGGCCCTCGCTCGCTGGCCGCGGGCCTCGATGCCGTGATCGAGCGCGTTGCGCAACAGGTGCTCGAGCGGTCCGACGAGCTTCTCCAGCACCGCGCGGTCGAGCTCGGTCTGCGCGCCGCGGATCTCGAGATTGGCGCGCTTCCCGAGCTCGCGCGCCGTTCCGCGCAGGATGCGATACAGGCGCTCGGACAGGCTGCCGAACGGCACCGTGCGAATCGAGAACAGCTGCTGCTGCACGTCGCGCGCAAGCCTTCCCTGCGCGCTCAGCGCGGCGTCGGCGACGTCGAGATTCTTCAGGAGCGACTGGTGGACCGTGGAAACGTCGTTGACACCCTCGCCCAGCGAACGCGCAAGCTCCTGGAACCGCGTGTACCGGTCGAATTCCAGAGGGTCGAAACCCTCCTCGCCCTCGCCCACCTGCATGAGACGCGACTGGATCTGCGACTCGGCCTGGATCTCGATTTCCCGGACCTGCGTCCGCAGGCGTATGACGCTGCCCGTGAGCTCGAGCAGGTTCGTCTTGAGCGAGCGAAGCTCGCTCTCGATGCGCGCGCGCGCGATCGACACTTCTCCGGCCTCGTTGACCAGCCGGTCGATGATGTCGGCGCGCACGCGCAGCATCGCGCGGGCACCGGCTTCCGCATCGACGGCATCGGCTCCGGCGCGTTCCTGGCCATGGTCGGCAGTGGGCAGCGTCACGACCACCGTGCGTTCCGCAGGAGCTTCCGCTTGCTCCCCGGCGGCCGCTTCGGGTATCGCGCCCGCTTCGTCCTTGTCCGCCAGCGACACCGCGACATTGGTCTTGCCGCCGCGCAACGCATCGAGAACAAAGGCGATGCGGTCGAGGTCGCCGTCGAGCGCCTCGAACAGCTCACCCGACCCGGAAACGGGCGTGTCGCCGACATCGAGGCGCGACTCCATGAGATGCACGAGCTCGCCGAGGCGCATCGCCCCTGCCATCCGCGCGCTGCCTTTGAACGTGTGAAGCGTTCGCCGCAATTGGCGGGACCTGGCGAGATCGCCCGGCGCGCGACGCCACGCGCGCACCTGCTCGCCGGCCTGCGGATAGAGCTCCGCGGCTTCGTCGAGAAAGATCGGAAGCACCTGCGTGTCGACGTCGTCCCGAATGTCGGCCAGGGGATCCTGCGGAATCTCGCGGCGCGGGCTTTCGGGCGCGACACTCGAAGGTCGGCCCGGCTGCAGCGAGATGACACTGTCGCGGACAGGAGTCTCTTCGGGCTCGGCGACCTTTTCCTTTGCATCCGTGCCGGCCGCTGCCAGCGCTTCTGCGGGGGCCTCCACTTCTGCGATAGACTCCGCTTCCGCGGCGGGCTCGGTTTGCGCTACAGGCTCGGGTTCCGCTGCAGGCTCTGCTTCTTCGACGGCCTCCGCTTCGGCTACAGGCTCTGCTTCTTCGACGGCGTCCGCGTCGGTTACAGGCTCCGCTTCCGGCTGCACATCAGACG
>Ga0068864_100005824_pt1 | contig 10104 bp, 11 predicted proteins | sample KBSSwiS72_FD_66586 | JGI IMG/M metagenome (GOLD analysis project Ga0068864, IMG submission 66586) | Switchgrass rhizosphere microbial communities from Kellogg Biological Station, Michigan, USA - KBS Switchgrass S7-2 | ecosystem: Host-associated > Plants > Roots > Rhizosphere > Soil ...
CCCGCGCCCGAGCGCCGCGGGTTCCCGCGCTACTCGACGCCGTTCTTCCTGCACTTCAACTCGGACTACCTGATCAAGACCCTGCCGTCCTGCGTCGACGCCCAGCATCCCGACCGCTATCCGCAGCCGATCACCGCCGACGAGTTCCTTCAGGAACGCCTGCGCGAGATCAAGCTGGTCTAGCGCCTACCAGCCGCATCGCTCGCCCTTGTTCTGCTGGGTCAGCCAGGCGTCGAGCGGCTTGAAGTAGGCTGCTACGGCGCTGGCGTCGGTCTTGGAGTCCTTGGTGAACACCGCCAGCGTCTGCGGCCAGGGTTGCGACTGCCCGAGCTCCATCATTGCGTTGAACTTCTGGCCCACTTCTTTCTGTCCGTAGACGGAGCAGCGGTGCAGCGGGCCTTTCCAGCCCATCTGTTCGCAGGCCGCGCGATGGAACTGGAACTGGTAGATGCGCGCCAGGAAGTAGCGCGTGTAGGGCGTGTTGCCGGGCACGTGGTATTTGGCCGCCGGATCGAAGGCGTCGGCGGGGCGCGGGCCAGGCGGGGTCAGGCCCTGGTACTGCAGGCGCAGTTTCCACCAGGCGTCGTTATAGTGATCCGGCGTCACCTCGCCGGAGAACACCTCCCAGCGCCACCGGTCGACCAGGAGGCCGAACGGCAGGAAGGCGATCTTGTCGAGCGCCATCTTCAGCAGGAACGGGATGTCCTCCTCCGCACCCGGCACCGTATCGATCAGGCCGATCTGCTTGAGGTAGGTCGGCGTCACCGCCGACAGCGCGGCGAAGTCGCCGATTGCCTCGTGGAAGCCGTCGTTGGCCGCACCCTTGAAGAGGTAGGGCTGGGTCGAATAGGCCCGCTGGTAATAGTTGTGCCCGAGCTCGTGGTGGATGGTGACGAAATCCTCCGCCGTCGGCTTTAGGCAGGCCTTCACCCGGATGTCCTGCTTGTCGTCTACGTCCCATGCCGAGGCGTGGCAGACCACCTCGCGGTCTCGGGGGCGTTCCAGCAGCGAGCGCTCCCAGAAGGTCTTGGGCAGGGGCGCGAAGCCCATTGACGAATAGAAGCCCTCGCCGGTCTGGGCCATCTTCACGGCCGTATAGCCATGGCTCGCCAGCAGCTTGTCGAGGTCGTAGCTCGACGTCGCGGTCTTCGGCGCGACCACGTCATAGATGTGGCCCCACTCCTGCGCCCACATGTTGCCGAGCAGGTCGGCGCGGATGGGGCCGGTGCGCGGCTGCACGGCCGAGCCATACTTCTCGTTCAGGCGCGCGCGCACGTAGCAGTGCAGGTTCTTGTAGAACGGCTCGACCTGCTTCCAGAGGCGGTCCGTCTCGGTCGCGAAAGCGTCCGGTTCCATGTCGTAGTTGGAGCGCCAGAGCGCGCCGGTGTCCTTGAAGCCCAGACCGACCGAGCCCTCGTTGGCGAGCGTCACCAGCTTGGCGTAGTCGCCCTTCATCGGCGGGGCGATCGAGTGCCAGCCTTCCCACAGCGCCTTCAGCTCCGCGGGGTCGCGGCTGGAGGCCATAAGCTCCTCGGCGTCGTTCAGGGTCAGAGTCTTGCCCTTGTAGGTGAACTTACCGGTGGAATAGGTCGAATCGAGCTTGGTCGAGAGGTTGGCGAGCTCGGCCGCGGCTCCCGGCCGGTCGGGGGCCGGCAGCACCAGGTAGAGCTTGAGCAGTTTCAGTTTCCTCGCGGTGACCGGGTCGACGGCGACGCCGTTGAACCGCGCCGCTTGCTTGGCGAGCTTGGTGGCCAGTTCGCTCTGCTCGGCGGTGGCCTTGGCCTCCAGCCACTGGGTGTCCTCAGTGATGAAGTTGGCCCGCACCCAGGAGGCCTTGGCGGCGTACTCGTTCATGCTGGCAAGCTGGCTCTCGGCCTGATCGACGAAAACCTTGGCGTCCGCGGCGGTCGGCTGCGCCCCTTGCGCCGCCGCGGGTCCGCCGACCAAAAGCACGGCCGCCGCCGAAGCAGCCAGGAGAAGCGATTTCATACGGGTGTCCTGATGGGTTTCGATGGCGCACGGCGCCCACGGTTTGACGCGATGGGAGCCTCGGCCGCCGTCCGCGTCAAGGGCGGCTAGTCGAGTTCGGCGAGGTCTTCGGGGCCGCCGATCGTCACGTTCAGGTCGTTCACCAGGCCCGTCGACAGCGAATAGACCCAGCCGTGGACGCAGACCTGCTGTCCGCGCGCCCAGGCGTCCTGCACGAAGACGTCGGAGGCGACGTTTTTCACCTGACGGATGACGTTGAGCTCGCACAGGCGATCCAGCCGCTCGCGCTCCTCGGGGATCGCGTCCAGCTCATGGCGGTGCTCGTGGCAGACCTCGCGGATCGGGTGCAGCCAGTGGTCGACGAGGCCGCGACGCTTGCCGTCCACAGCCGCGGCGATGCCGCCGCAGCCGTAATGGCCGACCACCATCACGTGCTTGACCTTGATCACGTCGATCGCGAACTGCAGCACGGAGAGGTAGTTGGCGTCCTGCGGCGGGGCGAGGTTGGCGACGTTGCGGTGGACAAACAGCTCGCCCGGATCGAGGTCGACGATCTCGTTGGCCGGCACCCGGCTGTCGGAACAGCCGATCCACAGGTATTCGGGCGCCTGCTGGCCCTCGAGCCGCTTGAAGAAGCCGGGGTCCGCGGCGACCTTGCGCTGGGCCCAGGCCCGGTTGTTGGCCTTCAGATCATCGAGCATGGCCGCGCTCTAGGACTGTGCGGCCCGCGCCGCAACCCCAGCCATCTAAAGCGGCTTGGCGTCGGGCTGCATGTTGGGGTGCGCAGCCTGGAACGCCGGGTGCTCGGCCGCGCGGTCCGCGACGGCGCGGATCGCCGGATAGGGCGTCAGGTCGACCTCGTAGCGGTTGGCCGAATAGACCTGCGGTATCAGGCAACAGTCGGCGATGGTCGGCGTCTCCCCGAAGGCGAAACCCTTGCCGTGGGCAGCGATCATCGGCTCCAGCGTATCGAAGCCGTCGCGGATCCAGCCTTGCGTCCAGTCGAGGATGCCCGCCTGGTCGATGCCCATGTGATTGAGCTTGCGGCCGACGCGGGTGTTGTTCAGCGGATGGATGTCGCAGGCGATGATCAGCGCCATGGTGCGCACCCGCTGCCGGTCGAGCGGCGCCTTGGGCAGGATCGCGGGCTCCGGTCGGGTCTCTTCCAGCCATTCCAGGATTGCCACGCTCTGGGTCAGCACCTGGCCGTCGCCGAGGTCCAGCGCCGGCGTCAGGCCCTGCGGGTTGACCGCCTTATAGGCCGCCTCCCGCTGCTCCCCCTTGATCAGGTCGATCGGGGCATAGTCGTAGTCGAGGCCCTTGAGCGCCAAGCCAATGCGCAGCCGGTAGGGCGCCGTCGCCCGCCAGGCGGAATAGAGGGTCGGCGTCATCAGACCACCTGGAAGGAAAGCTTGCCCACGCCCTCGACCTCACCCTCGACCTTGTCGCCCCGCACCAGCGGGCCGACGCCTTCGGGCGTGCCCGTGTAGATCAGGTCGCCGGGCGCCAGCGTCCAGAGCTTGGAGGCCTCGGCGATGATCTCGGCGGTCGCCCAGATCATGTCGGCGACCACTGCGTCCTGCCTGGCCTGGCCGTTCACCGAGAGCGCGATCCGGCCCTGCGGCGGGTCGCCGGTCCAGGGCTTGATGGCCGAGATCGGCGCCGAGGCGTCGAAGCCTTTGGACGAGTCCCAGGGCTGGCCCTTGTCCTTGGCCGCGTTCTGCAGGTCGCGCCGGGTCATGTCGACGCCGACCGCGTAGCCGAAGACCAGGTCCAGCGCCTTTTCCACCGGTACGTCCTTGCCGCCGGTCTTCAGCGCCACCACCAGCTCGATCTCGTGGTGCAGGTTGGCGGTGCGCGGCGGATAGGTCACGTCCTTGCCCGGCGGCACGATGGCGTCGGCGGGCTTGGCGAAGAAGAACGGCGGGTCGCGGTCGTCCCCGCCCATCTCGCGCCGGTGGGCGGCGTAGTTTCGGCCCACGCACAGGATCCGGCGGACCGGGAAGGCTTCGGCCTGGCCCTCGACGGGCACGGTGACGACGGCGGGCGGATCGAACAGGAACTGGCTCATGCAGTTCCGCTTAATCCCCTTCCAGCCGGTCGTCATCCCCTCCTCTCGCCCGACGGAACGCGCGAGAGCGCGGCCCACGCCGCTGATTAACTGTGCGGCTTAAGAGCTTGGCGATCAGCTGCCGGTAGACGGCAGATGGGGGACGTTTGGTTCACGGGTTTTATGTTGCGTCGCTTGTCCACAGCGCCGGCGATCGCCGGCCTCTTCCTCCTGCTCGTCGCCATGCCCGCCCCCGCATCCGCTCGGGGCCTGGAGGATGCTGTGCTCGACGAGATCAACTACGCCCGTCAGCATCCGCGGGAATACGCGCGCGAGCTGCAGCGGATCGACGCCGACTGGCGGCCCGACAACCGCTACGCCACAGACGATCCGCGCGACGTGGAGGAAGCCGTCGACTTCCTGATGCGCCAGCCGCCGCTCCCGCCGCTGCGCCTCGACGAGCGCCTGTCCGAGGCCGCCCTGGACCACGCCGCAACCCAGGGACCCCGCGGGCAGCTGGGCCACACCGGCCCGCGTGGCGAGACCCTGGGCCAGCGCCTGCAGCGCCGCGGCATGTGGGCGGGCCTATCGGCCGAGAACATCTCCTATGGCTATGACGATCCTGGCGGCGTCGTGCGCCAGTTGATCATCGACAGCGGCGTCCCGAACCGGGCCCATCGGCAGAATATCTTCAGCCACAGCTACCAGGCCGCAGGCGCCGGCTGCGCCCGCCATTCAGTCTACGGAGCCATGTGCGTGATCGACTTCGCAGGTGCGATCGTCGCGCGGTAAATCCGAGCCCGTGTCGGGAGGACCGCGGGTCGTTCGTCCTCGGGATACGAAGACCCCGGAGAGCGACAATGCGGAAGAGGATCGCGCCTATTCGTGTCACGCTGGACGCCGCCATGCCGGCGGCCGGAGCGTCCCGATGAGCCCCACCATCACCGCCTTCGAACGGTCTCCCGATCGTGGCAAGGGCCTGGCGCGCGACATGCGTGTCCGCTGGGCGCTGGAAGAGGTTGGCCAGACCTACGACGTTCGTCTCCTTTCGTTCAGTGAAATGAAGGAGCCCGCGCATCGGGCGCTTCATCCCTTCGGCCAAATTCCGACCTATGAAGATGGCGATCTCGCGCTGTTCGAGTCGGGCGCCATCGTCTTCCATATTGCGGAGCGCCATGCGGGCCTGCTGCCTGCCGAAGCGAATGCCCGCGCGCGCGCGATCTCATGGATGTTCGCCGCACTCAGCACGATGGAGCCGCCGATCGTGGAATTCGGAATGGCCACGCTCCTGGAACGCGACAAGGCCTGGTACGAGGCCCGGCTTCCCATGCTCGAGGGCCGCGTCCGTGACCGCCTGCGCGAACTCTCCAATCGCCTTGGCGGCGCCGACTGGCTCGACGGCGCCTTCAGCGCCGGCGACCTGATGATGGTGTCGGTGCTGCTCAGGTTGGGCGCCTCGGGCCTTCTGGCTGAGGATCCGAACCTCTCCGCCTATGTCGCCCGCGGGCAGGCGCGGCCCGCCTACAAGCGTGCTTTCGACGCTCAATTGGCGGTTTTCACCGCGGCATCGAACTAGAAGTCCAGAAGCCTGAGGGAAAGGATCGGCGATGAACAAGAACACGATCTGTCTTTGGTACGATAAGGACGCGGAAGCCGCTGCGCGGTTCTATGCCAAGACATTTCCGAACAGCTCGGTCGGCGCCGTGAGCAGGGCTCCAGGCGACTTTCCGGGGGGAAAGCAGGGCGATCCGCTGACGGTCGAATTCACGGTCGTGGGAATCCCCTGTCTCGGCCTCAATGGCGGACCGACGTTTAAACAAAGCGAAGCCTTCTCATTCCAGATCGCCACTGACGATCAGGAGGAGACCGACCGCTACTGGAACGCGATCGTCGGCAACGGCGGCCAGGAGAGCGCGTGCGGCTGGTGCAAGGACAGATGGGGCCTCTCCTGGCAAATCACGCCGCGGATCCTGACCGAGGCGATGGCGGCCGGTGGTGACAAGGCAAAGCGCGCGTTCGCAGCGATGATGGACATGGGGAAGATCGACGTTGCCGCGATCGAGGCGGCGGTGCGCGGCTGACGGCCGAGCGGGCGGCCTCAGGTCTCGTCGTTGGGAATGGCCAGGAGCGCGCCGCACGCCTTGCAGTGCACGGCGTCGCGATCGTGCCGCATCAGCCCACAGGTGGGGCAATCGAAGTGCACTTTGTCGGGCCGCATCAGGGTCTGGGCCAGGCGGACGAAGAGCGTGATCCCCGCCAGCATGGTGATGATCGCAATGAGCTTTCCCCAGGCGCCCGGCAGCACGACATCGCCGTACCCCGTGGTGGTGAGGGTCGTCACCGTGAAGTAGAGCGCGTCGATGTAGGTATCCACGCCCACATGCCGCCCCGCGAAGCTCGTGTAGACGAACCCCGTGACGATGAAGATGAAGGTGAGGAGGGTCGCCAGAGCGCGGGTGATGTCCTCGATGCGCGTGTTGTCGTAACGGCGCCCGATCGTCCTCCAGAAGAACTCGCTGTGGACCAGGGTCCAGAGCCGCAGCACCCGCAGGAAGGCCAGGTTGAAGATCCATCCCGGCGCCAGGAGGGTGCTGAGGACGAAGATGTCCATCCAGACGATGGGGGTCCGGGCCCAGGACCGCAGCGACGTCCAGGCCAGCGCGCGCGCGGCGATGTCCAGGGCCAGGACAAAGGCGACCACATAGCTGATCGGGAGGTAGAGGGCTCTCTCTCGCAGCACTGGAGCGGCGATGAAGAAGACGATCAGCAGGAGATCGACCGTCAGAACCGTCAGCCGGAAACGCACCGCCGTGCGGGTCTGGCCGTGGTAGAGTTGACGCAACTGGGCTCGGAAGCGACGCATCCCCTTCGACGGGGGCGCATCCACCCGAGGCCGACCCGCCGTCGATCGCGGTGCTGACATTGCAGGATCAGGCGCGCGTCGCCGGACACCTGTCAAATCCGACGCCCTGTCGCCGCGCGTGCCCAACAGGCTCGCGCCGTGGCACGATCCGGCCGTAGCGGCGAATGAGCCAGGAAAGGACCGGAGTATGATCACCGTATTCGGCGGACAGACCTCACGATCGCTCCGGGTCGTCTGGCTGATGGAGGAGATGGGCCTTTCGTACCGCGTGAGGCAGGTAGACATGCTGTCCGACGTCGAGGACACGGAATTCCTGGCTGCCAATCCCGCCGGGTTCATACCAGTGATGCAGGACGGCGGCGTCACCATGGTCGAGTCGATTGCGATCATGGAGTACCTGATGGCCCGCTACGGGCCGACGCCGCTGGCGCCGGCGCCCGACGATCCGGCCTTCCCGGCCTACCAGCAATTCCTGCACCTGGGTGAAGCCGGCCTCGCGACCTTGATGATGGTCCCGCTCGTCAGCCGCTTTCTAGCGCCCGAGGCCGAGCGGCAGAACTGGGGCGCCGGCTGGGCGTTGCAGGCAGCCGAGCGCCGGCTGAAGTTGGTGCGGCGGCAGCTTTCACGCTCGCCCTATCTCGCCGGCGAGACGTTCACGGCGGCCGACATCTCGGTGACCTACGCCCTGGAGCTGGGCAGGAACCACGCCGGGATCGTCCTGGGCGAGGCCGAGCAGGCCTACCTCGCCCGCACCACCGGACGCGAGGCCTACAGGAACGCCCTGGAGAAATCCCAGCCCGTGCTGGTTCAGTCCTAGAGCCCCTTGCCGGAAGCCGACCTTGACCTTCGGCGGCGAACCGGACCTCCTGAGTAGAGCTCGCCGCACCCACAAGGACGAGATATGCGTCTGATCCTGAACCTCCTGGCGCTAACGGCCGCCGATGCGGTCTTGGCCGCCCCGTTGATATATTGTGCGGTGACCGGCCAAAGACCCCGCAACTTCGCTGCCGGTCAGCAAAGGAGGCGCGCATGCGCGCACTCGGCCGGGCCATGCCCGCGGTCTTCTTACTGAGCCTCATCGCCCTTTGTGCCTGTCGGGACGTGACGCCCCAAGATACTCAAAGCCTGCTTGTCCCCCGGTTTTCGCGATCGGAAGTCTTCGGGTTCGTCGCCGGTTTCGGAACAACCTTTGCCGCCGTACCGGACCTGATCGCGATGCTCAGGCGACGCTCCACTGCGGGGATGAAGCCTCGCATGGCGGCGATCATGGGCGTCTTCCAGGTGCTCTGGATCTATTACGGCGTCCTGATCGGTTCGCGGCCGGTCATTGCCTGGAACCTGCTCGCGGTGCTGATCAATTTCCTAAGCGTCGGTGCGTGGGCATTCTACGCCCGTCGGGAACGGGAGACTGGGGCGCCTTAGCACGTGGCGCGCTCTGGCAGCGGAGCTTCAGCTTGCGGTCCACCATCGTCGCCCACCGCTCGTCCCGCTCCCATAGCCGCTCGTCACGGGCCGGGCCCCGTCCAGCCCCGCCACCCCGCCGCTGCTCCCCAGGCTCTGGCGGTGTCGACGACGATGGGGGATCGACATAGGTGTCGAACTCGGAAGGACCTCGCCATGCTGAGACGCCATCTTCTGAAAGGCGCCGCCCTGCCGCTGGCGGCGGGCCTCGCGCCCCTCGCCGCCTTGGCCGCCACCCCGCGCCGACGGGTTGGGCCGAGCGATCCGGGCTGGCCCGGCGCGGCCGAATGGGCGGCCCTTGGCAAGGCGGTGGGCGGGCGGCTTGCGAAGGTCGCCTCGCCGCTGGCGGAGGCGGCCAAGGCGCCGGAGAGCCCGGCGACCGCGGAGCTGTTCAAGGCTCTGAGGAACCCGTTCTTCATCGGCGAGACGGCGGCGCTCACGCAGACGCTGGGCTGGACGGACGCCTGGATCTCCAAGCCCAGCGAATATGTGGTGGCGGCGGAAAGCGCGGCGGACGTGGCCGCGGCGGTGAGCTTCGCGCGCAAACATAACCTGCGGCTGGTCGTGAAGGGCGGCGGACACAGCTACCTGGGCGGCTCCAACGCGCCGGACTCGCTGCTCATCTGGACCAAGTCGATGCGGGCGATAGAGGTCCACGAGGCCTTCACGCCGAAGGGCTGCAAGGGGCCGGCCGAGCCGGCGGTCAGCATTGGCGCGGGCGCGATCTGGCTGGAGGCCTATGACGCGGTGACCACCAAGACCGGGCGCTATGTGCAGGGCGGCGGCTGCACCACGGTGGGGGTGGCGGGGCTGGTGCAGGGCGGCGGCTTCGGCAGCTTCTCCAAGGGCTTCGGCACCGGCGCGGCGAACCTCCTGGAGGCTGAGGTGGTCACCGCCGACGGCGTAGTCCGCATCGCCAACGCCTGCAGCAATCCGGACCTCTTCTGGGCGCTGAAGGGCGGCGGGGGCGGGACCTTCGGGGTGGTGACGCGCCTGACGCTGCGCACTCACGCCTTGCCCGCGACCTTCGGGGGGGTGAACGCCAATGTCACGGCCTCATCGGACGCGGCCTGGCGCGCGCTGGTCGAGCAGTTGCTGAGCTTCTACCGCACGAGCCTGATGAACCCGCACTGGGGCGAGCAGATCCGCTTCCAGTCCCGGCGAAGGCTCGCGATCAGCATGGTCTTCCAGGGCCTGAGCCAGACGGAGGCGGAGGCGGTGTGGAGGCCGTTCTTCGACTGGCTGGCGGCGCGCGCGGGCGACTACACGTTGAGCAAGCCGCAGGTGCTGGCCCTGCCGGCGCGGATGTTCTGGAACGGCGCGATCATGAAGAACCTGGCGGGCGTGGTGAAGACCGACGACCGGCCGGGCGCCGCGCCTGATCGCTTCTTCTGGGCGGGCGACGGGGACCAGGTGGGCCAGGTGCTGCACGCCTATCTGTCGACGTGGCTCTCGAAGGATCTGCTGGAGCCGGCGCGCCAGCCGGCGCTGGTCGACGCGCTGATCCACGCGGCGAAGGGCTGGGGCGTCTCGCTGCATTTCAACAAGGGCTTGCCGGGGCGCCTGAGGAGGCGCTGACGCGGGCGCGCGAGACGGCGACCAACCCCGCGGTCGTCGATGCTTTCGCTCTGGCGATCACCGGGGCCGCAGAGGGACCTGCCTATCCGGGCGTCGCCGGCCACGAGCCGGGCGACGCGCGCGGGCGGATCGAGGCCAAGGTGGTCAGGGCGGCGTGGGCGCC
>Ga0068864_100005829_pt1 | contig 10102 bp, 9 predicted proteins | sample KBSSwiS72_FD_66586 | JGI IMG/M metagenome (GOLD analysis project Ga0068864, IMG submission 66586) | Switchgrass rhizosphere microbial communities from Kellogg Biological Station, Michigan, USA - KBS Switchgrass S7-2 | ecosystem: Host-associated > Plants > Roots > Rhizosphere > Soil ...
TTCGATTATCATTTTCTGTTGCAAGTCTTGCGAGTTGCAATCTTTGATTTTCATCCAGTAACTGGTTATTTATCTTAAAGGGATTTTGTGGAGTAACAACAAACCAAATTTTTTTTAATTCAGTTTCATTGAGAACATGATTTGCAATAATGAGATGGCCAATATGGATTGGATTGAAGGAACCGAAATATAATCCTATATTCAATTGAAATCAATTAGTTATATCAACTATAATCCCTTCTGCTTCGGTAATTCTCAAGCTCAGGGAATATCCAGAGATATTAACCGAAATAGGTCCGCCTAAGGGAGCGGTCTGTTCTATAAGAATTTTCTCTCCCGGAATGCACCCCATCTCAAGCAATTTCAATGAAATCTCGCTATTATCAAATTGCTTAATAATGGCCTCCTGACCCGGCTTTAATTCTGTCAATTTCATACATCAAAGCTAAAATATGTTGATTTACTTTCGCTTACGAATTATGTAATATGAAGAGAACTAATCAAAAAATTAGATTTTTTTTTAATAGTCTTAATTTTTCATTTCCAAATCGAACTAAATTCAAAATTTTTCTTGAAAAGCTTTTAGATCAGGAAGGCAAAAAACTTCAATCAATCAACTATATTTTTTGTACAGATCAGGAGGTAAGAAAACTTAATAAGCAGTACCTAAATCATGATTACTATACAGATATACTCACATTTGATTTATCACATTCTAAAAAGGAATTAATAGCGGAAATCTTTATAAGCATTCAAAGAGTTAAAGAAAATTCCCACTTTTTGGGACATTCCTTTACTAAGGAACTTCAGAGAGTAATGATACACGGCCTTCTTCACTTATGTGGCTATATGGACAAAACTGAAAAGCAAATCAAGGAAATGAGACAGTCAGAGGATAAATATCTGCTTGCTTATATCCGATCGTTTCATGTGAAACGAAGAAGATAAACTTTCACAGAGACTACTCAACTTAGCTCTGTACTTTTGCCAGTTATGTTCAAAGAATATGATGTAATAGTTGTAGGTGCAGGACACGCAGGCTGTGAGGCAGCTGCTGCAGCAGCAAACTTGGGCTCGAATGTGCTGCTAATTACTATGAATATGCAGACTATTGCCCAAATGAGCTGTAATCCGGCGATGGGAGGAATCGCAAAGGGTCAAATTGTTAGGGAAATTGATGCCCTGGGCGGTTATTCAGGCATTGTGACTGATCGTTCCATGATTCAATTCAGAATGTTGAACAGATCAAAAGGGCCTGCTATGTGGAGTCCAAGAGCCCAAAGCGATCGAATGCTTTTTGCCTTAACATGGAGGCAATTATTAGAGGAGACTAAGAATGTTGATTTTTACCAGGATACTGTAAAAGGTCTTTTAATTCAAAATGAAAAATGTTGTGGTGTCATTACAAATCTTGGCCATGAGATAAAAGCTAAAGCAATTGTTCTCACCAACGGAACCTTTTTAAATGGGGTAATTCATATTGGAGAAAAAAATTTTGGTGGTGGAAGGGTTTCTGAAAAATCAGCTACTGGTATAACAGAGCAGCTTGTATCGCTTGGATTTGAAAGTGATCGGCTAAAAACAGGTACGCCTCCGAGAGTTGATGGACGTAGTTTGGATTATACTAAAATGGAAGAACAGCCTGGTGACGATGCTGTAACTGGTTTTTCTTATTTAGATATCAAAAAACCCAAACAACAAAGAAGCTGTTGGATCACCTATACGAGTCAAAAGGTTCATGATATCCTAAAGACTGGCTTTGATAAAAGCCCAATGTTTGCTGGCAGGATAGAAGGGATTGGACCACGTTATTGCCCAAGTATTGAAGACAAGATCAATCGATTTTCTGAAAGGGAAAGACACCAGCTATTCATAGAGCCTGAAGGATGGAATACCGTTGAGGTCTATGTAAATGGATTTTCAACCTCACTTCCTGAAGAAACACAATACGAAGCTCTTCGTAATATAGTGGGTTTTGAGAATGCCAAAATCTTCAGACCAGGATATGCAATTGAGTATGATTTTTTTCCGCCAACTCAGTTGAAGTACTCTTTGGAAACCAAGTTTATTAGCAATTTATTTTTTGCCGGACAAATAAATGGAACAACAGGGTATGAAGAAGCTGCATGTCAGGGTTTGATGGCCGGAATCAATGCTCATCAAAAAATAAAAGACTTTGAACCTGTTATTTTAAAAAGAAGTGAAGCATACATAGGTGTTCTTATTGATGACCTGATCAGCAAAGGAACTGAAGAACCCTATCGAATGTTTACGTCAAGAGCAGAGTTTCGAACATTATTGCGACAGGATAATGCCGATCTGCGTTTAACGGAGTTCAGTTATCGTTTGGGATTGGCATCACAAGAACGTATGGATAGGGTAAAAGAAAAAAGATCAGGGGTCGAAAAGATCACGAAAGTCCTTGATGAGATTTCTGTTGCCCCTGAAGCGATTAATCCATTTTTGGGAAATATTTCATCATCTCCAATTATAGAAAAACAAAAAGTCTCAAAGATCTTACTGAGACCCGGTATTGAGTTGCAAGACTTGATCAATCATTTACCAAACCTAAAAGATGAATTGAAAAATTATTCTACTGAAATCATTGAGCAAGCTTCTATACAAATCAAATACGATATATATATCGAAAAAGAAAAAGAGCTGGTTGAAAGAATGACTCAGTTGGAAGATTTGAAAATCCCCTCGACATTCGATTATAAAAAAATCCAAGCCCTGGGAAATGAGGCACGAGAAAAACTTACAAGAATCAAACCTGGCACACTTGGCCAGGCAAGCCGTATTTCAGGAATCAACCCGAGTGATGTACAAATTCTAATGGTTTATATGGGCCGCTGATCCTTTTGAAAATCAAGCCAGGCAAGTACAAGTCGTATTTCTCCAAAACTTATACTGTTACCAAGTTTATCTTTTATGGACGTTATTGAACCCCTGGAAAAATTTTTTGCTGCCGGTTCGATTAGTAAAAATTTTTCGCGATTAACAAGTGCAGCGATATCAATTTTGCCAATAGACACATAGTAAGAAAGATGACCTTCAATTGTCTGCTGTGTAAGATTTCTTTGCTTAGCAATCTCACTAACTGTTAATCCTTCTGTGTACAATTTATAGGATTCAGCCTTTGTATCAATCTTGCTTCTCTTTTCCGTGCTTGCCTTTCTTTCCCGCTTGGGTGTTTTCTCTTGGATCAGCGAAGTCAAATTTTTCTCTTTACAGTATGCCAAGATGATGTCCAAAAACGGTTTTCCGTATTTTTCAATCTTCACATCGCCAAAGCCGCTTATTTTTCTTAGCTCTTCCAGTGAATGTGGTAAGTATCTTGCCATTTCCTCAAGTGTAGTGCTCCCGGCTACTATATAAATGGGTAAATCCTTCTCCCCAGAAATATCATCCCTAAGCTTACGTAATCTTTGGTATAATAGTGGATGAGGGCTTTCAACCCTTTGTTTTGCAACACCTGCATAAACGTTGATCGTAAATGACGGCAAAACAAAATTCTTTTTCCGCTTATAATAACTTTCTATTTCAAGTTTCTCCGGGAAACCTTCCATCAAATGCTTCTTTAAAGAAAGTTGAGTAAATATTTCTTTTATCCCTTCATTTAGTTCATTTGCGTGCACCCGGGCGTCAGTCACTGGAGCTGCTTGTAATACTTTCAAAATTCTATTCTGTTCCTGGATAAAATAATGAGAACCGGCTTTCAGTCTCTCCGTTAATTTATCATTCATCCCAGGATCCCCTTCCTGAGCAAAAAGTACTTTTATCTGACTTTGAAATTTAGCAGCCGTTAAATTTAACTCAGATGCCATTTTAGTAAGTTCATTAATCCAATCCAAAGAATCCGGAGCAAATGACGACTCATGCCCATGTAGATACTTGCTTATGACTTTTGTCTCCTCAACCAATTGCTGATAATCAAATAAGGATAGCAGGATACTCAATTGATAACTTCTTTTTGCATTTTGAAGCTCTTCTTCAAGTACATGATGTGAATGATTTCTTTTTGAAAAGTCCAGTATCCTTATATCAGTAAACATTCCTGCTGGCTTTATTCTGCTTTGCAGGATAACCCCACCCAATGTAGTACAACGGCTTAAGGCGACATACACCTGGCCTGCAGCAAAAGATTCCTCCGCGTCAATAATCAACTTCTCAAAAGTAAGTCCCTGACTTTTATGAATTGTTATGGCCCAGGCTAACCGCAACGGGTATTGAGTAAATGAGCCCAGCACTTCTTCGTCAAGCTGTCGTGTACTTTTATTTAATGTATATCGGATATTTTCCCATTTCTCTTTGCCAACTTCTATAGCCTCCGGATCATCATTACACCGAACAAAAATTTTCTCATTATCAAGCTCTGTAACGATCCCGATCTTTCCATTGAAATAGCGTTTGATCTTTTCCGAATCATTTTTAATAAACATTACCTGCGAACCAACTTTTAGTTGCAATAGGTTTTCGGCCGGGTAAGCAGTTTCCGGAAAATCACTTTCAATTTGAGCTTGATAAGAAAATAATAAAGCATCCAGCTTTTTCAGTTCTGTTTCATTCTTTATCCTTGCCTTATCATTGTGTGTAGTAAGCGTTATAAACCCATCTCCATTATTATTTCGAAACCCCGGATTATACCGGTCTTCCAGTAACCGTAGTCCTGTTTCATCCAGCTCATTATTCCGGACCTGGTTGAGTACTCCAATAAATTGCTCTTCACTCTGCCGATATATTTTATCAAATTCAATATAGATCGGCGGCTCATTTCCCAAAACATAGCTGTCAAAAAAATAAGGACTTCTATAAAAATCCTTCAATATGTTCCATTCATGATCCTTGATCACGGGTGGCAATTGAAACATGTCACCAATGAATAATACCTGCACACCGCCAAATCGTTCATACTGTTTTCTGCGAATATGACGCAATACCAAATCAATTGCATCAAGTATATCACAGCGTACCATACTTATTTCATCTATGATCAATAATTCCAGCTCCTGCAGAAGTCTTTTCTTTTCATTGGTCATCCTAAGTTTTGCAAGTAAACTATTCTTTGTTGTTACCTGCTCATTTTGCTGACTGAATCCCGTCGAATCAGGAATAAAAAGAGATAAAGGAAGCTGAAAAAAAGAATGCATTGTAACACCACCTGCATTGATTGCGGCGACCCCGGTTGGTGCTACGACAGCAATTTGCTTCGCACAATTTTCGCGGATATATTTAAGAAAGGTGGTCTTACCGGTGCCGGCTTTACCTGTAATAAAAATATTTCGTGAACTCTGGTTTACCAGTTCAATGGCCAATCGGAATTTCACATTGTTAGTATCGTAATTCATGGTTTATAAAACTACCATAAAGAGCCTTATCAGAAAAAAGAGTCCCGGTCATAAACGCTGTTTATGGCCGGGACAAATATCAATTATTCATTCACAGCTTTTGCACCCAGCATCAGCAATTCATTCAATTGAATTTCGGTAATGTATTTCTTATTACCTTCTTTATCATTATAGCTACGGTTCACAAGTTTACCCTCGATCGCGACTTCTTTTCCTTTATCAAGATATTTTTCTGCGATCTCGGCCAGCTTGCCCCAGGCAACTATACGATGCCACTGTGTTTCTGTGACCTTTTCCCCTTTTGCATTACGATAGCTTTCATTCGTTGCAATACTGAACTGAGCCAGCTTCTTCCCACTTTCAGTGTTCTTAACTTCTGGTTTACCACCCAGGTTTCCGATCAGTTGTACTTTGTTTTTTAAAGCGTACATAGTTTTAAGTTTTGTGTTCCGACCCTAGGTCGAAACGGTTTTAAGAATTTGTTATCTCAGTCAACCAACTCATTTGCGATTGACAACACAAAGATGATAGCACCCAAAAACGACAGCAGGTTTTTATCCGCTTACTCCCGAAGCTAAGCGTGTATAACCGCTTGCACACAGATAATTTTCTGTACCTTGTTTGCCCAAAACCTGTACTATGACTGCATCTGAAACCAAAACCTGTCTTGCGTGCGGTAAACCACTAAAAGGGCGCAGCGATAAAAAATTCTGCGATGATTATTGCAGGAACAATTACAATAACCAGCAAAAAGCAAAAGGAAACTATAGCAGCTATGTTAGAAATATCAATAATACGCTACTCAGGAATCGTAAGGTATTAGAATCAATTTTGCCCGATTCCGAAGAAACAGCAAAAGCTAATAAAGAAAAGCTGCAACGACTGGGTTTTAATTTTAAATATCTTACTCATACTTATGTGACCAAAACCGGTAAAACCTATTTCTATTGTTACGACTATGGCTATTTGCCGCTGGATAACGACTGGTACCTGATCGTAAAAAGAAAAGAAGAATAACAAATTATATTTACTGCATGCCCAAACCAGTTATTTGCATCGGCGCCGCTTTTGTTGATGAGCTATTTCATGCAAAAGAAAAAATGATGATTGCAACAACCAACGATGCTGTTGTTACCAAAACAGCCGGTGGTGTAAGCAGAAATATTGCTCATCAACTGGCATTGTTAGGTGCATCTGTGCAGCTGATAAGTGTTTGGGGTAATGATAGCGATGGTGATTGGCTTAAACAAACCTGTATCAATGCCGGAGTAAAATTGGATGCTTCGATCACTAAAGATGGTTTATCGGGAAAATACACAGGCATTTTGAATGTTGACGGTTCTTTGTTCTCTGCTTTCCTTACAAATGCTGCAAATCATTTGATCACTCCAAAACATTTAGAACAAAACAAAAACCTGCTGGTGACTGCTTCTTATCTTCTTGCTGATGCAAATGTAAGTACTGAAACCGCAGAATGGCTTTTGTCTTTTAGTATAGAATCTGGCATTCCGTTTATACTGGAACCCGTATCCGTTCCCCCTGCAAGAAAATTCAAAGAGACTAATCTGAACGGGCTTCATCTCATCACTCCAAATGAAGATGAATTGCCCGTATTATGTTCTGAAAAAGCATTCCTTGCCCAACAACAAATAGAAGAGCTATTGAGCCGTGGCGTGCAAAATATCTGGCTGCATAATGGCAAGCATGGTTCCGCATTATATAACAAGGAAAGATCAATTATATTGGGTGCACCGGAAATAGAAGTGGTAGATTGTACGGGCGCAGGAGATGGCTCATTGGCCGGCTTTATCCTGGGAAAAATATTGAATATGGATGAATTGGATTGTTTGAAAATTGCTCATACATTATCTGCCGAAATATTACAGGTGAACGGGGCTATTGCAACGCATCTTGACCAGCAAAAATTGTTACAGCTTGTTTCAAAATATTATCCTGGATAATGAATGCCTACTTAGAAATACATCCTGAAGTAAAGCAAGCTCTCGCAGAGGGCAATCCTGTTGTTGCATTGGAATCAACGATCATTTCGCATGGAATGCCTTATCCCCAAAACGTCCAAACAGCAATAGATGTAGAGGATATCATTAGAAAGAATGGTGCGGTCCCGTCTACTATTGCAATTTTTAATGGCAAATGTTATGTTGGATTAACCAAAGAACAACTGGAATATTTTGCTTCCGCCAAAGATGTGTGGAAAGTAAGTCTTCGCGATATGCCCTATGTTATCAGCAAAAAGCTATACGGGGCAACAACCGTAGCCGCCACGATGCGCATTGCTTCAATGGCGGGTATACGAATTTTTGTAACCGGGGGTATCGGGGGTGTGCATCGCGATGCAATGAATACAATGGATATTTCAGCTGATCTTACAGAAATGTCCCAAACTTCAGTAGCGGTTGTTTCAGCCGGTGTTAAGTCCATCCTCGATATAGGATTAACACTTGAATATCTTGAAACAAAGGGAATACCTGTTGTAACACTCGGGCAAAATGAATTTCCAAGCTTCTATTCAAGCAAAAGCGGTTTTAATTCACCATTGCGATTAGATACACCCAAAGAAATCGCAGATCTGATCAACAGTAAATGGAATATGAAGCTTGCTGGCTCTGTATTAATCGCCAATCCTGTTCCTGAAAACGAAGGATTTGACAACAAAGAGATCGAAACATATATTGAGGCTGCATTAAAAGCATCAGCGAAAAACAAGCTGAGCGGTAAAGAAGTAACCCCTTTTCTCTTAAAATATATCGCAGAACATACAAAAGGGGAGAGCCTGGAAGCTAATATCGCTTTAATTAAAAACAATGCTAAAGTGGGAGCCCTGATCGCGGTTGCTTATTCGAATCTGCGTTCAAACAAGTAGACGCCTAAAAGATTCGTAATCCTTTTTAAAATTTGTTAGTCATTCTTGCGCAAAAAAACATTGCCAGCTCTTTACCTTTGCTTTAAAACAACCATCAAAATCATGTACCGCCTTTTCCTTTTTGTTGTATTAGTTTGCATTTCACAGTTGTCTTTTGCACAAAAGAAAGACAAAGCGAAGCAAAAGAATACTGACCAAGCTGTAATGACAAATCTCCAGGCTCATATTGGCTATTTAGCAGATGATAAATTAGAAGGAAGAAGAACCGGTACCAATGGCGAAAAACTGGCGATGGAATATATCAGTAATCAATTTCAGCAGGCTCGTTTACAACCAAAGGGTACAAATAACTATTATCAATCCTTTGAAGTAAATGAGGGTAAACAAATTGATCCTTCATCCCATCTTATGATAAATAATATTAATCTAAAAAGCAATACAGATTATTTTCCTTTCCCTTATTCACCCGATATAAGCCTGGAAGCATTGCCATCTATCGCTTTAAAGGAATCTGATATGCCCTGGTTCATTGATTTGAAAGAGGCTATGGAAGAGAATCAAAACAATCCTCATTTTGACCTGGAGGGTTTTATTAAAACAAAAGCCGATGAAGTAAAAAAGAAAGCAGCTTCTGCCTTATTTATTTACAATACTTCTCCGGTTGACGATAAACTTGCCTTTAATGGTAAAGACCGGTCACAACAATTATCGATTCCTGTGATATATGTGACCAAAAATATTGCCTCGAAATTTTTTAAAGATGTGGATGCCCCACTTGATATTAATTTAAAAATTAAGATCACTGATAAAAAAAGAAACGGATCAAACGTAATTGGATACATCAATAACAATGCTTCTTCAACAGTCATAATAGGCGCACACTTTGATCATCTTGGCTTTGGGGAAGATGGAAACTCTATGTTGCGCACAGGTGAAAAGTTGATCCACAACGGAGCCGATGATAATGCGAGTGGCACGGCAGCATTGATCGAGTTAGCAAAAATGATTGCTACCGCTTGTGCTGACAAAAAAGATAAGTCAATATTAAACAGTAATTATCTTTTTATTGCTTTCTCGGGTGAAGAATTGGGCCTCTATGGTTCAAAATATTTTACAGAGAATCCAACCATTGATCTGAAAATGACAAATTATATGATCAATATGGATATGGTTGGCCGGTTAAATGATAGCAGCAATGCATTAACAGTTGGTGGATATGGAACATCGCCAACCTGGTCATTACTTTATAACAGCTTTTCTACTCCATCAAAAACAAACACAATAAGTTTTAAATATAAATTTGACAGTAGTGGCACCGGTCCAAGCGATCATACTTCATTCTACAGGAAAGATATTCCTGTTCTTTTCTTTTTTACCGGGCTGCACTCCGATTATCACAAGCCCTCTGATGATGCCGACCGCATCAATTATGAAGGCGAGCTTAAAATTATCAATCATATTTATTCGCTTATCTATAATTTGAATAAACAAAACCAAAAGCTTGTATTTACAAAAACCAGAGAGTCTCAGGTAACCGGCTCTATGAGAAGTATGAGTGTTACCATGGGTATTATGCCTGATTATACTTTTTCCGGTACGGGTGTTCGTTGCGATGGTGTGTCAGAAGGAAGACCGGCACAAAAAGCAGGGATTTCTGCCGGAGATATCATTTTACAGATAGGCGATTTTTCCATTACATCAATGGATTCTTATATGCAAACCCTGGGAAAGTTTAAGAAAGGAGATAAAACAATAGTCAAATATCAAAGAGGAAATGAAACTAAACAAACTGAAGTGCAATTCTAATTGAAAGAAATGGCAACAAAGCTTATCCTCGATAATGTTGAGCTTACACATGAGTTTTTTGAAG
>Ga0068864_100005831_pt1 | contig 10100 bp, 5 predicted proteins | sample KBSSwiS72_FD_66586 | JGI IMG/M metagenome (GOLD analysis project Ga0068864, IMG submission 66586) | Switchgrass rhizosphere microbial communities from Kellogg Biological Station, Michigan, USA - KBS Switchgrass S7-2 | ecosystem: Host-associated > Plants > Roots > Rhizosphere > Soil ...
GAGCGCAGCACTTCGTGACGCCGCATGACTTCGTTTATCGCCTTTTCAAACGCCGCGGTGTCGAGCAGGCCGCTCATGTAAACGACTGCCGAAATATTGTAGAAAGGATTACCCGGCTCCAATTGATCCAGGAACCAGAGCCGCTGTTGTGCGAACGAAAGCGGTTGCTCGCCGTTGCGTGATACTGGCTGCACCTTTGAAGAGACTAACGGCTGCATGATTTCGGTCTAACCTCGATGTTCTTCGTCATATTTAATATTTCGGCCTCTTACGAAGGCCCAAACCTGACTTTGCACGAAGAGTGGTTTTGACATGTGGTTTTCACTGCGAAGTGCTCCGGAGGAGCACCATGCCTTGATGAAGCGCACAGAAGTTCGCCGTTGGATACTGGTTCAGTTTGAAATACGCCGAAGGCGTTGGCTAATTTCAGCCCAGGGTTCGAGCTTGCGAGAACTCTGGGACCATCACATTAACGACGTTCTAACCCTGAAGGGGTTCGCCAACCGCCGAACCCTTTCAGGGTTTGCGTGTTTAGAATTCATAACCCAGGGTTGTCGCTGCGCTCCAATCGCTGGGCTGAAATTAGCCAACGCCTTCGGCGTATTCAAACTGGCCAGTACACGCCGTTGTTGTGGTGATAGACGGTATCCGACGATCGTTTCTTCCTGCTGCATGATCGTGGGCACGGAATCAGACTGTTACTTGAGAGAAGAGGGAGGCGGCTTTGGCTTAGAAGTCATTTCATTCTCACGGGGGCTTTAGCCCAGTGTTAGCCGTAAGCAGTGAGATGGAAACCGTTTCAACGGTTTTGTGAACGCCTTCACACCGGGGCTTTAGCCCGGTGTGAAGGAGAACATCGCTCTTTAGTAGGCGAAGCGAACCTGAAAGTCGATGCGTCGCGGATTAGTACCGCTGACGTTGGCCAACCCGAAGAGAGGCGAGCTGAGGTTGCCAATCACCGCTCCCGAGTTCGTGTGATTAAGTAAGTTCTGAATCTGGGTGGTGAGCGTCAGGGTGTAGCGTTTCACGTCTGGCTTACCCCCTACGCTGCCAAAGTTGAACGCCTTAGCGGCGCGCAGGTTGATGAAAAACAAGGTCGAGCCCTCACCTATGTATGGCGGAATGATCGGCTGACCCGGATCGGGATTCGTGTCAAACGCTCCAAAACGGGTGACGATGACCCCAGGCTTGGTGAGGTCAGTGGCAAACGCCGGGCGGTCTGTAAAAACGGCGTCGCCATTAATATCGCGCCCGATCGTGATGTTGAACTTGTTGGCCGAGGCCACACGGATGAAGCTGGCGAGGGTCACACCCCATGGTCCGGTATAGTTTATTCCCACGTTGCCATTGGTCCTGATGTCGAAGGAGACAGCACCATAGTCGGCTCTCACGTCATACGAATTGGCTGGAAAACTGAAGGCGTTCTCGTTATCACTCGTCTCTTTGCTCCAAACGAAACGCCCGAACATTGTAAGCCTCTTATGAGGGTTGCTGTTAACGGTGATCAGCAGCGTGGGCTTATTGGAAATACCCGTGGTTGCAAACTCAAAGATGTTACCGAGGTCAGGAAACGGACGGGTACCGCTTCCGGGGATAAGCGGATTGAAAGTACCCGGCAGAGGCGCGTTAACATTAAGTGCGCGCGGGAAGTCTCGATCGGCTCGGTAGATGAAGTTGGCGCTGACCTTTGTCTTGTAGGGCAAATCCCGCTCGATGCTGAATGCGAACCTCCAGGAGTAAGGCATTTTCGCGTTATCAACTACGCGCCAAATGGTTTGCTTCTGGTTAGCATTCGCTAGTTCAGCGGTGGTGGGCACGTTCGGATAGAAGCTGGGATCTCTGACGATGAATTGCTGTTGATTGATACCGTTGTAGCGGAGGTCAAACAATCTCAGGCCTTCGGGGACCCTTGCGAAAAAGATTCCGGCTCCACCGCGGATAATGGTCGTTGGTTGTTTGCCCTTCGTATCCCACGGCGACCAGGCGAAAGAAACTCGCGGCCCAAAGTTGATGCTATCGTTGATGTTAGTTTGGTACTCGTAGCGTAGACCTGCCGAGAGTGTGAAATTCGGCCGCATCTTCCAGTCGTCAAGAACGAAAACTCCGAAGTCCCACTGTTTGACGTCCTGTTGCGGCTCGCCTCCGGCCAGTGAGAACTGCGATGGTCCGGCTCCGGGCAATCCAAGCTCCGTCCTGCGAAACTGTTCCAGCGAGTTAAAAACGAACGTACCGTTAAAGTTTGTGGAGTTGATGTCTGTAGTACGGACGTGGCGCAGACGTCCCCCAACTTTCCACGTGTGGCTGCCGTTTATCCGCGTCACTACGTCGAATAGTTCCTGACGTGCCGTCTTGGTTGAGATTAAACCGAACGGTGCACCGCCGCCGATGAATGCCTCCTGCACGTTAATCGTTGGCCCAGAGGCATCACCCGTTTGGTTGGTTACGTTGCGGCTGAATTGGAGGCGCAACTCATTCACCGTCGTTGGACTAAGCACGGCGGTCTCTGTAATTTGAAAAACGTGATCAGTACTCTGCGTGTCAAAACCAGTCGACGGCAGCGCGAACCCACCAATGCCGACATTCTCAAAATCGGACTTCAAGTAGTTGTAACGCACGGTCAGCGTGTTGTTTGGGTTTAATTGCCAATCGAACCGCGGCGATATAGTCCTGCGTCGCTGTGGGGTAACTACCGTCGTATTGAAAGGGACGATGTTCAGTGAGTCGTCGAGAACAGTAGCATTCACGATAGCGTTCTCGAAGATCCGGCGTTCTTCGTAGTCAAGAAAGAAAGCGGCTTTGTTACGGATAATCGGCCCGCTCACGCTGCCCCCGTAGAGACGCGCCTGATAAGGAGCGCGAGTGGTAGCGTAAGGATTTCGCCCGTTCAAGCTCTCATCGTTGAAGTTGAAAAAGCCCTGGCCATGAAAATTATCCGAGCCGGGCTTGGTAAAAATCTCTACGCGGCCGATGCCGAAGGTTTCCTGCTCCGCGGTAAACGGATTCGCATTGATGCGAACCTCGCGAATCGAGTTTTTAGGCGGGACTCGCACGTTGGTAAAACCATCGACAATCAACTGCGTGTTAGGTCCATCGGATGCGGCGAGCGCCTGGAGATCAGCGGCCAATTGATCCGGGTCGTCAGACAATATGTTGAGGTCTGTGCCTTTCAGCACTGTGGCGCTGGCGTTATCCTCTGGATTCGTTGTCACCCGCCTGGTGTCGGCTGCGATGTCTACTCGCTCATCGCGCTCTGCGACGGTCAACCTTATTTCGGGCATCGCGTTCGGCCCGGCAACGAGGTTTATCTCCCTATTCTCATAGGGAGCGAAATTTGTCGCACTCACGCTTACCGTGTACAAACCAGGCTTCAGACCGGACATAACAAAGACGCCGTCGCTGTTAGTAGTCACAGCCTTTTCCTTGCCGGTCGCATCTTTGGCAGTCACTGCCGCGCCAACAATCAAACCGCCCAACTCATCCACGACACGACCTTGCAACGTCGCCTGAACTTGTTGACCTGAAGCGGTTGGGATATAGAGAGCAATGGTTAATATAAGCAGAATGATTTTGCTTACAGTCTTCATGAGCTTTCCTTCCCTTGCCTGAGGTTTGAGGATGTTAAACTGTTTGCAAGCCAAAACCGGCCAGGTCTCTTACGGGAGAGCGTTCCCAGGCAGACCGAGGCCAAGATTCAACTCGCGCGGCTTCGATTGCTTCTCACGCCATTTTAAAAAGTCTTCTACGCCGGCGGCGACCATGACGGCGTTGACGCGGGTGGGATCGGCTCCCACCATACTGGAAACCATAATCGCATTACCTGGCTTCAGCTCCGCGACCGTAATCGCCGGCAGGTGGTCAATCATGTTCTGAATGTTGCCGCCACCTTTCCCTCCCTCAGCCGCCTGCAGTTGTTTCACTAACTCCGGCGTGAAGCGACGAATTACAGAATCTTTGTTGATGACGACCTTCAATGGCTTTCGAGTTGCGACGTCATCGATCGTTATCTCACCGCTATTTGCGTCGAGGTTAACGATTGGACCGCCGCTGGTTCGTACTCGACCCGAGAGGATCTCCTCTGCTTGATAGCGTGCGCCATCGGCACTCTTCTCGCCGAGGACGCGCAGCTGATCACCCGGCTTTAATTCATCAAACGAACTTTGGACGAGGTTACTGAAATTGCCTGAGTCAGGCGAGTAGCGCCGGAAACGAACGTTCGCCGGTGTCGTAATGACCATTGACTGCTCACCGGCAGCAGTGCGTAAAACCATCGTGATCTCTCTGGAAGCAGGATTGATTTGCTTGACCGTGCCGGAGATACTGCGACGCACCCACTCCGCCCTGTCAGCCTCGCTCTTCTTTGTGATTTCAGCCTTGGACATCACGACCAATGCCCGGGCAAGGAAGACCTTTGTCTGGTCATCGGTCGCACCGCGCGCCAGCACGCGATCACCGACACTGATGTCCGCCAACGCGATCTCTACCGCTTTGTCCAGACTTTTTTCACCTGGCGGCACGCGACGGAAAATGGCCTTGTCGTCAATTTTGACCGGCAGCTTTTTACCCGCCGCCGTGCTCAAGGTCATTTGCCGGGTGGACGGATCGATCTCGCTTACCTCGCCGAGCACGCGATCCAGAGCGGCCCCGGGACTCGTTGTCTGAGCCGAAGTGGCAGGCGTCTGCCCGGAGCAGGGTGCAACGCTAAGCACCGACACGAGTGCGCAAATTAATAGATAAGTGACCATCAGGATTACCTCAAACTATGTTGGGAGGGTAAGAGGAGTTTTTCCAACTTTTTAAGGTACAAAGATCGGATTGAGCGGCGTGTGAACTATACCACAAATGAACTCGTGTGATCACTTGCCCGCCGCTGCCTCCATTTTTTTCCTCAAGCTAAGCGGCCTCATGTCAGTCCACACCTCTTTAATATAGGCCAAACACTCGGCTTTGGTTCCTGTCTTACCCGCATCATTCCAGCCAAGAGCGTTCTCGCGGTCGGCAGGCCAGATGGAGTATTGGTCTTCGTGATTAACAACCACTTTATAGATGGTGTTGTCTTCTCGCTCTTCAGTGCTCATTGTTATCTCCTTTTGTGTTGGTTGCCTGTTATCTGTTCGAGTAGTGCATCAGTTTGAAGTTGAACCGCAATTACGCCGAAGGCGTTCGCTAATTTCAGCCCAGGGTTGGAGCGCAGCGACAACCCTGGGATCAGACCATTAACCCTTATTGAAACCCTGAAAGGGTTCGCCAATCGCCGAACCCTTTCAGGGTTTGGTTGTGATTGAAATTATGTCCCAGGGTTCTCGCCATGCTCGAACCCTGGGCTTAAATTAGCGAACGCCTTCGGCGTATTCATCCAAATTTCAAACTGACGCGGTATCTCTTTTTCGGCCTACGCAAGCTTCGTAAGCTCGAACACTTGTTCCGGAACCGAGCGTAATTCGCTGGTGCGATAATCGGATTCCACCACGCCATAGTTCAATTTAACGACGCGATCAGCAATGTGATAATAAGCCTCGTCATGGCTGATCACCAGAATGGTCTTATTCCGGCTTTTCAATTCGGGGAGCAACTGGTGATAGAAAATCTTTTTGAATAATGGGTCTTGATCCGATGCCCATTCGTCGAAGACGTAGAAAGGCCGGTCTTCGAGGTAAGCCGTCAGCAAGGCGAGACGCTTACGTTGCCCCGACGAAAGGCTCGTAGTGGAGAGTGCACCGTCCACTACCGTGACCTTATGATTAAGATGCAGTTGTTGCAGGTAGTCCTGAGCTCTGGCGTCAGTCGCTACACTCTCGAGTCCGAGGAGAGTTTCAAACAAATAAAAATCAGAGAACACTACTGAGAAGATTTGGCGATAATCGTCTCTCGTCTCGTCAGTAACAAGATTTTTGTCGAGGCGGATTTCTCCGGATTCAGGAATGTAGAGCCCGGTGAGGAGCTTGGCAAATGTAGTTTTGCCACTCCCATTTCCCCCGGTGAGGAACACCAGTTCGCCTCGATTGAATTTCAGATCTATAGGGCCCAGAACGAAGTTGTCGTCTTCAGACTCGCGGTAATACGCGTGGGTGATGCCGGTCAACTCTAAAGTCTGCCATTTACTCTGCTCTATCTCTTTTCGGGGTTTCGCATAGGCGCTATCCACGCCAGATGGCAACAACAACCCGAGGTCCTCAATCTTTTGGACGGCGATCTTGGCGCGCCCAAAACCCGGTACCGAGTTTAAGATGACCTCCACTGGAGTCATTAAATAGAGGATGATGAGTGTGTAACTCATGCGCGTTTGTAAACTGATGGCGCTGAATCCCGGGACGACGAAAAGTAATAAACCGATAAACACGAAGATCAATACTTGTCCCCAGCTTCTTGCCCCGTTGGAGATTGCGTTTGCATAGATGTTGTGTTGTCGCAATTTCTGGGCATTGACGCTGAGCACGGTGGAAAGAAAGGCTTCACGCCGCGCGCGATGCAGTTTGAGTTCCTTCGTGCCTTCGGTTAATGCCCGGAAATCCTTGTAGAGTAGATCCCAGCTCTCACGGGCCTTTTTGAAGTAATACTGCGCCCTTGTCATGGCGAAGTGGTAAGTGACCACTGCCAGAACCATGAAGCCGAACACGCCGAGCAGCATCCACTCTGAGAGCCAGCCCAGGTATATGAGACATCCTAAGACTATGGCGCAGTGCATACACAGAAGCGGCAGTGTGGTCAGGGCGCCTGAGATGGCCGCTATGTCTTCCGTCAAGGCTACGAGAAGACGAGGCGACCCCACTTCTTCGAGCTTGCGCAACGGGGCGTCGAGAATCTTCCGGCTTAATCGTAAGCGCTGGTCGAAGAGCGCACCCGAAGCCAGTTGAACCTGGAGCACTTCCGAGATGAATCTGACGATCGGCAGAGCAACACAGAACCCAATGAAACTCCAGACCATGCTCCGCGTTGACTGCGCCCCGTGCAAAGAGGAGTTAATGAGGGCGAGCATAGCGGTATTAATGAGACCGCTGGCGATACCGCTTACCATCACGACGACCAGAGTCGTGCGTGAGTATGGAATTTCTCGCGAAGATTTCAGTAAGAAAAGTATGAGTTTCACTATAACCTCGCTTTGCCAACCTTAGAAATTAACTTGTCAAGTTGCTGCTGATTAAAAGTTACGGTGGGAAAATCCGATGGCGTGAAGCCCTTGCTTTCGGGTAGCCGGCAATGCTCGATGATCGCCTTCAGCGATTCGATGTAATCGCCGGCAACTCGCTGAATCGTTTCGTGACGATGTACGTTGGGGTTGTATTTCCATGTCATACCTAACCTCCCACCTCGCACACTGCCAACAACAGTCAGTTTATGAGAGCGCTGATTTCCTCCGTAGATTCTTTCTCCCGGAGACTCTGCCGCAGGGGCAAACGGTCCATCTTCCTCCAACACACGATCAAGCTGGCCCAGATAGTTGAACAGTACCTCGCCGCCGTTCGTCGCCGGCCCGCCATTGCGATAGCGCAACAGTCCGTAGCCCAGTCCTCCTCCCGGCACTCGACGCAACTGTTCCTTGACTGCTTTCAATCCTTCTCCGACCTCGTCCCACTTCGCCTCCAGCACCACCGGATAAAGGCTCGTGAACCAACCGACCGCACCTCTTACCTCCGCTCCCACGCCCTCCGCGATCTCTTCCCGCCCGTGTCCTTCCAACTCCACCACTACCTGCCGCCGTCCACTCCACTTGCTCAACGCTCGTCCCAGGGCAGTCAGCAGCACTTCATTGATCTGCGTCCGGTACGCTCGCGGGACTTCCTGCAACAGCCCTCGCGTTTGCTCTTCGGTCAACTCCACTTGCACCTGCTGCGCATCCGCTTCCTGTCCCGCTTCTCCTTCCATGTCCCGCGGCAACCGGAATTCATCCACTGCTTGCTCCACCTTGGTCCAGTATCCGGCCTCGTTCTGCACTGCTGCCGACTCTGCGTACTCCCACAGTCGCTCCGCCCAATTCGCAAACGACCCCGCCTGGTCCATCTCCAACGGCGTCTCACCTGCCGCCTTCAGATACCCTTGTCTCATCTCCTCCAGCAGAATCCGCCACGACACGCCGTCGATAACCAAATGATGGGCCACCAGCAACAGCCGCTGTGCTTGTTCTGCTCCCAATTCGAAGAGCACTGCTCGCAGCAGTGGCCCGGCTCCCAAGTCCAGACTGGCCTGCACCTGTGCGGCGGTCCCTTCCAATGCTTCTCGCTGTGCTGACTTCTCTACTCCTGACAGGTCTATCTCGGTCACGACTGAAGCGCCTGGATCCGGGCTTAAGCGTTGTTGCCACTTCTCTCCGTCGCGCACGAACCGCAGTCGCAGCCCTTCGTGGCGTTCTACCAACCATCCCATCACCTGTTTCAGCACTGCTCCCGAGAGCCGCTGCCGCACCTCAAACAGCAGTGATTGATTCCAGTGGTGCGGCTGTGCGAAGTTGTGCGCAAAGAACCAGCGCTGTATCGGCGTCAAGGCAATCTCCACTGCCTCGTTACTTCGCGCACGACCAACTGGCTTCTCTGTGACGACCTGCTCCGCAACCAGCGCCAGTTCCGCTACCGTCGGATACTGAAAGAGGTGTTTCGGAGTCAACCGCAGTCCGGCCTGATTGGCTCGCGACACAATCTGAATCGAGAGGATCGAGTCGCCACCAAGCTCGAAGAAGTTGTCGTGGATGCCTACTTCACTCAGTCCCAGCACCTCACTCCAGATCTGGACCAGCGTCTCTTCCACCGCCGTGCTCGGCGCTACTCGCACCGTCTCCAACGCCGGTCGCTGATGATCCGGATCAGGCAGCGCCCGCCGATCCACTTTCCCGTTGGGCGTCAGCGGCAACTCTTCCAACTGCACAAACGACGCCGGAACCATGTATTCGGGCAAGCGCTGCAACAGTCCCTGGCGCAGCGCCGTCACTGAGAAACTCGCTCCCTCATCCAGCACCACATAACCGATCAGCCGTGCTGCGCTGCCCCCTTCCTGACGCGCCACCACTACGCATTCCCGCACACCCTCCTGTTCTCGCAGCGCCGCCTCCACCTCGCCCAACTCGATGCGATACCCGCGCACCTTCACCTGCTCATCTATGCGCTTGATAAATTCGATTGCGCCATCCTCGAGGTAGCGCGCCAGATCTCCCGTGCGATACATCCGGGCCCCAGCCTCACTGCTGAATAAATCAGGCACGAATCTCTCGGCAGTCAACTCAACTCTATTGTGATAACCACGTGCGACGCTGACGCCGCCGATGTAAAGTTCTCCTGCCACGCCTACCGGCACCAGCCGCATCTGTGCATCAAGAATACGTATCTGTGTGTTGGGTAACGGGTGCCCGATCGGCAAGCTATGCTTCACATCCGCGGCGGCATTGGCCGCGCTCGGCTTATAGGTGGTTGAGGTGATCGTCGTTTCCGTCAAGCCGAAGACATGAATTAGTGATGTGCGACCAGCAACCAGTCTTTGCCAGGTGGCGAAACGCTCCGGCAGGTTCTTCTCGCTTCCCACCACCACCAGCCTCACGCATGCCGGCAATTGCTCCTCTGCCTGCGACAGTTCATATACCCATTCGTGCCAGAAGGCGACCGGTAATTCAAAAGCCGTCAACTGCTTCCTCTCAATCAAAGCCAGGAAATCTTTGGCATAGGGAATCTCGCGGCACACCACCACCCGCGCTCCGCTCGCCAGCGCCGGAAATATTTCTTCTACCGCCACGTCAAAGCTGGCCGATGCGATCTGCGCGAACCCATCGCTGGCTGTAAGGCCAAAGTCTCTCGAAATGACGCTCACATAGTTGACTAGCGAGGCATGAGTGATCAGCGCGCCTTTGGGTTGACCGGTCGAGCCCGAGGTGTAAATGATGTAGGCCAGGTTCCCCGGTCCTCCCACTAACTCCGGATTGCTTCTTTCGTATTGCCGGAGCATCTCGGCTTCATCATCAATCCGGAGCAGATGACCGGTGTGCGGCGACAGAGTCGCCGCTAACTGTCCCTGAGTAATGAGCACTAAAACTTGCGCATCCTGAAGCATGAAGCGCAGTCGTTCCGCCGGGTACTGCGGGTCCAGCGGCACGTAAGCGCCACCAGCCTTCAACACTCCCAACA
>Ga0068864_100005833_pt1 | contig 10098 bp, 9 predicted proteins | sample KBSSwiS72_FD_66586 | JGI IMG/M metagenome (GOLD analysis project Ga0068864, IMG submission 66586) | Switchgrass rhizosphere microbial communities from Kellogg Biological Station, Michigan, USA - KBS Switchgrass S7-2 | ecosystem: Host-associated > Plants > Roots > Rhizosphere > Soil ...
CCCAGTTCACCTCACCAGGCTCGTTGCAGGCAAGATTTACTCCTGTCAGCAAGCACGTGAGAGTCAACAGGATACTCTTAATTGCTGAAGACGTTTTACGAAACATGTTGAGGCATAACGCTGCGCTTGAGCGGCTCGCCCTAGTTACTCAACAAAGAAGCCCGCTCATGGCGAGTCCGCTCCAAGCGCTTGTTCGGCGCGCCGCTTAGATCAATCTATTGCCGCTCTAACCTGATTCAACAACTTCAATTCCAACTCTTCGGGCAGAGAGGCGGTGCTACTAAAACTTTTCAATACTTCATCTTTGAGTTCATTCTTTGACTTAGAAATACCGTTGAGTTCCACTCGATCATCGAGGATAGTAAGTTCCTGTACACGATCTTGTGAACAAGCGTAGACGGCAGCAACAAGATTTGCTGGATAAAGGTATTCAATTCCGTTTTTGGACCACGTAACAATGTTTTCACTGAGAACACCCATCCGCTCCAACTCCGCTGATAAGCCAGGTTGATGAACGCTATCCAAAACAACGAACAATCGACTCCGGAAGGGACTCTTCGATAAGTCGCCGAAAGCTTCTCGTAAGCCAGCAACCTTTCGCTTCACATCACCGCCAGCTCCAATGACTGTAATTCTGCGGCCAGGAAAACGTGTTTGAAGTACCCGCTCGACATACTCGAAATCTGTCTTGCCCTCCACTACGACAATCGCAGATGGGAAAAACATCGTTTCCAAGGAATTTCCGAGCAAATTAAATTGGAGGCGGTGAAAATCTCCGATGGATGCGACTTGTGTAAGCGTAATGTCCTTTTCTTTCTTTGAAATGATGAAGTTGCTTTGCGGGTCTGAGCGGTTAAGAAATAGATGTGAATGTGTCGCCAAGAAAACACGGTTCAAGTGGGGAAAATATTTCTGCCGTTCAATCGTGTCTTCGAGGAATGAGGCAAACGATTGTTGGATTTTAGGACCTAAGCCCAGTTCAGGCTCATCTATGAGAATCGTGCTGAAGCGGTCATCCATACATATTCCAAGAATCGTCATGAGTAAGCGAGTACCCGTGCTGCCGACACTTAGATTTTGACCATCCATATCAATGTAGTGATGACTTAGATCATTTTCTTCGTCGACCTTCTTGAGCGAAAACTTGCTTCCGATCAAATCTCCGCATAGCTGGAACAGGGAGCCTCGGCGCTTATTACTAAGACCTATGATGATTCGATTTAGATCGATGAAGTTCTGTTCGTAATTATATTGCTCTTGATAGAACCCGTTATTGAACTGATTCTCAAACTGGTCAATCTCATTTGGGTCGCGAAGGCCGGAACTGAAATGATATACGTGATAGAACCGATTCGTTCCGATCATGTATGCAGTCCGACCGATCTGGTGTTTGAGCCATTTGAGTACAAGTGACTTACCTGTGTTGTTGGCGCCAGCAAAAACGGTCAGAGGCTTGTCTTCACGAGCGGCGAAGAACTCGTTTAGAGGTGGTTGAAAAACAAGATCGCTTTTTGTGTAGCTGCTCATATCTTAGGTCACACCCGCAGACTGACGAATACATTTCCATGAACAGGAAGCGCCGAACGCTGCGCTTGAGCGGCTCGCCCACGCAACTACAAATAAAGGCTACTCACCGGCGAGTCCGCTCCAAGCGCTTGTTCGGCGGCGCGTTCGAGGCATTCCCTGCAGCGGCTGATTAGATCGTGTCAGTCTCATCAAGACTCCTGCAAATCGCTCTTGCTGTCTCAAGGTCGGCCTCATCGTCGAAGTAGATGGCCATCTGAACGTGACCGTCAACTCCTATTGCAAAACCATGGAGCGCGTGAACAACCCCCTCATCTCGACGCTCCGTGAGCCGGTAGGAATAGCGTGTGACATCGCCATCGGTAAAAAACTGAGCGTCGAAAGCGTCAGGCGAAGTGTCGGTGCGCAACCACTCCAACCGCTCCTGCTGACTCTCGCCGTTGTCGTTATTCCACACGACAGTCCAAGCAGTGATGCCTGGTCGCCAGAAAACTAGTGAACCGTCCTCAATGCGCCGATTGAACCGCTGGGGCAGCGTGACGGCCCAATCGGACGTCATCTGATAGCGACCTTCAACGACTGGAAACTCGGGATGAACCATGGTGTGTGAAGCAGCCGAACGCTGCGCTTGAGCGGCTCGCCCACGCAACTACGAATAAAGGCTACTCACCGGCGAGTCCGCTCCAAGCGCTTGTTCTGCGCGGCGTCCACCTTACCACTTCCGTTGCCTTAATTCTTTGCATTTTCGGTTTGAGTGAACTTGGGAAGGATCGATTGTTAAGAATGTCTGCGGCTCCGGCAACGGTTTGTCTTTTGGCAATAACCAGATCTGCACTGACAGATCCGAGCGAAAACCACCACTCTTCCAGACAATATCATTTTGAGGAATTCCGTGTCGTTGGACCAAATACTTCTTAGCCCGCACAGCTCGCAGCCGTGCTTCATCCTTACAGGAATTCTCTCCTGGATAGATCAAGAAATAGATGACTTGATTATTCAAGCTTCGAAAACTATCCGCTAAGTGATCTAAGACGGCACGTTCATCGCGCCACCTCACGTTACCATGTTCCATAAATCTTAGAAGATCACCGCAAGGAGCGTCAGGTGGACGGTCTGATGGACAAGGCTGTTGTGACTTTGCACTTATAGTTAGGAGCGCGGTAATCACAAGGAAAAGCATGAACTTCATTTTGCCTAAGGGAACCGCAGAACTACTCATTATCTAACAAGCGCATGATAACACTACTTTGGAGGTCGTTATGCGGCGGGTGACAGATAATGCCGCTGGAGAATACACGCTTGCGAAGTGGATTGGTCCGGATTATTCTGCCGCTATAGATTTCGACTCTCACGCGAAAGGTCTCACCCCTTTATGGCACCTCCGAAACTAGTCGATCAGGTTTCAGCAGTCGCACGCTTGCGCCACCTCAGCATCCGAACTGAAAAGGCCTACAGCTACCACATCAAACAATTCATTCTGTTCCATCACAAGAGACACCCAAAGGAAATGGGCGAGGACGAAATACGGGCCTACCTGACGCACCTCGCTGTCAATCGACACGTATCCGCCTCGACGCAGAATGTCGCCTTGGCAAGCTTGCTCTTCCTCTACCGCGAAGTCTTGAAGTTGCAACTCGACCGAATCGACGACGTCGAACGCGCCCGACTGCCAACACGACTGCCTGTCGTGTTTAGTAGAAAAGAAGTGGCCACGATACTCAAACGACTATCGGGTGTAGCGCAACTTGCTGCCAGTTTGATGTACGGCTCAGGGCTGCGCTTGATGGAGTGTTTACGACTGCGCGTTAAGGACATCGATTTTTCCTACGCTCAGATTTGCGTTCGCGACGGCAAGGGCGCGAAAGACCGAATGACTATGCTTCCTGCAAGACTGAAAGAACCGCTGCGCCTTCAGTTACTCAGTGCAAAACTCACACATCAACACGACTTGAAGACCGGACTGGGGGAAGTTTGGCTGCCTTACGCGCTCGCAACGAAATATCAGAACGCCGCGCGTGAATGGGGCTGGCAATACGTCTTTCCATCTGCACAGATCAGCGCTGATCCTCATGATGGTAAACGGAAACGCCACCACGTCAGTGAGAGCTCGATACAACGTGCAGTGAAGGATGCAATCACAGCTTCCGGCATTGCGAAGAACGGGAGCTGTCATACCTTCCGTCACAGCTTCGCTACGCATTTGCTCGAGGATGGTTACGACATCCGAACGGTTCAGGAGTTACTCGGCCACAAGGATGTGAGCACCAAATGATCTATACGCATGTGTTGAATCGAGGTGGCAGGGGAGTCAGGAGCCCATTGGATGTTTGAGCATCAACACTTCTCGAGCATTAGAACACTTTACCAAATACAGAGCTTTGACAAGATCGGACGAGGCCAACGAGATATCAGAGACTGAATTCGGTAACTAATGGTTTGGCACGTTACAAGCAAAAACGGGCAGTTAGTGATGATCGACTCGCTGCCCGTAACTCTTCGATTCTATGGTGCCGAGGGCGGGAGTCGAACCCGCACGTCCTTTCGGACAACGGATTTTAAGTCCCGTGATCGGGCCATTACCTGATCTTACGAAACGATATGAGCCAGTATTTACGCGCCTAGCGGTCGTCAAGGTATCGCTTCGGCTGGCTTAGTATCAACACGTCCCGCCACCATCTTAGCCCCATCTTCAACGGGATCGTATTAGATTCACTAGTAGGTATCGAGCTAAATTGAAAGTCGTCGCCATACGAAAGCAGGGCGTAGCCCGGACTCGATTTCAACTCCGCAGCTTATAACCTCGTCGTGTCGAGTAGGACAAGTATTACGGCTTCACAGCAACTAGAACCTGGTTGCTGAATTTACCGCGCGTGATTATTCTCACCCGCAAATCACCGGCGGTCATAATTCCTTCTGGCAGCTTCAGAACTATCTGCGTTAGAGCAGGCTCCTGAGGAATCACTGGAATGAAGCTCGGCACGTTTCCAACGAACTCAACCGGAAGCTGATGAGTCACCTGTTGATCATCAACGCCTTGAGCCGTAACTACCAGTCCAGGAGTCAGAATAAGGTTTAGCGTAAACACCATTACGCGCCCCCGCTTGTCGCTTCCAAAGTAAAGCGGGTTGGTAATGGTGAAAGGCTCGCGAAGGAAAGTAACGGCGTCGAGCGCGGTTGCGCGTCCCGAAGCTGTTTGAAGAATAGGGGAGTCGTCGTCGACTATTGTTGCTACCGCTTGAGCGTCGGCGATAGTGACATTGTTCGGACTACTCAAATTGATGAAAAAGGTCTCGTCGTCCTCGGCCAGCCGGTCGCCAACATACTGGACCACTAGGTTACTCGTCGTTTGACCCGGTGCGAAGGTGAGTGTTCCAGTAATAGGGACGAAATCGGTATTCGATGCTGTATCGGGAGCAGTTGCGTAGGCTACGGTTACAGTCTGTCCGCTCGCAGCCGACAGCGCTACCGTAAACGACACCAACTTGTTGCCAAAGGTAGATGTGCCCTCGGTTGTGCTCACATCCGCGATTGCCGCGGATGGTTGAGGATCGTCATCAACAATTGTAACCGTCCTTGGCCCGTGCGTAACGATTCCGGGGCTCGAAGTTATATTCAGGGTAAGAGTCTCATCGGCCTCGTCCAGATTGTCATCGCTTATAGGAATGCTAATTATCCCAGACGTTATTCCTGGCTCCAGGGTCAATGTACCTGAGGTGGTCGTGTAGTCAGAGCCACCTTCCGCAGTTCCGCTCGTGGTGGAGTAATTAATATTAGTGCGATGATTTGTTGGCGCCGACAAAGTGACAGTGAAGTTAACCGTAGCGCCTCCAGTTTCATTTACAGTTACGGAATCGCTAAGTGAAACATCGGGAGGAGAAGCGGGAAAAGCTCCGAAGAGACTAAAAACGTCGGTGGGGGAACTTGTTTGCCAGGCGCCTAATATCTCGCCACTGGGACCATACACCTCTAACTGGTGGTCAAGAGAATTTGATCCTGGAACAGGCTGTTCCCATGCGGTCGTAAAGCCGGGTAGATTGTATGCAACGAGCCTTCGTGGTTCAGCCATATACAGTCGTGAGCCATCATGAGAAAACTTGAAAAACATTCCCATCGCAGTCTGTTGAGTGTGGGTATTTAGGACTGTCAGTTGACTCGGATTCGTAGCTTCAACCAGAAGTAAAGCCGTCACGTTAGTTGTTCCCGATGGCAGGCTGAGGATTGCAAGTAGCCGGCGCTGGCCGTCCTCAAAGATTTGGACCTGTACAAACCGGAAAGGACCAGGAATTGTTCCAACAACTTGTCCGACATTCAGGTCGATCGCCTGAAACTGAAAAACTGGCTCGTAAAGAACACATAGCGCCCGTCACCGCTGAAAGTAATTCCGTCGATATTGAATCCGCTGAACTCACCGTTTGTCGTCATCGGCACACTGGCGGTTTCAGCCGGATTAGCGGCATCGAGGACGTTCAATACCCTGAGATTAAGTCCGCTACGAAATGCCAGCAAACGTTTGCCGCCACCCTCGTACAACGCGAGAGTTTCGGCCAGACCAGAAACGGGGATGCGTTTCAGGACTGACCCGTCATTCAGACTAAAACTTACAAGCTCGCGTTCCGCACCTCCAATGACAACAGCAAAACCCGCAGCTCCCGCGCCGCTCAGAACAATGTTGGAACCACCGACACCATTTGAGGTGCTCAACTGAGTGGAGGTGATCGGCGTAATCTGGCCGGTAGAACTGATATCGAAGAGGTAAATCGTGCGCGCCGCAGACCCAGTAAGTACCACCGCGCGAAGCTGGCTTCCCACTTGTGCAAAACGCACTTCGCGTGCTCCGTCCGAACCACCAAAAGTCTCATTGTCGAACGCTGTGCCGAGAATCGGATCGAAGGTTGAGAGGCGGGCAGAGCCCACAGCGATCGGATCGTTTCTTACGGTGATCGCGATCTGACCATTTGGGCTAATATCGAAGACCTTATGTTGAGGAAAGAAATCGTGCTCGAAAAAAGTTCCGGGCAGCGGGTGGAACTGACCGCTAACCGTAGTACAGAAAAAGAACGTCACCTTTGAAGGTTATGTATGCGGCGTTCCTAACGTTTTCAACAACGATGCGAATGAAGCTTTCTGCTTCAAAGACAGAGTGCAAGCGGAAGCGTTTATAGCCGAGTTTTTCTCGGGGAATTGAAATATTTTGCTTAAAACGCTTGACGTGTTGAGGTAGGAAAAGGATTGGTGCCGAGGGCGGGAGTCGAACCCGCACGTCCTTTCGGACAACGGATTTTAAGTCCGCAGCGTCTGCCATTCCGCCACCCCGGCTTGTCGTCCGTAAGCCTAACTATACCAAGAATTTCGGTTTCCCTAAAACACCAAATATCCTAATGTCGATACGTCAATGAGCCAAAGATGAGCCATCCAACCACGGAATTGATTGATGACAGGGACATTGAGTTCCTTCGCTTCTCGCCGTACTACAAAAAATCAACACTAGCTTCTTGTCTTACTCATTATTGGCACGGAAGACAGGGCTGCTAAAAAATTCCTACACGGGTATAATCCACGCCGAGCCTGTGAATGGCCTCAACCGATAGGTGGCTGACCTCGATCTTCTACACTGCCACTTTACGGTGCGCGACTCCCAGTCCAGAATGATTACTGACTACCACGCCAAGTATTACGCTTACGAACTAACTAAGCGTTGCCCTTCGGACAGCCTTGAAAAGCTCGCCGGCGCCGTTGCTAGCGCTCAGGTAGATCTGAACCCCCATCAGGTCGATGCCGCTCTCTTCGCCTTCCATTCGCCATTATCGAAGGGCGCCTTGCTGGCCGATGAAGTTGGACTCGGCAAGACAATCGAAGCCGGGCTAGTAATTTCGCAGCGTTGGGCTGAGCGCAAAAAAAGAATCCTGATTATTACCCCCTCGAATCTGAGAAAGCAGTGGCTGCAAGAGCTATCTGAAAAATTTTTCCTTCCGTGTACGATCCTCGAATCGCGAAACTATAACCAGATGACTCGTCTTGGTCACTTCACTCCGTTTGAGATTGAAGATGCGGTTGTAATTTGTTCATATCAGTTTGCCCGTAACAAGGCTTCCGACGTAGCCAACACGCCCTGGGACTTGGTGGTCATCGATGAGGCACATCGACTGAGAAATGTTTATAAGCCATCGAACGTGATTGCCAATGCTTTGAAAGACGCTTTGGGCCATCGTCACAAACTCTTATTGACGGCCACACCATTACAAAATTCGCTCCTTGAGCTATTCGGATTGGTAAGTTTTATTGATGAGCACACATTCGGAGATCTCGCTAGCTTCCGGGAACAGTTTGCAAACGTCAACAGTCCCCGGGTTTTTGACCTCCTGAAGAGTCGCCTGGCCCCAATATGCCATCGCACCTTGCGTAGACAGGTGACGGCTTACGTGAACTTCACCAAGCGCTTTCCACTGGTTGAAGAATTTACCCCGGATGATATCGAAGACAAGCTCTACAACCTCGTTTCCGAGTATCTGCAACGGCCCAACCTTCAGGCACTACCTCCCAGCCAGCGCAAACTTATGACGCTTGTGCTGAGAAAGTTATTGGCCTCGTCCACCTTTGCCATTGCCGGCGCACTCAATTCAATCTCTGAAAGACTGAAGAAGAAGCTTCAGAACCAGCCAGCGCAACAGTCCCTTGAAGAGGAACTTGAGCAAGACTACGAGGCGCTCGACGAAACAGCGGAGGAGTGGTTCGATGATCAGCCCGTGGAAGTTTTATCCGAAGCAGACCGCGCAACTCTCGCAGCGGAAGTGGCCGAACTGGATCGATTTGCGGAGCTAGCGACCAGCATCGACCACAATGCCAAGGGAAAAGCATTGCTCAAAGCTCTGCGCGTTGCTTTCGCGAAAGCGCACGAGTTGGGTGCGGCTGAAAAAGCCATCATCTTCACGGAGTCACGGCGCACTCAGAATTATTTACTAAGGGTTCTCAAAGACAGCGAATTTTCGGACGGCATTGTTCTTTTCAATGGCTCGAATACCGACGAGGAGTCAAAACAGATTTATGCTGGCTGGTTAGAGAAGCATCGAGGAACCGATCGAGTAACGGGATCGAGAACCGCGGATATGCGCTCTGCTCTCGTCGATTATTTTCAAAACGAAGGTCGCATCATGATTGCCACGGAGGCCGGCGCCGAAGGCATCAACCTTCAATTCTGTTCGCTTGTGGTTAACTACGATCTGCCCTGGAACCCTCAGCGTATCGAACAGCGTATCGGCCGTTGCCACCGCTACGGCCAAACACATGATGTAGTCGTAGTGAATTTCCTCAACCGGAAAAACGAAGCCGACCAGCGTGTCTATCAACTTCTCTCTGAAAAGTTCCAGTTGTTCGAGGGTGTCTTTGGCGCAAGCGATGAGGTGCTGGGCACCGTCGGTTCAGGTGTGGATTTCGAAAAACGGATCGCCGCGATTTATCAGACCTGTCGTAAGCATGAGGAGATCAAGACTGCGTTCGATCAGTTACAGATGGAGCTCAGTTTTGAAATCGACGAGGCGATGACGCGCACTCGTCAGAAATTATTGGACAACTTTGACGACGAAGTACGCGAGAAGCTGCGAATGCGCGAGGAAAAATCACGCGCCCAACTCAATCGAGTTGAACGCATGCTGATGCGACTTACAAAACATGAGCTGGGCGATTGCGCGGAATTCATTGACGATTCTTCATTTCGCCTCTGGTCCAATCCGTTTCCAGAGTGGGACGGTCAGATACCGACCGGGCTATATGAGCTGCCGCGCAGAACTGGTGAAGCGCACCTTTATCGACTCAATCATCCGCTCGCCACTGCCGCACTAACGTGTGCAAGGCAGCGTGAGCTCGGTGCTGCGGAGTTGCAGTTCAACTATGCGGAGTATGAAGGCAAGATCTCCATCCTCGAGTCTTTGGTACGCCGAGCGGGTTGGTTGCAACTGTCGCTTTTTACCGTGGAGTCGCTTGATTACGCGGAAGACCATCTGTTGTTTGCAACTGTGACTGACATGGGTCAAACCCTGGATGATGAAGTGGGACAACGGCTACTGACTATTCCTGCCGGCCTTAGATCTATTTCCGATCCCCCGGATGAAGTAAGACAAGTGCTCGACTCAATCTCACGTGCCCGTGAAGAAGATGTGCAAAAACTGATCGCACACCGCAACACACGCTTTTTCGAGGCTGAAGCAGAAAAGCTTGAAGGTTGGGCTGACGATCTGAAACTCGGGCTAGAAAGAGACATTAAAGACATCGATCGCCAAATCAAGGAAGCTCGCCGAGCGGCGACGGCGGCGTTAACGCTTGAAGAAAAACTTGCGGGCCAAAAACAGATTAAGTCCTTGGAATCCCTGCGCAGTCAAAAGAGGCGCAACCTGTTTGACGCCCAGGACGACGTCGAAGCACAACGAGATCGATTTATTCAGTCTCTCGAATCGAAGCTCACGCAGAAGACCTCGAGTAAAGTTTTGTTTTGCGTGCGCTGGAGCCTGAAGTGAAAGGAAACTCATGACAAGCAAGCGAGAAACACCCGCCGAAGCGCTGGCTAGAAGAATCGGTGACCGG
>Ga0068864_100005834_pt1 | contig 10098 bp, 9 predicted proteins | sample KBSSwiS72_FD_66586 | JGI IMG/M metagenome (GOLD analysis project Ga0068864, IMG submission 66586) | Switchgrass rhizosphere microbial communities from Kellogg Biological Station, Michigan, USA - KBS Switchgrass S7-2 | ecosystem: Host-associated > Plants > Roots > Rhizosphere > Soil ...
GCCGAAGCCACTCCCTCCCCGGTCGATCGCTCTCAGGCATACTTCCACTCTGCTTTGGCCCACATCTACGAAGAGCAGGCCATCGCTTCTGGACGCCCCGAATACATGCGGCATGCCGTCGAGGAGTACAAGACCGCGCTGAGCGCAGACCCCGGTTCGCCGCAGCTCAACGATGAGTTGGCAAACCTCTATTTCAGAACCGGTCAGGCTCGCGAAGCTGAAGCCACCGCGCGAGGTTTGCTCAAGACTTCTCCCAACGATGTCGAGGCCCACAGATTGCTCGGACGGCTGTACCTGCGCCAGTTGAGCGAAGCACAAAACTCTGTCTCCTCGTCATCTCCGAGCGGTAATACGCTCGACCAGGCTATTGCAGAATTCGAGAAGATCATTGCCCTCGATCCGAGGAGCGTTGAGGACCGGATGGTGCTTGGCCAGCTCTACACCGTCAAACACCAGCCAGAGAAAGCTGAAGAGCAGTTCAAAATTGCGCAGGATATCGAGCCGGATTCTGAAGACGTGGTCCTCAATCTCTCCCGCGTCTATGCCGAAAACGGCGACCTCGCCCATGCTGCAAGAGTCATCGAAGCAGTGCCCGCTGCAGATCGCACTCCGAAGATGGAGTTCGCGCTCGGTGCGACATACGACCAGCTTAAGCGCACCAAGGACGCGATCGCAGCCTACAAGCGCGCCGCTGACATGGATCCCGATGATGGGCGCACGATGGGTGCTCTCGCCCAGGCTCTGCTCAACGACAATCAGCTCGATGAAGCTTTGAAAGAGTACAAGCTGCTTGCCGCTGCCGATCCTGAAGACGCGAGCACCATAGTTCACATCAGCGAAATTCAGCGCCGTCAGGGCAAATATGAAGAAGCGCTGGCCACAATCCGAAAAGCCGTCAAAAAGGATCCTGACTCCCTCGAAGCTGGCTACAACGAAGGGCTGCTGCTGGACGTTCTTGGCCGCTACGAGGAATCCACCCAGATCTACGAGCACATGGTGGAATTGACATCGCATGCCAACGGCGCATACACGGCTGAAGAAAAGAACAACCGCGCGATTTTTCTTGAGCGCCTCGGCTCCGTCTACCACGAGCAGAACAAGATTGACCAGGCCATCGCGACCTATCAGAAGATGATTGATCTTGGCGGCGATACTGCCTTGCGCGGCTATCAGGGACAGGTAGATACCTATCGCGACGCCAAAATGTTCGATAAGGCGATTGCAGTTTCACGCAAGGCCGTCGAAGCGAACCCAAAAAACCGTGAGTTGAAATTGCTTCTGGCAGGCGAGCTCGTCGACGAAGGAAAGGAAGACGAGGGCTTGGCGCTGGCCAAGAGCCTGCTCGACAATTCACCTAAAGATCGCGACGTCTGGATGGCCATCGGTCAGATGGATATTCGCATTCGCCGCTGGAAAGATGCCGAAGAGGCGCTTAATAAGGCCGCCTCGCTGACCACCAAGAAGGAAGACAACCTCTATGTCCTCTTCCTGAAAGGCTCTCTGGCTGAGCGGCAGAAACACTACGAACCGGCAGAACAATATTTCCGCCAGGCTCTGGAAATCGACCCGAACAACGCCATGGTGCTGAACTACCTCGGTTACATGCTGGCGGATAAGGGAAACAGGCTGCCTGAAGCGCTCAAGATGATTCGCAAGGCCGTGCAACTGGAGCCGATGAACGGCGCCTATCTTGACTCGCTGGGCTGGGCTTACTTCAAGATGGGCCAATACGAGCTGGCCGAGGAGAACTTGCGGCAGGCCGTTGAGCGCGACCAGACCGATCCCACCGTCCACGACCACCTCGGCGATCTCTACGAGAAGACAGGCCGCATCCGTCTCGCTGCTGCGCAATGGGAGTTGTCTCTCGCTCAGTATTCGAAGTCGGCTGCTCCTGACGTGGAGCCGGCCGAAGTCGCAAAGGTCCAGCGTAAGCTTGAGACTGCCCGCGTCAAATTAGCGAAGCAGGAAACCGTGGGACAGCCCAAGCCCGAATAAGCTCAACTCGCGGAAAATATCTCGCTAAACACAGGAAGGGCGGCCAAATCTTTCAATGGCCGCCCTTCCTGTTTGCCGCCGTAGGCTGAGGAATGCCGACTCGCGCTATGCAATGGCAAAGCGGGTCGTTTCGCTGGTGGGCAATGATTCAGCCGAAGGCGGAAGCTGTTTGTGGTGTGGCATCGAGTGTTTAACGATGAAAACTTCGCTCAGCATGAGACGGGCATTTCCCGCAAGATCTAGAAAGCTGGAGTCTTTCTCGCGGCAGAGTGTCTGCGCTTCATCAGACAACACCGGAGCAATAAAGATTGGCGTCATTTCCTTCCCATGATTCTTGGTAAGGGTGCGCAGTTCCCTTAAGCCGCGTTTGACACAAACGATCTCGCTGCTGTCCTTCACTTTGCAAACGAGAACGCGATGGTGACCGTAGATGTCGATGTCCGCAGTGATGTTTTTTCCGCCTTTGCGACCACCCGACTCAGTGCGAATCTCCCTTAGCTTGATCACAGAAACATCTTGCAGTGCTGCCTTCAGGGCCTCGATTGCTTGAGCCTCCAAGTCCCTTTTCATACGGGTATTCCTCTCATCCAAAACTCTCAATCTGCCCCCTTAGACGAAGACGAGTCCAACGGGTTTAGTTGAAAATGCGGCTCTCATCCGCAAAGTGAATAGTCGCAATCGATCACGCGATGCGGCAACGGCTTAATCTTCAATCCGCGGTATTGATTTCGCGTGGTTGCTTCACGCATTCATCCAAAGCTGCTGATAGCACAATGAAGCTGTTATTACCCGACGGAGTCATGGCCAATCGCAAACACGTTCTTCCGCTGATCCGATGAAAAACTTTGAAATCAAGCCATTCGCAAAGCCGGTGATCGTGGATGTCCGGCTCACCATGCCAAAACTCCGGAGGCAATTCGCACTGAATCTTCAAATGATCCAGTTGCAATTCGATTGTGTCGACGTTCTTGGGAAAATACCGGCGTACGTTTCTCGCGCCGACGTGCAGTCCGACTACTCCGGTGCCGTTGATTCGCGTCTTGACCACCATAGCTCACCCTGAAATGCGTTGGATGAGATAGTCCCATGGTCCCAGTCGATCGTGCGGCGGCTCAGAGGGATGTCTTCGTTAATAGGACCCAAGCGAAAACTTAGCAGCCGCGACGTAGCATATGTTGAACCCAATCGGAGCCAGCGTCAAGAGCCCATTTGATCAACACTGTCGCCGATTTCCCACGTTTGGCCAGTTTCGTAAGAAACGAGCTGCCGGGATTTTCAAACTCCAATTTCTTCCTTACTTTTCTAGACGTTCCTTTGGGGCAAAAGTTGACGGCGGCCTCTAGCAATCAGAAGGCCGCCGTCAAGATTGATGCGTAGATTCTTTCTACTGATGAGCTGCCGCTGTTTCGATGTATGCATCCACGTTGTTCTTGTCGACCAGTGAAGTGCCCGTGTCTATAAACTCTGGAAACGGCGAGAAGGCGTCTGAACTATAGTCCTTCGCGAGCGATGTCGGAGGCGAATGGAATATCTCATCCAGTGCCTTCAATCCTATGTATCCCATTGTGAATGGTTTCTGTGCCACCGTCGCGTTGATTGTTCCACCTTTAATTCCGTCCAGTGTGTCCTGGTTCACATCCCAGGCTACGACGAGTCGGTCATTGGTATTGGTTCGCTTGACTGCATCTGAAACCATCTTGCCCGAGGCCGACTCAAGGCAAACGAAGGCATCGATCTTCTTGGGACCCGTCAATGCCATCAATTCCTGAGTCTTATCAAAGGCAGCGCGAGCGTCGCTCTTGATATCCACCACGTCGACGATGTGAATATTCGGCCGTGTACCCAGCACATCCTTGAAGCCCTTCAGCCTCTCTTCCATGTTCGGCTGACCCGAAATGATGAAGAAGACAACGTTTCCGGCGCCCCCCAATCTCTCGATTACGCGGTGGCCACCCAAACGCCCCGCTTCGAGATTATTGGTCCCGATGAAGAAGAGTCTCTTGCTGCCTCTGGCGTCTGAATCGATTGTGATAACGGGAATGCCCGCGCCCACTGCCGCATCGATTGCAGGCCCGAGTACGCCTTCATCAGCGACGGTGATCAGAATTCCTGCCGGCTTGGCTGCGACCGCCTTCTGAAACTCTGCCAATTCTGCCTGCGGATCATAGTTTTCCGGACCGACAACCTTGCCCGTGACCTTGTACTGCGAAGCCGCCAGGTTGAATCCCTTCGCACCAGTCTGCCAGTAGGGCAACGCCATGTTGACTCCTACCAGGTAGAAAACCTCTTTTTTCTTGTCGTGCCTTTCGCACCCCGAAGTGAATGCAACCAAAACCGCCAGTACCGCCATTCCAACCCGACTCATTGTCTTCATGCTTGCCTCCGGTCCAGAGATAAAATTTTACAAGGCGCCCCACACAGTTAACGGCATGTCGGCGCACTCTCGAAAAGGTCGGCAGGATGGTACTCCCGTTGCGTTGGTGTTGTCCAATCTCTGCCGTCCAAAGGAAGTTATAGCATCTCACAGCAGAGCGAATCGTGATTTAGAACACGCACGTCGCGACGTCCTCCAACAAAATTGGAGTCACTCTCTTCGCGCGGCGTAGAAAAACGCCCTGCCCCCTCATGCGGTATAACCAAACCTGAATTGACACCACGTTTCGAGATGAATTCAGATTCCAAAGCGACTGGCAAGCTCCCTTCCGGGATAGCCGTGGATGGAAACGGAGAGCTCACCCGCCGCGTACATTACGAAGCGCCTCATCCATACCGCAGCCCATTTGCACGCGACGGCGCTCGCATCCTGCACGCGAGGGCATTTCGACGTCTGGCCGGCAAGACGCAGGTGTTTACCCGCCTGCCCGCCGATCCCCCCGGCGATCACTTCCGCAGCCGGCTCACGCATACGCTTGAAGTTGCTCAGATCTCCCGCACCCTCGCCGATGCCCTCGGCCTGAATACAGAGCTTGCACAGACCCTCGCGCTCGCCCACGACATCGGCCACCCGCCCTTTGGCCACGCGGGCGAGAAGGCGCTCAATCAGGCGCTGCAAGCGCATGGCCTTGGCTTTGACCATAATCTGCACGCATTGCGAATCGTCACATGGTTCGAAGAGAGATACGCAGCCCATCGCGGCCTCAACCTCACGCTGGGAGTCCGAGAGGGCATCATCAAGCACTCTCGTGACTACACCGCCGCCGACCATCCAGAATTGGCTGAGTATCTCCTGGAATTTCGCCCGCCCCTCGAGGCCCAACTCATCGACCTCGCCGACGAAATCGCATACCTCACTGCCGACTTCGACGACGGACTGGACTCAGGCATGCTCAACCTGGATCAGGTTCGAGACGGTGTGCCTCTCTTTCGTCGCTTTTACCACGTTGTGCGAAGCCAGCACCTGGCTGCTCCATCCAAGCTTGCGATATACGAGACTCTGAACCACGTTCTTGATGCGCTGGTCACCGATCTAATCGAAGAAGTGCGCAGACGGGTTGCAGATCTTGGTGCCGCAACGCTTCATCAAATTCGTAGCGCCCCAGATCGGCTCGTCGCGCTGAGTCCAGCGATGGAAGCAGATCGCGCCGAGGCAAAGAGATTTCTGTATGCCAACTTCTACAACTCCGCAGGCATGGAAGATGCGCACGACCACGCCAGCAAGGTTGTGTCGGAACTCTTTGCGGCGCTGATTGCGGATCCCAGCCTGCTGCCGCCGGATCACCAGGTGCAAATCCCCACCGAAGGCTTGGCGCGCACGGTTGCCGATTACATCGCCGGCATGACCGATAGCTACATCGAGCAGTTGTGGAGTCGCACCACCTAGTGCAGAGAAGCAGGACCGAACAGAACAGCAAAGCCTACTGCACTGTCCCCTGCGGCCGAAGCCGGCGCAGATCTAAAGCGCACTCCACTGCGTTTTGCGCGTAAAGACGCAAGTTATCTGAAGCGGCCCACAGCCACAGGCGCGCGGATTCATTTGGATTGCGAGAGCCCGGCTCCAGACGCAGACGAACCAGCACGTCGTTCTGTCCGGTAGCTGCGAGATTCGACGGAGAATCCGTGTCTTCCAATACGAGGTCGACGTGCTCGCCACTGAGCGCGTCTTCAAGCTTGGAAATATCGACCGGCCGATCCAATTCCACAGCGATCGAGACACTGTGTCCGTGGAACACCGGTGCGGCAATGACCTGCAAAGCCAACATTGGCAACCGGCGCCCCGCAAGCGCCGCGTACTGGCGTCGAATTCGCGCCTCTATCCCGCTCAAGCTGATCGTTGCGTTCTCACCCAGCCCTGCGAGCAGGTTATACGCCGCCTGGGCGTCATAAACTGCACGCGGAATTGTCTGGAAGCTAAGCAAGCTAACCGTTTGCTGATGAAGTTCGTCCATGCTCGCGCGGCCAAACTCGCTCGCCGGCAGCAGCACGGTCGCTGCCGCACTCCGCACCGCCGCAACCTGCTGCAAACGTTCCATCAAAAGTGCCAGGGCCAAAGCTGCGGGATGAGCCGGAACAACGGCTGGTGTAAAGAGATCGGCAGAGACTTCCTCCGCGCTGATCCAGGGAGAGCGCACGAGCACGCCCGCTTCCTGGTCCAACGCTCCGGACAGATCGAGAACGGTTGAACCGGCGCGCAAGGCTTCACGCCAGTGCTTCCGAGTCAGATCCTCCGAACCGCAAAAAAAAGTAAAATCCACGTGCTCAAATGCATCTGCATCGATTGACTGAACAAACGTGATCTCGTCGCCCACCTGGTCCAGTTGGCCCAGCCCCTGATCATCGTCCAGCAGCGTCACGCTTCCCGCCGCAAGAGAGGAATCTGACAACGCATCTTTCAGTTCTTTGCCCAACAGGCTTGAGGCACCGGCAATTGCAATCTTGTACACAAGCATTCCTTCGTATGTCTGCGGAAATCTACGCGTGTCGTAGTGGGTCTGGATCCGGCGCGTGCGTATCAACGAGTTTTTGAGAATCCATGGGCTGCCCTCTTCGTCTGCGCCGGGACCACGAATAAGCTGCGCGCGCCCAGATGCCCGAAAACATGTAAACCAGCGCGATCCCAAACAACATCACCTGCGAGAACCTGATCAATATGTAGAGAAACATCGACACCAGGAGCAACAACTGAAATGGATGCCGCCGGCCCAGATTGATTTCTTTGCCCGACCAGAATCGCCAGGTACTGACCATCAGAAAAGCGCTCAATCCCACCAGCATCAGCCAGGGTATGGCCACCCACCACGCCTGCACCGGGATTCCATAGAAATAGTGAACCGTCGCTGCCAGCAAGCCCGCCGCCGCTGGAATCGGCATCCCGACGAAATACTTGCGATCCGGACGTCCGGGATTGCGGGGCAGCGGATCATGGCTGATGTTGAACCGTGCCAGGCGCGAGGCGCCCCCAATCACATATAGGAAGCACAGGAACCCGCCAAACTGCAGCAGGTGATGGTGCAAGTCCGGATTAATGGAATCCGGCAGATAATGAAAGCCCCACACAAACGCCAATAGGCTTGGTGCCACTCCGAAAGTGATCACATCGGCCAGTGAATCGAGTTCCTTGCCGAAATCACTGCACGTGTTCGTCATGCGCGCAATGCGGCCGTCAAGAGAGTCAAAGGGTATGGCAACAAGAATTGCAATCGCCGCCATGTCAAGGTGCCACTGCGCGCTGCCGCTGATCGCCGCGATGGTCTGTGTAATCGAGAAGTAGCCAGCCCCGATGTTCCCAGCCGTAAATAGAGATGGCAGCAGAAACATGCCGCGGCGCAGGCGTGCCTGTTTTTTTGCCTTGGCTAGAGCAACTTCTTGCGAAGTCAAGCGCGGCCTCCCTGCGGCATGGCCGCCAGCACCGACGAGCCGCCTTTTACCCGTTGCCCCGTCTTCACGCGGATAACCGCATCAACAGGAAGAACAATGTCGGTTCGAGATCCAAACTTGATGAGGCCCACGCGCTGCCCCCGCTCCACTCTATCGCCCTCGCGATAGTTGAATACGATGCGTCGAGCGATCAGACCAGCAATCTGCTTGAACACAATCTCAATGCCTTCTCCGCGCACCGTCACTATGTTTTGTTCGTTGCGCTCCGCACAAGTTGGATTCATGGCATTGAGATAGAGGCCTTTTTGATAGCGAACGCCTGTGATCACGCCGCTGATTGGCGTGCGATTCACATGCACATCGAAGACGTTCAGGAAAATACTGATTCGCTGCCTGGGCCCCTCGGGAGTGTCGATCGAAACGGTCTCCGTGACCAGGCCGTCTGCCGGAGAAACGACCAATCCTTCGCCCGTCGGAATCGCGCGTTGAGGATCGCGAAAGAACCACAAAAAGAACGCCGCCAGCAGGATGGGAATTAGACTCCACAACCAGCTTCCCGTGGCCCATGCCAGCGCTCCAGCCACCGCCAGCAAACTCAACCCGTAGATGTAACCGTCACGAACCATTGTCCCTAACGATTATACGGTTGAATTGCGACAGGGACCGCCTACAGAGCGTGCTCGTCCTTGAGGACGGCCGGGCAGCCGTTCCAACCATCGTCTGTGACCCGCCAAACGTCTGAAAACGCTACGCCACTACGGCGGCTCGGTGTTCGAGCGCGAAAATCAGATCCTTGGCGTGAAGTTTCAGCTTCTTCAGCCGAACTTCTTCGAGCTGTTCATCTGCTGAGAGGTAAGGCTTCTGAATCAACTCCTCCAACCGCTGAGCGTAGCGACGATGTTCGGCGTGCAGGCGACCGATTTCTTCGCTCAGCGTGGCGTCATTTATCTCATCCATCAAGCACCTCCGGTCTACTAAAGCAATACATATAGTCCCTCGAAGAGCAAACGGCAAGGGGCAAGAAGCAAGAAGACATTCAGGGGCTGTGGATATCCCGGTTTTCCCCAAACAAGAGTGACGCACGTCACATGTCGAGCCACCGAAAGAGCTGCCTGTGGTGACCGTCAGATAAGGCGAAGTTCCGCACGCATGAGAATTGCATCCTCAACCGGTTCAGCGTAATACCGTGGTCGCTTGCCGGTTTCAACGAAGCCAACCGCCCGATAGAAAGCCTGGGCTTGAAGATTCGATGCTCGTACTTCTAACAGGACCTCGCGCACCGCTTCTTCCTGCAAATCTTCCGAAATAAAAGCAAACAGATTTCGCGCGATGCCTCGCCTTTGGAAAGAAATCGCAGTCACAATCGCCTCTATCTCCGCCTCAGGAGGATTAAGACTCGCTACGGCAAAGCCAGCCACATCTTTCGATGATTCCGCCACCAGCGCCACGCGCTTGGGAGAGCCCGCTGGATCAATGGCCGCAAGATAAGCCTCGCGCGTCCAATTTGGCGCATTCTCTGTGCTGGCGGCAATCGCCATCACTCTGTCCAGATCTTTCAGTTCCATGCGACGAATCCGAACACCATTTTCATGCGAAGTCATGCGCGCCTTGGCCCAACCGGCTCGCCGAAAATCTCAGCATCCGACCGCCGAAGATAGTGTCCGTCAAGACGTGCAAGATCGACGAATTCCCCAGCTTCAATCAGCGGTATCGCCAATTCCATTGCATCCGTTGCGTTCGGCGCTTCAAAACGCAGCAGCTCTGTGCCCGGCCACGCCGCCGCAAGCAACTCCCCTGCGGCATCGTCGCAACAAGCAATCTGCGCAGGTGGCTCGATCGCTGCAAGCTCGGCGGGTCCCGCCAGCAATTCACGCGCTTCCGCGCCTACTCGCCCCATACGCAAAAAGACCTCATGCCGGTGTGCATCGAGTACCGAACTCGCAACCTTGGCCTTGCTTGCAAGTACCGCGAGCCTCGATACAACAGCTACCGGAATCCTTGCAGGCTCGGCCAATCCCTTCACAGCGCTCAAACCGACGCGAACCCCGGTGAAACTCCCAGGTCCATTCACGGCAACGATTGCGCAAATTGCCCCAGGGACGAGGCCGTGCTCCTCGAGCAATTCGCCCGCTGCCGCAACCAGCGTCGCAGAATAACTGCGGCCTGCCAGCGCCGTTTGACCCAGAATCTCCAGCACTGCCCCGTCCAGCCGAGCCAAAGCCACCGATCCTGTCGGTCCGCAGGTGTCCACTCCGAGCAGCCAGCCCGCCTCCCTGATGCCGCTTTGCG
>Ga0068864_100005842_pt1 | contig 10094 bp, 9 predicted proteins | sample KBSSwiS72_FD_66586 | JGI IMG/M metagenome (GOLD analysis project Ga0068864, IMG submission 66586) | Switchgrass rhizosphere microbial communities from Kellogg Biological Station, Michigan, USA - KBS Switchgrass S7-2 | ecosystem: Host-associated > Plants > Roots > Rhizosphere > Soil ...
CGGCGAGCGGAAACGAATGCTGCGGTCCGAGCGACAGCAGGATGGCGTCCTCGGTGGCGGCGGCCTGCAGCTCGAAGTTGAACTGGCGGCAGAATTTCTTGCGGAGCGCCAGGCACCACGCCTTGTTGATGCGGCTGCCGAAGGGGGCGTGCAGCACCAGCTGCATGCCGCCCGATTCGTCGAAGAAGCGCTCGAGGACCAGCGTCTCCTGCGTGGGGATGGTGTCGAGCGCGCGGCGGCCGTCGTCGAGATACGCGAGCATCTGCTGCGCCGCCTCGGCGTTGACGCCGGCGTCCGCGGCCATCCAGGCCACGTCGTCCGCGTCGATGGCGCCGGCCCGATCGCTCAGGCGATCAGCCACGAGCTGACGCAGTCCGCTCACTGCCTGCGACAGCTCGTTGCTGCGCGCGGGCGCTTCGCCGAGCCAGAACGGGATCGAGGGGGGCGCGCCCTTGGCGTCAGCCACGCGGACGACGCCGGCTGCCACCTGCAGGATCTGCCACGACGCGTTGCCGAGCTGAAAGATGTCGCCGGCGTTGCTCTCGATGGCGAAGTCCTCGTTGAGCGTGCCGATGAAGGTGTCGCCCGGATCGAGCACCACGCGGTAGTCCGCCACTTCGGGGATGGCGCCGCCCGACACCTGCGCCAGGAGACGGGCACCGCGCCGCCCCCGCACGGTACCGTGCACTTCGTCACGATGCAGCAGTGCCGCGCGCCGTCCCTTGCGCGTAGAGAAACCCTCGGCGGCCATCGCGACGACGGCATCGAAATCGGCGCGCGCGAGCGCGCGGTACGGCCACGCCCTGCGCGCCATCGCGAACAGCTCGTCTTCGCTGATGGTTTCCTCGGCCGCGCCCGTCTCCGCAACGAGCTGCTGCGTGAGCACGTCGAGCGGCGCGTCGTGCGGCACGATGGCGTCGAGCTCGCCGCGCTTCACCGAGCGCACGAGCGCCACGCATTCCACCAGGTCGTCGCGTGTTTCCGGAAACACGCGCCCCTTCGGCAGGCCACCGACACGGTGACCTGAGCGGCCCACCCGCTGAATGAGTGCCGCCATCGTGTGGGGCGATCCGATCTGACATACGAGATCCACCGACCCGATATCGATGCCGAGCTCCAGAGACGCCGTGGCCACGAGCACACGCAGCTGCCCGGCCTTGAGCCGCGTCTCGGCGTCGAGGCGCGACTCCTTCGACAGGCTCCCGTGATGCGTGGCCACCTGGTCGTCGCCGAGCCGCTCGCTGAGATGCCGCGCGAGCCGTTCGGCGAGCTTGCGCGTGTTGACGAACACCAGCGTCGTCCGGTGCGCCTGCGCCAGCTCCGCCAGCCGGTCGTAGTACTCGCCCCAGACCTCGTGCGCCATCACGGCGTCGAGCTCCGAGCGCGGCAGTTCGATGTCGAGATCCATCGGCCGCCCGTGCCCCTCGTCGACGATGGTGCAGGCGTCGCCGTCACTCCCGACCAGCCACGTCGCGACGTCCTCGATGGGTTTCTGCGTGGCCGAGAGGCCGATCCGCTGCAGCGGCCGGCCGGCCACGCGCTGCAGCCGCTCGAGCGAGAGGGCCAGGTGCGCGCCGCGCCGGCTGCCGATCACGGCGTGGATCTCGTCCACGATCACGGTGCGCACGGTGGACAACATCTCCCGGCTGCGCGCGGACGTGAGCAGCAGGTACAGCGACTCCGGCGTCGTCACCAGGATGTGCGGCGGCGTCTTCACCATCGCCGCGCGCGCGGACGCGGGCGTGTCGCCGGTGCGAACGGCCGCGGTGATTCGCGGCACCGGCAGCCCCTGCCCTTGGGCGATCGCGGCGATTCCCTGCCGTGGCTCTTCGAGGTTCTTGTGGATGTCGGTGCTCAGCGCCTTGAGCGGCGACACGTACAGCACGCGCACTTCATCGGGGAGCGGGCCGTCGAGGCTCTCGCGGACCAACTCGTCGATGGCGATGAGGAACGCAGCGAGGGTCTTGCCGGATCCAGTCGGCGCGGCAATCAGCGTGTGTTGCCGCTGCGCGATCGACGCCCAGCCGCGCGCCTGCGGCGCCGTCGGCGAGCCGAGCGTCGAGTCGAACCACTGCTGAACGAACGGATGAAAGGAGAACGAACCCATGGGTCTCGTGGAGAGGGAGACCCCAGATTGTACCGCCGCAGGGCGGTCTAAAGACCGCCCTCTACATTAGGAGCCGGCCCGCCTTACCCGCCCTATTCCTCGCGCAGCGCGAAATAGAGTGCGATTGGCGCGGCGACGAGGCACGCCACGACCGCGATGACGATGGGCAGCTGCGCGCGCAGCGTCGCCATCACCATATCGGCGGTCGGCGCCATCCTGGCGGTAAACGCGCCGAAGCGCTCGAACACCGGCAGCACCGACGGCCACATCACCGACGCGCCGGCCGCGAGCAGGCCGATGGCGCAGGCCGCGGCCGCTCCGTAACCCCACACGAGCGGACGGGCCGCCGCTCGCGCGGCATCGGCGCGCGCGTGCACCGCGGCACGCCACCAGATCTGCCCGGCCGACGGCAGCGGCACATCGCGGCGGCTGATGGCGTCTCGCGCCTGGTCGTAATCCTCGCGAAGGAGCGCCGCCACCTCCACCACCTCGCGGCACACCTCGCACGACGCCGCGTGGTCCCGCAGCGCCTGATCGCAGGCCTCGGGCCAGCGCCGGCCCATCACCGCCTCGGCGACGACCGCCTCGTGCTCGCAGATGCGCCGCGTCACTGGGCACCTCCGTCGGCATCCTGCGACAGGAACCGCGCCAGACGATGGCGCGCCCGGTGCAGCAGCGCTTTCAGGCTCGACGTCTTCAGCCCCAAAACCCGCGCGATCTCCTCGTGTGAGCAGCCGTGCGCGTAGGCCAGCCACAGCATGCTGCGCTCGCGCGGCTTCATGCGGGCCATCGCGCGCGCCAGGTCGATGCGTCGCGCGGCGCGGCCTTCAGTGCCACCCCCCACATCCGGGGCCGGCTCGCGCTCGGCATCGAGCAGCGGCTCGCGATCGGCACGCGGACGGCGCCGGTGGTCGTGTACGAGGTTGGTCGCGATGCGATACAGGTAGTTGCGGCGGTGCTCGTCGCTCTCGAATCTCGTCGTCGTGCGCAGCAGCCGGTAATAGGCCTCCTGCAGCAGGTCGTCGGCCAGACGCCCGTCGCCGGTCATGCGATTGATGTAGACCCACACCGGGCGGGCCGTCAGCTCGTAGAAGGCCCGGAACTCGTCCTCGCTCATCGGGAAGGTGCGCTCGGCCTCTTCCAGTGCCAGGAGTCGTTCGCGATCCGTCAGGACGAAGCTGCTCATCTCACGCCTTCTTGGCGGGCAGGATGCCCATCCGTCCCGACACCACGTAAGCGGCCACCGCGGACACGATGAGACCCACGCCGACCGAGCCGACGATCGCCTGGATGACGGAGAGCGCCTGACGCACTTCTTCCATGGCGTCCTTCTGGACGAACAGGAGTCCGCCGCCGAGCGCCATCAGCACGATGCCGGCCTGCATCGACCAGATGATACGGCTGACGGGCGCCGAGGAACGTGACTCGGCGTCGAGCGCGATCGGCGTGGATTCGAGGAAGCGGCTGCCGGCCGGCGACTGAGCGTAGGCCAGCAGATCCTCGTTGGTGGTCAGGCGATCCAGCAGCTTTCCGTGCATCTCGACCTGCACCTTCGACGTGCGCAGCCAGCGGCGATGATCGACGATGGTCCGGACGAGCCACACGAAGATGCTCATCGTGGTCAGGAGAATGATGCCGGCACCCATGCCTGCCAGGATCTCCTCGAGCAGTTCCTGGGTGCGATCGCCGGCCGAGCGCTCACGGTACTGAAACGTACCGAAGTAGAAGCTCGGGTTTCGCGTCACCTCCGGGTGCTGTTCGATGAAGGCCACGAGCGCCGGGTAGGCCGACATGTAGTCGGCCTTGCCGAGCAGCGACGGGTCGCGCTGGATGATCTCCCCCACCGCCGGCGGGTACTGGCGCATCACCCGCCACAGATCCTGCTGGGTCATGTAGGCGTTCTGCGCGTCGAATGCGGCCCGCTCGCTGTCGGGCAGCGGCCGGCCCCGCTCGATGAGCACGGGCCCCCGATTCGGGACCGGGTTGCGCTGGGCAAGGGCCGGAGCGGAGGTGCCGGCGAGCGTCAGGGCCAGGAGAGAAGCGGTGAGGGCGCGTCGTGTCATACCCGCTATAACGGGACGTTGCGGAAAAGGTTAACCGCGGGTCGCCACGCCGATCCGCGTCACCACCGCCTCCGCCAGCCGGTCTATGTCGTTGATATCGTTGTAGATCTGCGCCGAAATCCGGGCCCACACCCGCTCCCGGTAGGCGTGCATCTGCACCTCGATGCCGTCGTCGAAGAACAACGCGTCCCGCAGGGCCTGGGCTTCGACGGGCGTGCTTCCCGCCACCTCGGGCAGCGGCACCGTCGCCATCGACGCGATCATCGCCTCGGGCACGTCGAACGTGGTGTGCCACCGCTCCGCCAGCCGGTGCGCGCCGGTCCACGCCAGGTTGTGGTTGTAAGCCTGGATCTCCTCGAGGCCCCATTCGCGCATCAGGGCAATGGCCGCGGGAGCCGAGAGATGTGGGGACGGATCGCGGGTGCCCAGCATGTCGAATTCGGCCTTGAAGCCCTTGTCGAGACCCCAGGAGATGATGGCCGGCCGCAGGTCGGCCTGCCGCTCCGGCGCGGCCCACAGGATGCCGCTGCTGCGCGGCGTCCACGCCCACTTGTGGAGGTTGGCCGTGTAGTAGTCGACGCCGAGCGACGGGATGTCGATCGGGATCTGCCCCGGCGCGTGCGCGGCGTCGGCGAGCACCGCCACCCCTTTGGCGCGCAGCCGCGCCGCCGTTTCACGCAGTGGGAAGACGAGCGCGCTCTGGGCGGTGATGTGTTCGACGATCGCCAGCCGCGTGCACGGCCCCACCGCATCGGCGTAGGCGTCGGCCAGACGGTCGGCGCGGAACGGGTGCGGCATCTCGACGGTGCGCACCGTGGCGCCGTGCTCGCGGGCGGCAAAGAGCGCCGCGCGCAAGACGCCGCCGTACACGAGATCCGAGACGAGGATCTCGTCGCCCTCGCGGAGCGGAAACGAGCGCAGCACCGAATTGACGCCGGCCGTGATGTTGTCGACGAACACGAGGTCTTCGCCGCGCGCGCCCAGGAACTCCGCCACGGTGTCGGCGGCCGCGCGCAGCCGCGGCGGTTCCGGCAGCGGCCGGCCGAATTCCGTCTTCGAGAGGGCCCGCAGGATGAAACGGCTCGGATGCCGTTCGATCTCGTCGCGAATCGCCTGCTGGACGGCCATGATGCGGCGCGGCGTCACGCCGACGGTTCCGTGATTGAGGTAGGTCACCCCTGGATCGAAGGACCACTCCGCCAGCATCGGCTTGCCGAACGACCGTGTCGTGCCCATCACCGTCTCCCGTCGATACTCCCGTTCCTCGTCAGCGTCGTGACGGCGCGAACCAGCTGACCGACGTCCAGAGGCTTGGACAGATGGCGCTGATATCCGGCCTCGATCGCGCGCGCGCGATCTTCGCTGCGCGCGTAGGCGGTGAGCGCAATCGCCGGCAGCCGGGCGGCGTCGAACCCGCGGGCGCGGACCTGCCGGATCAGATCGTAACCGTCCTCGCCCGGAATGCCGATATCGCTCACCATCAGGTTCGGCTGAAACGAATCGAGGGCATCGAGGGCACCTCGCACATCCTCGACCTCGCACACCCGCGCCTCGGCGGAGGTGAGCACGCGATTCAGCAGACCGCGGGCGTCTTCGTCGTCTTCGACGATCAGGACGCGAATTCCCGTCAGGCTCGGCTGGCCGATCTCGACGTCGGGCGAGGCGGACGCGGGCCGGACGTCCGTCGTCCGGACCCGAACCAGGAACGTGGAACCGCGATCGGGCCCCTCGCTCAGAGCCATCACCGTTCCACCGTGGGCCTCGACCAGCTCCTTCACGATCGACAGGCCCAGTCCGAGCCCTCCGTACCAGCGCGTGGTACCGGCGTCCTCCTGTCGGAAGCGCTCGAAGATGTGCGGAAGGAACTCGGGCGAAATGCCGCGCCCTTCGTCGCGCACCGAGAGTTCGACCCCCTCGGGTGCGTTCGCCAGGCGAATCGTGACGGTGCCGCCGCGGCGGGAAAACTTCACCGCGTTATCGAGCAGATTCCAGATCACCTGTTGAAAACGCGCCTGGTCCCATTGAATCTCGCCGATCGGCTCGATCTCGGTCCGGATGCTCACGTCCTGCGTCTTGGCCGATCCCGCCAGCGCACTCACCGACGCCTCGATCGTCTCGCGCGGGTCGAACCACCGGACGTCCAGACTCAGCTTGCCGGAGGTGATGCGGGAAATGTCGAGCAGGTCGGCGATGAGTTGCGTCTGCACGCGCGCGTTGCGGGCGATCGCCTCGACGCCGCGAGTCTGTTCCGGATCGTTCGGATCGATGCGGCGCTTCAGCAGTTCCGCCCAGCCGACGATGGCGTTGAGCGGCGTGCGCAGCTCGTGCGACAGCGCGGCGAGAAAATCGTCTTTGAGGCGACTGGCGCGTTCGGCGTCGGCACGCGCAGCCTGTTCGCTGTCGAGCAGCCGCTCGCGATGCGCCTCGATCGCCGTGCGCTCGGTGATGTCGGTGCAGAGCGCCAGGCGGGTGTTGGGTGCGGAGTGCACCGACACGCTCCATTCGAGCGGCACCAGCCGTCCGTCGCGCCGCATGATTGAAAAGACGCCCCGCCAGGCACCCGTCAACGCCAGCTCGCGATCCATCTCGACCAGCGTCCGCACCGAGGCGGCGGGTACGAAGTCGGTCAACGGACGCCCCACCATCTGTTCGCAGTCGTGATCGAAACTGCGGCATGCCGCCGGGTTGACGTCGAGCACGTGCATCTGCTCGTCGAACAGCACGATGCCGTCGAGCGCCTGCTCGAACACCGCCTTGAACTTGGCCTCGCTGGCACGCATCGCCTCTTCGGCACGCCGCGTGCGCAGGAAGGCGTTCACGGTTGCGATGAGGACGGGCGCTTCGACGGGGCTGGTGATGTAGCCGTCCGCACCGCCCTGGAGGCCGCGTACCTGGTCGGCGGCGTTGGTAAATGTGGCCGAGAGATGAATCACGGGCGTGCGTGCCGTGTCCGCCCGCGCGCGCAGCCGCCGGCACACCTCGAAGCCGTCGATGTCGGGCAGGTTGACGTCGAGCACGACCAGGTCGGGCCCCTGCTGGGCGAGCTCCAGCGCCTCCTGCCCGCTCGCCGCCTCGAGCACGACGAACCCCGCCCCGCGCAGCACCCGGCTGGTGGCGTAGCGGCTCGCCGGAGTGTCGTCGACGACTAGAAGCGTAGCGGGGGAAGCCTGAGCCATCGTGACCTACTCTACCGGACGCAATTCGATGGGGATGGTCACGGAGAAGGTCGACCCCTTGCCCAGCTCGCTCTGTACGTCCACCCGTCCGCCGAGCACGGTGGCCAGCTTGCGGCTCAGCGACAAGCCGAGCCCGGTCCCACGAAGCCGCTTCTGGATGGGCGCGTCCACCTGGACGAAATCCTGAAAGATAGTGGCGAGGTACTCCGGGCCGATGCCGATACCGGTGTCGGTGACGGCAAAGGTCACCGAGTCGCCGCCGGTCCGGCGCGCCGTCACCCGCACCTCACCCTCCGGCGTGAACTTCAAGGCGTTCGAGATGAAATTACGGAGGATCTGCGACAGCTTCTTGTCGTCCGTATAGATCTTCGTGACGTCGACCGGCTCTTCGAAGGCCAACGACACCGACTCCGACGACAGGATCGGCTTGAACATCCCTCGCAGCGCGGAAAAGAGATCGACCATCTCGAACCACGCGGGCGAGATGGTCACCCGTCCCGCCTCGACCTTTGCGAGATCGAGCAAGTCATCCACCATCTCGGTCAGCTCCGTCGCGGCCGACTGGATGAAGAGCACCTGTTTCTGCTGCTCCTCCGTGAGCGGACCATCCATGAGATCGAGCAGAATGCGCGTCAGGCTGCGAATCGAGCCCAAGGGCGTCCGAAACTCATGGCTCATGTAGGAGAGGAACCGGCTCTTGAGGTCGGAGGCTTCGCGCAGCAACATCGCCTGGTCGTCGAGCTCGGCGTAGAGCGCCACCACGCCGTGATTCGTTTCGGCGAGCTCCGTCGTGAGCGTCTTGATCGTCGCCTCGTGCGCGCGAATCTGCGCTTCCGCGCGCTCCAGTGCGAGAGGGTCCGGGCCGCTCATGAGGCCGCTCCTGCCGCGCGTCGATCGCTGCGCACGACCAGCACCGTGGCATCGTCGCGGCCACGTCCGAAGTCGCGCAGCAGAACGGCCGCCACCACGGCCGGATGCCGGCCGATCAGCCCCTCGTGGGCATCGAGCGACCACCGGTTCGAGACACCGTCCGAGTGCATGATGAGGAGCGCGCGCTCCGGCCAGTCGTAGGCCAGCTGCTGCGCTTTGCGCATGTTCAAGCCGACGGTGCCGTTCTGACTGGCCATACCGCGGCTCTGCGACGACGTGACGAGCGACCCGGCGATATTGCCGACGCCGGCGTAGTGGACCACGCCGCTGCGTATCAGGTGGGCTGCCGCGACCGCGGCGCCCCGGCTGCCGCTCAGCGCCCGATGCGCGCGTTCGACGAACTCGCTCGGAGCATCGAACGCGCCGGCATCGAACACGTCGGCGGCGCGATCGGCCGCCTCGGCGGCGAGCGGGCCGTGGCCGAGTCCGTCGGCCACGAGCAACGCGATCTCCCCGTCCCGTTCGGCCACGCGCCAGGCGTCGCCGCACACCAGCTCGTTGGGTGCGGGCGACGATACGGCGGCCCACTGATAGCCGTACTCGGTCGGCCGGCCGCATTGCGCCCCGACACGCGCCATCACCACCGTGCCGGTGCCGGGGACGGAATCGAGGTCGAATTCGGTGGCCATGCGCCGCACCGCTCCCAGCCCGGTGCCGGGCGTGCCGCTCGTGGAGAATCCGTCTCGGAGGCAGCGCTGCACGTCGGTCATCCCCGGGCCCGAATCGATCGCCAGCACCTCGAGGCAGCGCCCGGAAGGCCGCCGCAGTATCTGGAGGAGGATGCGTCCGTCGCGGGCGTACTTCGCCAGGTTGCTGGCCAGCTCGGTGACCACCACCCCGGCGGCGCCGCATTCGGTGTCGCTGAGCGCCGCCTGCTCCGCCATCCGCATGGCGATGCGTCTTGCCTCGCCCACTTGGCTCTGGCCCGCGACCGCCACGGACACGTGAGCCATCATCGTCTACTTCCAGCGCGTGATGGTCACGCGCGTGCCGCGGCCGGGTGCCGTCTCGATCTCGAAGTCGTTGACGAGACGCTTGGCGCCGGACAGCCCCAGACCGAGGCCAGAGCCGGAGGTCCAGCCGTCCGTCAAAGCGCGGGCGACATCCTCGATCCCAGGCCCTCGATCGACGAAGTGCAGGCGCAGCCCTTTCCGCCCGCCGTCCTCGAGCGTCTCCCAGCGCATCTCGCCACCGAGGCCGTAGACGACGGTGTTGCGCGCGAGCTCGCTGGCGGCGGTGACGATCTTGGTCTGGTCGACGATGCCGAATCCGATCTCCTGCGCCACCTTCCGCACGCTCTGCCGGGCCAGCACGATGTCCTGTTCCGAGCGCACGGGTACGAGGTCACTCTTGATGATCGTCATCAGTCGAGTCTGTCCGCCCGAGCCGGGCCCGTAGCCGCTGCATCCCCCGCTCCACGGTCAGCGCGGTGTCGACGCCCGAGAGGCTCAGGCCGAGCTCGACCAGCGTGATGGCCACGGCAGGACGCATCCCCACCACCACCGTCTGTGCGTCGAGAATTCGAGCCATCGCAGAGATGTTTGCAATCATCCGGCCGATGTAGGAATCCACCAGCTCGAGTGCCGAGATGTCGATGAGCACGCCTTTGGCGCCGGTGCGCTCGATCTTCTCGGTGAGGTCTTCCTGCAGCGTGCGGGCCAGCCGGTCGTGCATGTCCACCTGGATGGTGACCAGCAGGAAGTCGCCCATCCGGAGAATCGGAATGCGGTCCATCTACGCGCTCTGCGTCGCTCTGGCCTTGATCACCGTGAGGCCCACCTGCTTGAGCGCGACGGCCAACGCGTCGGCCAGGGTGGC
>Ga0068864_100005843_pt1 | contig 10091 bp, 7 predicted proteins | sample KBSSwiS72_FD_66586 | JGI IMG/M metagenome (GOLD analysis project Ga0068864, IMG submission 66586) | Switchgrass rhizosphere microbial communities from Kellogg Biological Station, Michigan, USA - KBS Switchgrass S7-2 | ecosystem: Host-associated > Plants > Roots > Rhizosphere > Soil ...
AAGTGGATCGTGTCGGTGCCGGGGAAGATGCCGGCCTCGTAGGTCTGCACGCGGTTGAAGAACGTGCCGGTCGGATTCGCACCGTAGGGGTCGCGGTCGGCGAGCGCGCCGGCACTGCCGGAGGTGTTCCATTCCTTGCAGGACGTCACGCACGCGTGGCAGCCGACGCAGACGTTCAGATCGATCACGAGCGCGAGTTGCTTCGCGAGCGTGTCGCCGGGCTCCCAGCGTTCGGTCTCGGGCGCGTGCGCCGCGGCACCGAACAGATCCTTCAGCCAGCCCATCATGGCTTGCGCCCCGCGAAGTACGTCAGCACCCTGGCCGCCTTGGCGGCCACCCCGGGCGCGGTCGGCACCGTGGCGATCTGCGGGAACGACTCTTCCGGCTCGACGGGCAACGCCGGCCGCAACCGCACGCGCACGTCATACCAGCCCGCCTGCCCGGTGACCGGATCGGAATTGCTGATCGTGCGGCCACCGCCGAACGGCAGCTCCTCGGTGATCAGGTGATTCAGCAGGAAGCCCTTGCGCGCCTCGTCGGCGCCGGGTGCGAGGTGCCAGGCGCCGTCGGCCTTGCCGATCGCGTTCCACGTCCACACCGTGCCCGGTTCCACGGCCTCGCTGTAGCGCAGCAGGCAACGCACCTTGCCCCATGGGCTCTCGACCCAGCACCAGCCGCCGTCCTCGATGCCTGCCGCGCGCGCGGTCAGCGGATTCACCTGCAGGTAGTTGTGGCTGTGGATCTGGCGCAGCCACGCGTTCTGCGAATCCCACGAGTGGTACATCGCCATCGGCCGCTGCGTGATGGCGTTGAGCGGATAGGCCGCGAGATCGGTCGCCGCTTCTTCGAGCGGTGCATACCAGAACGGCAGCGGATCGAAGTAGGTCGCGATGCGCGCACGCAGATGATCCGGCGGCTGGCGCCCCGGCGTCTTGCCCAGCGCCGCGAGGCGGAAGATCTGCAGCGTGTCGGAATACAGCGCCAGCTGCACCGGATCGTTGCGCTGGCGCCAGCCCTTGTCCTTCGCGAAGTCGAGGTAGGCGCGGTTCCAGTTGCGCATGTAGTGCATGCCTTCGGGCATGTGGTACTGGAAGACGCAGTCGTTCTTCGCGTACATCTCCCATTGCTTCGGGTTGGGCTCGCCGCGCAGATGGCTCTGCCCGTCCTTGCCGCGCCAGCCCATCAGGAAGCCGATGCCCGGCTGCGGCTGGAAGTTGACGACGAAGTCCGGGTAGTCCTTGAACTTGCGCTCGCCCTGCTCGGTCGTGAACGCCGGAAACTTCAAGCGCGACGCGAGTTCGATCAGCACCTCCTGGAACGGCTTGCATTGCCCGGTCGGCGGCAGCACCGGGACGCGCACCGAATCGACCGGCCCGTCGAACTCCGAGATCGGGCGATCGAGCATGCTCATCACATCGTGCCGCTCGAGGTAGGTCGTGTCGGGCAGCACGAGATCGGCGAACGCGACGGTCTCGCTCTGGAACGCATCGCACACGACCAGGAACGGGATCATGTGCTCGCCGTTCGCATCCTTGCGATTCAGCATCTCGCGCACGACCATCGTGTTCATGCTGCTGTTCCACGCCATGTTGGCCATGAAGATCAGCAGCGTGTCGATGCGGTACGGGTCGCCCTTGACCGCGTTCGTGATGACGTTGTGCATCAGCCCGTGCGCGGAAAGTGGATGCTCCCACGAGAACGCATGATCGATGCGGATCGGCGAGCCGTCGGGGTTGATCGCGAGCTCGTCCGGGTTGGCCGGAAAGCCGAGCGGCGCCGCGTTCAGCGGCGTGTTCGGGTGGATCATCTCCGGCGAGTTGAACGCGCGGTAGTTCGGCACGATGTGGCGCGGGTACGGCGCCTTGTGGCGAAAGCCGCCGGGCGCGTCGATCGTGCCGAGCACGCTCATCAAGACCGCGAGTGCGCGCACGGTCTGGAAGCCGTTCGAATGCGCCGCGAGGCCGCGCATGGCGTGGAAAGCCACCGGCCGTGCCTGCGTCGTCGCGTGTTCCTTGCCCCACGCATCGGTCCACGGGATCGGCAGCTCGAAGGCCTGCTTCAGCGCGGTGTGGCCCATCTCGCGCGCCAGGGCGCGGATGCGTGAGGCGGCAATGCCGGTGATCGCCGATGCCCACTCGGGCGTGCAGCTCGCCACGCGTTCACGCAGCAACTGGAACGACGGCGCCACACGCGTTCCGTCGGACAGCGTGTAGTGCCCTTCGAGCGCCGGGTCGCAGCCGTCGGCGATGCCTTCGGGATACGCCGCCTTCGCGCTGCGCGACGGCAGGTCCCACACCAGCTTGTTGTGCGGATGCCGGCCATCGCCGGGCGGCCCCTTCTCGGGGTTCGGATCGAACGCGAACAATCCTTCGCGTGCGCCCTCATCGAGCACGACGAGCTGCGGCGCATTCGTGCAGCGCTTCAGGAACGCGTGGTCGATCAGATCGCTCGCGATCAGTTCGTGCAGCAGGGCCATCAGCAGCGCGCCGTCGGTGCCCGGCTTGATCGGAATCCACTCGTCGGCGATCGCCGAGTAGCCGGTGCGCACCGGGTTGATCGAGATGAAGCGACCGCCGGCGCGCTTGAACTTGCTCAACGCGATCTTCATCGGGTTGCTGTGATGATCCTCGGCGGTGCCGATCATCACGAACAGCTTGGCGCGCTCCAGGTCGGGCCCGCCGAACTCCCAGAAGCTGCCGCCGATCGTGTAGATCATCCCCGCGGCCATGTTCACCGAACAGAAGCCGCCGTGCGCGGCGTAGTTCGGCGTGCCGAACTGGCGCGCGAACAATCCCGTCAAGGCCTGCATCTGGTCGCGGCCGGTGAAGAGGGCGAACTTCTTCGGGTCGGTCGCGCGGATCCTGCCGAGCCGCTCGGTCAGCAGAGCGTAGGCCTCGTCCCACGAGATCGGCTCGAACTCGCCCGCACCGCGCTCGGCACCGGCCTTGCGCCGGAGCGGCTGCGTGAGCCGCGCCGGCGAGACCTGCTTCATGATCCCTGCCGATCCCTTGGCGCAGATCACGCCCTGGTTCAGCGGGTGGTTCGGATTGCCGTCGATGTAGCGCAGCTCGGGCCCGTTGCCAACGTCGCGCAGATGCACGCGGATGCCGCAGCGGCAGGCGCACATGTAGCAGGTCGTCGTCTTGACTTCGGTCGCGGCGAGCGGCGTCGGCGTGGCGAGGGGGTCGTGGATCGGCTCGCGCGACAGGAATTTGAACACCACGTCTCCTTCTCCGAGTCATGCATCGTAGCCTGCATGAATCCGACCGGCTCGGCCCGGGTGACTCTAGACTGCGCCCATGCCACGCTCAGTCGCCTTTCTCCGTGCCGTCAACGTCGGCGGACGCACCGTCAAGATGGAAGCCCTTCGAGCCGCGTTCGAGGCGCTCGCGCTCGACCGCGTGCAGACCTTCATCGCCAGCGGCAACGTGATCTTCGACCACAAGGCGCGCGATGTCGCCGCGCTGGAGCGCAAGATCGAAGCGCAGTTGCAGAAGGCATTCGGGTTCGAGGTCGACACCTTCGTGCGCACGCTAGACGAGATTGCCGCAGTCGTCGCCCATCCCACGTTCGACGGCAGCGCAACCACCGAGGTGGTCGGTTTCCTGCGGGCGGCGCCCGACGCTGCGGGCGCCAAGGCCATGCGCGCCATGGCGACCGATGTCGACCGGCTGCAGTTGCATGGCCGCGAGCTGATCTGGACATCGGATCAGCGCCAGAGCGACTCGGTGTTCTCCAACGCGGCATTCGAGCGCGCCTTGAAAGTCCGCAGCACGTTTCGAAGCGTCAGCACCTTGCGCAAGCTGCTCGACAAGCATCGCGAGGAAGCTTAGAGATCGCTTCGCCTGCGCCGACGGTTGGGCAATGCCCGCAGTCACCCTCAACCACCCGCCCGCGCGCGCTCCTCTTCCTGCAGCCGCAGCACGCGCCGCTGCACCTTGCCGGTGGTCGTCATCGGCAGTGCGGCGATGAATTCGATCTCCTTCGGGTACTCGTACGGTGCGAGCTGGCCGCGCACGTGCTGTTGCAGCGCGGCGATCAGGGCCGCATCGCCGGAGTGGCCGGGCGCCAGCACCACGTAGGCCTTCACGAGTGCGCCGCGCTCGGGATCGGGCTTGGGCACGACCGCGGCATTGGCGACCGCCGGGTGCTTGACGAGGCAGTTCTCGATCTCGCTCGGGCCGATGCGGTAGCCGGCGGCCTTGAACACGTCGTCGCTTCGGCCGTGGTACCAGAGGTAGCCGTCGGCGTCCATCACGGCCATGTCGCCGGTGCGGCACCAGCTGTTCGACGGATCGCCGGTGAACTTGGCGCGTGTGGCCGCGTCGTTCTTCCAGTAGCCGAGGAAGAAGATCGGATCCGGGTCGCCGTGGATGTCGCGCCGGTGCAGCGCGACATCGCCCGGCGTGCCGCGCGGGCAGACACGGCCGTCGTCGTCGATCACCGCGACGCGATGCCCCGGATACGGCCGGCCCATGCTGCCCGGCCGCGCCGGCCAGCGCGCGTGCGAGTTGCCGACGATGTAGTTCATCTCGGTCTGGCCGAACATCTCGTTGACGGTCACCCCGAGGGCCTCGCGGCACCACGCGAACACCGCATCGCCGACCGCCTCGCCCGCACTCATGATCGCGCGCAGGTGCAGCGCGTAACGCGTGCGCGGCTCGGGCACGGCTTTCATCATCGCCTTCAGCGCGGTCGGAAAGAGGAAGGTGTGCGTGACGCGATGCCGCTCCATCAGACCGAACGCGGTCTCGGCCGAGAAGCGGCCCTGGTAGCCGACGATCTCGCGGCCGAAGTACAGGGTCGGCAACAGCGCATCCATCAACCCACCCGTCCAGGCCCAGTCCGCGGGTGACCAGAGCACCGCATCGTCCTGCGGAAACCAGTTCTGGCTCGCGACGAAGCCGCTCAGGTTGCCGATCAGCGCGCGGTGCGGGATCAGCGCTCCTTTCGGCGGCCCGGTGGTGCCGCTGGTGTAGATCAGGATCGCGGCGTCATCGGCCTTCGTCCGCTCGGGTGTGTGCTTGTCCGACACGCCTCGCAATGCGTCGGCCCAGTCGAGATCGCCCTGCCCTTGCGCTGCGCCGACGGCGATCAACGTCTCGAGGCCCGCGCACTGCGGGCGCGCGGCCCGCACGTTCGCGATCGCGCCCTCGTCGACGATCGCGACCTGAGCGCCACTGTCGTTCAGGCGGTACTCGAGCGCATCGGGGCCGAACAGCATCGACAGCGGCATCGCGACCGCGCCGAGCTGGTAGATCGCGACATGCGCGATCGGCGTCTCGATGCGCTGCGGCATCACGATCGCGACGCGGTCGCCTCGACGCACGCCCAGGCGCCTCAGCGCGTGGGCGAGGCGATTCGCGTCGCGCTGCAGCTCGCCCCAGGTGTGCAGCGAGACGCGGCCATCCTCGCGCTCGCAGCGGACAGCGACCGCGTCCGGCTTCTCGCGTGCCCAGCGGGCACAGCACACCTCGGCGATGTTGAAGTGCTCGGGCACGTGCCAGCGAAAGCCCACGTGCAGCGACGCATAGTCATCGACGACGGCCGGCTTGCGCGCCATGTGCCCGCCCTCAGGCCTGCGCTGCGCCGAGCTGCGCGAGTTCGGGGCCGGTGACGCGACAGATCTGCCACTCCGTCATCACGTTGGCGCCCATGCTCTTGTAGAAGCGGATCGCGTGCTCGTTCCAGTCGAGCACGCTCCACTCGAAGCGCCCGTAATCGCGCTCGACCGCGATCTGCGCCAGCCGCGTCAGGAGTGCCTTGCCGATGCCCAGGCCGCGCTGCGCGGGCTGCACGTAAAGGTCTTCGAGATACAGCCCGGGCTTGGAGAGAAAAGTCGAGAAGTTGGTGAAGAACAGCGCGAACGCGACGACGACGCCGTCGCGCTGCGCCACCAGCGCCTCGACGACCGGCCTGGGCCCGAAGAGTTGCGGCCGCAGCTTCTCGGGCGTGACCTGCAGCAGGTGCGTGAGCTTTTCGAATTCGGCCAGTTCGCGGATCAGGCCGACGATGGCCGCGACGTCGCGCTCTTCGGCGGCGCGCAGCGTGAAAGAGGGCGAGGTGGTCATCGGAAGATTCTCGCACCGGCAGCCAACCCGTCGGCGTGTCGCGCCACGGACAGCGCCGATCGCCCGTCGCCCTTACAGTGCACCGGATGAGCAATGAAGCGCACTACCTCGTCCGCCGCCCGAGCCGCAGCCGCCACGTCACGCTGCGCGGCCTGCGCCACCACGTGCTCGAATGGGGCGACCCGTCGCTGGCCACGCCGACGCGCCCGACGCTGCTGATGCAGCACGGCTGGATGGACGTGGCCGCGTCGTTCCAGTTCATCGTCGACGCGTTGCCGACCGAGCGCCATGTGCTCGCGTTCGACTGGCGCGGCTTCGGGCTGTCGGATCCGACGCCGGGCGACACCTACTGGCTGCCGGACTATGTCGGCGATCTCGATGCGGCGTTCGACGCTCTCGAGCTCACGCAGCATCCGGTCGACCTGCTCGGCCACAGCATGGGGGGCAACGTCGTGATGATCTACGCCGGCCTGCGGCCCGAACGCATCCGCCGGCTGGTCAATCTCGAAGGCTTCGGCATGCCGGTGACCCAGCCGTCGCAATCGCCGAAGCGCTATCTGAAGTGGCTCGACGAACTGAAGACGCCCGCCGAGTTGCGCGACTACGCGACGCTCGATGACGTGGCCACCCGCCTGCGCAAGAACAATCCGCTGTTGCGGCCGCAATTCGCCGCGTGGCTGGCGCAGCATTGGTCGCGCCAGCGCATGAACGCGGACGGCACGCCCGGCCGCTACGAGATCCTCGGCGACCCGCTGCACAAGCACGGCACGCCGCTGCTGTACCAGCGCGACGAGATCCTGGAGTGCTGGAAGCTGATCACCGCACCGCTGCTGTGGGTCGAAGGCAGCCGGACCGACCTCTCGCACTGGTGGGGCACGCGCTATACCAAGGCCGAATTCCACGAAAGGCTGAGTGTGGTGGCCGACGTGAAGCGCGAAGTGGTCGCGCCGGCCGGCCACATGCTGCACCACGATCAGCCGGAGGCGCTGGCCGTCTTGCTGGAGAGTTTTCTCGCGCCCTGACGCGGGCGTAAAATTGAAGGCTTTCAAGAATCGAGAACACTCATCATGATGGACGTCGAACACATCAATGCCATCGGCAACGCCCTGGCCGACCTGACCAAGCGCACGATCGACCTCCGGGGGTATCTTTGACTACGAACACAAGGCACTGAGACTCAACGAAGTCAACGCCGCGCTGGAGAACCCCAAGGTCTGGGACGAGCCCAAGCGCGCGCAGGAGCTCGGGCGCGAGAAGCGCACGCTGGAGAACGTGGTCGAGACCATCGATCACCTGACGAGCAACCTCGCGGACAACACCGAGCTGTACGACATGTCCAAGGCCGACGGCGACGAAGCCGGGCTGAAGGCGATCGAGGCCGAAGCCGCGGCGCTCGAGAAGACCGTCGCGGAGCTCGAGTTCCGCCGCATGTTCAACAACCCTGCCGATCCGAGCAACTGCTTCATCGACATCCAGGCCGGCGCCGGCGGCACCGAGGCCTGCGACTGGGCGAGCATGCTCGAGCGCCAGTACCTGAAGTACGCCGAGCGCAAGGGCTTCAAGGCCACGCTCGAAGACGAGACGCCCGGCGATGTGGCCGGCATCAAGAGCGCGACGATCAAGATCGAAGGCGACTACGCGTTCGGCCTGCTGCGCACCGAGACCGGCGTGCATCGTCTGGTGCGCAAGAGCCCGTTCGATTCGGCCGGCGGGAGGCACACGAGCTTCGCGAGCATCTTCGTCTACCCCGAGGTCGACGACTCGATCGAGATCGAGATCAACCCGTCCGACGTGCGGACCGACACCTTCCGCGCCAGCGGCGCCGGCGGCCAGCACATCAACAAGACCGACTCGGCGGTGCGCCTGACGCACATCCCGACCGGCATCGTCGTGCAATGCCAGGACGGTCGCAGCCAGCACAGCAATCGCGACGTGGCGTGGAAGCGCTTGCGCTCGCGCCTGTATGACCACGAGATGCGCAAGCGCATGGAAGAGCAGCAGAAGCTCGAGGACAGCAAGACCGACGTCGGCTGGGGGCATCAGATCCGCAGCTACGTGCTCGACCAGAGCCGCATCAAGGACCTGCGCACCAACGTCGAGATCAGCAACACGCAGAAGGTGCTCGACGGCGACCTGGATGCGTTGATCGAGGCGAGCCTCAAGCAAGGCGTATGACGGCGAAGGCCCTCTTGTTCGACCTGGACGGCACGCTGATCGACAGCATGCCGCACCATCACAACGCGTGGGTCGAGTGGTATGCGCGCCGCGGCCTGGAGATGCACGCGGACCAGTTCTTCGCCGCCACCGCGGGACGCTCCAACGCCGAGATCCTGCGCGATCTGTTCCCGCAGCGCAGCGTCGAGGAGCACACGGCGATGGCCGACGAGAAGGAAGCGATCTACCGCGAATTCGCGGGGCGCTCGCTCGCGCTGATCGACGGCGCGCAGGCCTTCGTCGCGCGCGCACGCGCCGCGGGATGCAAGCTCGCGGTGTGCACCGCGTCGACGCTGCCGAACATGGCGCTCGCGTTCGAACTGCACGGCATCGGCGACTGGATCGACACGGTCACCAGCCCGGCCGACGGCCTGCGCGGCAAGCCGCATCCCGACATCTTCCTCGAGGCGGCGCGGCGTCTCGGCGTGGCGCCGCAGGAGTGCATCGTGTTCGAGGATGCGCCGCTGGGCGTCGAGGCCGCGCGCCGTGCCGGCATGAGGGCGGTGGCGCTGACGACGACGCTGGCCGCCGAGGAATTCGCATCGTTCCCGAATCTGATCGCGATCGCCGCCGATTTCACCGCGCTCGCGCTCGCCGACCTGATCTCTCCGAGCTGACCTCTCCCCCAACAAGAAGGCCCACGATGATGCGCGAAGGCACCGCTCCCCTCATACGCCGCAGCGACTACGCCGCGCCGGCGTTCTGGATCCGCTCGACCGATCTGACGTTCGATCTCGATCCCGCGAAGACCATGGTCATCAACACCATGCAGGTCGAGCGCAACACCGAGGTCGAGGCGCAGCCGCTGCGCCTGCACGGCGAGGACATCACGTTGACGCGCGTGCTCGTCAACGGCGCATCGGTTTCGTTCCGCCACGAAGACGGCATGCTCGTGATCGACGCGCTGCAGGACATGCCGCCCGGTCCGTTCACGCTCGAGATCCGCAACACCTGCGCGCCGGCCAAGAACACGATGCTGTCGGGCCTGTACACGTCGGCCAGCGGCTTCTTCACGCAGTGCGAGGCGGAAGGCTTCCGGCGCATCACCTACTTCCTCGACCGGCCCGACGTGATGGCGGTCTACACGGTGACGATGCGCGCGAACAAGGCCACCTACCCGGTGCTGCTGTCCAACGGCAACCTCGTCGGCCAGGGCGACCTCGACAACGGACGCCACTATGCAAAGTGGCACGACCCGTTCCCCAAGCCGAGCTACCTGTTCGCGCTGGTCGCGGCCGATCTCGTGGCGCGCCAGCAGCACATCCGCACGCGCTCGGGCAAGGATCACCTGCTGCAGATCTACGTCAAGCGCGGCGACCTGGACAAGACCGAGCACGCGATGAATTCGCTGGTCGCCTCGGTCATCTGGGACGAAGCGCGCTTCAAGCTGCCGCTCGACCTGGAGCGCTTCATGATCGTCGCGGTCGAGGACTTCAACTCCGGTGCGATGGAGAACAAGGGCCTCAACATCTTCAACACCAAGTACGTGCTGGCCACGCCCGCCACCGCGACGGACGACAACTACTCCGACATCGAGGCCGTCGTCGGTCACGAGTACTTCCACAACTGGACCGGCAACCGCATCACCTGCCGCGACTGGTTCCAGCTCAGCCTGAAGGAAGGCCTGACGGTCTTTCGCGATCAGGAGTTCACGATGGACATGGCTGGCGCGCAGACGACGCGCGCCGTCAAGCGCATCGAGGACGTGCGCAAGCTGCGCGAGGTCCAGTTCCCCGAAGATGCCGGGCCGATGGCGCACCCGGTGCGACCGGACAGCTACGTCGAGATCAACAACTTCTACACCTC
>Ga0068864_100005844_pt1 | contig 10087 bp, 3 predicted proteins | sample KBSSwiS72_FD_66586 | JGI IMG/M metagenome (GOLD analysis project Ga0068864, IMG submission 66586) | Switchgrass rhizosphere microbial communities from Kellogg Biological Station, Michigan, USA - KBS Switchgrass S7-2 | ecosystem: Host-associated > Plants > Roots > Rhizosphere > Soil ...
TTGGGTGATAACCGTTCTAACGCTCGATTTATCGAAACCGTAACCGGTCGTGGTTATCGCTTCATAGCACAGGTGACAGTTCTTGATAGTGAGCAGCAAGTTAGCGGCGCCCTAGGTAAAGCTCAGCTTGGAGCTCTTCCCAATCTCGCCGTACTTCCATTTGTTAATGCTACTGCCGAGGCGGATCTAGAATACCTAGCGGATGGAGTGACAGATAGCATCATCAACAAGCTGTCGCAGATTTCGAAGTTGCGTGTGATGTCGCGCGTCGCGGTGTTTCGTTACAAAGGAAGAGAGATCGATCCCAAGACTTTCGCTGAGGAATTGGGTGTGGATGCGATGCTGTTAGGCAAGATTATTTCACGGCCGAACGGTCTTACGATCAATGTGGAACTAGTGGAGGCCGGCAATGGTTGGCAACTGTGGGGCGAAAATTATGATTGCGAGTTAAACGACATTCTGGAAATCCAGGACGAGATCGCCCGACAGGTACCAGCAACGCTGCGACTGAAGTTGACCGAAAACGAAGAGAGAAGGATCACGGCGCGATACACACATAGCTCGCGAGCGTATCAGTCGTATATTGAAGGACGTTTTCATTGGAGTCGTTATACGAAAGCAGGAATCGAGAAAGCCATCGGGCATTTTCGAAACGCAATAGAACTCGATCCAAATTACGCATTGGCATATGCGGGAATCGTCGACTGTTATCTGCGACTAGCCACGAACTATCTCCCACCGGAAAACGAGTCGCCAACGGATGGGCATGCCTGGATTTGCGAAAGTACGAAAACCGACTCATCAAGAAACGAAGCTCCAACAAATCTCGAGGTCGCTGATTCGAAAATAAAGCTCCGTCACGAATGGGATTGGAAAGGAGCAGAGCGAGAACTCAGACGGGCAAACGAGCTGAGAACCGACTATCCCGCAGCGCATCAATGGCACGCGGCGTACAAGTTCGCTGTCGAGCTATTACGGGAGTCCTTTGGGAGTGATCAACATTCCGAAATTCTAGTTCGTGATAACGTTTCAAGTGGACACTTTATATCGAGAGCCACGCTCAGTTCAAATGAAGAGGTTCAAGTTCTCTGTGCTGTCGCACGAGAGCAAATCGAGGTCGGTAACTATGATGCCGCGACCCTTATTTTGCGAAATTGGTGGAAGCCGAATGAATGGCCTCGTATCCACTCCCTGAAATCCGCATCGGCTGCCGATCTGTTGTTTACTGCCGGCTCTTTGGCGGGGTGTTTAGCGAGCACTGGTGCATCACTCGTTGATCAGAAGCATGCGGAGGCATTAATCAGTGGATCGATCGCCCTTTTTGAACACTTGGGTCTCAAGCGAAGATGTGCTGAAGGCAGCATTGAGTTGGCGCTTTGCTATTATCGGCAAGGAAACTTCGAATTAACTCGGGGTATTCTACTTAAAACACTTAGTGATGAAACGACAAATGATGTCGATCTACGAAGTGTCGGTTTGATCAGATTAGCGGTAAGCGAAAGGCATGCTGGCCACCTTTACGATTCACTAGCTCGGCTGGACGAAGCACGCGTCAGCGTCGAACAAAGTGGCGCAATAGTGACCGGCCGTTACCACCATGAGTTAGCAACTACACTAAAGGACATCGCCCTAGCAGAGCATAGGACAGACTACTCGGAAGCAGTAATCAAGCAATTCAAAAAAGCTTTGTATGAGTTTGAAGCCATTGGCCACCATCGCTATGCAGCTGTGGTTGAAAACAATTTAGGTTTTCTACTTTTGGGTCTTCAGAAATTTGATCAAGCTAAGAGTCGGCTTCTGTATGCTAGGCGCCTACTCGAGAGGTTTGGTGACTTGGTAAGGCGGGCTCAAGTCGATGACACCCTAGCCCGGTTATATTTAGCGACAAATCAGCTGGCATTAGCCGATGAAAGCGCTCAGGAAGCTGTACTCACGCTCGAGAAAAGTGATGAAGAAGCTCTGTTAGCCGAATCCCTTACTACTCGAGGATTGGTTCTATGTAAGGTAGGCCGCAAGTGGGAGGCGAGAGGTGTGCTCGAAGGTGCGTATCGAATCGCAGAACGATGCGGCGATACTGAGGGGGCTGGTCGGGCACTTTTAGTCGTGATCGAAGAGATTTTCGACGAATTAGCCACTGAAGAGCGAGAAGATCTTGCACTGCGGCTGAAACACTTACTCGGTAAGTCGCAACAGGCTTCGATTCTACGGCGACTAGCAAATTGTCTTAAAAGAATTAAGCAAGACAATGGACTCGAACTTTGAAAGCCTCTCCTGAGCGCTCACCCTTTATTTATCGATACTCACCAGGAAAGATAAATCCTCTCAAAACAGTCTGATTATCCCACACTCTAGTTACACGAAACTTGCTTTCCATTTCGATTCCCTTTCATTACGGCATGGACGTTGCCATGAATTCGGCTGAGAGTCTTGTAAGCCCACAACTCTCGCATGTTGACCGATCTTTGAGCAAAAACATCAAGCAGTCTGACCGTATCAACCAGATTGCGTGGCGCAACTACCAAGACAAGAAGAACATGAACATCATGATCTTGGTAATCACACCATCTTCGGCGGAGACCGCGATATTTTCGGTTCCTCGAGAACCTGTGATGGTTCCAGCATTTGAGCCCGTGATTGTTCCAGCTCTTGACCCCGTGATTGTTCCAGCGCGTGATCCGGTGATCGTGCCGACTCTGGATCCGGTGATCGTCCCAACGCTGGTAGTCCGAGAGCCGGTGATAGTTCCGGCGAGAGCTGCGCTGGAGAGCGATAGAGTCAGAGTTGCGATGGCTACGAGAACTTGAAGGCGTTTCATCTGATTTCTCCTGGTGAACTAAAGTTTGCTGGGTGTACGAGGATGGAGGGTTTGTGACTTGGGGAAGTGCACTCTCCGTTCTCGCCTCATTATCAAACGTTCGGCGTATGTTGTTTCAAGGCTTATGCCACAACCTCCACAAGTTAATCAGAGTGGATAAGCTCAAGCCACACAATGAGTTAAGGATATGGAACACTATGCCAGCCAAATCGTGTGAGCGCTGGATAACCAGTAAACAGATTGGAGAAAAACCAACCCATCGAAGAGCATAGGTTCTTCATTTGCAATGATTAAGAGCCAATAATTGAGTTATTAGTCGTTGTATACGCTCTTATCAGTGGATAGGTGATATACAAATGGAGAATCAGAGGTTTTCGTTAGGAAAGGTTTCCATGGCAGTCCAACCGAGACTCTATAACCAACTCCAGCCGCTATCTCTAACTTCGAGTGAGCAGGTTCAGGCGTGCTGCGCAATAGCGAGAGAGAAGCTAGAGGTTGGTGACTACGATGCAGGCTGCGCTGCATTGCAACCTTGGTGGATACTTGGACAATGGCCACGCCAATCGGGTTTGGATAGTTTCGCCTCGGCGGAATTGCTGTTAGTTGCTGGAACCCTTAGTGGATGGGTTGCAAGTTCGAAGCACACCACTGGGGGGCGTAAACCTGCCGAAGCTCTTCTCAACGGTTCTATCGCAATCTTCGAACAGCTGGGTGAGCAGATTCGAGCTGCGGAGGGGCGAATTGAACTAGCTTGCTGTTACTACCATCAAGGTGTGTTCGACTTGGCACGTTCCACCCTACATGCAGCTCTTAAGGATTTACCCGCAGGTAATGAGGACTTAAGAAGTGTTGCTCTCATCCGCTTGGCAGTTGTCGAGCGTTTGGCGGGGCGTCTACATGATGCTTTAGCATTGTTGGATGAAGTCGGGCCTCTCCTAAATGGGGCGGAAGATTGGCCGAAAGGGCGCTTTTATCTTGAGTCCGCTAATACTCTTAAAGACTTAGGGATTGCGGAGGAGCGGAACTCGTACATTGAACGCGCTCTTAGGCACTACGAAAGAGCGCTGGGGCATTTCTCTGCTGTAGGAAATCATCGATATACAGCCATCGTGGAAAACAATCTAGGTTACCTATTATCAACCTTACGTAGGTTCGATGAGGCTTGCCTTCATCTTGATAAAGCGAGAAATCTGTTTGAGCGTCTCCACGATCATGTCCGATGTGCTCAAGTGGATGAAACTCTAGCTCAACTCTATCTCGCTTCGGAAAAATATGAACTAGCCGAACGGGCAATAAACCTGTCTGTCGATACTTTAGAGATCAGTGGTGAGGACGCGTTCTTGGCAGAAGCACTAACCACACGAGGTCTTGTTCTTTGCCGACTTGGAAAAAGGCACGAGGCTAAGCCAAGCTTCGAGCGGGCGCAGCGTGTTGCTGAGCGCTGTCAAGACTCCGAAGCGGCGGGTAGGGCGCTGCTGATCATGATTGAGGAAATGTGTGAGCAGCTCGCTGATGATGAGCGGCGCGAGATTGGTGCCCAGGCAAATCAGCTCCTTGCCAATTCCCAACAGGCAGCCACGCGGGAACGGCTACGTAAGTGTCTCGACATGATTGCCGAGGCCCACAAGAATTACGAAGCAAAGCGAGAGCAGGAAATCCATGCTCAAAAGATGGCCGCGCTCGGCGAGCTCTCATTCGGCGTTGCTCACAATGTCAACAATACTCTCACCGGTATCCTCGGACGTGCTCAGCTACTTTTACGCAACAGCAACGATCCGGCGAAGCTTGAGGCCGGTATCGAAATGATCATAAAGAGTGCGGAAGATGGCGCACACATCATCCGCCGCATTCAGGATTTTGCTCGCCAGCGTCCAAGCCGCGAGTTTGAAGTTATCTCAATTGCCGAACTTCTCAAGGACGCTTGCGAGATGACGCGCCCACGATGGGAATCCCGCTCTGAATTTGCCCCCATCCGTTTCGTCCTTCATGCAGACTGCAGGGCGCATGTTAAAGGTGACGCTGTGGAGCTGCGCGAAGTTTTGGTAAACATGATTTACAACGCCGTCGATGCGATGCCCTCAGGTGGTGAAATCCGCGTGTCGCTGCAGGAGATACGCGACCGCGTGATCATATGCATCGCTGACACCGGTACGGGCATGACGGCGGAGACAAAACAACGCCTCTTCGATCCCTTCTTCACTACTAAAGGCAAAGCGGGAACAGGAATGGGTCTGGCTGTTAGCTTCGGTATTATCCGTCGTCATGAAGGTGCCATCGACGTCGAAAGCGAACAAGGTCGAGGAACCACATTCAGAATCTCGTTACCGACAGTTATCCCGACTTCAGTTCGCACCGGAGGTTCGCTCGCCTCTGCTCCGCCTGAAACTCATCGTGAAGATAAAGTGCGCGTGCTCGTCGTCGATGACGAAGAACACGTGCGCGATGTGTTGATTGAGGCGCTGGAGGCTGAGGGGTGTGAAGTTCTTTCAGCGCAAAGCGGTGAAATTGCCCTCGCGCTCTACGACAAGCATCAAGGCAAGATCGATGCTGTGTTCACTGATATTGGCATGCCTAATATGAGCGGATGGGAGCTGGTTACAGAGATCCGTGAACGCTCAAAGACAGTGCCGCTCGCAATCATCAGTGGTTGGGCCGATGCGATTAGTTTGGAACGAAAAAACCAGGTGAACGCCAGTTGGGTAATTCCGAAGCCATTCGACATCGATAAGATTTCCGAGATTGCGCAGGAGATTGCGCAACGCAAAACCGCCTAAACTTTCCCACATTCTCTCCACAAGCGAACAGAAAACACAAAGTACCATCAGAGACCAATCTGGTTAGCGTGGTCCTTTTGCCCAAAGCAGACAGTGGTTTCTGAAACTTAGGCGCTTGCGCTCAGATCGTGACGCTCAAGTTTGAGGTAGAGACCTCGGCGCGTGAGTCCGAGTTCGCGAGCAGCGCGTGAGATATTGCCGTTATGACGTCGGAGCGCATCCGCGATCATTCGACGCTCAACTTCGGCGAGTGCCTCGGCGAGTGTGCCTGTTGTTTGCACGTTTGGCGCAGGCATAGAAGCAATTGAAGCTGCGGATGGAGTTGTAGGCGAAGAGGTTCGTTTAAGTTCCGGTGAAAGTTGCTCCGGTGTGATTACCGCCCCATCTTCAGCGCGTGCAACGGTCCTTTGAATCTCATTACAAAGTTGACGTACGTTTCCGGGCCAATCGCTAACCATCAACAGATCCACAGCCTGCGGAGTGATTTGAATGTCCTTCCGTCCAAACTTTGCCGAGTAGTGATTGACGTAATAGTTGACGATAGTCGGGATTTCCGACCGGCGCTCTCGCAATGGCGGAACGCGCAAGCGAATAACGTTCAGACGGTAGTAGAGATCCTCGCGGAAGCGACCTTGTGCAACCATCTCTTCCAGATCCGTGTTTGTCGCTCCAATGATTCGTACATCAACTTTACTAGGACGCTGTTCGCCTAGCGGTTGAATCTCGCCTTCCTGAAGAAACCGTAAAAGCTTTGGCTGTACGTCGAGCGGGAGATCTCCAACTTCATCGAGAAACAACGTGCCGCCAGCTGCTGTTCGGATCACACCCTGTGAATCGGAGACCGCCCCGGTAAATGCACCGCGCCTATAACCAAACAGATAACCTTCTGATAGTTCCTTAGGTACAGCGGTGCAGTTGAAAGGGACGAACACTTTCGCACGGCGCGACGAAATAGCATGAATAGCACGCGCAACCAATTCCTTGCCGGTACCTGACTCACCAGTCACGAGCACAGTTACGTCAGATGATCGAATCTTATGTACTTCTTCGACCAACTGCGTCATCGCAGGACTTGAGTGAATGAACCCAGGCATCAGGCTGGTCCCTGTGAGCTCGTCAGCCTGTTCGTGTTGTCCACTCTTTTGCGTGCCGGCGCGTAAAGCACACACGTCCATACCAAGCTCCACGACTCGAAGCAGCGGTTCCATGGCAAGTCCCTGGGGAAGAGCAGAGCGACTGCGCGGTGACAGGTACAACCATGCCGGGGGAGCATTGGACGACTTAATGAAGATCACTTGGGCATCCTGCTTCTTGCCGTATTTCTCACGCGCTGCGTCATCCTTAAACGAAATCAGCTCGGACGCAATTTTCACACTCTCGGGCGACGTGCAACCCATCGCAACCACAACGTGCGCTTCGTTTCGTTCCCCGTGTTCAGCAATTAGAACTCTTTGAGCGCCTGTTTCCTGACGCATTACAGCGGCGAGTTCACGCAACAACAATTCACGAGACGCCACGGCTTCAGCGAGTCGGAGAGTGAGTAGTTGTGTTAATGCTGACTGTTCCTGAGTCCGCTCGGGAGTTGCGCGAGCGAGGTCGCGAAGTTCCTCTTCTGCTCGGGATAGATCGAGTTTGGCTCCAAGTTCTCGAAATGTGTTGAGTGCTCGTGACAGGTGTTCGCCTGCGCGGTCGGGCATGATCCACGCGTAAGCCCTACCTAATTCCAGATGTGCACGAGCAGAGCGGTAGCGGTCGCCGAGCATGTCAAAGATCGAAACACTGCTGCCAAAATGTTGGGCGGCTGAGGAAGCGTCTGAACGCGACATCGCAAGCATTCCGTATAGTCGATGAGCCTCGCCGGTAAAGCCCAGATCCGTCGCCGAGTCGGTTGTTTCGTCAGTGACTTGTTGCAATAGCCGCGCGCAATCTTCGAACTCACGCGTCAGGAGATATGCTTCAGCGGCGATGAGACGCGATTCACAAATTGCCTGTCGATCGCCGATTGTTTCAGCCAGGGTCAGAGCTTCCTCAGATTTCGAAAGCGCCTTGGCAGGATCAACGACGGCCAGGTAGCAACGCCCAAGCGTCCGCAATGCTTGTCCCGCATACCACTTGTTTCCATTCTCGGTCGCTAAGGCGACTGCACGACTCAAATAATCTTTTGCGACGTCGAGATCTCCGCGCAGCATGTGTAGCTCGCCAAGTGAATCAAGAATCATCGGGACCTTGTCGCCACGCTCATCTACCTCTGTGGCTAACGAAAGCGCGCGTTCCAATGCTTCTTGCGCTCGATCCCATTGGCCTATGAGAATCAGATTGATTCCGAGATTGTTGTAACCGTCAGCGGCATTTGTTTTGTGGTCCGTGCGTTCGTAGTAGGTAATCGCCTTCTTGAGATAGTCGATTCCTTCTTGAGGCCGCTTCAAGAACCAGCAGGCGCCGGCCATGTTTCCGTAGGTGCGGCCAAGAACGTACGAGGCGGGTCGATCGCCAATCAGTTTGAGAACCTGTTCGAGGTTCTCCAGACCGGATTCATAGTTACCTTCCTGAATGTCAGCTACACCAACACCAAAATATGACTCGGCCAGACCGCGCCAATCACCATTCTGGCGGAAGTTCTCAAGTGCTCTTTGTGCGTAGTCTCGTGCGATGGGGAATTCGCTGATCGTTCTGTAAACGCGGGACAGCGCCGCGTATATGTGACCAAGATTAGCCCCACCACTTTCGGAACAATCACGAAGCGTTGAATTCAGTAGGGCGATCGCCTTCGGATGATCGCCGTTGTAGTTATATCCGAGTCCAATTTGAACGCGTAGGTAGCTGACTGTTTGGTCGTCAAGCTTGAGTCGAGACTCAGGCGATTCGTACATTGCCACTGAGGCAAGTGAGTCACGGTAGTGTCCCTGTTGCTCCAGTGCTACCGACAATGCGCAACGGGCGAGTGCAAGGACTGACGGGTAATTTCTGGCTGTGGAAATTAATGAGGTGAGGCGTTCCTTGGCTTCGGTCGACAACCCCTGGTCGAGCAACGAGCGAACTTCGTCGAGTTCACTCATTAACGACTCATTTGAAGGGCGTGGGCGCGAGCGTAAACGCACACGGGCATCCGCAAGATCGACTACACCCTTGTCAGTTGATGTCTTCTGGTCAGGGCCTTGCGGGCCCAGACCGACACGTTTATCCATTTGAACTCCAATAAAAGCTCAATGAAGCGAATTTTTCATTATCAGTAAGTAGGTGGGAGGGAATTGCCTCAAACTACTAGAATTCGGTTCGTTCACCGATAACAACGAGTTCGTGTGGAATTTAGCACATGACACTCTAGTCGTACAGTTCAGTATTTATGATTCTTGCAAGTTTTGATCAGGCTTTGGTCGAGTGTGCGCCTCCTCCTAATAACTGGGCGGGAAATAGTGAGCTTTGATAAGTAAGGGTTCAGGACACAGAGGTTTACGAGGCTGATTTATTGGGTATGCTCTCCTTGACACCCCCTCAAGTGGTCGCTATCCTCTCCGTTTCCGTTCGCAGCGCGGAAGTTCTCCTAGGGTTATATGTTTGAGTCGCTTTCTGACAAATTAAAGCGCACGCTGAAGAATCTGCGCGGCGAAGGGGTTCTGACGAAGGAGCATGTCGAGGCTGCGCTCCGTGAAATCCGGCTAGCCCTATTAGAGGCGGATGTTAACTATAAGGTCGCAAAAGACTTTATTGCTTCTGTAAAGGAAAAAGCCGAAGGGCAGCAGGTATGGCAAGAACTAAAGCCCTCAGAGCAAGTAGTCAAGATTGTCTACGATGAACTGGTAGAGTTGTTAGGTGGCCAGTCGTCCCGCTTGGTTTTTACCCGGCAGATCCCTAACACGGTAATGGTGGTTGGCTTGCAAGGTTCGGGCAAGACAACCTCGAGCGGTAAGATCGCTCGCTGGCTCGCAATCAACCAGGATCGAAAGCCACTGCTTCTTTCCGTGGACGTTTATCGACCGGCGGCGCGAGAGCAATTAAAGGTAATTGCGCGTGCTACTGGCCAACAGATCTTTGAATATCCTGAAACCAACGATCCGCTGACCCTGGTACGCGAGGCCCACAAGCACGCTCAACAGACTGGGTTCGACACACTTCTCATTGATACTGCCGGAAGGCTACATATAGACGATGAGTTGATGGAGGAGCTTGTCAAGATTAAGGAAGAGACTCGTCCTGTTGAGATCCTTTTTGTCGCCGACGCAATGACCGGACAAGATGCTGTTCGTTCAGCTGAAGAGTTTCATCGAAGGGTCGGCATCACGGGAGTGATCCTGACCAAGATGGATGGTGACGCGCGCGGGGGAGCGGCATTGTCGATCAAACAGGTGACCGGCCAACCGGTTAAGTTTGTCGGCGTCGGTGAAAGATATGACGCGCTTGAGCCTTTCTATCCCGATCGTGTTGCTCAACGCATTCTTGGGATGGGCGACGTCCTGTCGTTGATCGAAGAGGTTCAATCAAAGGTTGATCAAAGCGAGGC
>Ga0068864_100005847_pt1 | contig 10086 bp, 12 predicted proteins | sample KBSSwiS72_FD_66586 | JGI IMG/M metagenome (GOLD analysis project Ga0068864, IMG submission 66586) | Switchgrass rhizosphere microbial communities from Kellogg Biological Station, Michigan, USA - KBS Switchgrass S7-2 | ecosystem: Host-associated > Plants > Roots > Rhizosphere > Soil ...
AGGCCCGCGAAAGCAACGCCGTGATCGCCGAACGGGGCTGGCGGCCGCTCGCCTCGGCGGTCCCGGTGCGCCTGCATCCACAAGGGTTCGAGCGCACCTAGCAGCAGCTTAGCCGGTTGAGTGCCAACACATTGATTTAACTTCATATTATCTCGAATCGCGTACAGATTTGCGGTATCCTGGACAACCGTGAGGTCGCCGTGACGCCTTCGCCAGAGTTCCGTAAGCAGCTTCAGGGTTATGGCCTGACGACGGCCGAGATCCTGTACCGCATGCCCGACCATCCTAGCCTGCTGCAAAGCTACATCTGGCAGGAGTACGACCTCTTCCCCGATTTCCCGGCGCTGAAGGGCTTCTTGGATTTCTGGACGCGCACCCTGGATGGGCCACTCTTCAAGGTCACCGTCGGCCACTGCCGGCTGATCAAGCCGGCGGAGCTGAAGGCGCTAGGAGCCGAGTTCCGCCTTCACTGATCCGGCTCGACAATTTCGCCGCCGCAAGGGAGTGATGGCGGCTCGTCGCCCGAGAGTCCCCAGAGCCTTGCGCCCAGCCCTTGCCGTCATTGCCGCCGTCGTTTCGCTTTTTTCGGCGGGGCTGCTCGCCGGTTGCCAGGGCAAGGTCCAGCGGCCGGCCTGCCCGGCCGGAAAGGTCTGCCTCGAGTACGGCAACAACTCCGAGCCGCTGACGCTGGACCCGCAGAAGTCGAACCTCATCGACGAGTTCGCGATCATCGGCGACCTGATCGTGGGCATGACCACCGACGCCCCGGACGCAAGCCCAGTCCCGGCGATGGCGACCTCCTGGGAGACCAGCGCCGACGGCCTGACCTGGACCTTCCATATGCGCGATGCGGCCTGGTCGGACGGCGTTCCGGTCACCGCCGACGACTTCGTCTACGCCTACCGACGGATCCTCGCGCCGCAGACCGCCTCGATCTACGCCTACCTGGTCTACATCCTGAGGAACGGCCAGGCGGTGAACGAGGGCAAGGCGCGGCCCGAGGCCCTCGGCGCCCGCGCGCTCGACGCCCACACCCTGCAACTGACCCTCGAGCACCCTGCGCCCTACCTGCCGGGGCTCATGAAGCACCAGAGCTTCTTCCCAGTGCCCAGGCATGTGGTCGAGAAGTACGGCGACGCCTGGGTGCAGCCCGGCCACTATGTGGGCAACGGCCCCTTCCGCCTGGTCTCCTGGCGGCTGGGCGACCGGATCCAGGTGGAGAAGAACCCGCGGTTCTGGGATGCGGCCAACGTCTGCGTCGACCGCATCAACTACTATCCGACCCCGGACCTGGTCTCGGCCGAGCGGCGGGTGCAGCGGGGCGAGCTGGACATCAACACCTCGTTCCAGTCGAACCGGCTGGCGCACATGAACGAGGTGATGCCGGGCTATGCGCGGCCGCACATGTCGCTGGCGACCTTCTATTTGTCGTTCAACACCCGCGACGTCGCCCCTCTGAAGGACAAGCGCGTGCGGCGGGCGCTTTCCGAGGCGATTGATCGCGACTTCATCACCAGGAAGCTGATGCGCGCCGGCCAGGTCCCTGCCTACAGCTTCGTGCCGCCGGAAACCGCCAACTATACGTCGGGACCGAAGACCGCGTGGGCCGGCATGCCCCTCGTCCAGCGCCAGATCGAAGCCAGGGCCTTGCTGGCCCAGGCCGGCTACAACGCCCGACATCCGCTGAAGCTGGAGATCAAGACCCAGAACATCACCGACAGCCTGTTGCTCACCGAAGCGGTGCAGGCCGACTGGCGCGCGATCGGCGTCGATGTCTCGGTGGCCCAGAACGACAGCTCGATCGCCTTCGCCGCCTACCGCAACCGCGACTTCCAGGTGGGCACGATGAGCTGGTACGCCGACTTTAACGACCCCGTGACCTTCCTGGGCCTGCTGAAGTCGGACGTCGGGGCGCAGAACTACGGCGACTACAAGAGCCCGGCCTACGACGCCTTGCTGGAACAGGCCGACCAGGAGCCGGACGCGGCCAAGCGCGCCCGTATCCTGGCCAGCGCCGAGCAGATCATGCTCGACGACGAGGGGATGGCCCCGGTCTACTTCGTCGTGAACCGCAACATCGTGAACCCGAAGATCACGGGGTGGGTCGCCAACTCAGAGAACTTCCACCGCGCCCGATGGCTCTGCGTGAAGCGCTAGTAGTAGCGATACTCGTAGTGGCAGTTGCGTTTGCCGTTGTTCTTGGCGATCTCGTGGCCCGCGACGGCGCCGGCGCCGGCGCCGATCAGAGTGCCGCCGGTCTTGCCGTGAGTGACGACATTGCCGAGCAGGCCGCCGGCGACCGCGCCGACCACTGTGCCGGTGTTCTTCTGACTCGTGGTGGCCTTGCAGATCTCGACGCGATGCCGGGTCTTGGCGTCGGCGGAGATCGGAGCGGCGGCCACGGCAAGGGCCGAGCACACCAGGGTGGCAGTCGCGAGGTATCTGTTACGCACGTTCTCTCCTTCAGTGCTGCGGACACGCGGGGTTCTAAACCCGCTTCCATGCTGAAGGTTGCCCAATTCACATGAACGGCGCCAGAACAGCCAAAGCGGAACCGAATTGACGTTCGTGGCCTTTCTTTGTCATGCGCCGGTCGGGAGTTGTTCCCGAGACGCCTGCGCTTCGGAGAAACGCCCATGTCCATTCTTGCCTGGATCGTGCTGGGCCTGATCGCTGGCTTTATTGCCAGCAAGCTCGTGAACCGCACCGGCGGCAGCTTGATCCTCGATCTTCTGCTCGGCGTGGTGGGCGCCTTTGTTGGCGGCTTTCTTTTCACGCGCTTCGGCTCAGCCGGAGTTACGGGCCTCAACCTTTACTCGATCCTCGTCGCCACGGTCGGCGCCGTGGTCGTGCTGTTCATCTACCACGCGCTGGCGGGTCGCCGCGGCATCTAGCTGCGCCCTCAGCCAAAGTAGCCAAAGCCCCGCTCGCGAGAGCGGGGCTTTTCTGTTGCGCGGCGGGAAGCGGGCGCCCACCCTCGCCGCAAAATCAAAGCTGAGGGGATGGGATGGAACTGGTTCTCGTGCGGCACGGCCTGCCTGAACGCAGCGACGCGACCGCCGACCCGCCGCTCTGCGCCGAGGGGCATGAACAGGCCGCGCGGGTGGCGCGCTGGCTGGGGCAGGAGGCTTTCGATGTCGTCTATTCGAGCCCCATGCACCGCGCCGTGCAGACCGCGCGGCCCTTCGCCGAGGCCGGCGGCCACGAGCTGAGGACCCATCCCGGCATCGTCGAGTTCGACCGCGACGCCAGCGTCTATATCCCCATGGAGGACCTGAAGCGCGAGGACTATCCGCGCTGGAAGGCCATGGTCGACGGCGGCTTCGACACCGATATCGTGGGCTTCCAGGCGATGGTGGTGGCTGCGCTGGAGGAGATCATCGAGGCCCACGCCGGCCAGCGCGTGGCGGTATTCTGCCACGGCGGCGTCATCAACGTCTGGACCGCCCATGTGCTGGGCATGGCGCCGCGGCTCTTCTTCGAGCCGGGGTACACCAGCGTCCACCGCTACCTCTGTGCGCGCAGCGGCCAGCGCAACGTCGTCGCCCTGAACGAGCGCTTCCACCTCACCGACCACTGGCCGGCGCAGGCCTAGCTAACTAGCGAGCGCCGCCGCGGCGGTCGTGGGTTTGCCGTGGGTCCAGTCGATCACGGCGATGCGGGGGATGATCAGGCCCCAGCCGACCACGCCGGTCAGGGAGACCAGGCCCGCGACCGCGAAGGCCCAGGTGAACTCGCCCGTGCTGTCGACCACAAAGCCGGTGATGATCGGGGCGACGATCCCGGCGAAGTTGCCGACGCAGTTCTGGAAGCCGACCCACTTGCCGGCCGCGCGCGGACCCGCCAGCGTCTGGCCGATGGCGAAGATGTTCGGGCTGCCGAAGCCGAATGACACGCCGGCCGCGAAGAGGCTGGCGATCACCACCGGCGCGTTGCCGATCATGCAGCCCAGCATGGCCAGCGCCGTCAGCACATTGCCGGAGCAGATGATCGTCTTGCGGACCAGGGTGGCCGATCCGCCGGCCGCCATCCAGCGGTCGGACAGCCAACCAACTGCGAGCGAGCTGGCCGCATAGACCAGGTAGATCAGCCCGCCGAGCTCGGCCATCTGGGAGACGCTGAAACCGCGCGACTTCACCAGGTAGAGCGGCAGCCAGGAGATCACGAAGTAGAAGCCGTAGTTGCAGCAGAAGTGGCCAAGGCCTGCGCCCCAGGCTTCCCGGCGGGCGAGGATCGCGCGGAATGGCGGCGCGGCGTCGACCTTTGGCCCATCGTCGGCGGCGGAGAGGCGGCGGGTGGCGACTAGCCAGGGCCAGAGCCAGAGCATGGACACCACACCGAACAGGATGAAGACCTGACGCCAGCCCAACTGCGCCATGAGCATCCCGCCGGTGAAGGTGCCGAAGGCCGGCCCCAGCGAGAGGCCGAGCGCGATCAGGCCGTTGGCCAGTCCCAGGCGGTGCGGCGGCAGGTGCTGGGCGAGCAGCTTCGAGCTGCAAGGGAAGGCGACGCTTTCGCCAAGGCCCAACAGCAGGCGGAGCGCGATGAACATGGCGAACCCTGCGGCCAGGCCGGTGAGCGCGGTTGCGATCGACCAGACCGCCAGGCCCAGCGCCAGGGCGCGATAGGGATTGATCTTCTCGGCCAGCCAACCCGCCACCATCTGGCCAGGCATGTAGGTCCAGAAGAACGCCGACAACAGGACGCCAATCTGGCCCGCTGTCAGGCCGAGCTCGTCCTTCATCAGCGGCGCGGCCGTCGCCAGGTTGCCGCGGTCGACGTAGTTGATGAACACCGCTAGCGCCAGGAGGAGGACGATGCCCGTCCCCAGAGTCGGCGCGAGCGCCGACGGCGCGGTTCTGGTTTCTGCCACCCTGTTCCCCCGAACTGGCCGCCCGTCTCCGGGCGCGGGGGAGTGAACGATGTTATCCGTCCAGTAGCAAGCGCGGGGGTCTAGTCGGCGGCCAGGCGCCCGTCGTCGGTGCGGGCCAGGATCAGGGTCGCGGCGTCCAGCTTGCGACCGCGACGGTCGGCGATTTCCAGGTGGACGTGGTCGGTGATGCCGCCAGGATATTTCTTCTGCAGGGAGTGGGCGTGGCCGATCGGCTGCCCGACCGCGACCGCCTGCCCCACCGCGACGTCCGGATCCACATAGAACACGCGAGCCTGTAGATGCAGGGCCGGGTTCTCGATCTCCACGAACCGCAGGACGTGGTCGCCGGGATAGGCGTAGCCGATCTTGGTCACGTAGCCGGAGATCGGCGCGTCCACGACCTGGCCGGCCTTGGCCACATAGTCGACGCCTTCGTGCAGCCGCGCGCCGCCGTCGCGGGCGGCATGGAAGCGGCCCTCGCCATAGGCATCGACCTCACGCGGCTCGCGGCCGGTGGGATCGGCGACATCGGCCTGCCCGTCGCCGTCGAGATCGACGCCTTGCCAGGTCGGAAAGCTGGCCTGGACCCGGATCGGAGCGGGGGCGGCCGCCGGCGACGGCGCCGAGGTGAAGACAGCAAGGGCCTGAACACGGGCGGCGGCTTCCGCAATGCCCAGGGACGTGGCCGCCGCACAAAGTGCTGCGAACGCAACGGCTGAGACTTTGACGGGGCGCGTAGTGCGGTACGGGCGCCGGAACGCGGCGCCGCGAAAACGTGACTTGAACGGCATGGGCGGACAAATATCGGATAAATCGCAGATGCTAATGCGTCACGTCGCCACCCGCGTTCGGTGATCGGCGGTCAGGCGGCGTCCCCTTCACGCAACCTCGCGAGGTACGTCAGGGTCACGATCGCCGCGCCTGCGACAAGCGCCACCGGGACCATTGCACCCAGCACGTGGCCGGCGCTCCAGCCCGCCTGCCGCAACTGGCCGGCCACTAGAGGGCCGAGAATGGAGCCGATCCGCCCGGCGGCCACCGAGGCCCCTGCCGCCGCCGAGCGCACTTGCGGAGGATAGAGACCGGGGGCCAGACCATAGAGCACGAACAGCGAGCCGATCAGCATGAACCCTGCTGCCGCCGCCGTGGTGAGGATCACGCCCAGGCCGGTGGCGATGCCGATCGACCACATCGCCGCGCCGAGCGCGAGGTAGGAGACCAGCATCGTCCGCCGCACGCCCGCTCGGTCGGCGGCCACGCCCAGCGCCAAGGCGCCGATCACGCCCATCAGGTTGAAGACGAGCGAGGCCGCCGCACCATCGGAGGCGCTGTGACCCTTGGCCGCCACCAAGATCGGCAGCCAGTTGAGCAGGAGGTGCAGCATAACGAGCGTCAGAAAGCTCGCGCCCCAAAGCAACAGGGTGGGGCCAAGCCGTCCATCCGCGAACAGGGCCCTGGCGAGGCTGCGGTCGATGTCCGGCGTGGGCTCCGGCCGGGTCTCGGGCAGCACCCGTGCGATCAGGGGCGCGATCAGAATCGGCAGACCGCCGCCGATCAGGAAGAGCACTCGCCAGTCGGCATGATCCCCAGCCAGGCGAGCGAGCAGCGACACGGCCGCGCCGCCTGCCGGCATGCCGCAGAACATGGCGCTGGTGATCGCCGCGCGGCGTCCCGGCGGAGCGATCTCGGCGGCCAGGGCGATCAGGTTGGGCATAACCCCGCCAAAGCCGAGACCGGTGAGAAAACGAGCCAACAGCAGCGGCTCTATGCCGTGGGCGAAGGCGGTCGCTAGCGAGAAGACGCCAAACGCCAGGACCGAGGCGAGCAGAACCGGTTTGCGGCCCCAGCGATCGGCCGCCCAGCCGCCGGCAAGGGCCCCGAGCACCAGGCCGAAGTTCGCCATGCTGCCGGCCCAGCCGACCTGGCTCGGATTCAGGCCCAGCTCCGGGGCCAGGTGTGGGGCGGCCACCCCAAACGCTTGGACGTCGTAACCCTCAAGCGTCGCGATCAGCACACAGACGGCGATCACCAGGCCACGTTGCAGGACCCTCCCGTCGTCTCTGGGCATCGCCGCCAACTTCAGCTCCCCCTCAATGTCCGCTCCACCCGCTGGTCGGGGATGAACCAAATCGCCGCCACGGTGACATAGAGGCCGAGCGAGATCAGCGGCTGGACGAAGGCCATGCCGATGGCGGTGGCGTAGATGAAGGGCGAGACCTTGCCCTTCAGGTCGCGGCTCATTGCCTTGGCCAGCGGCGATTCCCGCCCTTCGTGGCGGATCAGCAGCCTCATCAGGGTCCAGTAGGCGATGGCGGCCATCAGTAGGACGCCGCCATAGAGGGCGACCGGCAGGGCCGCCAGGGGGTTTTCGCCCATCCAATGGGTCACGAAGGGGATCAGCGACAACCAGAAGAGCAGGTGCAGGTTGGCCCACAAGATCGGGCCGCTTACCCGCTCCACGAGGTGCAGCATGTGGTGGTGGTTGTTCCAGTAGATGCCGACGTAGACGAAGCTCAGCACATAGCTCAGCAACACCGGCAGCAAGGGACGCAGGTCGTCGAAGCTGGTCCCGTGCGGAACCCTCAGCTCCAGCACCATGATGGTGATGATGATCGCGACCACGCCGTCGCTGAAGGCTTCAAGCCGTCCTGTCCCCATGGCCCTAACTGATCCTGAGTCTCGCGCCTTGGCGACGGGCGAGATAAGGTCCGCCTCCAGCGCAGGAACGATGACATGGCCGACACGCCCGAAGACCCGCCGGCCAACGAGACGCCCATTCAGAGGGCGTTGCGCCTGAAGAAGGCCGCGATCGCCGCCAAACCGCAACCGCCGCGGGGCGGCAAGTTCCAGCGCGAACAGGCCGCCGCGGCGCACTCCTCCTCGAAATCCAAACCCTGGATGTCGCGCTAACCGTCCATAGGCTTTAGCTCGCCAAGCATTGTCGGCACCAGTTCCGAGACGGTCGGATGGATGTGCATCGCCCCGCGGATCACCGTCCAGGGCGCCTTCGCGTACATCACGTCGAGGATCGAGTGGATCACCTCGTCGCCGCCGGGTCCGAGGATCGCGGCGCCGAGGATCGCGCCGGTCTCGGCATCGACGGCGATCTTCATGAACCCTTGCGTCTCGCCCTTCTCGACCGCGCGTCCGACGCGCGTCATCGGCCGCTTGCCGACGAGCGCCTTCACCCCGCTCTTGCGGATCTCCGCGTCCGTCATCCCGACCCGGCCGAGCGGCGGATCGACGTAGAGTCCATAGGCCGTGATCCGATCGCTCACCCGACGCGCACCGTTCTCAAGCAGGTTCGCGACGACGATCTCGGCGTCGTTGTTCGCCGTATGCGTGAAGGCGCCCCTGCCGTTGCAGTCGCCCAGCGCCCAGATGTTCGGGACGTTCGTGCGGAGCTCATCGTCGACCAACACGTAGCCTCGCGCGTCGACGGCGACGCCCGCCGCGTCCAGTCCCAGATCGTCGGTGTTGGGACGTCGGCCGACCGCGAGCAGCACGTGCGAGCCGTGCACCTGGGGCGCGCCGCTCAAGCAGTCGACGTCAGCCACGATCTCGTCGCCCTGCTTGGCGAAACCGATGCACTTGGCGTCCAGGCGCACCTCGACGCCCTCGTTCTCGACGATCTCCCGGATCGCCGCCGACACGTCCTCGTCCTCACGGGCGATGAGCCGCGGCCCCATCTCCAGGATCGTCACCTCAGACCCGAACCGCCGGAACATCTGCGCGAATTCGAGCCCGATGTAGCTGCCGCCGACCACGATCAGATGCTTCGGCAGGAAATCCACCGCCATCATCGAGCTGTTGGTGAGGAACTCAATCTCGCCGATCCCCGGCATGTCCGGCACGGACGCCCGGCCGCCCACGTTCAGGAAGATCCTGTCGGCGCGCAGCCGCTCCTCGCCCACGCGCACCTCGTGTGCGGACTCGAACCGGGCGTGGCCCCGGTAGACGGTGCAATTCTCCATGCCCTGCAGCCAGTCCTCGAGGCCCGTGCGCGACGCCCCGGAGACCGCGTCTTTCCGGGCCTTCACCCGCTTCATGTCGACTGAGAACGGGCCGACGTCGACGCCGTACTCGGCGGCGCGGGCGGCCATGCGCGCCGCATATGCGCTGGCCACCATTGTCTTGGTCGGAATGCAGCCGGTGTTGACGCAGGTCCCGCCGACGAGGTTCCGCTCGACGATCGCGACCTTCAGGCCGGCGCCCGCGAGACGAGAGGTCACGTAGGGCCCGGCCTGACCGGTCCCGATGACGATCGCGTCGTAGTCGGTCACTTCGGCAGTTCCGCACCCGACTGCTCGGCGACCATGTACGCGGCGTACCACTCAGGCCATTCCTCGTCCCTGTGACCGAGGATCTTCTCGTGCGCGCCGTGCGCCTGCTCCGCGCGCCGGAATGCGCTCGCCAGGTCGTTCGCCGACGCGAAGGTCGTGGCCGTGGAATCGATGCGGCCCTCCAGGCGCGTCGTGACCTCCTGGAAAAGCCAGCCGTTGCCGTCTGGATCGCGGAACGATGCGAAGGAGCGGTAGCTGCCGTGCGCCGGATCCGGACCGTTCACGCGGACCCGTCCGAACAGATAGGGCTCGTCGGCGCCGGCGTATGCGCCCTCGCTGTGGAACACCTCACTGACCGCGACGCCCCGGTCGAGCAGCTCCTTGCGTGCAGCGTCGATGTCAGAGACCACGAGGTAAAGTCCCTGGGCCGAGCCGGGCGCCGCCGAGGTCACGTCCTTGCCGAAGATGACAGAGCACCCCGAGCCGGGCGGCGTGAACTGGATCACCCGGAAGGTCTTGCCGTCGTTGAAGTCGGCGTCGAGCCGCCACCCGAGCCCCGCATAGAACTCTTTCGCGCGGTCGACGTCCGACACGGGGATGACCACGATCTCGAACTTCATATCGTTGGCGCCGTTCGTCGCGCTCATCCCGGCCTCCTGGGCTGTAGGGCGAGGGGTTGATCTCGAGCCGTTGCGAGAAGGCGTCCTACAACTGCCGAACGCCCTTCAACGTCAAGAGAACATCGGTCAGCGAACGCGTTTCCTTCCCCTTCGTGGGGAGGGAGGCTCGGCGACGGCAAGCACGCCGCCGCTAGATTGGTGGGGGTGTTTGAGTAGCCCGAGACATGGGTGACAGATCGTACCGGACACATGGGTGACACTTTCCGCTTCGGAGCGGGAGGTGTCGATGCCGTGGAAGGAGTGTTCGGTT
>Ga0068864_100005848_pt1 | contig 10084 bp, 11 predicted proteins | sample KBSSwiS72_FD_66586 | JGI IMG/M metagenome (GOLD analysis project Ga0068864, IMG submission 66586) | Switchgrass rhizosphere microbial communities from Kellogg Biological Station, Michigan, USA - KBS Switchgrass S7-2 | ecosystem: Host-associated > Plants > Roots > Rhizosphere > Soil ...
CCGCATCGAGCTCGGCACCACCCGACCGGAGACGGTGCGGGAGCTTCACGGGCGGGCGGCCGACTGGTTCCGCGCGAACGGCCTCGTCGAAGAGGCTCTCGCGCACGCCGCCGCGGTGAGCCACGACGAGCTCGCCACGCTGCTCGGCGCCGAGCATCTCAACCTCATCCGCGGAGGCAAGGTCGACGTCCTGATGCGGTACCTCGACCTCCTTTCCGACGAGGAGCTCGAGCGACACCCTATGGCCGCGGCCGGGGGCGCGATCGTGGCGGGAGCGTGGGGACAGCCGACGGCCAGGCGAAAGCGGCTGGAGGACATCGCCGAAGCACACAGAGGGGGCCTTCCGGAGGCGGAGCAACGGTACGTGGAGCTCGTCGTCGCCCTGAGTCGCGCGTCCTTTCTCGACCAGCAGCTCGAGACCACACTCGCGAACGCGAGTCGTTGCGTCGACCTCGCGCGGCGGCACGTCGACGACCTGCTGGTGATCACGCTTGCCGTGTTCGCGTATGCGACCTACCTGCGCGGCGATTCCACCGGCGCCCGCACGGCTGTCGAGGAGGGCATCGCCCACCCCAACGGCCCTCGACAGCTGCACGGCTTCACCTACGCGCGTGCGGTGCACGCGCTCCTCGAGTGCGAGGCGGGGCGCCCACAGATGGCGGAGGCCGAGGCGCGAGAGACGGTGATCGGTGCACGACAGCTCGGCCTGGCGGGGCTCTGGTCAGCGGGTATCGCACATCACTCGCTCGGCCAGGCCTTGCTGCAGCTCGGTCGGGTCCAGGAGGCGGAGCGCGAGCTCGAGCGGGCCGAAGTCCTTCGTCGCTCCAATGACCCGCGTCTCGACCATGCCCATACACTCCTGGCCCTCGCGCAGGCCCGCATCGCGCGCGGGCGGCTCACGCTTGCCGCCACGGAGCTCGCAGCCGCCCGGGAGCACCTCGACGGTTTCGTGGACGTCGCGCGCCTCTCGGGTCTTGCCGACGACGTAGAGCGGCAGCTCGAGGAGGCGCGAACGGGCTCTCCGAGAGCCGTCGAGCCGCCGTCGCCCGCGGAGCTGGCCGTGCTTCGGCTACTGGCCTCCGAGCTCACGCAGCGCGAGATCGGCGGCGAGCTGTTCCTGTCGATGAACACCGTCAAGACGCACACGCGCAACCTCTACGGCAAGCTCGGCGTCCGCTCCCGGGAGGAGGCGGTCCGCCAGGCGAACGTCCTCGGTCTCCTCGTGTGCGCCGATTCACCTGGGTGATCCGACCACCGAGTCGTCAAACCAGGCGCTGGTCGTGCGAGGCTGGGTGGAGTTGAAGCCGTCCGACTACCGCATCGTGATCACGGGCGAACTCGGGTCGCGGTACGCGGCATCCTTCGAGCCCATGCAACTCGTCCCCGGCGACGGCATGACCGCGATCGTCGGCTGGATCGAGGACGACGCACAGCTCACGGGGCTTCTGGACACGGTCGCGGCACTCGGGCTCTCGCTCGTCAGCGTGACCCCGGTGGCGAAGGACGACCCGGCGCTGCCGGCCGGCGGCGCGCTCGAGCCCCGCCCCTGACCGTGGATTCACCCGGGTGAATGACGTGCCGCGAGACGAACACACGGCGTCACCGTGTGATGATCGCCGCTACCCGTGGCTTGCCGAGCGCGACGCTGCGCGATCGCGCAGCCGCAGGGTTCACGCGATCACGTCCAAGGCGCTCGCGAGCGCGGAGAGGAGTCCAGAGTGACCGGCCAGATCGACCGAGAGGTGCTCCCGATCCCCGATCGCCGGCACGAGGGCGAGCTGCCTCTGGACGCCAGGGACCCCGAGGCGACATTCCCGCCGATCGAGCCGCTGCGGCCACCGGCCGGCGCTCCGAACGTCCTGGTCGTCCTCCTGGACGACGTCGGCTTCGCCGCCTCCAGCGCGTTCGGCGGCCCGTGCTCGACGCCGACGGCCGAGCGGCTCGCGGGGAACGGCCTCAAGTACAACCGCTTCCACACGACTGCGCTGTGTGCGCCCACGCGGGCCGCCCTCCTGTCGGGTCGCAACCACCACACGGTCGGCATGGGGGTCATCACGGAGCTCGCAACCTCCGCGCCCGGGTACAACTCGCTCCGCCCGAACACCTGCGCGCCGCTGGCGCACACCCTGAAGCTCAACGGGTACTCGACGGCGCAGTTCGGCAAGTGCCACGAGGTGCCCGTCTGGCAGTCGAGCCCGATGGGGCCGTTCGACGCGTGGCCCAGTGGTGGCGGCGGCTTCGAGTACTTCTACGGCTTCATCGGCGGGGAGACGAACCAGTACTACCCGGCCATCTACGAGGGGACGACGCCGGTCGAGCCGGACAGGACACCCGAGGAGGGCTACCACTTCACCGAGGACATGACCGACCGGGCGATCAAATGGGTTCGCCAGCAGAAGTCGCTCATGCCGGACAAGCCCTTCTTCGTGTACTACGCGCCGGGGGCGACGCACGCGCCGCACCATGTGCCCAGGGAGTGGGCCGACAAGTACAAGGGCCGCTTCGACCAGGGCTGGGACGTGCTGCGCGAGGAGATCGTCGAACGCCAGAAGGCGCTCGGGGTGATCCCGCCGGACGCGGAGCTCACCGAGCGGCACGAGGAGATCCCGGCCTGGGACGACGTCGCCGACGAGATGAAGCCCGTGCTCGCGCGCCAGATGGAGGTCTACGCCGGCTTTCTCGAGCACACCGACCACCACGTCGGCCGCCTCGTGGACGCCCTCGACGACCTCGGCGTCCTCGAGGACACGCTCGTCTACTACATCATCGGCGACAACGGCGCCTCGGCGGAGGGAACCGTCAACGGGACGTTCAACGAGATGTTCGTCTTCAACGGCGCGGCCGCGCTCGAGACGCCCGAGTTCGTCGCTGCTCGCATCGACGAGTTCGGCACCCCGTCGGCCTACAACCACTTCGCGGTCGGCTGGGCGCACGCGATGGACACGCCATACCAGTGGACGAAGCAGGTTGCCTCGCACTGGGGCGGGACGCGCAACGGGACGATCGTCCACTGGCCGAGCGGGTTCACGGCCCGCGGCGAGGTGCGCTCGCAGTTCCATCACGTGATCGACGTCGCCCCGACCGTGCTCGAGGTCGCCGGCCTCCCGCATCCGACCACCGTCGACGGCGTCGAGCAGCACCCGATCGAAGGCACGAGCATGCGCTACTCGTTCGACGGCGCGGCGGAAGCCGACCGCCACGAGACCCAGTACTTCGAGATGTTCTGCAACCGCGGCATCTATCACCAGGGCTGGACCGCCGTCACCCGCCACTCGATACCGTGGGTCGTGGATCAGGCCCTGCCTCCCTTCGACGACGATGTCTGGGAGCTCTACGGGCCGGACGACTGGAGCCAGGCCCGCGACGTGGCGGCCGAAATGCCGGAGAAGCTGGCCGAACTCCAGGACCTCTGGCTCGAGGAGGCGCGCACGTACAACGTGCTGCCGCTCGACGACCGTCGCGTCGAGCGATTCAACGCGGACCTCGTCGGCCGGCCGGTGCTCGTGCGGGGCAACTCTCAGCTGCTCTTCGGCGGCATGGGCCGCCTCAGCGAGAGCAGCATCCTCAACACCAAGAACAAGTCCCACGCCGTCACGGCCGAGATCGTGGTGCCCGAGACAGGCGCCGAAGGCGTGATCATCGCGCAGGGCGGGGCCTTCGCCGGCTGGAGCCTCTACGCGAAGGGCGGACGTCTCAAGTACTGCTACAACTTCCTCGGCCTGCAACGCTTCGTCGTCGAGGGCGACGGGGCGATCCCTGCGGGAACCCACCAGGCGCGAATGGAGTTCGCCTACGACGGCGGCGGGCTCGCCAAGGGCGGCGCGGTCACGCTCTATCTCGACGGCGACCAGGTGGGCGCGGGTCGCGTCGAGGCAACCGTGCCCTTGATCTTCTCGGGGGACGAGACTGCCGACGTCGGAATGGACACCGCGTCCCCCGTGAGCGACGACTACGCCGGCGAGGGCAGCGTCTTCACCGGCACGGTCAACTGGGTGCAGATCGACCTCGGGGAGGACGCCGAGGACGCCGACCACCTGATCACGGCGGAGGAACGGCTTCGCGTCGCGATGGCGCGCCAGTGACGAACCGTCGTCTTCCGCGGCGGCGCTCCTTGCGCTCCCCGCAGAGAGCTCCTCGTACCACGACAGAGAGGTGACGTAGATGGTTGTCGCAGCGAACGGATGGTGGATCTGGACGATCCTGGCGATCGCGGTCTGGGTGCTGATCGCGTTCTGGCCGGCACGTGTTGCGGCGCGGAAGGGCCACAGCTTCCTCGGCTACTTCCTGTTCAGCCTCGTCTTCTTCCCGGCGGCCCTGATCGTTGCCTACATGGTCTCGGACAGGTCGGGCTACGCGACCGCATAGAGAGGGGTTCCATGACTGACATGACGACCGAGCTCATCGACCAGCACACCTATCTCGATTCGCTGGGCCCCATCGACTACATCGTCGTGGAGTTCCCGGCGGGCGCGAGCTCCTTCACGGGCGAGATGTCCGAGGCGCTGCTCTCCCTCGTGGACGCGGGAACGATTCGTGTGGTCGATGTCCTGATTCTCACCAAGAACGAGGACGGCTCCGTCGACGCGATGGAGCTCTCCGACATCGAGCAGCTCGGACCGCTTCAGAGAGTGGAGGCTCAGCTGGCCGAGCTCCTGGCGGCAGAGGACGTCGAGCATCTCGCGGCGGCGATGGACCCGGGGAGCACCGCGGGCGTGCTCATCTGGGAGAACCTCTGGGCCGCGCCGTTCGCGTCCGCCGCCCGGCGGTCCGGCGGTCAGCTGATCGCGACGGGACGGATTCCGATCCAGGCCATCATCGCCTCCATCGAGGCCGACGAGGCGCACGCAACCGAAGGAGACTGAGATGCCGCTCGGACCAGGACGCGTAGGGCGAGTCGGGGTCATCGGGCACCCCGTGGCGAAGACGGCGGTGGTGGCCAAGGCGGTCACCCCGGGCCCGGCGCCGGTCGCGAAGACCGCAGTCGTGGCCGCCGCGGTCACACCCGGCCGGGCGGGTCGCCGCCGGCGGATCTAGCGCGAAATGTCTCGGCGGCGAGCAAACCGCCCATGACGGCAAGAAGGGACAACGAGCGCCGCGCGGGGCTCGCCGACGCAGCCGGGCGGGCCGCGTTCTTTCCCGCACGGGCGGCGGCGCGTGCCTGGCGAGGCCCGCTCGAGGAGGTTGCGGACGAGGTTCTGTCGGCGCCCGAGATCGCCCGCCTCCTCGATCGAGCGCTTGCCGGCTCGCTCCCCGAGGCGGTGGCACGCTCGCTGGTGCGTCACCGCGTGCTGGAGCGGATCGGGAGGGAGCTCGCAGCAAGCGGGGAGCTGGAACGTCTCGTGAACGCCGCCTTGGCGAGCCCACAGGCTCTCGAGCTCACCGACCGAGTGCTCGCGAGCGACGAGACCCAGCGAGCCCTCGGTCACGTCGCTTCGAGCCCCGAGCTCCGAGACGCGATCACCCGCCAGACGGCAGGGCTCGCCGAGGAGGTCGTCGACGGCGCACGGGCCTCCGCCGTGCGACTCGACGACCGCGCCGAGCAGGTCGTGGGCCGTCCCTCGCGCGCCACACGCCCGCCCTATGCCGGGATCGCGACCCGCGCGCTCGCGCTCGGGACGGACGCTGCCGTGACGATCGTCATCTTCATGTCGATCGTCGGCGTCGCGGCGCTGGTGTCGTCGCTCGTTGGCGGCCTCCGGCCCGAATGGCTCGTCGGGGCGCTCCTCGGCTCCGGCTGGATGATCGTCGTCGGCGCCTACTTCGTGCTCTTCTGGAGCTCCGCCGGGCAGACGCCGGGGATGCGCCTGCTCCGACTTCGTCTCCGCGGCCCCACCGGCAACAGCCTCTCGGTCGGCCGATCGCTCGTGCGCTTCGTCGGGCTCCTGCTCGCGATCGTGCCCCTGTTCGCCGGCTTCCTCCCCGCGCTGTTCACCGAGCGGCGACGCGCGCTACCGGACTTCCTCGCCGGCACGGTCGTCCTCTACGAGGACGCGCCGACGCTCTCGGGATCCGAGCCGGGAGCCTGAACGGCGACCGCCGGGCGCACGCTCGACAAACGACGTCAGAAGGCGATCGAGGTTGGCAGACAGGTGGCCATGGCCCGAGCATGGCCTCGATCCGGACGGGCACGTCTTCGACGAGGCGACCCGGTGCCGAGGCCGCCATAGGCGCGGCGCGTCCCCGTCACGTACCGCGCGGCCGACAATCGACCCGTACGCCGGCCGATGACCGAAAAGGTTGATTTGCGGGTCTTTGGCAAGCCCTCTGACGGACTCGAACCGTCGACCCCCTCCTTACCATGGAGGTGCTCTACCAACTGAGCTAAGAGGGCGCGGCGCGGAGTCTAGCCGCACCGGCCCCGGGCAACCGCGCTACTACCTCGTTCGGCCGTCGAGGCGGATCGTCCACGGCTCGACCGAGACGACGACGAGATGCGTGTCGCTCCACGGATCGCGGGCGAGGCTCGTGCGCACCTCGTCCTCCGATGCCGCTTCGACAGCGAGAACGACGCGGTGCCCGTCGGCCAGCGGGCCGCCGAGCACGACGAAGCCGGAGTCGACGAGGCCGTCCATGAACTCGGCGTGCGCCCCCCAGCCTGACTGCTCCTCCAGTGGCCGCGACGCGTCCCATTCCGGGCCGGAGCGGCGCACGACGACGTAGAACATCGCCACGATCCCATCGTATGACTCGGAGCCGGGTGGCGATACTCGCACGCGAGCTACCGTGCGTAACCTCCAGGGCCATCCGCTCGTGTCGTCCCTCTCGCGAACGCGAACGTCCCACGGTCGTCGTCGGCGAGCGGATCGCCGACAAGCTGCTTGCCTGAGACTGGCGGCGGAAAACCGGAGTCGGGCTCGTACCGTAGACCCCTGAGACACCATCCTCGGAGAAGGAGCTGGGAAATGCGGAAACGATTCGATCGGCGCACGGTGCCGCTGCTGCTCGCCGTGGTCGCGGCCGTGGGCGTCGCGGCGGCAAGCGCGATGGCCGCTTCGTCCCACCCGACGGTGAAGGTCATGAAGACCGCGAGCCTCGGCAAGCTGCTCGCCACCTCGGGCGGGCTGACGCTCTATCACTACACGGACGAGAAGGGCGGCAAGATCGACTGCAAGGGCGCGTGCGCCAAGCTCTGGCCGCCCCTGCTCGTCAAGGCCGGCGCAAAGCCGACCCTCGGCCCCGGTCTGTCGGCAGCGAAGGTCGGCGTCGTCAAGCGCCCGGACGGCGGGACGCAGGTCACGTACAACGGGTACGCGCTCTACCGCTACGCGCCGGACAAGAAGGCGGGCGACGTGAAGGGACAGGCGCTCTACAAGGCGTGGTACGTCATCGCGCCGACGGGGAAGCTCGTGAAACGGGCTCCTGCGGCGTCGGATCAGTCCGCGCCTCCGGCCTACACGACGCCGACAGACACGACCGACGACGGCTCGACGGGCGGCGGGTACGACTACGGCTAGACGACCCGGTCGGTAGATCGTCGCTGCGGGGGACGCGGCTACAATCGCGTCCCCCGCAGGGATTCCCGAGTGGCCAAAGGGGGCGGGCTGTAAACCCGCTGGCTCAGCCTTCGGAGGTTCGAATCCTCCTCCCTGCATTGGAGATCGCCTCCCTCGGCTTTCGGACGGACCTCATGGTGCTCGCGCTCGGCGGCAGCGAGATCGAGCACGGGGAAAGGCACGTCGTCGTCCGCACACCCACCAACCCGACGTTCTGGTGGGGGAACTTCGTCCTCTTCGCCGAGCCGGTCGGGCCAGGCGACATCCCCGGACGGCTCGCGCTGTTCGCCGACGCCTTCCCGAAAGCCGAGCACGTCGCCTGGGGGATCGACTCCGTCGACGGGACGATCGGCGCGGAGTCCGACCTCGTGAGGGAGGGCTTCGAGCTGAGCCGCGACGCGGTGCTCACGGCGACCGCGATCCGTCCACCGAGCCGCGGCGTGAACGCGGAGCTCCGAGCGCTCGCAGGCGACGAGGACTGGAGGCAGGCGCTCGATCTGCGGATCGCGTGCCTCCCGGACGACGAGCACTACACGGAGCCGTTCGTCCGCGCCCACCTCGCGGGCTCGCGTGCGCTCTGCGAGCAAGGCTCGGCCACGTGGTTCGGGGCGTTCGAGCACGGGACGCTGCGCGCGGCGCTCGGGATCGTCTCGGACGGCGACGGCCTCGCCCGGTTCCAGATGGTGGAGACGCATCCCGACAGTCGACGGCGTGGGCTCGCAAGCGCGCTCCTGTACCGGGCGGGCAGCGCCGCGCTCGACGCGGGCGCCGAGACCCTCGTGATCGTCGCCGACCCGGGGTATCACGCCATCGGCCTCTACCGCTCGGCCGGCTTCGACGACCGCGAGACGAAGGTCGAGCTGACCCGGCGGCCTCCCGCCTCCCCGTCCGGCGGCGCCTAGACTCGGACCGTGAAGACCTACGACGCGCTCGTGGTCGGAGCCGGGCCGGCCGGGTCGTCGACGGCGATCCACCTCGCCCGCGCGGGCGTCAGCGTGCTGCTCGTCGACAAGGCGCGCTTTCCGCGCGACAAGCCCTGCGGCGGCGGTCTCACGGGCCGGGCCCTGAAGCGGATCCCAGTCGACCCCGCGCCCGTGGTCGAGCGCGACGTCGACCGCTTCGAGCTCCGGCTTCGATACGGCTCGAGCTTCGCGCGCGAGCACCACGCGCCGCTGATCCGGATGACGCAGCGTCGGCGACTCGACGCCTTCCTCGTCGAGCAGGCGGTCGCGGCCGGCGCCGAGCTTCGGGAGGACGCCCGGGTCGGGGCGATCGAGCCGTCCGAGAGCGGTCTGGTAGCCCGGATCCGCGGCGAGGCGGTGCGCGCTGGAGTGCTCGTCGGTGCCGACGGCGCGAACGGGATCGTCGCGCGGACGCTCGGCGTCGACGACACGATCGTCCGAGGCGTAGCGCTCGAGGGGAACATCCCGCTCGAGGCCCTGCGGACAGACCTCGAGCGAACGGCGGTGATCGAGCTCGCCGCACTTCCCGGCGGATACGGCTGGGTCTTCCCGAAGGGCGACCACGCGAACCTCGGCGTCGGCGGCTGGGGGAGCGAGGGTCCGCGTCTTCGCGAGCACCTCGCGCGCCTCGCCCAGGCCCACCGCGTCGATCCCGCCGCGCTGACGGAGATCCGTGGCCATCGCCTGCCGATGCGGCGCCTCGGCACTCCCGCCGGCGCCGGGCGGGTGCTTCTCGTAGGCGACGCAGCAGGGCTCGTCGACCCGCTGTCCGGCGACGGCATGTACGAGGCATTCGTCTCCGCCCGGCTCGCCGCGGACGCAGTCGTCTCCGGCGACCTCGACGGCTATACGGCAGCGCTGTCGGCGACGCTCGACCGGCACGCCGGCGCGTCCTGGGCGGCAAAGCGCGCCTTCGACCGCTATCCCCGGACGGTCTTCGCCGCCGCGCGGGCCCCGGGGGTGTTCAGGGTCGTGGCGGGGCTCCTGTGCGGGGATGTCGCACACCCGGCCGACGCGCGCGGCGTCGCTCGCGGACCGCTAAAGCTGATCGCTCGCCTGGCCGGGTAGCGCTTCAGTCGTCGGCGAGCGCCTCGGCGAGGAGCGAGGTCGCGTACGCCTGCCACGCGAGTTCGTGGTCTGCAAGGAGGAGGGCGAGTGCCTCGCGAGCGCCCCGAAGACCCTCCACCTCCGGCACGAGCGCCTCGAGCCCGGACAGCAGCTGCGCCCGCCGCTCTGGAGCGTCGAGGTCGTCGGCGAGCGCGGTGGCGGCCCGGCCGAAGGGGTCGAGCCGCCGGCGGGGATCGCCACCCGCGGCGAGAAGCAGCTCTGCGCGACGGACGGCCGCGTTCAGCTCGTCTTCGTCGAGCGTGACCCGGCGTCCCGCAAAGAAGCAGAGCATCGCCCACTGCTCGTCCGGCTCCGCCCGCTCCACCGAGCGCACCCAGTCGCGGATCGTCTCCCGCGCCATCCGCTGGTTCTACCCGAGCGGGCTCCCGGATGGAATGTTCGGATTCCGTTGGCATCCGCAGGACCGCGATCAAGGCCTCCGAATCGCCGTCCGATAGGGGTAGGTATGGGTGGTGGTAGACGGCTGCTGTGCGCGCTCGCGGGCTCGCTCGCCGCGCTGAC
>Ga0068864_100005849_pt1 | contig 10084 bp, 6 predicted proteins | sample KBSSwiS72_FD_66586 | JGI IMG/M metagenome (GOLD analysis project Ga0068864, IMG submission 66586) | Switchgrass rhizosphere microbial communities from Kellogg Biological Station, Michigan, USA - KBS Switchgrass S7-2 | ecosystem: Host-associated > Plants > Roots > Rhizosphere > Soil ...
ACATCGGAGATGACTTTCGGCGTCGTCATCTTATCCATCGTCCCCAGCGTTCGCGCAGAGGCGCTTTCGATTCCGAGCCGCGCGCGGTACAACCCCGAGTCCGTCCAGTGCTTAACGAATTTGCGATTAGTGACCGGTTTATCAGCGCGCAGATAACCGTCATACAAAATGTTCGCCTTCTTTTCGATGAGGGCGGTGGCGAAAGGATTGATGTAAGGGTTCATCAACGAATCGCCGAGAAAGAATGAGTTGTTGTCGTACGTGTCGGCGAGCTCAATAACCTGGTCTGCAAACATGTCAATGGGTTTCTTTCGATAGTCTCCCCACTGTATCGTCTCGGAGCAGAAGGAACATTGGAAGGGACAACTACGCGCGCCTTCGATGCTCAGGTGATAGTAGTTCTCCGAAGGCAAGTCCGAGAAATCAGGAGCGGGCACGTCCTTCATCTCGAGAGACGCTCCCTTCAGGTCGGCCAGCGTAATCATGCGTTTATTCGCCAGCTCTCCGTCCAGTAGTTTGAGAAAGAGTTTTTCTCCTTCGCCGAGAATCACGTGATCCACGTAAGGATATTCTTCGAGAAGGGTGATCAAATTGTCGGAGCCGGTCGCCAAGTCGTCTGCAAAAACACCACCGCCCATGACGGTCTTGATGTGCGGGTTCTTTTCTTTAGCCTTTCGCAGAAAGAAGAGTGAGGCCGAGAGCGAAGTTGTATAGGTGCTGGTTCCGACTACTGAATAACCCGACAAATCGAGTTCATCAACTACCTCTTCCATCCGTTTGAAAAAGGCTTCGACCAGCGGTATCAAAGCATTGGCGATGCGGTGCTCATACTTAATACCGTAGAGCGGTGTGATGATTTCCAGGATTCTGGAGATCTGATTGCGGTCGGCGCCGTTCAAGTAGGCCAGAAAATGTGCATTAAGAATGAACCACATCTTCGAGTAACCATCGCTTGCGGCTGAACCTTCCGCTTTTTGCAACTCCGTAAAATATTTATGATGCGTGGTCCATAGTTTTACTTCTGTATTGAAATCATAGCACTTCACGGAATAGTCATTCTGCTCGAGGTAAGACTTGAGAATGGCGATACCGAGTGGCGGCGTCCACGGCGTGAAAAAAGGCGGTTTGACCAATAGAATGTTTTGCTTGAGGATGCCAGATCTTGTGCTGCTCTTGAAGTTCTCTATAGAGACCAATTCATTGTTACTCATGTGCGGTGTCTCCCCACCTTGGTTTTCAGGGTTGAATAAAAGTTAGATACAGAAGGCGACGACCACAGGTTTGCTCAACCAGCTTTCGAAGTTTCACAACCGCTTGGCTGCATGAAATTTACGAGTCGGCGATTAACGCTGCGGGAGGCTGAATGTGCGATAGACCGCGGAACGAATATCGCTAATGATGACCATCAATGATGATGCGAGGCGTAAGGCTTCCAGATGACAACGCTTTTCGGAGCCTCTAATTGGTACCATAGTTCAAGACTTCAAACTTGAACGTGTTCCGACAAAACTCAACCCATTCAGGAGTCACGGCATCAAAGACAACGTTTTCATCAAGAAAGATACCATCCGTCACCGTGAAGTTTTCCTGTAGATAATAGAAATCTCTGGGGGCTTGTTCTTTTACGATTTCCCCATCCGCGCTTGCCTGGGGTTCTATGTTTTTTACGTTCTCAGCCCAGCCGGGAAACTCCATCAGTTTCGTAATTTCGTATGCCTTACAATATTTTCCCATTTTTTTCATCAGTACCGTCTCCTCGCTAAAATGTAAATGACTTACTGACCAGTGTTGCCTCGCTGAGCGGGAGAGGCGCAGGTATTACGCTGTCCGGCCTCGGCCTGAGTGCCGCGCCCGAAATGAAAGGAAGTTCGTAAGACTGGTCTACAACTTTAATCCTAATCGTCTGGGGTGACCGCGACACCAGAGTCAACTCGATGCCGTTTGCCGGAAGGGCATAGTAGCGAAGCACCCATCTATTCCCTGTCGCAGACTTTGGTCCGGAAACTTTCCGCTTGATCGCCTTGCCGTTGATATCCGTGCCATGTACTTCGGCATCAGCGTCGACATACAGCGAAATGATAGGTGCTTTACGCGGCGAGGTGACGTGCAGGCGCAAGGTTCTGTCCGCGCCGCTCCGGTTGTCAGAGATCAATTCAACCATCGGAGCAGCCAGCTCTGCTATTTGAGCCTGGCTGGTCATAAAACGCCACGACCGGCCGGGGAAGAAGTCAGGCAAGTCGATAATTGTCGACTGCGCCGAAAAGAACTGCGATGTCCCATCTCCTCTATTGGTGCTGCTGGCCCATACGGCCTGTTCGGTATCGGCTTGCAAAGCATAGAACACGTTGTCCTGTTTCGGGTGACTCGCATCGAAATGAGAAGTCAGACTGCCACCGATCAGAAAGACCAGGCAAACGACTGTCGAGGCCGCCGGCAGGAGCCGCCGATTCATACTCGAAATAAGATTCAGATGAGGGCTGAGCAATCCAAGCAGCAGCGCTACCACGACCATGACCAACGCTGATGCCGTTACAGTCAATCCGACGAACAAGATTTGAATTATCGGAACAAACAGAATGATGGCAGGAATTGTGCCGGCCAAGAGCACCACCAGATGTTTCCCCGAGCGACTCTTTCCAGGATTCCAGATAAATAGAATCAACAACGATAACAAACTGAATAGCAGCGGCCAGGTAAACAAGTAACTCCCGCCCGGCAAACCGAACGTCGTCACGAGCAGAAAAACCAACCACCAGAGTAGTGCTCCGGTCCAAAGATCGAGAACACTTCTTTTCCTTCCGAACCAAAGATACAGACTGGAGGTTATCGCCAACGTGAGCGCCACAAAAGCAAACAGATAGAGCCTGCTGTTATAAGTTTCGCCGTAAGTCATCGCGCGATAGTCGGCTTGTAATAAACCGGCCACACGCCAGATCAGGTACACGGCCAATCCGGAACCGACCATGCTAAGCAACAAAGCGGCAAAACCCAACGCCATGCCTGGAAGCGTCAGGAGTTTTCTTCGATAGCCCAACACGACTACTGTTCCGAACAGCACCACAACTAGAACGGTTAGCGGTAACACCCTTGATACCGGATAACGAACAACGAATGCGCTAAGAACGTCGAAATAGACGGCGTTGCCACGAGCAGTATTTCGTAAATCCAGATTGCCGAAGTGGCGCGTCAACGCCAGTGCATACGAGCCGTGATGCTGCAGGCTGCTTTCGCTGACGGTTCCTGGGTTGTCGAGTTGAGTGTGATAGTGCGTTGATTGATCGATGTAGGCAAAATTCAGACCCGCCAGACCGGCCCGCTTGTAAATGGAAAAATCTGTGTCATTGGGTAAACTCTTATAGACTTCAAACAACAGCGAATTCGTTAACGGGCGCGGGACAGCTTTGGCAAACTCTTCAATGAGTTGTTCGTTTCCCTCATTCGTTTCGTACATCAATGAGGGGCCACTGCTCCCACGCGCTTCAAAGTTGAATACCAGCCCCATGGCTTGCACAGTCTGAGGATCTTCGACAACAGCTTGTGCGCCCAGCAATCCCACCTCTTCGCCGTCAGAAAAGAGAAAAATGACATCGTTCTTTAGTGACGGCCCGGCTTTTAAAGCGCGCAGCGTTTCAAGCATTGCCGCCACCGCGGTACCGTCATCGCTGGCGCCCGGACCGGTTGGCACTGAATCATAGTGCCCCGTCAGCATGATGGCCTTCGTGTTATTGCTTCCTTTTAATCTGGCAATAATATTCTGGACACTGCCTGCAATTACCGGCGTCTCACTCAACTCGCTCACGACGGTTGTGTTTTGAACTTCAGGACTAACTCCCAAAGCAATCAGTTCTTTGACAATATAGTCTCGCACCACCGCATGTTCAGCCGAACCGATGGGATGAGGTCTTTGCCCAATATTCTCGACATACTTCATCGCACGTCCCGAAGCGAACTCTGCCGGCGGAGCGTTGGCCGCCACGGCTGCTGGAGCATTCAGACGATAGACCGTAAAACAAACGACACCAATTACAGCCAGCAAAGTAATTAGATTTCCTAACAGACCTCTTCGTAATGTGGTCGACGGCTGGTAGGCCAGGGGTATTGGATTTGTCAGATGAAAAGCCACAGTATGTTCCTAACTTGTACTAGCCAATCCCGGCTCGCCTGGCAGGTTAAGCAACTTGAGCAACAAGAGCCTTTTGCGCATTAGCTCCGGATTCTTCTTTAACGATGAGACCATCAAACAGGTGAACAATTCGATCCGCATGCTCTGCGTAACGCGCGTCGTGCGTTACCATGCAGATTGTCGCTCCGCCGCGATGCAGGTCGCGCAAAAGTTCCATCACCGCTTCGCCATTCGTTGAATCCAAATTGCCAGTGGGCTCATCAGCCAGCAGGATGCTCGGTTGCCCGCCAACCGCACGCGCAACCGCTACACGCTGTTGCTGGCCACCCGAAAGCTGGCTGGGTAAATGCTGTGCGCGATGAGTCATGCCTACGCGATCCAATGCTTTAGTTACCAGTTGCTTCCGCTCGCCCGAGCTCATCCCGCGATAGGTCAGCGGCAGCTCAACATTCTCATAGACTGTCAGGTCGCCAATCAGATTGAAGCTTTGGAAGATGAAACCGACTTCGCGATTGCGAATGCGTGCTCGCTGATTCAATGAAAGATTCTCAACGGGTTTATCATTGAGCACGTACTCGCCATCACTTGGCGTGTCGAGCAAACCGAGTATCGATAACAGCGTCGACTTGCCGCAGCCCGACGGGCCGGCGATGGAAAGGTATTCGCCTTTCTCGATGTCCAGGTTTATTCCGGAAAGCGCATGAGTCTCGATTTCGTGGGTATAGAAAATTTTCTCCACATCGGAAAGGTGAATCAGAGGATTGGATGAACTCATTTGTGTCTCCTTGGAATTGTTTCGGGATCTGATTGGAGCTAACGCACACGAATGTGGGTGTAGCTATCAAGCGCGGAAGTATCTGAAATGATTACCTGGTCGCCCTCTTTGAGCCCATTGAGTATTTCGATCGTGCTTACCGAGTTGCGTCCGAGCATGACTTGAGTACGCACGGCTTCCTGTCCATCCGAGTTCAGGCGAAACAGACCGACAGTTTGTTGCCCCTGTCCGAATGCGGGGCGGCTGACATACAAAACATTTTCGAGGCGCTCGAGTTCGATGGTTCCGTCAACGCTCAAATCAGCTCGCGCAATCGCGGGCAGCGGCCCGGTCAGGGACACATCAACAATGACGGTGCCTTCACGTGCCGCGGGATCTATTCTCTGGACCACGCCTTGAATGATGCCGTTGCGTGTATCTACCGCCACGGGTTGACCAAGGTTGACGTCTTTGATTTGTGTCTCTGCAATTCTCAACTCGGCTTTGAGCGACGCCGGATCGGCCACTCGTGCCATGTTGAAGCCCGGTGTGACCTGTTGGCCCACCTGCACCGACACCTGCTGCAACACTCCGCTGGTACCGGCACGCACATTCAAAGCCTCGACCTGATCTCTTCTAAGTTTGGCAAGAGCGTGCAATCCCTGCACGCGCATCTCCTGGGCATTGATTTGCGCCTCAACAGATTTGCCGCCTATTGCCAAACGCAGTCGCTCGACCTTCAACCGATTACTAAGCTCCTGCACGCGCAGGCGCGAGATTTTCAACAACAGATCGGAAACCAGTCCTTGTTTACCAAGCACTTCGTCTGTATCAAGCTGCAACTTCGCCTGGCTGTATTCGGCGTTGAGGGTCGCAATCGCTGACTCCTGCGTCATTGATTCGCTTTTCAGCCGCGTCCTCAAGCTTTCGTTGTCAGCCTGCATGGCCTTCACTTGAAATTCGGCATCCGTGGCTTCCTGTTCCAGCTGCGGATTCGAAAGCTCGACGATCACGGTGTCGTGGCCGACAACGACACCTGCCTGTACCGGAATCTTTTCAACCCGGCCGTCCGCCGGCGCCGGTATGTAGCGAACTAACTGCGGCACTAAGGTTCCGTTGCCCCGGACCTCACGCAGCATTTGCCCGCGTTTGACCGTGTCAATGACCGCGGTCGAACGATCGAGTGTCGGGGCAGCGGGTTTGAGCCTGGTAAGACCAAACGTTATCCCGCCGACGGCGGCTAGACCAACGACAATTAAGATCGTGCTGCGAATGCGCTTTTTTAGTTTGGATTTTCCCGGACGCTTAATATCCATAGACTTTGGCAAGCGACTGCGCAGGTGGCCCTTCGCTCAACCCTCCCCCTTTTCTTCAAACTGAACAACCTCATGTTTGTCCCAGCCCAATCCTTTGGGTTCATCCTCATCTAGCTAACAGGGTTTTGGGGGGTTGATAGGTAGAGCTACCGCACTTGAAGTGGCGGAATATCCCCAATTGGTGTCGGAATTGATCAGTCTAAGCTTGCGCGACTGATCGTCTTCAATGCGAAGACACTTAGTCGGAAGTGCTCGTTATGTTCATCACTGTTCATGTGCCAAGTCATTTGATTAGCAACTACCGAGCACCTCTCTCAAATGGCCCAACGAAACCTGCCACAACTCCGATGCAGTGTGCGTCTAATTCATCCTTGCGATCATCTCTCTATCGATCAGAACATGGCTTTGATAGCTCACTGCATCCAGAAGTATTTTTACTCTTTCAGTTTCCTTAATCCTCTTCTGGAATATGCCCACCAGGTTTTTGAGCGGGCCAAACTTAATCGTAACCTTGTCTCCATAGTGGAGTTCTTCGCCGAGTCTAATGAACCCATCCTTATCTATCCGATCCTTTATGAGATCTATGACGTTGTCGTCGATAGGAATAGGTCTGTCGCCGAAGCTGACCACATTCTGGACTCCTCTTGTATACTTGATGTTATGAAGCTGCTTCCGGGCGTTAAAGCGGGCAAAGATGTAACTTGAAAATAGAGGTTTACTGACATAACGACCTCCGTAACCTGAGGGGCAAAGCTCTCTTAGCTTCGGCGCAAAGGTCTGCACCTGCCAAGTTCTTAAGTTGATATCGGCCCGCTCTTCCTCTTTAGGCTTGGTTCGAATCGCATACCACTCAACGCCATTGTCCAAAGCTGCCGTCACAAAACCACCTTATTCACCCTCTTCAACATGCGTTGGTCCACAACTGATTTTCCAGGCCCGTTTAGGTGGCCTTGAGCGCCCGAGGCGGTCGTTTGCTTCCGGCATCAAGCTACCTTAGAATGCCGGTGTTGCAATTTGTCTTGCAATTACTTGTATACGCTCTCTATCAGATAGTTACCCTCGCTATTTGTTTACTGACCTTACCTTGCTGGAGGCTTGAAAGTCTTTATAGGAGCCTCAAATCTATGGCAAAAAATTATTAACGGCCCCTCACAATCTCATGAGCGGTTACGCCACACATTTCTACGATTTTGGTCCCTTCCGCATTGATGCCACTCAACACCTAGTATTGCGAGACGGCATTGAGATACCTCTTACTCCAAAGGCTTTTGACACTCTGCTGCTGCTTGTCCGTAAAAATGGACAAATAGTTGAGAAAGACGAGCTGTTGAAGGCCATCTGGCCCGACGCCATTGTGGAGGAGGCGACGCTTGCCCAGAATATTTTCACTATCAGAAAGGCCTTAGGCGGCAGTGAGGGCGATCAATACGTTCAAACTATCCCAAAACGTGGTTATCGCTTTGTTGCCAGCGTAGCTGAGGTTAAGGTTGAAAGTGGTGGCGTTCCATTAGATGAGTCTGGCACGCCATCGCTTACTCGAGTTGATGAAAGAGATAGTCGCGCCAGTCCCATTTACTCTGTTGCGGTCTTGCCTCTAATTAACCAAACTGCCAATCCCAATGTGGAGTATCTTAGCGATGGTCTCACTGAAAGCCTCACAAACAGTCTTTCGTTGATATCACAGCTACACGTCAAGGCTTGTAGCACTGTTCAGCGTTACAAAGGGTCAGAGATCGATCTCCAGCAGGCCGGGCACGAATTAGGCGTCGCTGCGGTGTTGACCGGAAGACTCCTTCAGGTGAGTGACAACGTAATCATTAGGATGGAACTTGTTGATACGTCAAATGGATGGCAGCTCTGGGGCCAGGAGTACAGTCAGAAGCTTTCTGAAATTCACAAGCTTCAAGAAGAGATTACGAGAGACTTTTCGGAGAATCTCCGCCTGAAGTTGACGGGCGAAGCATGGAAGCAATTAGCAAAATCTCGCAGCGAGAATGCCGAGGCATATCAGTTTTACTTGAAAGGCCGCTCTTTATTGAATAAGCGCACTAAGGAAGGCTACAAAAAGGCAATCGATTGCTTCGAACAGGCAATCGAAATCGATCCCGGTTTTTCGCTGGCTTATTCTGGCTTGGCTGATTCTTACGTGCTGTATGACTTCTACGGCCTCATTCCACCTTGGAATACAATACCAAAAGCCAGAGCTGCGGCAGTCAAGGCAGTCGCAATTGCTGACGAGCTCGCCGAGGGTCACGCTTCACTGGCATCCATCATCCTCATCCATGATCGAGATTTAGTAGGCGCCGAAGGAGAGTTTAAGCGAGCCATTAGACTAAACCCGAAATATGCCCGTGCCCATGATGGGTACGCGCACTGCCTGCTGGCAATGGGACGGACTGAAGAGTCGCTGGCAGAATGCAATTTGGCTCTCGAGCTGGAACCGTTCGATCTTGAAATCAACCAGCATCTTGGGTGGTATTACCTTTTCGCCCGCCAGTATGACCAGGCCATTGAACAACTCCAAAAAACACTCGAGATGGGACCTGACTACTATCGGGCGCGGGTTCTATTAGGAATAGCTTATGGGCAAAAGGGTGCGTTCTCTCAGGCGATCGTGGAGTTTCTTCAGGCACGTTTGTTAGAGGAAACGCCTGTGCTCTCAGGCTTTCTCGGATATGCCTATGGAATGGCGGGAGACAAGAAAGCGCTGGAAATTCTGCGCGAACTGCTCAAAGAATCGAAACAAAGTTATGTTCCACCATACAGCATGGTTCTAGTCTATCTCGGGCTGGGCCGCCGCGATGAGGCTGTCGAATGGCTTCAAAGGGCGTGTGTCGAACATGGCCATTGGCGAGGCTGGCTCGAGCTGACTCCGGAACTGGACAGCTTGCGCGCAGATCCGCGGTTCATCGCCCTCACGCAGGGTAGCTTTAGGAGCGATCAATAGCGAAAGTTGAAGTCATGAGCGTTCAATCTGCTCCTGTATCTAAGAGGGCGTTTTATCTCACCTCCGAGTCCACAGTCGGCACCGATACTGAATATCATTATAGACACTAACGGGTATCTAACGTAGAATCCAGATTCGTGAGTCTAAATTACTGTAAATAATAGACTTGGTGCCGAAGGGGGGACTCGAACCCCCACGAGTTGCCTCACACGCCCCTCAAACGTGCGCGTCTGCCAGTTCCGCCACTTCGGCATGAAGTGAGTTTAGAGGGCGGCTATTATAGCCGGATCATTTCAAAAAACTACGCACCTACTGACTCGCCGCGGGTGAAGCTGCGGGTGCTGCTGGTGAAGGTTGCTGCACCGGCGACGGAGTCGGGGTTGCTACCGGCGCGATTTCTGATTGCAACACGGATCGGGAGCCGGAAAGCATCGGCAAGCCGAGCGTGAGTGCGATCAACATGAAAGCAGCTCCTGCTCCGATCGTGATCTTGGCCAGGAGGCTTGCCGTGCCACGCGGGCCGAACGCAGTGCTCGATAGAGTATTGGAAAAGAGTGCGCCCGCATCGGCCTTACCAGGCTGGAGCAGGATCACCACTACCAGCACGATGCATGACAGAATAAAAAGTCCGTAAAGAATGTAAGTTAACAAATCAAACCTCAGCGTCTGTAATTCACTATCTCCGCAAAACTCTCTGCTTTCAAACTCGCGCCGCCAACCAGCGCGCCATCAATGTCCGCTTGCTTCATCAGCCCGGCGATGTTGTCGGGCTTCACCGAACCGCCGTAAAGAATCCGTAAAGCCTCGCCCGCCGCCGCGGAGTGCCTTTCCGCGAAAACGCGCCGGATAAACGCATGCATTTCCTGCGCTTGCTCCGGCGTCGCTGTGCGTCCAGTGCCGATGGCCCAGACCGGCTCGTAAGCGACGATGATACGGTCGAGATC
>Ga0068864_100005854_pt1 | contig 10076 bp, 8 predicted proteins | sample KBSSwiS72_FD_66586 | JGI IMG/M metagenome (GOLD analysis project Ga0068864, IMG submission 66586) | Switchgrass rhizosphere microbial communities from Kellogg Biological Station, Michigan, USA - KBS Switchgrass S7-2 | ecosystem: Host-associated > Plants > Roots > Rhizosphere > Soil ...
CCCAGGCGCGGAGCGAACCAGGCCAGCTCGGTTTCGTCCATGGGGACGAGGACGACGTAGTCGGGTCGGTGCAGCGCCGCCACGATCGCGACCACGAAGCCGGCGAACAGCAGCCCGAACGCAACGAGGTAGAGCGAGCGTCGCGAGGGCGGGGACGGGGGTGTTTCGGGCGGCATTTGCCATGCATACCACAATGCAGCCAACGCGGCCTTGAGGCTTCGCAGTCGGCGCACTAGACTGCGCACCACCGCGCCCGATCCCGCGCGGTTCCGCCCCGGAGGTCGTACCCGTGCCGCAGCCCGATCCCAAGGAAGTCCGGCGCCTCGTCGAAGAGGCCGTCAACCGCGTGCTCGGCGACCCCGGCAAGGGCGCGGCGGCGCCCGCCCCTCCGGGCAAGCCCGCCACGCCGGGCAAGCCGGCCGCGCCAACCAAGCCCGCGTCGCCCGCCGCCACCGTCCGCCCCGCCCGCGTCCTCGACTGGACGCGCCCGACGCCCGGCGACGTGCGGCCCGTGACGACGCCCGCGCCGCGCCCCGGCGGTCGCCCGGCGGCGAAAAAGGCGGCCGCGCCCGATCCCGCGCGCACGGTCGCCTTGGGCGGCGACCACGGCGGGTTCCAGCTCAAGGAGTCGCTGCGCAAGTTCGTGCAGGGCGAGCTCGGCTATGCGGTGATCGATTGCGGAACGCACTCGACCGATCCGGTCGACTATCCCGACATCGCGCGCGCGGTCGGCGAGGCGGTGGCCGAGGGCCGCGCGTTTCGCGGCATCGTGATCGACGGCGCGGGGATCGGTTCGACGATGGCAGCGAACCGCGTGCCCGGCGTGCGCTGTGCGCTGTGTCACGACATGAAGACGGTGCTCAACAGCCGCGAGCACAACGACGCGAACGTGCTCGCGCTGGGCTCGGGCATCGTGAACGTGGGACAGGCGCGCGCGATGGTGTCGACCTGGCTCAAGACGCCGTTCGGCGGGGGACGCCACGCCCGGCGCGTGGCCAAGATCATGGAACTCGAGCGCTACCGCTCCGCGGTGGCCGAAAGGAAGGAATGACGCTCTCGACCGAGGTGCTGCGGAAACTCCCCAAGACCGACCTGCATCTCCACCTCGACGGTTCGCTCCGTCCACGCACGGTGTGGGAACTGGCGAAAGAGCAGAACGTGAAGCTGCCGGCGAAGACGCCCGCCGAGCTCGCGCGCAAGCTCACCGCCGGGAGCCGCACGAAGAGCCTGGCGGACTACCTCAAGATCTTCGACGTCACGCTGTCGGTGCTGCAAGTGCCCGAGGCGCTCGAGCGCGTCGCCTACGAGCTGGCCGAGGACTGCGCGGCCGAGAACGTGCGCCACATGGAAGTGCGCTATTCCCCGATCCTGCACCAGGACAAGGGCCTCAAGCTGCCCGACATCCTCGAGCCCGTGCTGCGCGGGCTCCGGCGCGCCGAAGGCGACTTCAAGATGTCGACCGGCGTCATCATCTGCGGGATGCGCAACATCAGTCCGCGCAGCTCGTATCAGCTCGCCGAACTCGCGATCGAGTACCGCAATCGCGGCGTCGTCGCGTTCGACCTGGCCGGGGAGGAGAAGGACTTTCCCGCACGCGATCACCGGCGTGCGTTCCGGCTCATCGCCGACCACAACCTGTCCTCGACCGTGCACGCCGGCGAAGGCTTCGGTCCGCCGTCGATCGCGCAGGCGCTGCACGATTGCGGCGCGCACCGCATCGGTCACGGCACGCGCCTGATCGAGGATCCCGAGCTCCTGAACTACGTGAACGACCACCGCGTTCCGCTCGAGGTCTGCCTGACGTCGAACGTGCAGACCGGCGCGGTCAAGACGCTCCAGGGTCACCCGTTCCGCCGCTACCTGGACGCGGGACTCCGCGTCACGCTGAACACCGACAACCGGATGGTCTCGGGCACGGATCTCACGAAGGAATACGGGATCGCGATCCGCACGTTCGGGCTCACGCCGTACCAGCTCAAGCGCATCGTCGTGAACGGCTTCAAGAGCGCGTTCCTGCCCTACGCCGACAAGGCGCGGCTGCTGCGACGTGTCGTGCTCGAGATCGACACCGTGTTCATGGAAGCGCTGCCCGAGGCGTACGACCGCGCGGCCTCGACCCTGTAGGACCCTGACGCCATGACGCTGCACTACAAGGTGTCCACCCGCATCCCGCGCCCGGTCGAAGAGGCGTTCGACCACGTCGTCGAGCCCGCGCTGCTGTCGAGCTACTTCACGAGCGACGCGAGCGGGCCGCTCGAGGCGGGCAAGAAAGTGCGCTGGACGTGGGCCGGCGGCGAGAGCGAGACGCTCGAGGTGGGCGCGGTCGAGCGCAACCGCCGGATCGAGTTCCGCTGGAAGGCGGGGTATGTCGACGTCGTGACGACGGTCGTGATCGCGTTCGCGCCCGACGGGCCCGAAGCGTGCACGGTGACGATCGAGGAGAGCGGCTGGCCCGATGCCGAAGGCGATAATGCCCGCTCGGCGTTCGAGCAGTGCGCGGGATGGCAGCGCATGCTGCTGTGCATGAAGGCCCGCATGAAGTTCGGAGTCGATCTCAGGGGTTAGGAGTTGCCCCCGAGCCACAAGCCGAGCGTGTAGAAACCGAGCGCTGCGAGCGCGGCCAGCGCCACGAACCACGCGAACCACAACCACGCCCCGCGGCGCTCGAGCCGCCGTTCGAGCAGCCGCTCGCCCGCCCGCAACTTCGCGTTGTCGAGGATCAAGTCGGACGTCTGCGCGCGCTCCCGTTCGAGCGCCTCCTCGAGATCGGTCGCCTTCGCCTCGAGCGCCTTGATGCGGCGCGTGATCGCATCCTCGTAGTCGGTCGCGTGCGCGGACGTGCGCAGCGCGCCCATCGCCGCGCCGACCGCGGCCCCGGCCGCGCTGCCGACCGCGCGGCCTGTCGGCCCCGCCACGCTCCCCATCGCGCCGCCGACGACCGCGCCTTTCGTTGCCGACGCCGCCGTCTTCTCCCAGTCCGGGCGCTTGCGTGCGGCGCGGCCCAGGAGGCGGCCGACCGACGAGGCGAGGCCGCTCAGGCCGCTCACGTCCGGGCCTTCGCGGTGTCGGCGAGCCACAGTTCGACGTCCGCCAGCGCCTCGGCGACGCGCGCGGGCGCGGTGCCGCCGGTCGCGGCGCGGCGGGCGAGCGCGGCATCGAGCGTCAGGCCGGCGGTGACTTTGGGCGTGAACTCGGGGCCGAGCGCGCGCCACGCCTCGGGGGTCAGTGCGGAGAGATCCGGCTCGCGGTCCGCGGCCGCCCCGGACTCGAGCGCCTGCACCGCGCGCGCCACCGCGGCGTACGCGTCGCGAAACGGCAGGCCGGTCGCGGCCAGGCGCTCGGCGAGCTCGGTGGCGAGCAGGAATCCCGAGAGTCCCGCGCGCGCACGCCCGGCGTCGAGCACGAGCCCCTTCACGGTGCCGGCGAGCGCGTGGGCGACGCCCTGGCAGGAGTCGAACGCGTCGAACACCGCCTCCTTGTCCTCCTGCAGGTCCTTGTTGTACCCGGACGGGAGCGCGCGCAGCGTCGCACCGAGCGCGGTGTAGCGTCCGAGCACGCGGGCCGCCTTCGCGCGCGCCAGCTCGCACACGTCGGGGTTGCGCTTCTGGGGCATGGCGGACGAGCCGGTCGTGAACGCGTCGGGCAGCCGCACCCATCCGAACTCGCGGCTCGAGAACAGCACGAGGTCCTCGGCCAGGCGCGAGGCATGGATCGCGAGCACGTGCGCCGCATGCAGGAAGCCGAGCGCGAAGTCGCGATCGCTCACCGCGTCGATCGAGTTCGCCGACGGGGCGGCGAAGCCGAGCTCCTTCGCGAGCGCCGCGCGGTCGATCGCGACCGGGGTCCCCGAGAGCGCTGCCGAGCCCAGAGGGCACGACGCGAGCGCGGCCTCCTTGACCTGCGCCAGGCGCCGCGCGTCGCGCCGGAACGCCTCGGCGTGGGCGAGCGCCCAGTGCGCGGCCAGCACCGGCTCCGCCTGCTGCAAGTGCGTGTAACCAGGGAAGATCACGCCGCCTTCGAGCCAGCCTTTCGCCTGCCCGGCGAGCGCGGCGACGAGCCCGCGCGCGTCGCGCGCGAGCGCCGGGGCAGCCTCGCCCGTCCACATCCTGAGATCGGTCGCGACCTGGTCGTTGCGGCTCTTGCCACGGTGGATGCCGCGGCCCACGTCGCCGAGCCGGCGGGTGAGTTCGGCCTCGACGAGCGTGTGGACGTCCTCCTCGTCGCCGCGGGCGGCGTCGACCGGAAGGAGCGTGCGGCCGATGTCGGCGAGCGCGTCTTCGAGCCGGGAGACATCCTCGCGGTTCAGGAGCCCGGCCTGTCCGAGCGCGCGCGCCCACGCCGCATTGAGGCGCAAATCCTGCGGCAGGAGCCGTGCGTCGTAGGGCAGCGAGCGCTGGAACGCGAAGAACTCCGGATCGGGCGCGCCCGTGATCCGACCCTTCCACAGCGGCTCGGTAGGGGTCGGCGCCGGCCTCGCATCGTCGTTCAAGTTTCCTCCCGCAATTGAGTCATCCTGTTCGAAAGGTGCGGTTCAGACGCCCGAAGGGTCAAGAAGAAGCGCGGGCGACGAAACGGGAGCGTTTGATCTTGACTCGGAGGGCGCGGACTGCGAGTCTCGCGCGCGGCCCAGGATTGGAGCTAAGTTCCCATTTCACCGCAGGATCGGACGCCCAAACGCACCTCATGGCTGAACTCAAAACCGACCGACATCATCACTGTGCCCGCGCGATGGCCGCCCTGTTGGGGCTGTGGCTCGTGGCCTTTGTCGGCGGCAATGCATGGGCGCAGGGCACGGGGAAGATCGCCGGCAACGTCGTGGACAAGAAGACGGGACGCGCGCTCGCGTTCGTCAACGTCGCGGTTCCCGAAGCGAAGACCGGTGCGCTGTCCGACTCCAAGGGTGAGTTCCTGATCGGCAACGTTCCCGCCGGAACGTACACAATGCGTGCGCAGTTCACGGGCTACGGGCCCGAGACCGTCGCTGGTGTGACCGTCGTGGCGGGACAGACCGCGACCGTCAAGATCGCGATGGGCGAGATCGTCGTCAAGACCGAGGAAGTGACCGAGGTCAAGGGCGAACGCAAACTCGTCGACGTCAAGACCGCCGGCACGGTCCGCACCGTGAATGCCGAGGACATCCAGCACCAGGGCCTGCAGAACCTGCAGGACGTCGTGGCGCAGCAGGCCGGCGTGTCGAGCGAGAACAACGTGATCCGCGTGCGCGGCGGCCGTGCCGACGAGACGTCCTTCATCATCGACGGCCTCACGAACCGCAATCCGATCACGGGCGAGAACACCGCGGGTGCGATCAACGCGCGCTCGGTGGCCGAAGTCAGCGTGATCGCCTCGGGCTTCTCCGCGCGCTACGGGCAGGCGCTGTCCGGCATCGTCGACGTCACGCTCAAAGAGGGCGGCCAGAAGTTCGAAGGCGGCCTGTCGGCGCAGGCGGGCAGCTGGTTCACGCAGTATTACAACGGCGTGATCTCGGGTCCCGACTGGTTCACCGGCGCGTTGAACAAGGCGGGGGTCCACATCCCCGGCGAGGCGTCGTTCCTCATCGACCTTTCGACCGACTTCTCGAACACGTACCTGCCGAACATCCAGGACCAGCCGGGTCGCCCGCGGCTCAAGTCCGGCTACGTCGACCACTTTCTCGGTTTCGACTTCGTGTACTCGCAGAACATCTTCATGCCCGCCGAAGAGAACACGTGGCGCGGTCTCTACAAGTGGACGTGGAAGCCCGACGGCCGCAACAAGATCGACATGTCCTACAGCAAGCGCATGGCGTTCGACCAGGGCTTCAACCGCCGTCCGCTCAACGACCTCGCGGGCCAGGCGCTGAGCTATCCGTGGGCCTTCGAGGGCCGCTTCCAGAACTCGGGAACGGTCACCGAGGACGTCAACACGTTCGCGCTCACGTTCACGAACACGCTCAGCAAGTCCGGCGTCCAGTCGCTGCAACTGTCGCGCTACTTCACGGCCCAGGAGTACGCGGTCAACGGCAAGCCGTGGGACGAGTACGTGCAGCCCGACGATCTCGCGCTGCCGCCCGGCCAGAACCGGCCCTACTTCGTGGACTCGGGCGACGACAACGTGTGGACGAACTTCTGGACCAAGAACCTGACCTCGGACTACAAGCTCGCGCTCAACCTGGGGAAGATCCACAAGACCGAGTTCGGGTTCGTGAACACGTTCCAGGACGTGCAGTACGTCACCATCATCGATCCGTGGGTTTACGATCCCGACGGCCTGGGCCGCGATCACGACTTGTGGCACGTGTACCCGGTGCAGGGCGCGCTTTACGCGCAGGACCGGCTCGAGTTCGAAGGCTTCATCGCCGAAGGCGGCGTGCGGCTCGATTACTGGTTCCCGGGCGAGCAGCTCGAGAAGGCGGTCGCCGACACGCTGAACGGCAACGTGAGCGATGCCACGCGCGAGGCGTTCGAGGAGGACACCGGAACCCTGTTCGGCCGCAACGTGAAGGGCGTGCTCTCGCCGCGCGTCAGCGTGTCGCACCCGATCCAGAACCGCGACAAGTTCTTTTTCAATTTCGGCCAGTTCACGCAGTTTCCTTCCTACTACTACGTGTATTCGAAGCTGACGTCGGTCTCGTCCGCGTCGTTCCCGGTGCTCGGCAATCCGAACCTCAATCCCGAGAAGTCCGTGCAGTTCGAAGTCGGCGCCGATCACCTGTTCTCGGACGTGATGGCGGGCAAGATCTCGCTGTTCCAGAAGGACATCTACGACTACCCGACGTCGGTGCGCTTCCGCCGCCAGGAAGGCACGAACATCTCGGACTTCTTCGTGTACCTGAACTCGGACTTCAGCCGCGCGCGCGGGTTCGAATTGGAATTCGAGAAGCGGCGCACGAAGTACTGGCAGTACAAGACGACGTACGAATTCTCGACCGCGAAGGGCAAGTCGAGCGACCCGAACCAGGCGAAGATCGTCGAGGAGGGCGGCGGCGACGCAACCGAACCGCCGCTGTCCGAGGGCTACCTGTTCTGGAACCGGCCGCACAAGTTCACGTTCAACGTCGATTTCCGCGTGCCTTCCGCGGGCGAGCAGCCCAAGCTGTTGGGAATGAGCCTGCCCCACAGCTTCGGAGCGAACCTGTTCGGGCAGATCCAATCCGGGAAGGCCTACACCCCGACCGACGTCAACGGGAACGCGACCGGGCGCGTGTTCTCCCAGAACGGTCCCACGGAGTTCATCCTGAACCTGAGGCTCAACAAGGACTTCAAGGTGGGCCGCGACCAGCACCTGAACGCCTACGTCGTGGCCGAAAACCTGCTCGACTGGAAGGTCGTCAAACGCCTCGATCCGAGCACCGGCGAGGCCCCCAAGGCGGGCGCGGGCCTCTACCAGGACCCCACGCAGTTCGACTACAACGCGACGCTCACGAATCCGGGCGTCTACGGCACGCCGTTCCGCCTGCGCCTGGGGGTCGACTATGACTTCTAGGTCGCGTGCGGCGCGCACCGCCGTGCTCCTCGCCACGCTCGTCGTCCTGTTCGCGCCTTCGCGCGCGCGGGCGGAGGCGGTTGGCGGCCAGCGCGCGGGCACGTCCGCCGGAACGTTCCTCAAGATCGGCGTCGGCGCGCGCGCCGAGGGCATGGGCGAGGCGTTCGTCGCCGTGGCGAACGATCCCTCGACGATCTACTGGAATCCCGCCGGCGTGGCCTCGATCATCCGCCGCGAGGCGATGGTGAGCCACACCGAGTACCCGGCCGAGATCGGCTACGACCACTTCACGTACATCGCGCCCATCCAGAAGCTGGGCGGCTCGATCGGCGTGCAGGTCGGCGTGCTGCACACCGACATCGCGCAGACCACCGAGGAGCGGCCGTTCGGCACGGGCGTCACGTTCACGTACGCCGACTGGCAGGCCGGCGCGACCTACGGGCGCCGCCTGACCGATCGCCTTTTGATCGGCGTCGGCGGCAAGTTCGTGCACGAGGATCTCGGCAACGACGTCGGCGGTCCTTCGATCAACACGTGGCTGATCGACATCGGATCGATCTACTACCTGGGCATCTCGAGCGTGCGCATCGGCATGGCACTCGCGCACTTCGGTCCCGACTTCCAGCCTTCGGGCACGTTCACGTCGACGACGGGGGAGACCCGCGCGTACGACAATTTCAGTCCGCCCACGACGTTCCGCTTCGGCGTCGCGTGGGAACCGATCGAGCACGAGAACCAGCGCCTGACGACCTCGATCGAGTTCAACCAGCCGTCGGACAACCGGCTCGACACGAAGGCGGGCCTCGAGTACGAGTTCGCCCGCCGCTTCGCGGTGCGCACGGGATACAACGTGAACGCCGACGCGTTCAACTTCGCGGCCGGTGCCGGCTTCTATCCCCAGTTCGGTTCGGTGCGCGGAACGTTCGACTATGCGTACACCGACGGCGGCGACCTGGGCGCGGTGCACCGCATCTCGGTCGGGGCACGGTTCTGATGCGCGCTGCGTACGTGCGACTGGTTGTCGCGTTCGTCCTCGCGGGCGCGTTCGTGGCCCTGGGCTGCGGCGGCGAGTTCACGCTGCCCACCGAGACCCCCGGCGGCGTCATCCCCGAAAAGGGCAGCTATGCCTACCAGGGGAGCCTGCGCGGATTTCCGAACCTGACCGACGTGTTGCTCACGATCGGCACGGGCAGCACCGTGTACGTCGTCTTCGATTCGCTCGAGATCAAGGCGTTTCCGCGCTTCTTCCGGCCCGACGGGTTCACGCCGCCTTTGTCGTACACGTTCACCGGCGCGTTCAAGCCGACGAAGATCTGCCAGGGCCCGGCGCGGCTCTACGTGCTCGACGCGGGCGACAGCACGCTCTCGAAGACCGACACGACGAAGGCGGCCGGCTTCCTGCAGTACGCGGTCTCGGGCGGTCCGCCCGTGTTCGTGCTGCGCGACACGTCGCTCGCCTCGGTGAGCGGCATCGCCTCGGATGCGGCCGGCAACGTGTACGTCGCGGGCATCGGCAAGGAGTTCATCGGCGACGATCCGCAGGACCCGCGCCGCCGCACGTACAAGTTCGTGAGCCGCGTCTATCGCTACCTCGTCGCGCAGAACTTCGCGCGCGATCGGGCGTTCTTCGTCGACGACGGCCAGGGGATCGGAACGGTCTCCGACCCGGGCGATTGCACCGTGCGGAGTTTCCTCGGAACGGAGTACCTGTACGTCGCCGACGAAGGCAAGGACATCGCGCAGCGGCTCAAGATCGTGAAGAACAACGGAGAATCCGCTCCGCTCGAGCCGCTGGCAATCGACGGTTCGCAAAGCGAACTCACGTTTCTCGCGCCTGCGGACGTGACGGCGGACCAGGAGGGATTCTGGTACGTCGTGGACACCGGCAATCACCGGATCCTGCGCTACGACTACGGGGGCGCATTCATCCAGCGCGTCGACAACGAACTCGATCTCGATTCCGATTCGCTCAAGGTGCCGATCGCCGCGTCGTGCGACGACTCGCTCGTGTACGTCGCGGACCGGGGGACCGGCAAGGTCGCCTCGTACAAGCGAAGGAAGTGACGTGAATCGCATGCCCCACGCCATCGTGCGCGCCGTCCGGGCCGCAGTTGTCGCCTGCGCTCTCCTGAGCATGGGTACGGCCGTCGCGCGCGCACAGGCGCTGTTCAGCCACGAGAACATGCCGGGGCCCCAGTATGCGATCCCGCAGCCGGACGGCGTGGCGGCCGACGTCGTCCCGACCTACAAGATCAAGATCTCGAACAACAACCTGGTCGGGCTCACGGTCACGAACTACGGCTTCTACGGCAACAATTTCGTGTCGCGTTCGCCGTCGTTCGAGTATCCGCTCGGCACCGGCTTCGAGCACATGGTGCGCGGCGGCCTGTGGATCGGCGGCATCACGGACTACAACGACTCCGATCCGCACGCCACCCGCGTGACGACCGGCGCCGTGGACGGATCGCAGGGATCGGCCAGCGCGGCCGGCACCGAGTACAGCCCCGCGGGCAACGTGATCATCGAGCGCTCGCGTCTCGAGAACAGCAAGGTCTTCAGTCCGCTTGCGGTTTCCGAGCAGGACTTCGTCACCGACTTCAACGATTTCCCGG
>Ga0068864_100005855_pt1 | contig 10073 bp, 9 predicted proteins | sample KBSSwiS72_FD_66586 | JGI IMG/M metagenome (GOLD analysis project Ga0068864, IMG submission 66586) | Switchgrass rhizosphere microbial communities from Kellogg Biological Station, Michigan, USA - KBS Switchgrass S7-2 | ecosystem: Host-associated > Plants > Roots > Rhizosphere > Soil ...
GATTTCACGGATCTGGAGAAACCCATCTTGCTGGCTTGTTTCGGATGAAAGCCCGATAAAAGATGACATCGGACTCATGTCATCCAGGATTGCAGGACTTGAGAAATGCACAATCCTGGCCTGCGAAATATTTGACTTGACTCGTTCTTCACTTGCCTGTGGTCCAGCGTAATAGTTCGCAGCTATACGTCTGATCTCTTCCTGCTCAGCAGACGATTCCAGCTTTACACCGGCATAAGCAAGTTCAAATCGCTTCTGAAAGTTTTTAGATAATTCCGGATTCCCGTAGGCGACCAGTAATGAGTTAGGACGTCCGGCGGGCAGACGCTGCTTTCGCATTTCGCGCAGTGACGATAAAGACGGGGCGTACGATACTTGTGCCTGGTCCACTACATAATGATCTTCCGAAGGCTGCAATGCCTCGAATGGCAAATGCCAGAGTGATCCATCAGGCACGACGACTAATTTCGTCTTGAGCCCGATTTGATCCTCCGCCGGCTTCACCAGTAAGTCGTAAAGTTCCTGCGCGAGCTCATGAAAGTTACCGGCACGTGAAGCTAGTAGTTCCTGAAAGTGTCGCACTCTTGATGCGAGCTCATCGTGTCTGACCTCCAGGGGATAAACCTTGAGATTAATCTCCATTTGCCGTTTGCCTTGAGCCGTTCTGGCCCCGGTCTTATCCGCCGTCAAGACAAACAGGTACGTATTGGTTTCAGTGGTGGTGTATTCGAGGAGCGCGGTTGACGTATCGGTTATCAATAAACGAATGTCATCGAGTTTGAGTGGAGCGAGCTCGCCCCGGCTGATTTTCAAACCCGGATTTGCGCTGAAGGCTTTCCGGCGAAACTCAACATACGCTGCGCGAGATCTTCGCAATTTATCCTGCAACTCTGAGCGACGCGCTTCACTCTGCGAACGCTGTTCTGCATCGCGTTCGAGTTGGATTTCGAGCGAGGCAACCTCACCAGCCAGGCGTTGCTCCTCATGACCCTGATCGACGGAAAGCCCTTTTTGCGGAACGGCGTTGTTGCTCTTCAGTAGATCTATCAGGAATTGCGTCTTTGCCTGTTCGGCATAATGGAAAGCCTCACTCGGTCGATGCTCATTCATCAGAAAATCGATAGCGTACAGGTACGGCAGTGAGCGGCTATGGTCGCCGGCCGTGGCTACAGAAGCTTCCTCCCTCAGCGACTCAACTGTCGAGATAGCGCCGGTGAATGCGTTGTATGCCTGTGGTCCATGTTCTAACTTCGAATGGGCTTTGCCCGTCAACATTCGGGCGTACCATTGAAGCTCACCGTTCCCGAGCTGCGTCGAGATCGTTGCCGCACTCTCAGCGGCGCTCAGTGCTTTTGCATAATCATTCTGAAGCAGAAAAGCCTGAGAAACTCGCGTCAAAACTTCCGCCATTTTTTCCTGATTGGGAACGGACTTGAATAACCCGAGCGCTTTTTCAAAACTGTCTAACGCCTCGGAGTAATTCTTCAGACGAAGGTGTGTGGAACCGATGCCGGCGAGAATATCGCCCTGCCCTGACTTATCGTCCATTTCCTCGCGCAACGTCAGGGCTTGCCGGTACGAGCTGAGTGCCGCATCGTACTGCCCTTGCCCGTAGTAAACATTTCCGATTAGCGTTAAGACGCGGGCCATCTCAACCCGGTTAGAATTATTTTTAAACTCTTCCAGCGCCTTGGTGTAGTACTCGAGGGCGCGAGGGTAGTCTCCCTGTAGAGCTCTTACTAAGCCGATACTTCCCAGCGTGGTGCCGAGTGGGGCTTTGATCTCTTCGAAGATGCTTAGGCTGTTGAAATAGCTCTCCAGTGCCGCGCCATAATCGCCGCGAGTCCGATGCACATTTCCAATTCCCCTGAGCGCATTGGCAAGACCCAATCTGTCAGGCAGCGTTTTCTGAAGGTTGACGCTGCGCTGATAATTCTGAAGAGCTTCGTCGTAATCGCCGGAATAGTAAGCGGAATTCGCCGCGCCATTCAGTGCGGCGACGATGGCGCCGATTTCTCCTCTTTCAGCACGCTCGAGAGATTTTTTGTAGAAAGACAATGCCTGCGTATAGTCGCCCTGCATGTATAAGACGTCCGCGAGGCGCACAATGGAGTCGACGTTATTGTTTGCTTCACTGCTTTTTCGAAAAGCGTCGGCGGCCGCGGGATAGTTTCCCCGGCCATAGTGAATAGTGCCGATCATGTTCAGCGTGTTGGCGATTTCTTCCTTGTCGCCAAGTGAGGTGAATTCCTTCAAGACCTGTTGCAGGGCCGTAAGTGCTTCTGTTTCTCGACGCTGTTCTTTGTAAATCAACGCGAGACCGGAGAGTGCTTTAGCCGCCTCGTGATGATTTGTGACCTCTGTAAACAGGTCGCGCGCTTTCTTGTAGTGTTCCAACGCCGCCGGATAATTGGCTTGAAAATAATAAACAGTCCCGATGTCCAACCACGCCGTCGCGACACCTTCTCTATCACCGATTTTCTCAGCGACGTTTTGCGCAACGCCGTAAATATCGAAGGCGGTCGAATAGCGTCCGGCCAAGAGTTGAGAATTCCCGTGCCTGATTAGTGCCTTACGCAAATCGGGCGTCATCAAAGCTGGGTTTTTGGAGAGCAACTGCTCACGCTCTTGCGCAGATTTGACCGTAACGAGCGTGTTCGCGAGGTCGTCATAGTCGGTCTGCGGTGAAGTCTGAGCACAGATGTTCAGACTCAGGAGAAGGAGGCCAAGGAGAGGACAAACAGGATGTAAGTTTAATAATGACATGACAATGAATGGTAAGTTTACTGGAAGATTAATCTAGCCCCAACTCTTCGGATGCCACGGGCAGCCCGTGGCATTGGTAATCAAGAATGTCATCCGATTTACAGTTCCATCACTTTCTGCGGTATACTGCCGCCCTCGCTTCCCCTTCCGCGTGATTGTTTCATTAACCAAACAATTAAATAGCACTCGTGTGCCTCGCAAAGAGGAAGTATCAACATGACCCCATCAACAGAAGTTGCTCACGGTTTTTCGAAGCCTGGGTTTATAGACCGACTCGAACTGCTGCAAGGAATGAGTCAGGAGGCTGTGCATCGCTTCAATGCGATGATGCGAAGAACAAAACGCCGGCGCGGTGAATGGGTCTTCGTGAATGGCGACCGCGCCGACAGCGTCTACCTTCTGCAGGAAGGCCGGATGAAGATCACTGCCTTAAGCGAAGATGGTCACGAAGTAGTGCATGGAATACTTGGACCAGGCGAGATTTTCGGCTATACAAGTACAATCCTCGGCATACCCCGCACCACTTCAGCTCAGGCTCTCGAGACTTCTCTGATATGTGAAATCTACCGAAAGGACCTGGAAACTCTCTTGAGCATGTACCCGGAGTTATCGTTTCAGTTGCTCAAATCCGTGGGCCTAAGGCTAAAAAAGGCCGAAGCCCAGCTAGTTAATGTCATTTGCAACGACGTCTCCCACAGGGTCAGGGAAGTTTTGCTCGATCTGATGATCAAAGAGTCAGGTAAGGTGCCGGACCAACCGATCAAAATAAAGATCACTCAACAGGATCTCGCAAATCTAATTGGTGCGTCCCGGCAAAAAACCTGGCAGGCTCTCAAAGAGCTGGAGGACTCAAACGTGTTGAGGCTCATGTATCGCAGCATCCTGGTGATTGCGCCACATAAACTTTAAAAGCTGCTGCTCCTCGATCAATCTCTTCAAGCTGTACTGGATCTCACCCGTCAGCTTCCGCCCGAAACGTTTTTGATACTCAACTCATATCAGGTAGGTCTCTCAGTAGATTTCATCTCAAATGGAGGAATTAATTATGCCCAGGAAGGCAGCACGCGGAGCTAAAAAGACCAGCAGCACCAGGAAAACATCCCCAACAGTCAAGAAGGCTAAGGCCGCTTTTTCATTGGGAAACGGCGGGCCCCTCGGTTCAAACGGTACAGGTATAGCGAAAATGCAGGAATACCTGAAAAAGTTCGGCTATCTGGAGGCCGATCAACCCGCAACGGTCGCGTTTGCCAAGCAGAGAGACATAGGCATTGAACACGCTACTACGGGATCATTTGACGATGCTACGGAGAGAGCACTCAAAAAATTCCAGGCCTTTTATGGGCTACCTGTAACAGGTCAACTCGACGACGATACGGTGCACCTCGCAACGTTGCCCCGTTGTGGCAATCCCGACACGCCAAACCGGCATTTCCAGGTAACGGCTGCGCCGGGACTGGCTGAATTCGTGGCACAGGGCAATCGTTGGAACAAATCAAATGTGACTTACGGCTTCTCTAACTTCACGGGCGACCTAACGCAACAGGTGATCATTGCCAACATCCGCCGCGCGTTTCAGTCGTGGAGCAACGTCTGCTTCCTGACGTTTACGGAAGTTGGTGGCAACCCGGACATTGATATCGCTTTCAGGACTGGCAACCATAACGACGGATCCCCATTCGATGGAGCTGGCAATGTGCTCGCGCACGGGTTTTATCCTCCACCAAACGGCGGCGCCATTGCCGGCGATTTGCACTTCGACGATGCGGAAACATGGACCACGAACAACCCGCCTACCGGAATCGATTTCCTCAGCGTCGCGATCCATGAGATCGGTCACACTCTCGGTCTGGACCATTCCGCCGATGCCAACGCGATCATGTTCGCGTTTTACAGCGGGATTAAGCAGAACCTGGCGACCGATGATATCAACGGGATACGCTCCATCTACGGCAACCAGAGCGCCAAGTCTATCCTGTCCGATACGTCCATTACGTCTCCATCGTTCTGTACCTTCAACAATCGTGGCTTTATTGCCTGGGCGGGTACCGACTCGGCACACCGGCTCAACGTGATGGCCACCGATACGCTGCGAGTGTGGTATGGGAAGGTAACGATGGGCGACACGTCGGAGTCAGGCCCCGCGCTGGCAGTCTTCAACAACCGGCTCTACATTGCATGGCGAGGTGTGGGCAACAACCAGCTCAATGTGATGTCATCAGCTGACGGCGTCAACTGGACAAACAAGGTCACCTTGAATGAGACGACCTTTCACCGGCCAGCCCTCGCTGTGTTCAATAATCGACTCGTGCTCGGATGGACCGGGACCGACAGCGCTCGTCGCCTGAACATCATTCAGTCCGGCAACGGCACCACCTGGACCGGCAAACTGACGCTCAATGACACTTCGGTCAATGGTCCCGACCTGTGTACTCTCGGCAACAACTTGCTCATCTGCTGGACGGGCACCGACGCCGGACGGCGACTCAACGTCATGGCCTTTAACGGCTCTACATGGTTCAACAAGGTCACCTTGGGCGAGAACAGCTTTGTCGGACCGACGATCGACAACGTTGGTGGCAATGTAATCCTTGGCTGGACCGGCACTGATGCGCAGAACCGGCTGAACACTTTGCGCAGTACCAACGGGGTGAATTTCTTCGGGAAGATAACCTATGGTGATACTTCGTCATTTGGTCCGACCGTTTCGGCCCTGCAGAGCGCGCCAGTCATCGCGTGGACCGGAAAGGACAATGCTCAGTCCTTGAATGTAATGAGGATCTGACATTCGGCGCGAATGGGTGTAACTTGTGGGCGCTCGACTTCACAGTTGGGCGCCCTTTCCCCCTTGCTTGAAAAGTCGTGCTCCAGGAGGCGGATGTGGACATCGAAATACGAATCAGAAACGATAGCGAGATCGACTTTGCCTCCGTACGAGTAGTGTTTCCGGATCGGGATGAAGCACACTTTGGACCCATCCCCAAAGGCGCATCGAGCGACTTCAAATCTACGACTCGGGCTTATCGATATGCCGAGATTCATGTGAACGCCGGCGGTCGAGAGCTAAGACTGCAACCATACGACTATGTCGGCGAACACAAGTTGACTCCTGGACGCTACACCTACGTGCTGGGTATCCAGGACAATAGGCTCACTATCAACCTCGAGAAGGTTGACTGACTACGCTGTATTGCTCGCCGCTGATGCATCAACCTGCATAGCTGTCCTGCTTCGGTTCCTCAATACAACTTTTTACAAACTATTTACAGTCTGTGGAGACTTGGAAGTTCAAACACCATAGCCTCTCACGCACGGATTAGAAGTTGTCACTCAGACCGAAAGGAAATGAACAATGCAAGCCAGGATCAATCACCGTAATGCACGGCTCTCAAAACTTTTTCCAGCACTCCTGATCTGTTTCGTGGTGGCAATGGGCCACGGGACGACTGTTGCTCAGACGACATCGCAATCGGATGCGCAGAAAACATTCGACCAAATGAAAACCCTAGCGGGTTCGTGGCAAGGTACGATTATGGGTATCTCGATCAACGTCACAATTCGCCTCACGTCGAGTGGTACCGCAATTCTGCATGAAGCGACAACAGGTGGAGGGCGTCCTCCAGACCATGAGATCACGATGTTCTACGTAGAGGGGGATCGCCTGCTCGCAACCCATTATTGTGATGGCGGAAATCGGGCTCGCTTTGAAGGCAAGGCGTCGCCGGATGGAAAGACCAGCGAGTTCAATTTTCTCGACATCGCGGGAAACACAAAGGGAGGATTGGTGAAGCGTATGGCGTTCACCATGATTGACGCGAACAAACACGCCGTAGAGTTCACTTTCATTAAGCCAGACGGCAAGCCGATTGACTTGCGCGGCGAATTTGAACGAACAAAATGACGACAGAGCCCGGAGCCCGTACGCCTTAATTTAAGGGATCTAATTGGACTGGTCAGTATCCTATCGCGGTACTGACCAGGTTTACTGAGAACACCTATAGCTTTTCAAATTAGGCACTCCCCCGCTCCAGCGAGCTTGCAACTTGCCTTGTATGTAAGGCATCATAGCCCCGTTAACCCTTCTCTCGCGCATCGACGGTGATGCGCTCCGCGCACAAAATGATTAGCGCCGGACGTTTTGGATGGTTCGAGAGCAGGCTTATTTCACACATCGAAGCCGCTCCTAGTTAAGAGCATCCGAACCTGATCCTTCGAACGCTACCGTTCGCCGAAGCCAAATCCGATTCGCCAGCTTCTTTTTCATTCCTAAACAGGGAAAGGTATATCTCTATGTCAAAAAAACTTTATGTCGGAAACCTCGCTTTCCAAACTACCAGTCAAGATCTTCAGCAACTGTTTGCTCAGGCCGGAACGGTTGAATCAGCAAGCGTGATTGAGGATCGCGACACTGGACGATCGAAAGGTTTCGCCTTCGTCGAAATGTCTACGGAAGCGGAAGCGACTGCAGCAATTGAACAGTTCAACGGAAAGGAAGTTGCCGGTCGCGCCTTGAATGTCAACGAAGCCCGCCCACGCGAAAATCGCAGTGGGGGTGGTGGAGGTGGTGGACGTGGCTTTGGCGGTAATCGCAACGGCGGCGGCTTTGGTCGTGGCGGCGGCGGCAACTCGGGACGTCGCTCTGAGCCACGCTGGTAATTAGCATTCTACGCAGTGTTCGATCTCCGCATGATGGCTTTGCCTAAAAGTAAGGTTCGCACTTGGATCGGGGTCACCCGATCCAGGAATGATCGCGGAGATCGACACTGCCGTTGTAATTTTCGCGACGAGCTCAAGCAGCCGTCGCATACACAAAGGAACTTATGAATTTTTCTCAGTTAGGATTGGCAGACGCACAATTGCGCGTTTGCGAATCACTCGGATACTTAAATCCTACCCCCATCCAAATTAAATGCATCCCGCTAATTCTGAGCGGAGCGGACGTGATTGGCTGTGCGGAAACCGGAACAGGCAAGACGGCCGCGTTTCTCCTTCCGATCATTCACAACCTGAGCGCCCAAATGCGCCCGGGCATTCGTGTCCTCGTGCTTGCGCCTACGCGCGAACTGGCACTCCAGATCCAAAAGAACTACAGCGAGCTCAATCATCTGAAAGCTAACAAGAGCGTGCTCGTGATCGGTGGCGCCAATATTAGAACGCAAATCGCCGATCTGCGTCGCAAGGCAACGATTGTGATTGCCACACCCGGCCGCTTGCTGGACCTTACAGAACGTGGCGCAATCGATCTTTCCACTGTCGAAGTTCTTGTCCTGGACGAGGCCGATCGCATGCTGGATATGGGTTTTCTACCAGCGATCAAAAGAATTCTTGCAATGTTGCCTGGAAAGCGGCAGACGCTGTTGTTCTCAGCCACGATGTCTTCAACCATTGAGAGTTTGGCTCGCTCAACAATGAGACAACCGAAGTTGGTTGAAGTAAACGCGCGCGGCCGTGCGGCGCAGATGGTTGAGCAAACTGTCTATTCGGTTTCGCTGGAAAACAAGACGGCGCTTTTGCTTGATTTGCTCGAGCGGGAAGATCAAAAAGAATCGCTGGCAAAGGTTTTAGTGTTTACGCGCACTCGACGCGGCTCCGAACGCCTGTCACACATTCTCAGAGCGCGCAATCATAAAGTGAATCGCATTCACGCCGACCGAAGTCAGCCACAACGCGAAGCAGCTTTGCGGGACTTTCGCGAGGGCCATACACGCGTGCTGGTAGCCACAGACATCGCGGCGCGTGGATTAGACGTTGATGCTGTCTCACACGTCATCAATTATGACGTGCCCAGTGTTCCTGAAGACTACGTACACAGAGTGGGTCGCACGGGTAGAGCGGGTAAGCACGGTAAGGCCATCACGATCGTGACGCCTGTCGACGAGTTGTCGATGAGAGCAATCGAGCTACTTATTGGACAACCGGTAAAGCGCGTCGTGCCGGTAGGTTTTGGTGGTTTGCAGGCAGTTGTCTCAAACACACGCAAACCGTTCGTGCCTTTCGGGCGGGCTTCAAGTTCCAGGGGCGCCGTGCGTTCTTTCAGGCCGCGCGGACGCTAATTCAGTTTTGCGATTTCTCGGTGATTCAGCCTGGTTTTAATCGCTGAATCACTGTAGGAATCAGCCCTGAAGATCTCACTCTATAATCCTTACAACAGTGTGACGCGATGCCTCATCTCTGGATGTTTCTGCTGCAGTCGCTCACACCACCTAGCCATGAGGATGACTTCAATAACTACGCCAGAGGCGCCTGGTTTACATTCCCTGAAATCTTTTTGGATCTCTGACGAGTTTTCACTAAAGTCGAATTATTCTGCACCTGGCCTGGATGCCACCCATTTCATTTCTTCAGCCGTGCACTTGCCTTCACAATAACATTCCCCGTTCGGCAACTTTGAACACACTGAACCGCAGACCCGTCCTCCGCTTGGTCCCTGACACATGGCCGCATACGTAATTCCGATCGCCAGATTTGCAGCAGTTAACAACAACGCGGCAATCAATAAAATCCTTTTCATTTCTAACTCCTTCTAACCTCAGGCTACAGCATGATTCTCCGCACGGATGTATTAACCTGCCATTAATCAGCCTTGCTTTTGAACAGGACCCCTACTGAGCTAATTTGGCTGTGGTCCGGCCACCGGAGCCTTGGCGCCCGCCACCCAGTCATATTCCTCTTTCGTGCATGACCCGGTGCAACCGCACTGTCCATCAGAAGCAGTAACGCATTTTTCGCCGCACGCTCTCGCCCCACCTTTCCCCTGGCAAAGAGCCGCGTACGTGATGCTAATCGTTAGGTTAGCGGCACTGAACACCAACAACAACGTCAGCAATATTTTTCTCATCTCGCGATCCTTTCGGCACAGATTAGTTGGACCCGGGTCTCACACCGGGCGCCTTTGCAACCCACTCTCTCTCTTCCGCGCTGCATGCTCCTGTACACGCGCAGGTCCCGTCGGGGTTAGTGACGCACGTAGTTCCACAAGCTCTTGCTCCTTTAATGCTCTGACAAACAGCAGCGTAACCAACGGCAATGGTCAGGTTACAAGCCGTGATAGCTATCGCTAAACTCAGCAATATCTTTTTCATGTAGACCTCCCTTTCGAAACCACTTGCTTTATTCAGGCCCTTCTCGCGTAGAACTTGTCTTTAGTGAATTGTTATTACGCTGCACGCGCTCAATGGTCCATCGACACAAAGCGGCTTGGGTGGCGTAATTCAATCCCTTGCGCTTGAGTTGACGCGCCAACAATAATCCTTCGTTGAGGTTCGAGTCTGATATATCTGACAGCACGTCAAGAAGTCCCGTGATTCGGG
>Ga0068864_100005856_pt1 | contig 10073 bp, 8 predicted proteins | sample KBSSwiS72_FD_66586 | JGI IMG/M metagenome (GOLD analysis project Ga0068864, IMG submission 66586) | Switchgrass rhizosphere microbial communities from Kellogg Biological Station, Michigan, USA - KBS Switchgrass S7-2 | ecosystem: Host-associated > Plants > Roots > Rhizosphere > Soil ...
GCGAGTTGTTTGTATTGTCATCATATTCTAAATTCAGATGTCCATCATGTATCTCAGCTAGCATTTCTGACAAGAGAGAAATAAATTCGGGCTGACTTTTTATTGTAACCAATTTTTTACGGTAATTATCAAAGTGGTTATCTAAAGAATCTTTATTGTTGAACCTGTATAATTCTCCATGTGCTTCCTTAAGTGATCTTATTAACAGATCAAAGTCAGATCTTATTTCGTTTAAGGTTAAGAACTTTGTATTACTCTGTGATTTTAATTGGCCTATGGAAAAAACGAAGAGAAATATATACAGGAAAAAGGAGACATGCCCGAATTTCATAGAAAATGATTTTTCGGGTGAAACGTGTCAACTTTGAAAATGTTACACTTTTTAATGACTTGTCACTTATACACTAATGGGTGCAGGTAGCTTTCTGAAAATGGAAGACTACAAATAGGATGCGGAGCTGATTAATAAAATAAAGAGAAAAAGATATTCGCTATGTCTTTGAATGATTGTAGGGGCTACAGAATATATCCGGATCTCAGCAAATACAATCATTCAAACCCACAGCGTTTAAAAATAATTATGTAAACCGTTTATAAACATATAATCCCTCTCGTACCGCTTTACATAGGAACCCCATGTTATGCGCAGTTATCTTTTTTCCTTAACCACATTGTCTACAAATTGCTGTCCAAAGGTTGTTAACTGGATTAGTCCTCTCCTGAAGCTTATTTCATGTTCTGTTTTCGCTATAGCCTTCCTATATAATTCTATATGCTCATCATTTTCTAGTGGTTCATATGTATTTTCGGAAGTAAAGTGGACTCCACTTGGGATTTCTAAAATCCCCAAGCGACATAAATTATCCAAATATGAAGGCACTAAATCACTCCTTTTTACAGCGATAATTTTTTGTAGATGACAATAATGATCTAATACATTATTATATCCATCGAGATCTTTTCTTTCAACTCTAACGTCAATTACCGGATATGCAGACCTAGTCAAAAATGCGTTAAGTAATAATGCTTCATCAGAAGATAAATTTTTTATGATTTCCACATAGCCTGGGTGTGCTTTATCTATGGTATCCTTGTCCATCGATGTTGCTATTAAATTCGCAAAAAGTTCTCTTAAATTTTCATCGTGACCGCTATATCGAAGTGCTTCAATTGCTGGACCAGCAACTTGCGGTGGAGGAGTAACAATATTCTCTTCCTTAACATTTTTCAGCTTTTCTGCTACTCGGGTTGTAACGAATTGTTCAATTTGTTCATAACCCCAAACAAGTGCTTTTATCGGGGCAAGTGCGATGTTGATAGTTTTAGTGATTGTCTCTAGAGATTTGCCAACTTGTTTTGCAGAAGGTTGGACAGTGTCCTGATAGACTGGTATAGCTTTAACTAAACCAATTGCAGCGTCAATCGTTGACTTAACATTAGATTCTTTCTTTTGGTTTTCTTCGCTCATGACTGTTCAATTATATTGCGCATAACGTCCAGGGCTTGCCGAAGGCCGTCGAATTTAGTAACTTTTCCGGCCGAGCCCACTACAAATTCATTTTTATTTATGGGCGAGGCCAACACGTTGCAGGCTTTCGGCAAACCCCATGTTAGCGGTAGTGCTTCTCTTTGAAAACTTTGTCATAGAACCTATCGGTATAACAATCATAGATTTTTTCCTTCTTAAGTACATCAACTAAGTTCTCTCGAAAGAAATTGCTATAATTTTTAACGACTCTGCTTATTTCTTCCTTTATATCTTTCCCATGCAGACTAATTGAGAAATAATCTGAAGGTAAATTGGGTTGCGTCTCTTCTGCAAATTGACTAATGCTCATGAAAGCGTTAGGATCGCTGATGAAGCAAGACACCAAATTATCAATAACAGGTCGTTGTTTCTCATCAGGAAATGCAATTGTTTGCCCATTGATAATATCTGTCGAATAATCAATGCTCAGAAGTGTGTCACCGTTTTTGTAGCGTAGATTGCAGTAATAATCAAGGAAAATCTCTGTTCTTCCAATCCCAATATTTTGAAGGACGTAATCGAAATCTGCAAGGAATGAAAAATATTTGTCTATCTCCTGTTGGAAGTGTTTTAGCCTGTCGCTTATGTCTGGTGTAATCTCTTTGATGTCTGCCATAGCATTACCGCTAACACATAAATATACGCCACTAAAAAGCCGTATTCAAAAAACCCGATCTTTGATTTTCAAAGGAATAGTATTCGCCTTTTATATTGTCATTACGCAAATACAAATTTGAAGTATTTGTGTGCAAATGTTTAATAAACACTTGCACTTAGTTTTTAAAAACAAAAACGGAAAGTTTCTGTTTCCTAATCCACAACAACCCAATAACCAGCGTGTCGGCAAGCAGGTCCTGGCTCTATAGTTTTTCAAATAATACCCTCAGCTTTTCTCTCGTCATTATCTTCTCCCAATCTTTCCCTAATGCATTTTCCCAAAGCGGTTTCATACCGAGTGATACATTGATCATCTTTTCAAAATCATCATCACTTAATCCTTTGCAGATACCGGTTGGGATATCGATCTTATTTTTCTCAACCATATATTTAAATTCCTTTACACCGGCCGGGTAATATTCTTCGAGGTGATTCATCACAATACAATTACCAATGCCATGTTTGGTGCCTAACAAATAACTCAATCCATAACTTACTGCATGCGCCACACCCACTTGCGAATAAGCGATGCTCATGCCGCCTGCATAGCTTGCCATCATCAGCTTATCATCACATTCATCATCCCATGTATTTTTATTTACAAATACATCACGGCAGAGCTGCAATGCTTTTTCTCCATAGCTTTTGCTGAATTCATTTAAATAAGTTCCTTCCAAACTTTCAATACAATGGATATAACAATCCATGCCCGTATAGAAACGTTGATTGACCGGTGCATTCGTAGTTAACTCCGGATCGAGAACAATCTGATCAAATGGCGTGTAATCAGAGTTCATCCCGAGTTTTTTTGTTGGGCCGGTTAATACGCAAGTGCGGCTCACTTCCGCACCCGTGCCACTCAGGGTTGGTATGCCCACTTTATAAACACCAGGATTTTTCACAAGATCCCATCCCTGGTAATCGGCAGAAGAGCCCGGATTATTCATCATCAATGAAACAGCTTTGGCAAGATCCATCGTGCTGCCACCGCCAATACCAATGATCCCGCTGATCGTTCCAAATTCATTTTTTAAATGATTGGCTAATTCATCTACATAGCCTGTCTTTGGTTCCTGTGTTACATCAGCAGAAAAAACTTTATCGTTTCCACGTAATGGAATTCTTCCCAGCAATGGTTTGCCTTCAAAAAAATGATCAACCAGGAAGATCATCGGCGCATTTTGTTTGCGATACGGCGCTATGATCTCATCGAGCTGGTTAAAACTGCCACGGCCATACACTACATAACCGATCATTTTAAAATTGCGAAACTTCATTTTAATTATTTGTGCTGCGAAAATACAGGAATGAGCTCATCTGTGTGGCATTGCCTGTTATGTAGATTTATTACCTGTAATAAGCAACTATAACTGCCCCGCATCCTCCATCTTTCTTATTTTTTCCCGGAGCTTTGTTTTTTCGTCAAGGGCTTTTTGCACCAGGTCTTTAAATTCTTTATCATTACGAAGATTATCAAACAACTTGTCATGTTGGATGAGATAAACAGAGCCCCATTGCCAGTCATATTTCCTGAGAATTTCCATGGCGTTTACTTTATCACCGATCATTGCACAAATCCCGGCATAATCGTATGAAAGGGTATTATTTCTTTCTTTATATTCCTTAACTGCTAATTCTAATTTTTCTTTTGCTTCCTTTGTTTTACCAATATTAATCAAAGCAACTGCCCAGCGATGCAGATTGGTATGATTATTATACCGACTCCAAAGCTTTTCATATAATTCGGACGCCTTAGCACAATCATTTTTTAAATTACAATAAGCTTCTGCTATTTCATATAATGCATTTGGTTCCTGGCTTACGTTTTGACTCGCATATTTAATGACCGAATCAGCTTTACCCCAATGGAGATAAGTAATTGTCAGTCCACGTTGAGCCTCAACTGCGATCATGGAATTATTTGATAATTCAACAGCTTTTTTACCGTATGATTCTGCTTTTTCAAAATCTCCAAAAGCATGATAGATAAATCCAAGATCCCGGTATATAGAAGGTATCCAGATAGAAAGCGGGTTAAGGCGAATTGCTTTTTTACAAAACCGGATTGCCCTTTCAGGATCAAACCATGCATATAAATTGCCCAGTTCCCGGTTAACATCAAAATTGTTTGAATTAATTGCAAGAGCTTTATTGGCATAGATTAATGATGAATCCATGGAATTGAAGCATTTTGATAATAACAAATAAGCATCAGCAGAAGAGTTATCAATTTGAAGTGCCAGGGTTGCTAATGTCTTCGCACTGTCTGAGATCAAATCTCTTTTTGTCTCTAAGGCATACCAATCATTTATACTATATAAATAGGTTTGCCCTTTTAAAACATATGCTTCAGCCATCGAAGGATCTGTTTTAATGGCCTTGTCACAAAGAGAAAGGGTTTTCCGATATTGGGAATAAAGTTGTGGATTTGAAGGCAAAGAGTCCCAATATAAAGGATGAATTGTCATAGCAAGTTTTATATAAGACGTCAGGGCTTCGTTATAAGCATCGATAGCAGCTGCGCTTTTTGTTGCAACCCTGCCGATGCGGCTTTGTTCATCAGGGGTGATTTTTACCTGTAACTCGGAGGCGATCTGCTGTGCAATATTTTCCTGCAAGGAAAAAATATCTTCCACGTCGCCGGGATAATCATTGCTCCATAATTCTTTACCGGTGAGAGCATCAATCAGCGAAGCAAATACTTTGATTTTATTTTTATCCCGTTGCACAGACCCTTCTACAATATAGCTTATACCTCCGAGTTCTTTAGCAATGTCGGCAATAGTCATCCTGGTGTCCCGATATTTTTCAACCGACTGTGGTGCTATGGGGATTAATCCACCAAGCCATTCCAATTTTCTCTGAAGCTCCAGCGCTACACCAAAACAAAAGGGCTCGTTCTCCTCTTTGTTTATACTTATGTTTTTAAAAGGAAGAACAGCAATTGTTTTTTCTTTGCTGACGATATTGGTACGATGGAAATTTTTTTTATACAGAAACCCCGCAGTAACCAATAACAGTACAATTGCTGCGATGCGTATCATTTTTTTTGAATAAAATTTTTTCTGAACCTTTTTTAGCTTGCCGGATAAATTTTCTTTTTTTGGAACAACAAATCCATCGTTCGCCAATGCAAATACCTCAACCGGATCGTCAACATTTTTGAATTCAAATTTTCCGATCGATACTGATCTAAACCCGGGATGGTTCTTTATCTTATTATTGATCTCGGAAGAAAAAAGGATCATATTGGCTTGTCCTAATGACTGAATACGGGAAGTGACATTGACGCCATCGCCAAATACTTTTCCATCTTCAAAAAATATTTCACCAACATGTAAACCGATCCGTAAGGGAACAACCGGTTCTTTTTGTAATTCAATTTGCAATTCGATGGCAGCATTCATTGCTTCGGTAGCGCTTGAGAAAACGCAAAGACTTCCATCGCCATAGTCATTCAGGATCTCACCAGTATGATCAGCAATTACTTTTTGCAAAGCAGTACTATATCGCCTCACTGTTTTTACTGCTTTGACTTCATCCTTCTGCATCATAGCTGTATAACCAACGATGTCGGTAAAAAGAATAGCGGCCAGGCGACGCTGTTGTTGCATGAGTTAAGCGAAAAATTGTATAACTAAATTTAGTGAGAATTATCGAGCAGGGTTATAAAAGCTTTGCCGCTCTTACCAGGTCTTCCGGCGTATCGATCTCTACGCCCATATAATCTGTAACCACCATCTTTAAGGGGATGCCGTTTTCAAGATAACGAAGACATTCAATTTTCTCTGCCATCTCCAATGGTGTCATTGACCAGTTTGTAAAATTTAATAAGGCTTGCTTGCGAAATGCATAGACACCGATATGTTCATAATAAGTAACAGGAATATTTTTATCTCTTGGAAAGGGGATCACACTCCGCGAAAAGAACAAAGAGTTCATGTTTTTATCAACGGCTACTTTCACATAGTTAGGGTCATTGATCGAATTTTCATCTTTTAGCATCTGCATGAGTGAAGCGACCTGTACTCTTTTTCCCACTTCTCCGTCAAATAGTTTTAATAATTTCTCAAGCGGTTCTTTTTTTACAAAAGGCTCATCACCCTGTACATTTATTACTATATCCACATCCATATCTGCAACGGCTTCTGCTATACGATCACTGCCGCTTTCATGCTGCTTCTTACTCATTACTGCCTTGCCGCCATTTGATGTGATCTCATTATAAATGATCTCGCTATCGGTTACCACAATTACTTCATCAAATAAGCCGGTGGCAACCGTATTATCATAAGTATGGCGAATAACAGTTTTATTGCCGAGCATCTGCATCAATTTGGCAGGAAAACGGGTAGCAGCATAACGGGCAGGTATTGCGGCAATAATAGAACTACGATTTTTTTGATTCATCTGGAATAGAAGGAAATAAGAACGTATTATAGATTTGTTTAAATCGAAGAGAAGTCGCTTCAAAATTAATCAATAATCCTACTCCAATTTTTGATGCTTCAATTTTTTAAAGGGCAGTTCCCTATTTCCCAAAAATCTTTTTAAATCCGGCTTATCTTAGTTTTCATGTAGTTTTTGAAACGGCTTTTTCATCAGCCTTACAAAATCTTCATCCTTTTCGGCAGGATAGTATTGATCGAGACCATAGTGCAGATCTTTTTTATCCAGTTTGCCGAATGTTCCAAAAAGCCGGTCCCAGATTGAAAACACACCACCGTAGTTAGTATCCGTATAAGGTTGTTTCCAATGATGATGCACCTTGTGCATATTAGGCGATACCAGTACATAACTCAAAGTGGTATCGAGCCATTTAGGCAGGTTAATATTTGCATGAGTAAAAGCAGTTGCAAAGACTAATAGTGTTTGATAGATCATCACACCATACATGGGAGCTCCTGAAATAAAGATCAGTAGCATAAAAAAAATACCTCTTAATATGCTATCCCCCGGGTGATGACGTAAACCTGTTGTTACATCCACATTTGTATCACTATGATGGATCAAATGAAAACGCCAGAGTGCTTTTACCTTATGCATAACCCAGTGCACCAGCCAGCTGCTGAAGTCAAGAGCCAGGATAGAAATAATAATTGCTCCCAGTACGCCTGAATTAAACCAATATATCATACCAAATTTTTCTGTAGCACACCAATCACTGAGTTTAATGATCAGGATTGCAAGTAATGTATGAATGATCAAATGAATAACAGTAAATCCAAAATTTACACCCGCATGCCGTAACTTATTTTTTTTATAGGTCATTGGCAGTAAAGGAATAGCTCCTTCAATGATCCAGAAAAATAGCAAACCTCCAACAAGAATAGCCATTCGCTGCAACGGATGTTCATCAAGCGTAGAAAAATAGGTAACGATTTTTTGCCACATAGGAAGAATTAGAGACAAAAGTTACGAAGAATTAAAATGCTAACTGGCTGAGTCAGGGGTTTCTTTTGGAACTTTAAATTCTTTTTTGCAATTAAAACAGTGATATTGTTTTTCAACGGCCATTGCGTAATCTCCAAGGGAAAAAGTGATGATGGCGCTAAGCCAATTAATTGCTTTACGCGGCGTACTGATCAGTTCGATATTTGATGAATTACAAAATGGACAAGATAACTTCTCTTTTTTTTCTTTGCGAAATTGCTTCAATAATTGAATAGCTCTTTGAACATCGGTTTCTGCAACCATTAGCCGAATGCCACCAGTGGCCTGGTTCCAGATCGGCATTATAGTAGATGTATTTTCATCTTTCAGCCAACATTCAATACCTTCTTCCTGCAGCCGGCCAAGAATAATATTAGCTTCTACATAATTGTTATATGCATCTATGGCAATAAACTCCATTCTCCAAAATAAAAAAGCGGATCTTGCGGACCCGCCTGTAATATTGTTTATAAATTATTACTGATTCAGCATAAGCGGCATTACCAGCATTAACAACTCTTCATTGTCTTCGGTTTCACCCGGTTTAATGATGCCGGCTTTTGTCGAGGTCGATAATTCAATTACTACATCATCGCTATCTGCTGCATTCAGCATCTCGATCAAAAATTTTGCATTGAATGCGATCATGAGATCTTCACCATCATAGCGGCATTTCATTCTTTCATCTCCTTCGTTGCTGAAGTCTACATCCTGCCCCGTCAACTCCAATTCGCTGCCCGCAATATTCAATGTGACCTGGTTGGTGCTTTTGTTACTGAAGATTGCAACACGACGTAAAGCTCCCTGGAAATCATTTTTGTTTACGGTTAATTTGTAAGGGTTATCGGTTGGTATCACCACTTTATAATCCGGGAAACGGGCATCGATCAACCGGCAGCTCATTTGAACGTTCCCATGTTTAACAAAAAAGTGATTGCTATTATAACTCAATGTAATTTCATCTTCATTAACTGGCAAAGCGGCTTTTAATAATCCTAACGGTTTCTTTGGTACGATAAAAGAATCGGATTTCGGACATTTAACATCGGTCCGCTTATATTTCACCAAACGATGTGCGTCAGTAGCCACGGCTTGCATGCCTTTTTTATCGAGTTCAAAAAATACACCTGTCATAGCGGGACGCAGATCATCATTGCTTACCGCAAATAAAGTTTTAGTGATAGCAGTTACCATTGCAGATGCAGTTGAGTTAAATGAAGTCGTATCATCTGCCGCCGGTTCTTTGGGAAAATTATCAGGATTTTCGCCCATCACCTTATACTTACCATTATCGCTGGTGATCTCAATTCCAAAATTTTTATCAATATTAAAAGTGAGGGGTTGATCGGGAATATTTTTCAAACTATCCAATAATATTTTAGCAGGAATACAAACCTTACCGCTGTCCTTGGCTTCGATGTCTAATTGCACCCGCATTACTGTTTCCAGGTCAGTGGCTACTACGTTAAGTTTATTTTTTTCTACCTCAAATAAAAAATCCTCGAGTATGGGAAGAACGGTGTTGGCGTTAATAACCCCGGCGATATGCTGCAGTTGTTTTAGTAAAGCAGAAGAAGAAACGATGAACTTCATAAGCGCTATTGTTCCGAAGGAACCCCTCCGGGAAATTTTTGGATTAATTGATGGGAGCGAAACTACTGATTTTTAATTTATAGCCAACAGATTTAGCTGCTTTTGATATCGATAGAAATAAGCTGGTTTTAAATGAAATGGCTACCTTGCGCAGAAATTTTTACAGTTATGGGTAAAGACGAAGTTTTCAGGGAGGAAATTGAAAAAGTCAGCGATTTCAAGTTTGGTTCGGGGGTAGCAAAAGTGTTTGATGATATGGTGAATCGCTCGGTTCCCTATTATGGAGAGATCCAGCGGATGATGGCAGAGTTGGCTGCAGACCATGCGAAAACCGGCTCTTTTGTTTATGATCTTGGTTGTAGCACAGGCACTACAATGATCGGGATGGATACGATGGTAGATAATAGTATCCGGTTTGTTGGTGTAGATGATAGCCCGCAAATGCTGGAGAAATGTAAATCGAAATTATTAGAGATCGGCTTTAGCCGTGAGTATGATTTGAAATGTGCCGACCTGAACCAGGGTGTTGAAATAAACAATGCATCGGTTGTGGTACTCTGTTTAACGCTTCAGTTTGTAAGACCGATTTATCGTGAAAAGCTGTTGGATGATATTTATAAGGGCCTTAATTCAGGTGGTGTATTGATATTGGTTGAAAAGATCCTGGCTGAAGACAGCTTGTTCAATCGTGATTTCATAAAATATTATTACAACTATAAGCGGCGCAACAATTATAGCGAATTAGAGATCTCTCAGAAAAGGGAAGCCCTTGAGAATGTATTGATACCTTATAAGCTTACGGAAAATATTGCGATGCTTCGCGACCACGGTTTTGCACATTGCGAAGTGTTTTTCAAGTGGT
>Ga0068864_100005858_pt1 | contig 10072 bp, 10 predicted proteins | sample KBSSwiS72_FD_66586 | JGI IMG/M metagenome (GOLD analysis project Ga0068864, IMG submission 66586) | Switchgrass rhizosphere microbial communities from Kellogg Biological Station, Michigan, USA - KBS Switchgrass S7-2 | ecosystem: Host-associated > Plants > Roots > Rhizosphere > Soil ...
AAGTCGGGGGGCTACCTGATCATCGACCAGACCGAGGCGCTGACGACGGTCGACGTCAACACCGGCGGCTTCGTCGGCGCACGCAATTTCGACGACACGATCTTCAAGACCAACCTCGAGGCCGGCCAGGCGATCGCGCGCCAGCTGCGCCTGAGAAACCTCGGCGGCATCATCATCATCGACTTCATCGACATGGCGCGCGAGGAGCACCAGGCGGCGGTGCTCGCCGAGCTGAAGAAGCAGCTCGCACGCGACCGGACCCGGATCACGGTGAGCGGCTTCACCCAGCTCGGCCTGGTCGAGATGACGCGAAAGCGCACCCGCGAATCGCTCGCGCACCTGCTGTGCGAGCCGTGCCCGACGTGCCAGGGCCGGGGCGAGGTGAAGACGGCGCGCAGCGTCTGCCACGACATCCTGCGGGAGATCCTGCGCGAGGCGCGCCAGTTCAACCCGAAGGAGTTCCGCATCATCGCTTCGGCGGCGGTGGTCGAGATGCTGCTCGACGAGGAGAGCCAGCATCTCGCGGGCCTCTCGGACTTCATCGGCAAGCCGATCTCTCTGCGCGCCGAGCCGTTCCCTTCGCCCGAGCAGTACGACATCGTCCTGCTCTAGGAGCGTCTCCTCGTGGCGACCCCGCTTCGCGCCGACGACCGCTTCGAACGCATCATCGTCATCTGCACGCGCCAGATTGGCGACGTGCTGCTCACCACGCCGCTGATCGCCGCGGCCAAGGAGCGCTGGCCCGAGGCGACGATCGACGTCCTCGGCTTCGGCGGCACGCTCGGCATGCTGCGCGGCAACCCCGACGTCGCCGAGCTGATCGAGGTGCCTGCTGGCAGCGGCTGGGTCGAATCTCGGCAGCTGATACGTCGTCTCTGGCGCCGCTACGACCTGGCGCTGATCGCGCAGTACTCGGATCGCGCGCACCTGTACGGCTACGCCGCGGCGAAGCGGCGGAGCGGCCAGGTGACCGACGAGCCGAAGTCGTGGTGGAAGCGGGCGCTGCTCGATCACCGGGTGCGGATGAACGACGACCAGTCGCATTCCGTGGTCGAAAAGCTGCGCCTGCTCGCGCCGTGGGTCGAACCGCGCGGCGCGCGCCTGGTCGCGCCACCGGCGGCGCCGCTGCCGGCCGAAGTCGCGGCGGCGCTCAGGGCGCCGTACGCGGTGCTGCAGGTGCCGGCCGCGGTCGCCTACAAGCTGTGGCCGCTGACGCACTGGCGCGCGCTGGTCGCGGCGCTGCTCGAGCGCGGCCTGCAGGTCGTCCTCACGGGCGCGCCTTCGGTCGGCGATCGTGAGCTGGTCGCGGCGGTCGCCGACGGCCACTCGGGCGACCTGGTTGTCGACCTGGCCGGGCGGCTCGACCTCAACCAAGTCGGCGCGCTCCTGCGCGGCGCGGCGCTCTACATCGGCGGCGACACCTCGATCACCCACCTCGCCGCGGCCTGCGGCATCCCGGTGGTCGCCCTCTACGGGCCGATCGACCCGCGCTATTTCGGGCCGTGGCCGCCGAACCCGACGCTCGCCGTCCCGTATCGCAGCCACGCGCTCGTGCAGCGCGCCGGGCCGGTCACGGTGCTGCAGGGAGCGCCGGCCTGCGTGCCGTGCAACCGCGCCGGCTGCGAGGACCGCAACGACAGTCCCAGCGTCTGCCTGCAGACGTTGATGCCCGGGCGCGTGATCGCCGAAGTCGATCTGAGTCTCGGGCGCGCCGCTGAACGACAATGAGGCGATGAGCGCAGGCGATCCGAGCGAAACGGGCGGGGCCGGCAGGCGCGGCCGGGTCAAGGCCGTCATCCTCGCCGGCGGCTACGGCAGCCGCATCGCCGAGGAAACCAGCGTCAAGCCCAAGCCGATGATCGAGATCGGCGGCCGGCCGATCCTGTGGCACATCCTGAAGATCTACTCGGCCGGCGGCGTCAACGACTTCGTGATCTGCTGCGGCTACAAGGGCTATGTGATCAAGGAGTACTTCGCCAACTACTTCCTGCACATGTCGGACGTGACCTTCGACATGGCGAGGAACACGATGGAGGTGCACCAGAAGCACGCCGAGCCTTGGCGCGTGACGTTGGTCGACACCGGCGAGGACTCGATGACCGGCGGTCGCCTGCGCCGGGTCGCCGACTACGTTCGCGACGAAGATTGCTTTTGCTTCACCTACGGCGACGGCGTTGCCGACATCGACATCGCCGCCGAGATTGCCTTCCATCGTGGCCACGGCAAGCAGGCGACGGTGACCGCGGTGCAGCCGCCCGGGCGCTACGGTGCGCTGCGTCTCGACGGCGCGCGCGTCGACGGCTTCATCGAGAAGCCGCGTGGCGACGGCGGCCTGATCAACGGCGGCTTCTTCGTCCTCTCGCCGCGGGTGCTCGACCGCATCGACAGCGACGCGACCAGCTGGGAGCACGAGCCGCTCGCCGGGCTGGCGAAGGATGGCGAGCTCATGGCCTACGTGCACGGCGGCTTCTGGCAGCCGATGGACACGCTGCGCGAGCGCACCCTGCTCGAGGAACTCTGGCAATCGGGACGCGCGCCATGGAAGCGCTGGTGAGCGGCACCCGGGGCGCCGCTTTCTGGCGCGACAAGCGCGTTCTCCTCACCGGTCACACCGGCTTCAAGGGCGCGTGGCTGGCCCTCTGGCTGCGCCAGCTTGGCGCCGACGTCACCGGGCTCGCGCTCGAGGCCTCGTCTGAGAGCCTTTATCGGCGCGCTGGCCTCGATGACATGGTGGCGAGCCGGCTCGTCGATCTCCGCGACGCCGCTGCGACCGCCGCCACCGTGCGGGAGGCGCGACCGCAGATCGTCTTCCATCTCGCAGCGCAGGCGCTGGTGCGCGCCAGCTACCGCGAACCGATCGCGACCTTCGCGACCAACACCATGGGCACGGCGCATCTGCTCGACGCCTTGCGCGATCTCGACGATGTCTGCGTCGCGGTCATCGTCACCACAGACAAGGTCTATCGCAACAACGAGTGGCCGTATCCGTATCGCGAGGAAGACGCCCTCGGCGGCCACGATCCGTACAGCGCGAGCAAGGCGGCGGCCGAGCTGGTCGCGGCGAGCTACCGCAGCGCGTTCCTGGAGGCGCAGCAGACGGCGGTCGCGACCGCACGCGCCGGCAACGTCATCGGCGGCGGCGACTGGAGCGAGGATCGGCTGATTCCCGACGCGGTGCGTGCCTGGCAGAGCGGATCGGTGCTGACGATCAGGAGACCGCAGGCGATCCGTCCATGGCAGCATGTGCTCGATCCGCTCGCCGGCTATCTGCACTTGGCCGAGCGGCTCTGGCACGCGCCCAACCTGGCCGGCGCCTACAACTTCGGCCCGCGCACCGACGAGGCGGCGACGGTCGGTACGGTCGTCGCCCTGGCACGCGCCGCCTACGGCTCGGGCGAGTGGCGCGCCGAGAGCGACGAAGCCGGGCCGCACGAGGCCGGCCGGCTCGCGCTCGAGGTCGCGCGCGCGCGTGCGGTGCTCGGCGTCGCGCCGCGATGGGGCCTGCCGGAAGCGGTGCAACGAACGATGCGCTGGTACCGGCGGCTCGCCGACGGTGCTTCGGCGCGAGCGCTGTGCGAAGCCGACATCGCCGCTCACGAAGCCGCGGGGGCCGCGGCGCTGGCGCTCGACAACGTCGGGCCGAGAGGGCACGCGCCGTGAATCGGCTTGAGGTCCAGGACACGGCGCTCGCTGGCTTAAAGCGCGTGCAGCGCTTGCGCCTCGGCGATCAGCGCGGCTTCCTGGCGCGCCTTTTCTGCGCCGACGAGCTGCGCGACGCCGGCTGGAACGCGCCGGTCGCGCAGATCAACCATACCCGCACGGCGGATCGCGGCAGCGTGCGCGGCCTGCACTTCCAGCGTCCGCCGCGAGCCGAGAAGAAGCTCGTCCACTGCCTGCGCGGCGAGGTGTTCGATGTCGCGGTCGATCTACGGCGCGGCTCGCCGACCTTCCTGCAATGGCACGGCGAGCGCCTGAGCGGCGACAACGGCGTCGCGCTGCTGATTCCGGAAGGCTTCGCGCACGGCTTTCAGACGCTCGCTGGCGACGTTGACATGATCTACTGCCATTCGGTCGCCTACTCCGCCGAGAGCGAAGGCGGAGTTCATCCGCGCGACCCGCGCCTGGCGATCGGCTGGCCACTGCCGATCGCGCTCCTGTCGCCGCGGGACGACGGCCACGCCTGGCTTGACGACAGCTTCGACGGGATCGCCTCTTGAAGTGCCGCCATTGCGCTGCCGAGCTCGAGCGGGTCTGCCTCGACCTGGGGAGCGCACCGCCGTCCAACGCCTACCTGAGCGACGCGACGCTGCGCGCGCCCGAGCTCTGGTATCCGCTGCGCCTGCTCGTGTGCGAGCGCTGCTGGCTGGTGCAGACCGAGGACCATGCCGGCCGCGAGGCCCTGTTCGGCGACGACTACGCTTACTTCAGCTCGTTCTCGTCGTCCTGGCTGGCGCATGCCGAAGCCTATGTGCAGGCGATGCGCGAGCGTTTCGGCCTCAGCAGCGCCAGCCTCGTCAGCGAGGTCGCGGCCAACGACGGCTATCTGCTTCGCTTCGTGCGCCAGGCCGGCATCCCCTGCTACGGCATCGAGCCGACGGCCAGCACGGCCGCCGCGGCGCGCGCTCTCGGGCTCGACATCGTCGAGCGCTTCTTCGGCGTCGACCTGGCGCGCGAGTTGATGGCGGCGGGTCGCCAAGTCGACCTGGTCGCGGCCAACAACGTCCTGGCCCACGTTCCTGACATCAACGACTTCGTCGCCGGCTTCACGGTGCTGCTCAAGCCCGACGGGGTCGCGACGTTCGAGTTCCCGCACCTGCTGCGTCTCTTGCGCGAGAACCAGTTCGACACCGTCTACCACGAGCACTACTCGTATCTGTCGCTGACATCGGTGCAGCGCATCTTCGCGGCCAACGGCCTGGCCGTGTTCGACGTCGAGCAGCATCCGACGCACGGCGGCAGCCTGCGCGTGTTCGCCCAGCGCAGCGAGTCCGGTCGACGCGCTACCGGCGAAGGGGTGGCGAAGGTGCTGCACGAGGAGACCGTCGCCGGCCTGGCGACGGCCGCGGGCTACGAGGGCTTTCAAGCGCGCATCGACAAGGTCAAGGACGACTTCACGGCGTTCCTCATCGAGGCCCGGCGGGCCGGGCGCAAGGTCGCCGCCTACGGTGCCGCCGCCAAGGGCAACACGTTGATGAACTACGCCGGAACCCGGCCCGACCTGATCGCCTTCGTCGTCGATCGCAACCCGGCCAAGCAGGGCAGGTACATGCCCGGCAGCCGGATTCCGATCGTCGCCGAGGAACGGCTGCGCAGCGATAGGCCCGACGATATCGTCATCCTGCCCTGGAACCTGCGCGACGAGGTGATGCAGCAGCTGACCTACGTCCGCGAGTGGGGCGCACGCTTCGTAACCGCCGTTCCCGAGCTGAGGTGCGTGCCTTGAAGGTTGCGGTGAGCGGAGCGAGCGGCTTCGTCGGTCGCCACGTCGTGACCGCGCTCGAGCGCGCCGGCATCTCGCCCACGCTGTGGGTCAGGCCGTCGTCGTCCTTGCCCGAGCGCTCCGAGCACCGCGTCGTTCGCGTCGACGTTCCCGGCCCTCCGGAACAGCTGTTCGACCAGCTCGGCCGGCCCGACTCGCTGATCCATCTCGCCTGGGGCGGGCTGCCGAACTATCAGTCGCTGCACCACTACGAGCAGGAGCTGCCGGCGCACTACCGGCTGTTGAAGCAGCTGGTTCGCGACGGCCTCTCGAACCTGGTCGTCGCGGGGACCTGCTTCGAATACGGATTGCAGTCGGGCGCGCTTGCCGAAACGATGGCCGCCGATCCCGCCAATCCCTACGCGCTCGCGAAGGACACCCTGCGCCGGCAGCTGCAGTGCCTGCAGCGCGAGCTGCCGTTCGGGTTGACCTGGGCGCGCCTGTTCTACCTGCACGGCGAAGGCCAGGCGCAGACTGCGCTGCTGCCGCAGCTGCGCCAGGCAGTCGCCGCCGGCGCGCCGCTGTTCGCGATGTCAGGTGGCGAGCAGCTCCGCGACTACCTCCCCGTCGAGCAGGCGGCCGACCACCTGGTTGCGCTCGCCGGGAAGCAGCGCGAGCACGGCGTCGTCAACGTCTGCTCGGGCCGGCCGATCTCGGTGCGCTCGCTGGTCGAAGGCTGGATCGCCGCGAACCGCTGGCAGATCGGCCTCGACCTCGGCCGCTATCCCTATCCCGCCCACGAGCCGATGGCCTTCTGGGGCGACAACGCGAAACTGACGCAATGCCTGGACGCCTTCTAGTCGCGCCGAGCGAAGATCTGCGCGAGATCTATCGCGCCGAGCAGCTGCCGGTCCTGCAGAACCGGATGTTCGCGAGCGCGCAGGCAGCGCGCGAGTGCGCGCGCGGCGACGTCGTGCTGGTCCAGTCGCGCGCCACCGGGCTGATCTTCAACGCCGCGTTCCGGCCGGAGCTGGTCGAGTACGACGCCGACTACCAGAACGAGCAGGGCCTGAGCGCCGCCTTCGCGCGCCACCTCGACTCCGTGGTGGCGGTGATCGACCATCACTTCGCCGGCTCGACACTGATCGAGGTCGGTTGCGGCAAGGGCCTCTTTCTCGAGCGACTGCTGGCCAGCGGCTTCGATGTCACCGGCCTGGATCCGACCTACGAGGGCACCAATCCGCGCGTGATCAAGAAGTTCTTCACGCCGGAGGTCGGCCTCTTCGCCGACGGCATCGTCCTGCGCCATGTCCTCGAGCACGTCGTCGACCCGGTGGCATTTCTCGGCGGCCTGCTTGAATCGAACGGCGGCGAGGGCCGGATCTACATCGAGGTGCCGTGCCTCGACTGGATCGCCCGCAACGACGCCTGGTTCGACATCTTCTACGAGCACGTCAACTACTTTCGCCTCGCCGACTTCGATCGCATGTTCGGCACGCTTTACGAAGCGGGCCACACCTTCGGCGGGCAGTACCTCTATGCGGTCGCCGACCTGGCGACGCTGCGCACGCCGCGCGGGCGAGCGCGCGACGAGTTCGCGTGGCCGCCCGGGTTCATGTCGTCGTTCGAAGCCTGCGAGGCGCGCCTCGCCGCGCAGCCCGCACGCGCGCCGCGGGCCATATGGGGCGGGGCGTCGAAGGGCGTGATCTTCGCGCTTTTCATGGAGCGCGCGGGCACGCCGATCGACACCGTGATCGACATCAATCCGGCCAAGCAGGGCCGCTATCTCGCCGCGACGGGACTGCGCGTGCAGTCGCCCGAGGAGGCGATGGCGCACCTGCCCGACGGTGCCGACGTGTTCGTCATGAACAGCAACTATCTGCGCGAGATCGAGGAAGCGACGGCGCACCGGTATCACTGTCTGCTGATCGACCAGGGGAACGAAGCATGAACGACGAATTCGAGCGCGAGGTCGCCGCACGCGTCGCGGCCAACGGCAGCGACGCGCCGCTGCAGGCGGCGACGCGCAAGTTCATGGCGAGCTCGATCGCCGCCAAGTACTCGTACAACTTCTCCTGGCTCGGCCGGCCGATCATCCAGTACCCGCAGGACATCGTCGCGATGCAGGAGCTGATCTGGTCGCTCCAGCCCGAGCTGATCATCGAGACCGGCATCGCCCACGGCGGCTCGCTGATCTTTTCGGCGTCGATGCTCGAACTGAACGCAGCCTGCGGCGGCCCGGCCGACGCACGCGTCGTCGGCATCGACATCGACATCCGCGCCCACAACCGCGCCGCGATCGAGGCGCATCCGATGATGCGGCGGATCACGATGCTCGAGGGCTCGAGCGTCGCCGCCGACGTCGTCGCCCGCGTGCGCGAGCTCGCCGCCGGCAAGAAGAGCGTCCTCGTCTGCCTCGACAGCAACCACACCCACGAGCACGTCCTCGCCGAGCTCGAGGCTTACGCGCCGCTGACGACGGTCGGCAGCTACTGCGTCGTCTTCGACACCGTCGTCGAGGAGTTGCCTAAGGAGCTCAGCTTCGACCGGCCCTGGGGCCCGGGAGACAACCCGATGACGGCGGCACGGCGCTATCTCCGGGACCATCCCGAGTTCGAGATCGACGAGCGTATCGACCACAAGGTGTTGATCGGAGTCGCGCCAAAGGGCTATCTCCGGCGCGTTCGCTGAGATGGCGCTGCCGGCCGACGCCGGGCTCGTCTACGCGTGCTTCACGCACGTCCCGCTGACACTCGCGCTGCCGCCCTATGTCGTGCCGATCTATCTCGGCGCGGTGCAGCATGCCGGCGCGCTGAATCTGCGCGACCTGGCGCCCGAATGGGAGCCGCACCATCCCGTGCTGGGATCGACGGCGGGCGCGTTCGCGCTCAAGAACCTGGTGCGCGAGCGCTTTCCGCAGGCGACCCGGATCGGCATCTGCCAGTACCGCAAGTTCGTCTCGCGCGAGCGGATCAGCGCCGTGCGCGACCCGCGCTATCGCGTCATGGACGTCGTGCCGCGTGAAACGCTCGCCGGCGATCGCTTCGCCGAGCTGCTCTGGCCGGGCGCGGCGCAGTTCCTGGTCAGCGGCCCGCGGCGCTTCACGCGCGTGCCATGGCACCGCCGCGGCTATCTCAAGGAATACGCGCGCGATCATTGCGTCGAGGACTTGCTGCGCTTCACCGCCGAGGCCGTCGACCAGGGCGTGCTCGAACGGAAGGAAGTGCTGCCGTTCTTCCGCGAGGACGTGATCGTTCCGGGCGGCGTCGAGCTCGGCGTCTATCCGGCCTCGTTCTGGCTCGCCAGCACCGACAGCATCGAGCGCGTCGTTCGCGCCTGCGTCGCCAAGCATGCGACGGTGCGCGACGGCTACCAGGCGCGGCTCTGGTCGTTCTGCTCGGAACGCCTCGGCAGCTGGCTGCTGCTGAGGCGCCTGCGCGCCGAGGTCGCGTCGATTCCCGGCAGCGGCATCGAATGGCTCGGTCGCCGGCGCTGGCGGCGTCGCTTCGTCGGCCAGCTCAATCTCGTCACCGAGGGCGCCGCCCACGCCGGCTACGCCGGCGGCACCTGAGCGTCACAGATAAAGGGCGTCGCGCCAGGCGCCGCCTTCGCGCAGCATGTGCATCGCGTAGCCGTGCGCGGCACGCTCGGCCTGCACCCAGTCGCGCGCCAGGCGCGAGCGCTCGGCCTTAAAGCGCTTCCGCGCCCACCAGTTCATGCCCACGCGGGCGTAGAAGTAGTCGCGGTCGCCGAGGTCCTTCTGGCCGGTCTCGAGCTTGATCGCCTTCTGCGTGATCGAGCCGAAGTGATGCAGCAGCGCGTCGCCGACGGTGCCGACCGGAATACCGTTCCTCCGGCAGCGCACCAGGTACTCGACGTCCTCGCGGCCGCCGAGGCGTCGGTCGGTGTCGGGAAAGCCGATCGACTCGAACACTTTTTGCCGCACCGCGAAGCAGACGCCGTGAAACCAGCCGGGCCTGAGCGTGCCTGCCATGGCACGAACGAACGCGGCAGCATGTGCCTCGAAGTCGTAGTCGAGCGCGCCCTCGGCGAGCGCCGGGCTGACGACGTCGAGGCCATGGCGCTCGCCGGCGTCGAGCAGCGCCTTCATCGCGTCGGCGCTGACGATGACGTCGTTGTTGAGCAGCACGACCCAGTCGCTCTCGGCGAGCAACGCGCCCTGGGTCCAGGCGCCGCCGCAGCCGAGGTTGACGGCGTTGCGGACCGAATGGATGGCTCGCTGCGCCGCGAGCCACGCCGGGGTCGGGTCGCTGCTGCCGTTGTCGATCACCAGGATCGCCTCGGCCGGAGTGCCGTGCTCGAGCAGGCTCTGCACGCACTGCTGCGTGTAGTGGAGCTGGTCGAGGACCGGGATGACGACGGTGTAGCGCATGCGGACGGAACTAGGTCTTCGGCCGCGGCACTCGTCCCATCAGATAGAACTCGTCGTTCGGCCGCATCGACGCGACGTTGGCGATCCGGTTCGACAGGCCGAAGAGGGCGGTGATGCCGGCGATGTCCCAGGCGTCGTCGTCGCTGAAGCCGTGCTCGCGCAGGGCGGCGAAATCGGCGTCGCCGACAGTCGAGGAGTCGAGCGCGACCTTCATCGCGAAGTCGAGCATCGCGCGCTGGCGCGGCGTGATGTCGGCCTTC
>Ga0068864_100005863_pt1 | contig 10065 bp, 9 predicted proteins | sample KBSSwiS72_FD_66586 | JGI IMG/M metagenome (GOLD analysis project Ga0068864, IMG submission 66586) | Switchgrass rhizosphere microbial communities from Kellogg Biological Station, Michigan, USA - KBS Switchgrass S7-2 | ecosystem: Host-associated > Plants > Roots > Rhizosphere > Soil ...
GACCTCTCGTTCTTCCGCTCGCCAACAGCAAAGATTCGCTTCGACCGGACTTTCTTTGATGCGTGGCGCACCAATCTGCTGAACCCGCTGTACGAATTTGGCCGTCTGCAAGCCGTCAAGGAGATGGTCCAACATGGCTCCCGCTTCCTCGACCTGGGCAGCGGACTTGGCTATGGCGCGCAGCGACTCGCGGAGTACAAACCTGAAGGATGTGAAATCACCTGCATTGACATCTCCGCCGACATGTTGTCTGAGGCAAGGAAGCTGGCTTATCCCGCCGCTAAAGTCCGCTTTATCCAACGTGATTTGAATGATGGGTTGCCAAAATTGTCCGGTGCTCCCTTCGACGCGGTGCTTTTTAATGGCGCATTCCATTTCATCAGTGACAAACGCGCACGGTTGTCCGAGATACATGAAGTGCTCAGACCCAACGGTTTGCTGGTAATCGGTCACTGCTTCTGTCGCAGCAACTTCGCGGATGAACCGATGCACGATCTCTATTTCGCATTGCTGGAGAATCCTTATTGGGCCATCACGTTTCGGGAACTTCGAGCGTTGGTGCGAGAAAGTGGCTTTGCCGAGATACGCGAATTTCACAGAGGTAGCCATAGCTACCTGCTCGCTGAACGGCTCTCGGGCAAGCTCATTTGTGAGTAGCACAAACTATGAAGCACCGTTTGCTCATTATTGGCCTCGACTGTTTAGGCGCAGAACTGCTGTCGCCGTCATCACTTTCAGCGTTGCCATGTTTGCGCAGCTTGGTTGAGCGAGGTGTATCGGGTCCGTTGGAAAGCACGTTGCCTCCGATTACTGTGCCGGCATGGACTTCAATGCTGAGTGGCCGCGACCCGGGGGAACTTGGCGTCTACGGGTTTCGAAATCGCCGTAGCTTTGCCTACGGCGACCTCGTCTACGCTTCTTCGAATTTCGTTCGCTGCCGGCGCCTGTGGGACTACGTTAGCGAGGTGGGGGGGCATTCGATCGTCGTGGGAGTTCCGCAGACCTCTCCGCCGCCGCCCATTAACGGCTATCTGGTTGCTGGCTTTGAAGCGCATCGTTCTGAAGGCGGTTTCACTTATCCCGGTACACTCGCGGCTGAGCTTCAGGATCTAGTTGGGGGATACCAGTTTGATGTTGATGACTTTCGAAACCTGCCGCGGGAAGAGGTTCTAAAACAAGTCTATACGATGACCGAAGATCGACTCAGAGTGATGTGCTATCTCATGAAAAAGAAACCATGGGACTTTGCCATGCTCTGTGAGATTGGACCAGATAGGCTGCACCACTGTTTCTGGAGTGATCATGATCCCGAGCATCCGCGTCATAATGCGGGTTCGCCGCATCGCGAAACAATAAGACATTACTATCGTTATCTCGACGAAAATCTGGCTCGTGTGCTTGACCACGCGGGTACCGACACCACAGTCCTGATCGCGTCGGATCATGGAGCGAAGGCAATGCACGGCGGGATTTGCATCAACGAGGTTCTGAGGCGGGCCGGTTGGCTGAAATTGAAACAGGTACCAGAGGGTCCAGCACCATTGACTCCGGATCTGGTGGACTGGTCTGAGACACGCGCCTGGGCCGAAGGCGGATACTACGGTCGCGTATTCTTGAACATCAAAGGCCGGGAGCCGAACGGCACAATTTCAATGGACCAGAGGGACGAGGTACGTTCGCAACTGACCGCGTTGTTCAAATCCTTGGAGCTGCCGGGTGGTCCCACGATTTACAACCACAGCATCTGGCCGGAAAAAATCTACCGGCGTGTGCGTGGTATTGCTCCCGATTTACTCATCTTCTTTGGCGATCTGTCGTGGCGTAGTCTCGGCTCGGTAGGGCACCCGAACATTTGGTTAATCGGCAACGACACCGGCCCGGACGAAGCTAACCATGCGAAAGATGGAATGTTTGTGTTGGCTGGTCCCGGCGTTCGCCAGAGAGGCTATCGGCGGGCCTCAATTCTGGACATCGCCCCGACTGCACTCGAGCTGATGGGCCTGAACGCGCCGCCGGATCTATCGGGCAGGAATTTGTTGGTAGAGGATTGGTCCGAATGAATTTTCAAATCGACGTCCATAACTCGTTCGAGGCGATCCCACCGAAGCAATGGGAGCAACTCGCTGCGCCTCGCAGTCCATACCAGGACTTGGCTTGGTACGAGAATGCCCCATTGCCCGGCAGGTTACGGCTCATCACTGCATGGGCGGATGGCGAGCTGCGCGCCATTCTGCCTCTGTTCATTATTACTGGACCGAGCCATTACTATCACAGTCCGCGCGAACTGTTTTGCGGTTTTCGTGAACAAGCACTGCTCGAATCCTACGGAGGTAAGGACCGCTCACTTGAAGAAGTGCTGGCAGCGCGCTGGTTTCCCGCAGCTATCTCGATCAGTCCGTATGGTTATCGTGGCGGCGTAATCACCAATGAGCGGACAGCGACCGCCGCGTTATTCGCCGCAGTGACAAAGGCCGCGGACGAGTTGTGTCGCACTGAAGGAGTTCAGTTAGCCACCTATCACTACTTGAACGAAGATGACGATCGCGACTGGTTAAGATCACTGGCTCGCAGCGGTGCGCAGTTAGTTTTATCAGGAGCCGACTGCAATCTCCCTATCATTTGGTCCTCGATTGACGATTACTTTTGTGCTCTTGGTCCACGCGGCCGTCGCGTGCGCGCGGAATTCCGCCGCTCCTGCCGTCCGGGTTCGGGCATTGCGTCGTACGCGTGGGAAGGCGCCGGTGGTGTTTTAACCGAGAAGATGGTGGGCGTCGTGGGGGGACTGTTTGCCACTTCGGCGCGCCGCCATGGTGAGGCTCGGCCGCCCATGGATCTTTATGACGCTGTGCTGCGTTCCTGGCCGGGTCGTCGTGTGTTGCTCACTGCCGCTCAACTGAATGAAGCACCCCGCTCCGCTTTACTAGCATTCGTGAAAGGCAAGACTCTGTTCCCGAAATTCTTTGGTACTGAGACCACGCGCCATGATTATTTTCAACTCACCTTCGCTCGTTTGCTTAACTGGGCCATTACTGCACGTTCGACCCGAATTGAGTACGGCGGTGGCAGCCACAAAGCGAAGCTCCTGCGGGGGGCGCAGTTGCGCTGGCTATTTGCTGCTCTGCAGGTCTACGATGACGATCTTCGCGCTCGCCTACACAATTTTCTGCCTCGTTATGAGTCAATAAAGAAAGAACACTTCACCAATCTCGCACTGCGATATCAAAGGGATCACACTCCCCCGCCTCAACCCCTTATCGAGGTGAGCCTCTCCGGAACTTCGGCATTAGCAGGAGATATCTGATGTTGGTAAGCAACTCTGATCACCGCTTTTGGATTCAGCGCACAGAAAAGGATGCCTGGATCAAGACCACAATCGCCAATGCCATTGCGGATTACGCTGCCGGACATCAGCGGTTGGTTCGGACCTTTCTGGAGGGGCGAGCCGAGGATGAGTTCAAGCTTCTGAGAAGCAATCTGCTGCGTTGGTCACCGAAGCAGATTGAGGAACTCGCATCAGCTAATCGAGAGTCCTCACTTCTGTTCCTCGTGCTGATGCTCACTGGTTTATGCAATGCGGATTGCGCTATCTGTTTCACCGATCGCAAGCGAAAGGCTGACGAACTCAGCGTGCGCAGCCGTGATCGGCTGTTGAGACAGGCCCGTGAGCTTGGTGCTCGTTTTGTTTATGTACCGGGCGAGGGTGAGCCAACGCTCGATCCTGGCTTCTGGCAAATGCTGGAAACCTGCCGCGAGATCTCTCTTGAAGCTATTATCTTTACTAACGGCATTCTGCTTTCAGATCCGGAGTCATGTCGGAAATACTGGGGGTGCGATCCGCAGACGGCGATCCGCAGACTGCGCGATTATCCAGTGTCGTTCTACTTTAAACTCTGGAGTACTAACCCGGCACTCGTTAGCGAAATGATGCGAATCCCTTCCGAGAAATATCACTACCGCGACTACCACGGTCAAACTATTCCTGCCGGGTTAGTCAACCTGCTTGAAGAGTTTCCACGAGAACGTGTCGGTATTGAGGTCGTCGTAGAACGCCGCAACGCCGACGAAGTAGTAGAGTGTCTGATTCCTTTCGCCGACAAAAATGGTTTATTGAGGATTGTGGAGATGATTCAACACAATGGCCGTATTCTCTCGAATCAAACATTCGATCCAACCCCTGTGCAGGCACGAAATGTTGAAACATTTCTGAGTCCGACCAGTTGCAGCATGGCAACGTGCAAAGCCGTGGTTACCAGCCGTGGTTATCTTTCTCCGAGAATCGCAGTGCTGGAGCAGCAGATTCCCGGAACACCCGTTCATGTCGAACAAGGAGACCTGTTTGACCTGCTGCATCATACTAATTACATCGTTGACCGGCGCTACGACGTGATTAACTGCCTCTGTGAACAGTTACCAAAGGCCCTCACCTGTTCAATGTCTCCCCGTACGGCCACGGGACTCGTGAATATTACCCCGCCAGGTTTCGCATCTTGCCGCACTGGCATGGAGAAACAGAGCCTCACCAGAGATTGAGAGCGGTGCTATGAGTAAGGTGGCGATTTTAGTATCTGACGAAGGGCTCGGAGGAGTAGTCCCTTTTGGCCAGACGTTAAGACAAGCGGACTTCTCGCCAATCTTATTTACCGGCAAGGTGGACCAAGACCGACTCGCGAACTGGCGCAAGACATACGACGAAGTGCATGTGCTCGAAGATCCGTACGACGCCGGCGTATTGGTGGCCTCAGCCAAGGACGTGACCGCGGGCCGGCAACTAGCCGTTCTTTTCTCCTGTTATGATGGCTTGGTCGTGCCAGCAGCCCGGGCCGCTGCCGCATTGCAGCTTCCTCATCCTGCAATCTCGGGACTGATTCGCTGCCGAAACAAGTACGCAATGCGACTGCAAACTAGTCGCACTGCATTAGGGACGCCGCGATTCGCTTTGCTCGGATCACCCCAGGACTGCGAGATAGTGGGCACGCGCGTCGGCTTTCCTAGCGTGATAAAGCCACTGAATGGATTAGCTAGTCACTTGGTCCGGAAAGTAAATGATCTACCCGAACTCCAGGCTGCTTACGCGGAACTCGCAACTAAGATTGGGCTGAGTTTTGCCGGAAACTATTCCCGCCCCCTTCCCATTGACAACAACGGCAAGCAGGCAATCGATCCACGAACAACGTTTCTGCTCGAGCAGTTTTTGTCGGGAGCCGAGTACTCAGCGGAACTGCTGATTCGAGGAGGCAAGTTTCATCGCGTAGCGCTTTTTCACAAGTTCATCGTCGACGAGCATGGCTTTCTCGAATGTGGCTTTACGATGCCGGCGCTGGGAGTTGGTTCCGAACGTGAGGAAATGATTTGGCAGCACATCGAGACCGGAATTCAGACGCTTAAACTCGATAACGCCGCGGCGCACGTAGAGGTATTAGATACTGACCGCGGTCCGGTGCTGGTGGAGGTGAACGCAGGAAGGGCCGGAGGGCAAATTCTAGTCCGCGCGGTGCGCAAAGCAACCGGCGTTGATCTGCTCAGCGAAATTGTGGCGTTGCAATGTGGCAGAGAACGCCCCATGAAAGAGGAACCAACTTTAACGGGACGAGTTACTACGTTCACTGTCTTTCCGTCACAAAGCGGCAGACTTGAAAGCATTGAGGGACTGGAAGCTGTCCGCAAGCTACCCGGCGTGATTGAGGTAATCACCTTTTGCAATCCGGGAGACGTGATCGATGTCGACGACAAGGAGTTGTTCGCAGTCAATCTCCTCGTTGCGGGAGTAGAACCTGAAGAGTTGTTGCCGCTTTACCAACGCGCGAACGAACTCGTTCGCTTCGTAATCAATTAAGCATTAGCACGAGCTCTGGAGGCCAGGAATGAAGATTGCGGGTACGGTTAACCGCAGAGGTGAAACACTCACTGCAAGGGGGCCCCAATCTGCCTTCAGACCAAATGCGACTATTCGAAATTTGCTCAACGGAGAGTTTCCTTCCGGGGCAGCAGTTGTCTTAGCCGGTCGCCTACTGGAATATCAGGGACGGACGCTGAGATTAAGTAGCGAGGGGTTGCAGCTATCAGTAGAACTGGCCACAGAGATCGACACTTGGCCTAATCGGTTTGCCTGGATTGGAGTCCAGGGGCATTGGGAGCAGGTCACGCAGAAAGTATCACGCGCTGAGCTGTTGTTTTGGCAGGAACCAGACATGAGTGTTGCAGAGGCCGCTGCATGCAAGCTTCCTGAGGTGAAGGTCTTGACCGCGCCATGGCGGCTTGAGGCGATTGCGAAGCGCGCCAAGCTGCTTCGCTTCGCACGAGAATTCATGGAGGCGCATGGCTTTCTCGAGGTCCAAACTCCGATGTTACGGGCTGCGCCTGAGGTCGCGTATCTGGAGCAATGCACCACCGTCGCGGCCAATAGCCAAATTTTGTATCTGCGGACCGATCCGGAAGAGTACCTCAAAAGATATCTGACGATCGGTCTTGAAGCAGTTTACGAGATCTCAACAAATGTTCGAGTTGAGGAAGCAGATCGAGATCACCTGCAGGAATTCACCACCCTCGAATGCTACCGCCAGTTTGGTACTCTCTCTGACTCGATTAAAACGTGCTGCGCGTTTATCGTTGGCGCGCTGAATTCCGTGGGCACCGGGACCACTACGTCTTTGCACGGTCAAGCCGTTGATTTAACTCCGCCACTCCCAGTGAGATCCTATGCCGAGATTCTACTCACGTGTGGGCTTAACATTGAGCAATATCCGACGACTGACTCTCTGGCGCGGGAAATCAGAGAACGCGGATGGTGGGAGGGGACTGGTGGACCACTCGACCAGTTCAGAAGAACATGGCTCGAATGGCTATTAACCAACCGTATTCAGCCGCTTATCGATCGTCCGACTTTTGTCACCGAATTTCCCATCGAACTCGGTTTGAGTTACCGGGCCTGTTCTGATCGACCGGCGATTTGCCACCGAGGTGAACTATATTTGCCTGGTGGGTTTGAGTTGGCCCACGTCTACGAGATCATGACGGATGCGGCGCAAATCCGTGAGCGCTATGAGGAAAGGCTCTGTTATCGAGTTGCCGCGGGTCTTCCGGCTGTTGCTCTCGATGAGGGTCTCATTGATAGCGCTGCATTCGGAATGCCTCCCATGAGCGGACTGGCTCTCGGACTCGATCGCTTGCTCATGCTCGTGCTGGGTAAGGGAATCATTGGTGATGGACTGTTGTTCCCACGCGAAGGGTTTAATGAGGGAGAGTTATGAGTTTGCTTGTTGTTGGGTTGATTGCAGACGATCTGGACATCGTCAGGGCCGATGATCGCCAGAACGCGACAGTCGGAGAGTTTCTTGATGGCGGGTCTGCCGCGCTTATCAGTGGAATCGGTATCCAACCCGCAGGCTTTGAGCAACTTACTGGTTCAGAGTTTCAATCCGCCGCTGCTGCCGCGGGTGTGCGGCTCCGGTATTCAAGCTCGGCAACGGAAGCAGTGCCTGCAAGCGTTCAGATCCAGTTCGTTAGTACGCTGACAGCATTGACACATTCTGTTGAGTTAAAAGAACTCTGGTGGCAGCATCTTTCGAGCGCAGGTATTCTGTCGCTACTCCTGTTTGATCGGACAAAACCGGCTTGTCTGGTAGTTTTATTTGGCCATGCTTTGCCGTGCATGGGCTCATTAAATAATTGTCGATTGCAGGACGTATGGGCTACCTGGCTTCTACTGGCAGGAGGGACCCCCAACGCAGGTTCATTTTTGCTGAAAGAGCCGGACTCGGGAGTAAACCCAAGCGACGAGGAACGTCTGCTGGCCCGCCTGCGGCAACTCTACGGCGAGGGTTAGATACGGGGAGTACTGGTCGCATGATCATCGAGCACAAGGGAAAGAGACCTTCCATCGACCACACCGCTTCGATTGCGCCTTCGGCGGTGATCTCCGGTGATGTAGTGATCGGGCCGTACACGTGTGTTCTAGCAGGTGCAGTGCTTACTTCCGAAGGCGCCCCACTGCGTATCGGTTCGCGGTGTGTAATCATGGAGCACGCGGTGATCCGAGGAGCAGGAATTCATGAATGCACGATCGGTGATTACGTGCTCGTGGGCCCACACACTCACATCAGCGGGGCCTCGGTCGAGTCATGCTGTTTTATTGCCACCGGCGCGACAGTTCTCAATGGTGCTGTGATTGGTGAAGGTTCGGTGATCGCAATAAACGCCGTGGTGCATATTGGTACCCACTGTCCGGCGTCCGCCTTTGTCCCTGTCGGCCACATTGCTTATGGAGATCCGGCAAAAACATATCCAATAGAAAGGGCGACTGAGGTTCACGCGCAGATTGCAGCGATTGGGTTTACGAATATTGTTTTCGGATTTGATTCTTCACAGATGAAGGATGGGGAAGCTACGAGACAATTATGCGAACGATATACGGCCGCCTTGCATAGCCACTCCGACGATCGGGTTTTGTAAATGCTCAACCGACCTTAGGTCTGTGAGAACAACGATTTGATGTATTAAGTCGAAATGAACTGGCAAGTTTGTAAGCCAGACGTGAGAACGCTTGATCGAGTTGAGAATGGCATTCCTGCTCTCGAGACGTTCGGAGAGCTAGAAACTTTCGAACGGAACGCTTAGCCAGTGTCGTGGCGGTGAGACTCCGATCAAGCTAAAGAACCCACCATTTTCGCTCTTACATCTAATCCCAGCCAGCGCGTTCGACCCGAACTCAAGTGACAGAGCGGGCGGCCTTTTAAGAGGTTGTGGGTTTGAGCCCCATTGGGTCAAGTTTTCCCTAACCACTACCTTTTAACACTGCAAGACGAACTAGGGGCATCGATCCTTAGAGTTCAAGCTAAGCTTGGTCCGAAAGAAGTTCACGCATTGCTTCTCTGCGGTTGATATCGCAAAGCAGCTATTCGAACAGCAGTGCGTATGCCATTGAAGTGACACCTAGCGAGTATCGAGGGTCGTTAGGAAAAATGGTTGACCGCTCTTTAGCCGCAGGTTACGTCTTAGGTGACGACGCGTCTCTTATGTTGCTGCGGATCAATGTGAGGGCGCAATTCGTGTTGGACCATCGCTCGCGTTAGGCAGCCGGTCCGTGGCTTTTACAGTCAAGCGCAAGTTGTTATGGGTCGATATTTCTCATCACTCATGCGAATCACAATTACTTCAAGCAAGCGGCATATTGTCATTGGGTCGCAAACAATGGTTGGCGAAAGCGCCATGTAAGAGGACGACGTGGCGTCAGGATCGGCATCTTCTTCAACAATGCTAGTCCTCAAATAATCATGTTCGTCTATGATGATGCAACGATTTCTTGTGTTGAGGTACTAAGGGTTGCCCGCATCCCGGTCTTAGAGTCGTGAATAATTTTCCATCGAAGCTCTTATTTGTTGACTTTCTCAGAAGATGGCACTAAGGTGCCATCGTTTCCAAACGGCTGGATGCTCCCCAACTCGCGCTTCAGCATATACAGAGTGAACACGGTAACAGCCTGTATCCCCTCGCTGCGCGAAGAACGGACTCCAACGGTCACACTTTCTCTTAACCTCATGACTCTGAATGGAGAAAACTGCCATGGCTAACCGTAGCTCGGGATCAAAGTCTTCAGGTAAAGCAAGCTCAGCGAAGAAATCTAGAAAGGCATCCAAAGATTCTGGTCCAATCGATCTAAAAGCAGTCAAGTCGGGCCACCTCGCGGTTTACGGCGACGTGTTACGTCGAGCCAAAGCTCGTGGCGACATTAATGAAATGCGCAAAGTTGCTGCGATTGCGAGAACGCTGATTAAAGATGCCCAAGGTGCCTTGCGACGCTTGGAAGATTCGGTTAAGAGACTAGAAGGCTAACGGTCTTCATTGAATCATGCCGAATAATCCGCGACTTGTGACGGTAGAAGACAGGACTGCGTGTACACCTGTGCATGTCGTTTGGGAACTTACTCTGGCCTGTGATCTTAGGTGTCAGCACTGCGGTTCCCGCGCAGGCAAGCGGCGTCCGGAAGAACTCTCCACAGCGGAGTGTATTGATCTCGTCCGGCAGTTGGCCGAGCTCGGTGCGCGCCACGTCACTCTCATCGGTGGCGA
>Ga0068864_100005865_pt1 | contig 10062 bp, 19 predicted proteins | sample KBSSwiS72_FD_66586 | JGI IMG/M metagenome (GOLD analysis project Ga0068864, IMG submission 66586) | Switchgrass rhizosphere microbial communities from Kellogg Biological Station, Michigan, USA - KBS Switchgrass S7-2 | ecosystem: Host-associated > Plants > Roots > Rhizosphere > Soil ...
GAGGCGGCCGAGGCGATGCGCCTCGCGAGCCACAAGCTGCCCGTCGCGACGAAGCTCGTCGCCCGAGAGGGCGCCGTCGAGGGAGGCGAGCGCTGATGGCGATCCTGGAGATCACGAAGATTCGCGAGATGTCGGACAACGAGCTGGCCGACGCGCTTCGCCAGGCGAAGCAGGACCTGTGGTCCGCGCGGTTCTCGCTCTCGACCCGCCAGCTCAATGACACCAGCACCATCCCCCAGACCCGCCGGGCGATTGCCCGGATCCTCACGGTCCAGCGCGAGCGCGGCATCAGCGGTTTCGCGCCGACGGCCCGGAAGTCGGCGTAGGCGGACCCCATGACAGGAGCGACCACTCAAGTGCAGGCCCAGCGCAAGACGAAGACCGGCCGCGTCGTCAGCGACCGCATGGACAAGACGATCGTCGTGTCCGTCGAGCGCCTCGCTCGCCATCGGCTCTACAAGCGGGTCATCCGCCTGACGACGAAGTTCAAGGCTCATGACGAGACGAATGACGCCCACGTCGGCGACACCGTCCTCATCGAGGAGTCCCGGCCGCTGTCCGCGACGAAGCGGTGGCGTCTCGTCCGGATCATCGCCCGCGCCGGCGAGCACGGCTACGGCACCGAGATCGTGGCCGAGGAAGAGGCCACGTCCGAGGCGATCCACGCCGCGGCCCACCCGGGTCGCGTGAAGGCCGACGCCGACGACGCAAGCGAGGCCGCGGACGCGGCCGAGCCGGTCGCCGAGGATGCCTCGCCCGCGGCCGAGGATGACGCCAAGTGATCCAGGTCCAGACTCGCCTCAAGGTCGCCGACAACACGGGCGCCCGCACGATCCAGTGCATCCGGATCATGGGCCGCTCGACGAAGACGTCCGCGGGCATCGGTGACGTGATCATCGCCAGCGTGAAGCAGGCGATCCCGAACGCCGCCGTGAAGAAGGGCGATGTCGTCCGGGCCGTCGTCGTCCGGACCGCGAAGGAATTCGGCCGCGCCGACGGCAGCTACATCCGCTTCGACGAGAACGCGGCCGTCCTCATCAACAACCAGGGCAATCCCCGCGGGACCCGGATCTTCGGGCCCGTTGCCCGCGAGCTCAGGGACCGGAACTACATGAAGATCGTCTCGCTTGCCCCGGAGGTGCTGTGATGTCCGGCGCCTCGACCCGTCACGTGAAGCTGCCCGAGATCCGCAAGGGTGACACCGTCGTCGTCCTGAGCGGCAAGGACGCCGGCAAGCGCGGCAAGGTCGACAAGGTCCTCCGCAATGCCCAGGCCTCATCGCTGATCACCGCCAGCTCGGGCGGCACGACCCGCGTCCGCCGCAACAGCTTCTGGCGCCCTGCGTCGCCCCACCCGGCCTCGGTCGTGGTCGAGGGCCTGAACATCGCGAAACGCCACACGAAGCCGCGCCAGACCACGGGCCGGACCGACCGGATGCCGAAGGTCCAGCAGGGCGGGATCATCGACGTGGCCCGGCCGATGTCGATCTCGAAGGTCATGCTCGTCTGCCCGAAGTGCGGCGAGCCGACGCGGGTCCGGCACACCGTCCTCGATGACGGCCGCCGCGTCCGGACCTGCACCCACTGCGGCCAGGCGATCGAGGTGACGTCGAAGTGACCCCGAACACGCTGCAGACCCGCTACCAGGCCGAGGTCGTCCCCGCCCTGGTGAAGCAGTTCTCGTATGCCAACCCGAACCAGGTCCCGAAGCTCGCGAAGATCGTCGTCAACGTCGGTCTCGGCGAGGCGCTGGCGAACGCCAAGGCGCTCGACGCGGCGCTTGGCGACATGACCACGATCACCGGCCAGAAGCCGGTGGTGACGAAGGCCAAGAAGTCGATCGCCCAGTTCCGCGTCCGCGCGGGCAACTCGGTCGGCCTCAAGGTCACGCTCCGGGGTCGCCGGATGTGGGACTTCCTCGAGCGCCTGACGATGCTCGCCCTGCCCCGGATCCGCGACTTCCGCGGGATCCCCGGCCGGTCGTTCGACGGGCGCGGCAACTACACCCTCGGGCTGCGCGAGCAGATCGCGTTCCCCGAGATCGATTACGACAAGGTCGACCGTCTCCGCGGGCTGGAGATCAGCATCGTGACGACGGCGAAGTCCGACGAGGAATCGAAGCGGATGCTCGAGCTCCTCGGCATGCCCTTCGCCTCGTAGGCGGGGAGGGGAGTCCATGGCCAAGAAATCTCTGATCGCAAAGGCGAAGCGGACACCGAAGTTCAAGGTCCGCGGCTATCACCGCTGCGTGGTCTGCGGTCGTCCGCGGGCGTTCATGCGCCGCTTCTCGCTGTGCCGGATCTGCTTCCGGGAGCGCGCCCTCCAGGGCGAGCTGCCGGGCGTCACGAAGTCGAGCTGGTAGACCGATGAACATCTCCGATCCGATCGCCGACATGCTGACCCGGGTGCGCAACGCATCCCAGGCCCGCCATACCGACGTCGTCGTCCCGGCTTCGCGGACGAAGCGCGAGATCGCCCGCATCCTCAAGTCCGAAGGCTTCATCGCCGAGGTCGTCGAGGAGCAGGCCGGCCCGGCCCACGTCCTGCGCCTGACGCTCCGCTACGTCGACGGCAAGGTGCCGGTCGTCTCGGGCCTGAAGCGCATCTCGAAGCCGGGTCTCCGGGTCTACGCCGGCAAGACCGACATCCCCCGGGTCCTCGGCGGCCTGGGCATCGTCATCGTCAGCACGAGCCACGGGATCATGACCGGCGCGCAGGCCCGCAAGGCCCAGCTCGGCGGCGAAGTCCTGGCGTACGTCTGGTAGATCGAGATGTCACGAATCGGCCGCATGCCCATCGCCGTTCCCGCCGGGGTCGACGTCTCGATCGACGGCCGCAACGTCACGATCAAGGGGCCCAAGGGCACCCTGTCGCGGGAGCTCCATCCCGAGATGCTCGTGCAGCGCGAAGCCGACGAGCTGCTCGTCGCCCGCCCGAGCGAGCAGAAGATGCACAAGCAGCTCCACGGCCTGACGCGGACGCTCGTGAACAACATGGTCGTCGGGGTGACCACGGGCTACCGCAAGGCGCTCGAGATCAACGGCGTCGGCTATCGAGCGGCGCTCGTCGGCCGGAAGCTCCAGCTCAACCTGGGGTACAGCCACCAGATCGAGATCGACCCGCCGGCGGGAATCAGCTTCGAGGTCGAGAATCCGACGCACCTTTCCGTCGTCGGCATCGACAAGGAGCTCGTCGGCCAGATCGCGGCCCGCGTGCGAGCGACCCGCAAGCCCGAGCCCTACAAGGGCAAGGGCGTCCGCTACGCCGGCGAGCAGGTCCGCCGCAAGGCCGGCAAGGCCGGCAAGATCGGCGGCAAGAAGTAACCCGATGAAGGACATCCGATGACCCAGGTAGCCAGTCGCGGCGCGGCCCGCCAGAAACGCCATGACCGCATCCGCCTCCGCCTGAGCGGGGACGCGGGTCGGCCCCGGCTCGCCGTGTTCCGGAGCCTGAAGCACATCTCGGCCCAGGTCATCGACGACGCTTCCGGCAAGACGCTGGTCGCGGCGACGAGCCTCGAGAAGTCGCTCCGCGAGACCGGTCCGAAGTCGGCCGAGGCGGCCGCCGTCGGCAAGCTGCTCGCCCAGCGCGCGAAGGCCGCCGGAGTCACGAAGGTCGTCTTCGACCGAGCCGGCTACCGCTACCACGGTCGTATCAAGTCGCTCGCGGACGCGGCCCGCGAAGCCGGTCTGGAGTTCTGAGGAGCGACATGCGAATCGACCCGAACAAGCTCGCGCTCGAGGAGCGCGTCGTGCAGATCAACCGAGTCGCGAAGGTCGTCAAGGGCGGCCGGCGATTCAGCTTCAGCGCGGTCATCGTCGTCGGCGACGGCGGCGGCCACGTGGGCGTGGGCATCGGCAAGGCCGGTGAGGTCCCCGAGGCGATCCGCAAGGGCGTCGAGGACGCGAAGAAGAACCTCATCAGGATCCCGATGGTCGGCACCACGATCCCGCACGAGGTCCGCAAGGTCTACTCGGCGGCAAGCGTCCTGCTGAAGCCCGCGAGCCAGGGCACCGGCGTCATCGCCGGCGGCGCGGTTCGCGCGGTCGTCGAGGCGGCCGGCATCCGCGACATCCTCTCGAAGGTCCACGGCTCGACGAACGCGGTCAACGTGACCCGGGCGACGATCGAGGCCCTCCGCAGCCTGAAGTCGGCCCAGGAGCTCAGCGAGCGCCGCGGCGTGACCGTCCGGCTGCACATCCCGGGCCAGCCCGCGGCGGAGGTCGCGAATGCCCGCTAAGGTCCGCGTGACCCAGGTCAAGAGCACGATCAGCCACATCGCCCGCAACCGGGCGACCATCCACGCCCTCGGGCTGACCGGCATCGGCTCCAGCGTCGACGTCGTCGCGAACGACGCGACCCGGGGCATGATCCGCCAGGTCCGGTTCCTCGTCACCGTCGAGGAGCTCGGCGAGACGACCACGAAGGAAGCCAAGTGAAGCTGCACGATCTGCGACCCGCGGCCGGGTCGCGCAAGGCCAAGCTCCGCGTCGGCCGTGGCCCCGCGTCCGGCAAGGGCAAGACCGCGGGCCGCGGCACCAAGGGCCAGAAGGCCCGCGCGGGCGGCTCGATCCCGGCCTGGTTCGAAGGCGGCCAGACGCCGCTCCATCAGCGCCTCCCGAAGCTGCACGGGTTCAAGAATCCGTTCCGGGTCGAGTACGAGGTCGTGAACCTCGGCTCGATCGCGGCGCTCGTCGAGCTCGGCGTGCTCGAGACCGGCGAGATGCCGGGCGCCAAGACGTCGAAGACCTCGAAGGCGGCTGCGTCGGCGCCGGTCACGGTCAACCAGGAGATCCTCCGGGCTGCCGGCCTGGTCCGGACGCTCGACAAGCCCCTCAAGGTGCTTGGCGATGGCGAGCTGACGACCGCGCTCTTCGTCGTCGCCGACAAGTTCAGCGCGTCGGCCCGGGCGAAGATCGAGGCTGCCGGCGGGACGGTCTCGGTTCTCGAAGTCCCCGAGAGCAGGAAGCCGGCCCTGAAGGGCAGCGCCGCGACGAAGCCTGCTGGCGCCGAGGCCGAGGCTGCCGCTGAGCCTGCCGAGAGCCCCGTGGCGTCTGCGACCGAGACGGTCGATGCAGCCGCCGATGCGGTCGCGGGCGAGGTCCCCGCCGAGGCGGCCGCGCCCAGGAAGCCGGCAGCCGCGAAGGCGGAGAAGCCCGCGAAGGCGACCCCGAAGGCCACCGCTTCAAAGGCCACCACGGCGAAGGCGACGACGGCCGAGAAGAAGCCAACGGCCGAGAAGAAGTCCGCGGCCGCGAAGAAGGCTCCTGCGACGACGGCAGCCGCTGCCGAGAAGACCGCGCCGAAGCCGCGCGCCGCAAAGAAGCCCGCTGCGACCGACGAGGCCTAGCCGACCGTGCTCGATGCCCTGATCAACGCGTTCCGCGCGCCGGACATCCGCCGTCGGATCCTGTTCGTCCTCGGGATCCTCATCGTCTACCGGCTCCTGGCCCAGGTGCCGCTCCCCGGGGTCGACCACGACCAGCTGAAAGCGTTCTTCGACAAGAACTCGGCGTTCGGGATCATCGACCTGTTCGCCGGCGGCGGGCTGTCGCAGCTCTCCATCGTCGGGCTCGCGATGAACCCGTACATCAACGCCTCGATCATCATGCAGCTCATGACGGGCGTGATCCCGTCGCTGCAGGCCCTCAGCCGCGAAGGCGAGTACGGGCGCCAGCGCCTGAACCAGTACACCCGCTACCTGACGGTCCCGATGGCCCTCCTCCAGGCCTTCGGCATCCTGTCGGCCCTCGGCCACCAGAGCCCGCCGGTCATCATCGGCGGCTTCGGCCTCGGCAACGCGATGTCGTGGGTCCAGATGGTCTCGATGACCGCGGGCGCCGTCCTGCTCATGTGGCTCGGTGAGCTCATCACCGAGAAGGGCATCGGCAACGGCATCAGCTTCATCATCTTCGCCGGAATCGTCAGCCGGGCGCCGACGGGGCTCGCGGCGCTGCTGAGCCAGCCTTCGCCCCGCGACATCCTGCTGTTCGTCGTCCTGGCGGTCGCCGCGGTCGCGGTGATCATCTACATCCAGGAGGGCCAGCGGCGGATCCCGATCCAATACGCCAGCCGCGTTCGCGGCAGACGGATGTACCAGGGTGGTCAGACGTTCCTGCCCCTCAGGGTGAACCTCGCCGGCGTCATCCCGATCATCTTCGCGATCAGCATCCTGCAGTTCCCGGCGCAGCTTGCGATCTACTTCTCGTTCTCGGAGGTCCAGCTCGTCCGCGACATCGCCACGGGCATTGCGAACTTCCTGAGCTCGACGACCTACCAGTACGCGATCCTGTACTTCCTCCTGACCGTCGGGTTCACGTACTTCTACACCGCGTTCACGTTCAAACCCGACGAGACGGCCGAGCAGCTCCGGAAGAACGGCGGCTTCATCCCGGGCATCCGACCGGGTCGCCCGACCCAGGACTACCTCGCCCGCGTCGTCTCCCGAATCACCGTCGCCGGCGCGCTGTTCCTGGGCACGGTGGCGGTCGCCCCGGTGCTTGCCGGCGTGATCGACCCATCGCTGAAGGGCCTCGCCATCGGCGGCACCGGGGTGCTCATCGTGGTCTCGGTCGTCGTCGAGACGATGAAGCAGATCGAGGCCCAGCTCATGATGCGGAACTACGAAGGGTTCATTCGCTGACCGGCCCGACGGGCCGCTAGCGACACTCGGATGGTCATCGTCCTGCTCGGCGCACCGGGGGCCGGCAAGGGCACCCAGGCACCCGTCCTCGCGACGCATCTCGGCGTGCCCGTGCTCGCGTCCGGCGACCTGCTCCGAGCCGTCTCGAAGTCCCGCAGCCCGCTCGGCCTCGAGGTCGAGCGCCTGATGAAGGCCGGCCAGCTCGTTCCCGACGAGACGATCGTCCAGATCTTCCTCGAGCGCCTCGGCGACCCCGATGCGGTCGGCGGCGCGATCCTCGACGGGTTCCCGCGGACGGTCGGTCAGGCCGCCGCCCTCGATCGGGCCCTTGCCGCGCGCGGCGCCCGGGTCGACGCCGCGATCTATATCGACGTCCCCCTCGACGACCTCGTCCGGCGGATGGCCGATCGCCGGATCTGCCAGGCGGCGGGCCACGTCTACAACCTCCGCTCGAACCCGCCGAAGGTCGCCGGCATCTGCGATCTCGACGGCTCGCCGCTCATCGAGCGCTCCGACGACGACGAGGCCACGGTCCGGGCCCGGATGGCCCAGCAGCTGCCGCCGCTCGAGGCGGTCGTCGGGCATTACCGCGACAACGGCGTCCTCGAGTCGATCGACGGCCGCCGGCCGATCACCGAGGTGACGACGGAGCTCATCGCCGCCGTGACCGAGACGTCCGCCCGGCCCAGCACGATGCCCGAGGTCGCGGGCTGATGGTGACGCGCAAGTCGCGCCGCGAGATCGACCAGATGCGGCGTGCGGGCCGCGTGGTGGCCGAGGTCCTCGCCCTCGTCGAGTCGGAGCTGAAGCCGGGCGTCTCCACGGGCGAGCTCGATCGCCTCGCCGAGCGCCACATCCGCAGCTCGGGCGCGATCCCGTCGTTCATGGGCTATCTCGGTGGCGGTCGCTACGGCCGCGGGCCGCACGCCTTCCCGGCGAGCACCTGCATCTCGATCGATGATGAGGTCGTCCACGGCATCCCCGGCGATCGCGAGATCAAGTCGGGCCAGCTCGTCTCGGTCGACGTCGGCGCGATCGTCGACGGCTGGCACGGCGACGGCGCCCGGTCCTTCGTCGTCGGCGACGTGTCGCCCGAGGTCCGCGACCTCGTCGACTCGACCCGGCTCGCGATGATGGCCGGGATCGGCGCGGCGATCGCGGGTCACCGGATCGGCGACATCTCGGCCGCCGTCGAGGACGTCGCGGCGCCCCATCACTACGGCGTCGTGAAGCAGTTCGTCGGCCACGGGATCGGGACCGAGATGCACCAGGACCCGCAGGTCCCGAACTACCGCACCGGCTCCAAGGGGATGCAGCTCCAGGCGGGGATGTGCCTCGCGATCGAGCCGATGTTCACGCTCGGCAACGGCGATGTCGCGGTCCTGGCCGATGGCTGGACCGTCGTCACCTCGGACGGCGCGCTCGCCGCCCATTTCGAGCACACGATCGCGGTAACGGAGAATGGCCCCGAGATCCTCACCACCGTCTGAGATGGCGCTCTAGCCACGGTGAGGGACCTTCTGATACGATGTGCGTTCGTGTGTCGGCCCCGTCTGGGCCGGCACTCCGTGTGAGAAAGGGAATCACAGCCGCCCGTGGCCAAGCGAGATGCGATCGAAGTCGAAGGAACGGTCGTCGAGCCGCTCCCAAATACGATGTTCGCCGTCGAGCTGGACAATGGTCACCGGGTGCTGGCCCACATTTCCGGGAAGCTCCGGATGAACTTCATCCGGATCCTGCCCGGCGACCGCGTCCGCGTAGAGCTGTCGCCCTACGACCTGACTCGCGGCCGGATCACGTACCGCATGAGATAGGCGTCCTCCGGGGCGCGCGCTGAACGAATACACGAGGAACCGTTGAAAGTCAGAGCCTCCATCAAGGCCCGCTGCGATAACTGCAAGATCATCCGCCGTCACGGAACCGTGATGGTCATCTGCCCGAACCCGAAGCACAAGCAGCGACAGGGGTAGAGCGAACATGGCCCGAATCGCCGGCATCGACATCCCCCGCGAGAAGCGGGTCGAGATCGCCCTCACGTACATCTACGGCCTCGGCCTGCCGACCGCCAAGAAGATCCTCGTGCAGACGAACGTCAACGCGGACACGCGAGTCCGTGACCTCACCGAAGAGCAGGTCAACCGGCTCCGCGAGCTGATCGACCGGCGCTACAAGGTCGAGGGCGACCTCCGCCGCGAGGTCGCGCTGAACGTGAAGCGACTCCAGGAGATCGGCTCGTATCGCGGTCTCCGCCATCGGCGGAACCTCCCGGTTCGTGGCCAGCGAACGAAGACCAACGCCCGCCAGCGCCGCGGACCGAAGAAGACGGTCGGCGTCCGGCGCAAGGCCGTGGCAAAGACGTAGCGAGGGACCACCGCACGAATGGCTGAACGCAAGCGCGCCGTCAAGCAACGCCGCCGGGAGAAGAAGAACGTGCCGATCGGGCAGGTTCACATCCAGGCGTCGTTCAACAACACCATCATCACGATCACCGACCCGGCAGGCGCCGTCGTGAGCTGGGGCTCTGCCGGCGTGGCCGGCTTCAAGGGCTCCCGCAAGAGCACGCCGTACGCCGCCGCGCTCTCGGCCGAGACCGCCGCCCGCAAGGCGATGGAGCACGGCATGCGCCAGGTCGAGGTCTACGTGAAGGGCCCCGGCGCGGGTCGCGAGCAGGCCATCCGATCGCTCCAGGCCGCCGGCCTCGAGGTCAACGCGATCACCGACGTCACACCGACTCCGCACAACGGCTGCCGCCCGCCGAAGCGGCGCCGAGTCTGAGCGGGGGAGGAAGACATGGCTCGCTATACCGGTTCCGTCTGCCGCCTCTGTCGGCGTGAGGGCGCGAAGCTCTTCCTGAAGGGCACCCGCTGCTACACGAAGAAGTGCGCCTTCGAGCGCCGCCCGACCCCACCCGGCCAGCACGGCGTTCGCCGCCGCAAGATGGGCGACTTCGGGATCCAGCTTCGCGAGAAGCAGAAGGTCCGCCGCGTCTACGGCGTCCTCGAGCGCCAGTTCCACAACTACTTCGTCGCCGCGGAGAACCGCGACGGGATCACGGGCGAGAACCTCCTCCGATCCCTCGAGACCCGCATGGACAACGTCGTCTTCCGGCTCGGGTTCGGCAGCTCGCGGGCCCAGGCCCGCCAGCTCGTCACCCACGGCCACTTCTCCGTCAACGGCGTCCCGACCAACGTGCCGTCGTACCAGCTCAAGCCCGGCGACAAGGTGGAGGTTCGCGAGTCCCATCGGGCCCGCGAGACCTTCAAGGTCGTGCGCGAGACCCTCAAGTCCCACCAGGCCCCAGAGTGGCTCAGCCTGGACGCCGCCAGTCTCTCCGGAACCGTGGCCGCCCTGCCACGCCGTGACCAGATGCCTCTCGACCTGAGCGAGCAGCTCGTGGTCGAGTACTACTCGAGGTAACCG
>Ga0068864_100005866_pt1 | contig 10062 bp, 9 predicted proteins | sample KBSSwiS72_FD_66586 | JGI IMG/M metagenome (GOLD analysis project Ga0068864, IMG submission 66586) | Switchgrass rhizosphere microbial communities from Kellogg Biological Station, Michigan, USA - KBS Switchgrass S7-2 | ecosystem: Host-associated > Plants > Roots > Rhizosphere > Soil ...
TCGCTGGTCTCCGGAGCGCTGCCACTCGGGCTGTCGCTCGGCAACGCGGGCACGCTCGAGGGACAGCCCACGGCGACGGGCCACTTCCCATTCCGAGTTCGGGCGACCGATGCGTCGGGAGGATCCGCCGAGCGCGATCTCGCGGTGGACGTCTTCGACGGCGGCGAATCTCTGCCGATCTCGATCGTTCCCGACGCCTTCTGCACTCGTCTCGAGGCGCCGGAAGGCTACGCCGCGTACGAGTGGCTTCCCGGACGGCAAACGGCGCGCACGATCCGAGCCTGCCCGACCGAGACGGTCGTCTTCGGCGTCGTCGCGACCGAGGCCTCGGGCTGCCGTCGGCGGGGGAGTGTGACGGTCCCGGCCGCGGTTCCGGCGGCGCGCGGCCCGATCATGCCGAGCGAGCGCCGCGCGTTGCCCCGCGAGCCCTGATCCGCTAGACTCCCCGTTCCGTTTCCGGGCCGTTCCGTTTCCGGGTGCCCTGCGGTTCCGGAGGGGTTCTCGAACGCCCAGGTAGCTCAGTTGGTAGAGCAAGGGACTGAAAATCCCTGTGTCGGCGGTTCAATTCCGTCCCTGGGCACCAACCTTCAGCTGACGGCCACGATGATCCTCAAAGTCGCGAAGCTCGGAGTCAAGACGCTGCGCCAGGTCTCTCGGGACGTCGACCCGAAGGCCCTCTCGCGCGGCGACTACGAGGCCTTTCTTTCGGATCTCGAGGACACGATGCGCGAGTACGACGGCACCGGCATCGCCGCGCCCCAGGTGTTCACGGCGCTCCGCGTCTTCCTCTACGAGGTGCACCCCGAGACGCGGAAACGCAAGGAGCCGGAGGTCCCGCTGACCGCGCTCTTCAATGCGACCTACGAGGGCGTCGGGGACGTAATGGAGGAGGACTCCGAGGGCTGCCTTTCGGTGCCTTTTCTCTGGGGCGGCGTCGTGCCGCGATTCGCGACGATCCGGGTCGAGGCCCTCGACCGCACCGGAAAGAAGGTCTCGTTCGAGGCTTCGGGGTATCACGCCCGCGTGCTCCAGCACGAAATCGACCACCTCAACGGGCTGGTCTATCTCGACCGCATGCCGGACATGAAGAGCCTCGCCTACACGGTCAACTTCGGCTAGACCGTCGCCTTCGCTTGCGCGGGATGCAATAGAATCGCGGACCGATGGCCCTCTTCTCGAAGAAGAGCACTCTGCCCGCGCATCCTCCGGCCGGAGCCACCGGCGAGGGCGAGTTTCTCGTCACAAAGCTCGAGGAGATGGTGTCCTGGGCCCGCAGTAACTCGCTCTGGCCGTTCCCGTTCGCCACGGCCTGCTGCGGCATCGAGTTCATGTCGGTCGCGGCCGCGCACTACGACATCGCCCGCTTCGGCTCGGAGGTCGTCCGGTTCTCCCCGCGCCAGGCGGATCTCCTGATCGTCGCCGGAACGGTGACGGACAAGATGGCGCCGATCCTGCGGAGGATCTACGACCAGATGCCCGAGCCCAAGTGGGTCATCTCCATGGGCGTCTGCGCTTCGTCGGGAGGGTTCTATCGGGCGTATCACGTGACGCAGGGGATCGACGAGATCATCCCCGTGGACGTTTACGTCCCGGGCTGCCCGCCGACGCCCGAGGAGCTGATCTACGCGATCCTCCAGCTCCAGAAGAAGATCCAGTCCGGCGAGAAGTCCCGTGACTCCCGCTCTGCCCGCTTCGCCGCGGAGCAGCTCCCTTGAGCTCCGGCGTCGTCGAGACGGCCACTCTGTCGCCCGCGGCGGAGAAGCTGGCCGAGCGCATCGAATCGTCGCCGGTCGCCGGGCGCGCGCGCGTCGTGGATCTCGATATCCCGACGATCGAAGTCGGTCCCGGGAATTGGGTGGCCCTGGCGCGCTTCCTGCGCGACGACCCGGGCTGCCAGTACGACCTCTTCCTGGATCTCTGCGGCGTCGACAACCTGAGGCGCCGGGGAGCGGATCGCGCCAGCCGCTTCGAGGCGGTCATCCATCTCCACTCCCTCTCGCGCAACGAGCACGCCCGGGTCCGTGTGGTGCTCCCGGACGACGAAAAGCCTTCGCTCCCGAGCGTCGAGAGCGTCTGGCCGGCGGCGGACTGGTTCGAGCGCGAGGCCTACGACCTCTACGGCTTCGACTTCCCGGGTCATCCGAATCTGCATCGCATCCTGTGTCACGACGCCTTCGTCGGCCACGCCCTCCGCAAGGACTACGCCCCCGGCCAGCGCTGGTTCTATGCCGAGGAGGACCTGCGGGTTCCCGAGTGGGCGAAAGACACCGAAGAGAAGGCCGGAAACTTCGAGACGCAGACGATCTCGATCGGCCCCTCGCACCCCGCGACTCACGGGATCATCCACCTCATCGCGCGCCTCGACGGGGAGAAGATCGTCCGGGCCGAGACGATCATCGGCTACCTCCACCGGTGCTTCGAGAAGATGGCCGAGAAGCACCACTGGAACCAGGTCATCCCCTACACCGACCGCCTGAACTACGTCTCGGCCATGAACAACGGCGTGGGCTACGTCCGGACCGTCGAGAAAATGCTCGGGATCGAGATCCCGGACCGCGGCCAGCTCGTGCGCACGATCCTCTCCGAGTTCTCGCGGATCATGGACCACTGCGTCTGCATCGGGGCGAACCTCGTGGACATCGGGGCGCTCACGAACTTCGTCTACCTCTACCAGAACCGGGAAAACATCTACGACCTCCTCGAGGCCTGCTGCGGCGCGCGGCTGACGGTGTCGTACGTCCGGGTCGGCGGTCTCGCGATCGACGTGCCGGACGACTTCGTGCCGCGCTGCCGCAAGCTCCTCGAGACGATCCCGGCGCTCCTCGACGACATCGAGAAGCTCGTCAACAACAACCGCATCGTCCGCAACCGACTCGCGGGCACCGGCATCGTGACGCGCGAGCAGGCCGTGGCCTGGGGCCTGACCGGGCCGATGCTGCGGGCCTCGGGCGTGGCCTACGACGTCCGGCGCGCGCGTCCCTACGACTTCTACGACAAGTTCGACTGGGACATCCCGATCGCCCGTGACGGCGACAACTTCGCCCGGTACCTGGTCCGGATGGAGGAGATGCGGCAGTCGCTCAAGATCATCCGCCAGGCCCTCGAGATCCTTCCGGCGAAAGGGCCGGTGAGCTCCGATGACTGGCATGTCGTCCTGCCGCCGAAGGACGCCGTCTACCACGACATGGAGTCGCTCATTTATCACTTCAAGCTCGTCATGGAAGGGATCCGGGTCCCGGCCGGGGAGCGCTACGAGTGGATCGAGGCCGGTAACGGCGAGCTCGGCTTCTATGCCGTCTCCGACGGCCGGGGCGGGCCATACCGGCTGAAGGTCCGGCCGCCGTGCTTTGCGGCCATGGCGGCGTTCGAGAAAATGGTCGTCGGCGGCACGGTGTCCGACGCCGTCGCGACGCTGGGGACCCTCAACGTCATCGCCGGGGAGCTCGACCGATGAGCGGCGTCATCGACGTCAGCGGGAAGTACCCGGAGAAGCTGACGTTTCTCCAGCGGCTCTACATTCCCGAGATCCTGCGCGGGATGAGCGTCACCATTCGCCACCTCATCCGAAATCTCGCGAACATGAAGGGGATGCCGACGATCCTGTACCCCGAGGTCCGGCGGAACTACTCGGGGCGTTTCCGCGGAAAGCACATCCTCAAGACGCGCGAGGACGGCACGTTGAAGTGCGTGGCCTGCTACATGTGCCAGCAGGCCTGTCCGGCGGAGTGCATCACGATCGTCGCCGGCGAACATCCCAAGATCGCGTACGAGAAGTATCCGGTGGTCTTCGACATCGATATGATGCGCTGCGTCTTCTGCGGGTTCTGCGTGGACGCGTGCCCCAAGGATGCGATCTGGATGACCCGCAACTACGAGATGGCGTTCTTCACGCGCGAGGATGCCGTGTACTCGATCGACCGCCTGCGGGAGAGCCCCGAAGAGATCGCAAAGCACGGGTACGGCTACCGGCCGTACTACCCGGGCGACGGCACGACCCCGCCGGCCGACGCGGCGCTCCTGCCGGTCGTGCCGGGCTCGGGCGAGCGCGAGCAGCTGCGCGAGAATCGCGTTCCCCTTCCGGACCGGGATCCGGGGCCGGGCCCGCTGAACGCCCCGAGCCAGGCGGAAAGACCGTTCTCCGCCTGAAGGTCGCCTCTCTCCGACTCCCGCGGCTTTGGCGAGGGCGCGGCGCGGCGGGCGCGGGGAGCGCGTCGAAGATCGCCGCGCTTACGGGCCTGGATGAGGCCGGCTGGCGCGCCCTCTCGGACGCGTATCCGAAGCTTCCGAAGAACCCCGGCCGGGCGGCGGCGAGGCGAAAAGCCAGGCTCGTGCGGCTGGCGTCCCGAGCCCTGGCCACGGGACGGTGGGATCTGAGACTCGAGGGAGACCCGCCCGGGCCGGAGCCGTGCGTCTTCGTGACGGCGCACATCGGATCGATGCAGGCTCTTCGCTATGCGCTGCGGGCGCGGGGTGTTCCCGCCGCCACGGTGCTGGGCCCCCACAACCTCGACCGCACGCAGGCGATCCCGCAGGACCGCGTCTTCGATCGCCGATACGCTCTCGACTTTCCGCACGCGCTCCCTTCGTCGGCCACCCACCGCCTCCGCTCCGCCTTGAAACGAGGGAGTCTCCTCGCCGCCGGCGATTTGCCGGAGCGGGGCGGCGTCCCGGCGAAGGTCCTGGGCGGGCCCGCGCTTCTGGACCCCCGCCCGTTCCGCCTGGCGCGCGTCGCGCGCGCGGTCTGCCGGCCGGCATTCGCGACTTTTCCCGAGGGCCGGTGGACGCTCACGCTCGGCCCGGTCCTCGAGGGCGACGAGATCGCCTGCGCCGAAGCCTTCGGCCGGGTCTTCGCCCGCGTCGCGGCGGCGTCGCCGCTCGACCTCGACGGCGTCGTGTATGCGTACCGCGCGGGACACCCTCGATGAGCCTCTGGGAACGGGTTCGGGAGACGGCCCGGCGCGTGCCGGGGGCGCGCGCTCTTTCTGCGGGCGATCGCGCCCTCGATTATCGAGGGCTCGTCGACTCCGTGGAGCGGCGGGCCGATGCTCTGGCCCGGAAGCCGGCGGAGGAATGGATCGATCTCGACGGCGCGGACGCCGTCGGGTTTCTCGTGGACCTGTTTGCGGCGGGGCTTTGCGGCCGGGCGGCCGTGGCGCAGGCGCCGTCGATCCCGGCATCTCTCCGGGCGCTGCGGCGCAGCTCCCTCGAACGTCGGCCGCCTTCGCCCGGCTCGACGGTCTTCTACTCGTCGGGGAGCGTGGGGCCGGGACGGGCGGTGCCCCTGTCCGGCGAAAACCTCGAAGCCGCGGCTCTCGCATTCCTGCCATGGGGAGAGCTCGGTTCCGCCGATCGGCTCGCGGTCGGGCTGCCGCCGGCGCAAGTTCTCGGGTGCGTGCGCGGCGCCCTCAACGCGCTGGCCGTGGGCGCGGAGGCCCTCTTCTTCTCGCCGCACCGCGATCCCCTCGAGGATGCCGCGCGGCTCGGCGCGACGAAAGTGCTGCTGCCGAGCGCGCTCGTGCGGCTCGCCGCGCGCCATCCCTCTCCGGTGAAGCTCGAAGCGCTTCTCTGCGGCGGAGGAGCGCCGGATGCCGCCGCGGCCGAAACCGTGGAGCGCGGGCGCGGCGTGCCGGTACGGGCGGGCTACGGCATGACGGAGTCCTCGGGCCTCGCCTCGCGGCAGCCGCTCTCTCGTCCGCGTCGAGCCGGATCCGCCGGCGTGCCCGCGCCCGGCATCGACGTGGTGATCGCAGGCGAGGATGGCCGCCTGTGTCCGCCGGGGCAGTCCGGCGAGATCCGGCTTTCCGGGCCCGCCGTCTTCTCGGGATATCTCTCGCCGGAAGATGGCTCGCCGTTCGATGAAGCCGGCAGGTTGCGGACCGGAGACGTCGGTGTCTTCGACGAAGAGGGAGAGCTCCGCGTCCGCGGACGCCTGGCGTTCGCTCTCACCGCGGGGGACCGCATCCTCTGCGTCGAGGAGCTGGAGGCGGCGCTCGCCGAGCACCCGTCGGTGGCCGAGGCGGCGGCGGCGCCCTTCGAGCGCGACTTCGGAATCCTGGTCGTGTCGCGCGGCGGCCCGGTCGAGATCGACGAGCTGCGCGCCTACGCCGAGAAGCGCCTTCCCGCATTCGCCCGCCCACGCCGCATCCTGAATGTCCCGGCGCTCCCGCGCACGCCGGCGGGCAAGATCGACCGGGCAGCGGCCATCCGATGGCTCACGGAATCGACCCGCGCCGTCTGAGGTCGGCCGCGCTGCGCGCGGCGCGCGGCCGCGAGACGCCCTTCTACCTCTTCGACCGCGAGGCGGCGCGGTCCCGCATGCGGAGGCTGCGGGAGGCCGCGGGACCGGATGCCGTCCTGTTCTATCCGTGGAAGTGCAACCGCCACACGGCGCTGCTGGATCTGGCCGATGCGGAAGGTTGCGGGGCGGAGGTCACGGCGGCCGAGGATCTCGCGGCCGCCCTCCGTCGGTCGGACGGGGACCGCGTGCTCTACCAGGGCCCCGCGAAGACGGAGCGGTCGCTCGACCGGGCGCTGGCCGCCGGAACGTGGCTGGTCGCCGATTCCGAGCAGGATGCGGAAGCGATCCTGGCAAGGGCCCGGGCCGTCGGCGCGGCGCCGCGCTATCTCCTGCGATTCCGGGCGCGCGCCGCCGAGTCCTCGCAGCGGGCGTTCGGGCTCGCGCCCTCCCGGGCGGCCGGGCTCTGCGCGCGGCTGGCGCGCGAAGGCCGGCCTCTTCCCTCCGGCCTCGCGTTTCACCTCGGAACCGGTCTGCTGTCGGCGAGGCCATTCGTCTCGGCCGTGCGGGAGGCCGCTCGGCTGGCCGGAAAGCTTCGCAGGGTCGGCATTCCGGTCGAAGTCCTCAACGTCGGGGGGGGCTTTCCCGCCCGCGGGGAGGTCCGGCGAGATACGCATCCCCGGAAGTCCCCGGCAACGGCGGAGAGTCTCGTCGGGGCGATCCTCTCGGCGACGCGCCGCGCGCCGGAGCTCCGGGACGCACAGCTGTTTTTCGAGCCCGGCCGCGCCGTGGCCGCGGACGCGTTCCACCTGGTCACGCGCGTCATTCGGGTGACGCCCGGCCGGATCTACGTGGATGCTTCGAGGATGTCGCACGCATTCTTCGTGGCGTGGGGCCGCCACGCGTGGCTGCCGATTCCCAGGCGCCCGGGAGACGGCGCCGTGGAGATCGCGGGCCCGCTGCCGGTGGACATCGATCGCCTCGCCCGCGAGAGGATCGGCCGGCCGAGGGAAGGAGACCTGCTCGCGATCGGGTCGGTGGGCGCCTACAACCTGATCGTCGCCAACGCATGGGCAGGCCGGGCGCCGCAGATCGTCGAGATCGGGGTCAGTGCGTCTGGGGATGGCCGTCCGTCCGGTGCACGGACTCGACGGTCACGACGATCTCCTCGTCCGAGACGCCCTTCTGCTTGAGCTGCCACGCCAGTTTCGCTTCCGACAGACATATCCCGCAGCCCGCGGCGTGCTTGTCGACGAAGCAGGTCAGAAGAGTCTTGTGCTGGAACGTCGGGCTCTCCGCGCACTCGCAGAAGCAGTGGAGCCTGTCGAGCGTCGCGGGGATCTTCTTCGCGATCTCGTAGCCCTCTTTCACCTCAGCGTCCCAGCCCTTTTCGAACTGCTTCGGGTCGAGCGTGGCTCGGCGCTCCTTGCAGCCGGCGCAGGCGTTCTTCGGCTCGGGAGCGGTCTTGCTCTTCGCGGTGTCCCCGAGAAGCGACACTGCTGGCACGAGCAGGAGGATGGACGCGACCGTTCGGATGTTCATGCCGCACTGAACCCAGGAAAATCGCCGGTCATTCCGAGCGATGCGAGGAATCCCGGGCTTGATTTGCGACCCCGCGAGTCGAGACGGGATCCCTCGGGGCCTTCGCCTGTTTCCGCGGTCATCCCGAGCGATAGCGAGGGATCCCGTCACCGGCAGGCCCCTGGACGGGGTCGCAATTCCGTGGGTACCTCGGGGCTCCGCCCCTCGGGATGACCCTCACGGCGAATCGCTATTCGCGCGGAAGGCTGTCTACCGAGGAAGGACGGGATCCCCCGGGCCTTCGGCCCTCGGGATGACTCGTCTGCGCGCGCTACGCGCGCGGGAATGAGCCGTCATCCCGAGCGTAGCGAGGGATCCCGGACTTGATTGCGGCCCGTCCGAGTTGAGACGGGATCCCTCGTCGCTGCGCTCCTCGGGATGACTCGTCCGGCGCGCTACGCGCGCGGACGAGTCACTTGAGGCTCTCCATGATCTCTTCCAGGGCCTTCCGGCCGGGGCGCAGCCGCTCGTCGGGCAGCGAGACGATCGGCACGGAGCCGAGGCCCGAGAGCTCGAGGAAGTCTTTCTTGGAAGGCTCGACGTAGATCAGCCCGGTCAGGAACTCCTGCTTCTGCTGGGACTCCTGGCACAGGGCGAGGGCCATCGCTTTGTCGGTGGCGTCGTAATCCGTCCGGAGCTTCTTGAGGCGGATGTGCGAGCCGTCGTGGAGCTCGATGTCCTGGGTCGTGCCCGGATCGTAGTCGACGGTGATGTCCTCGTAGTAGGGAACGAAGCCGATCTCCTGGATGGGGATCTCGTGGTCCTTGGCCCACTTGTACGACTTCGTCGAGGAGTCGTGGTTGTTGAACGTCACACAGGGAGAGACGATGTCGAGCAGGGCCGTTCCCCGGTGGGCGAGAGCGCCTTTGAGCAGACCCAGCAGCTGCTTCATGTCTCCCGAGAACGACCGCGCCACGTAGCCGCAGCCGAGCTCGATCCCCATCGCGCAGAGATCGATGGCCGGCAGGTCGTTGACGACCCCCGTCTTGAGCTTCGACCCGGCGTCCGCCGTGGCCGAGAACTGGCCCTTCGTCAGGCCGTACACGCCGTTGTTCTCGACGATGTAGACCATCGGGACGTTGCGCCGCAGAAGGTGCACGAACTGGCCCGCGCCGATCGAGGCCGTGTCGCCGTCGCCCGAGACTCCAATCGAGAGCAGCGAGGGGTTGACCATCATGGCGCCCGTGGCGACCGCCGGCATCCGGCCGTGGACGGCGTTGAAGCCGTGGCCGCGGTCCGCGAAGTAGGCCGTGGTCTTCGAGGAACAGCCGATCCCCGACATCTTTGCGATCTTGTAGGGGGGGATCGACATCTCGTACATGGCCTGCGTGATCTGGCGGGTGATGACGTCGTGGCCACAGCCGACGCAGAGCGTCGACTTGAGGCCGCCGTACTCCTTGACGGTCAGGCCGACGCGGTTGGACGGGGGAGCCTTCGGTTCGGTCGTGCCCGGGGGCGCTGTGGAGGACATCAGAGCTTCTCCCCGGCCTCGATCCCTTCGATCACCGTTTCGGCGTCGAGGGGGAAGCCATCGTAGTGGCGGATCGACCGGAGCTTCGGGGCGTCCGAGCCGACTTCGAGTCTCAACAGGTCGTACATCTGGCCGTCGCGATTCTGGTCGACGACGTAGACGCGCTCGTGGGCGGCGACGAAGGCCGCGGTCTCGGGCGTGAAGGGCAGGGCGCGCAGGCGCAGGTAGTCGGTCGTCAGCCCTTTCCGTCCCAGCAGCGTCCGGGCCTCCTCGACGGCGAAGTCCGAGGAACCATAGGCGATGACGCCGACCTTCGCGCCGTTTCCGGAGGAGATCACCGGCTTCGGAACGTACTCCCTGGCCGTCTCGAACTTTCGAGCGAGCCGGTCCATGTTGTTCTTGTAGTCGTCGCCGCGCTCGGTGTACGTGGCCCGGTCGGTGTGGCCGGAGCCTCGGGTGAAGTACGCCGCCGCCGGCGCGTCGAAAAAGCCGGGCAGCGTCCGGTAGGGGATGCCGTCCCCGTCCACGTCGCGGTAGCGGGCGAACTCGCGATGCTTCGCGACGTGGGCCTCGAACTCTTCCTTCGTCCGGAGGACCTTGCCGCGGTCGAAGGGCTTTTCGGGATACGAGAACGGATCCGCCATCCAGTTGTTCATTCCGAGATCGAGATCCGTCATCAGGAAGACCGGCGTCTGGAACCTCTCGGCGAGGTCGAACGACTCCATCGCGAGCTCGTAGCACTCCCGGATCGAGCCCGGGATGAGGAGGATGTGCT